>SDBT01001158.1_pt1 | contig 45476 bp, 45 predicted proteins | sample 2277101 | NCBI WGS metagenome assembly SDBT01 (sample SAMN10404973, study PRJNA504765) | marine sediment metagenome | isolation source: marine sediment core GS10_PC15, 103 cmbsf | place: Arctic Ocean: Southern Knipovich Ridge | collected 2010
AGAAGTCAGCCTAGATAAGTATTCTTTGTTGGAGACAATGAGTGAATGGTGAATCCAATGATAGATATTCTTTTCAGATCAAATGATGTCTTTGATGCTGTGTCTTCAGTGTGTCATTTTTGCGAACGAGGTCTTGACAAAACGTGTCCCCAAAAAACTGATCCAGAAGTAGTGTTAGGATTAGTCTATTCATGAGCATCGGGTTCTTCTAGAAGATTTTAGAATAATGACAAAAAGACCGTTTGCCGTGAGAATTTTCACTGAAAATACCCTTTTCAACAGATGTTGAAAGGCGAAACGAATAAAATTACTTGACACTTTGTGCTGTTACAGGGGATAATACCCCCCATATGAACACAAAACGTAAACTAACTAACGACTTTTTTGAGACTCACCCGGTTTTCTCCCTAGAGGAAGCGGTCCGATACCTGGCGCCATCTGGCGGAAAACCTGGTGCAACAGAAAGACTTAAGTATCATCTGGCGGCAGGAAGGTTAAAGAGACTGGGCAGGGAGCTATTTGCTGTTATTCCCCCGGGCGCAACAGCCGACAGCTTTAATCCAGATCCTTTTCTGGTGGCAGCTGCTGCCCGCCCAGATGGTGTTTTTGCCTACCACAGCGCCCTGGAACTCCTAGGGGCGGCGCATTCTTCCTGGAATGTACACACATTGTTTGTGGAGTCCCGCAGGCGCTCTGTGGTACTCAAAGGCGCATCCATCAAGTTTTTGGTTCATCCCAAGCCGCTCCTGGTGAATAATTCCCAGGGCCTGGGTACACGAAAGTTGGAGAGGCGGGGGAGATGGCTGCTCACGACGGGGCCAGAGCGTACGCTGGTCGAGGGTTTTCGCAATCCACATTATATCGGAGGACTGGAAGAGCTCGTTGTCTCTGCCAGTGGATTCCCTGTTCTGGACCTGGATCTGCTATTCGAAATTCTGGATATCTACGCAGTTCGCAAGTTGTTCGCAGCTGTTGGATGGTTTCTGGAAAATAACAAGAATACTTTTCACGTCTCAGATCAGTTTCTCTATGACCTCGAAAAACGATGTCCGCAATCTCCACAATACACGATTCGCGATCAGCGCAGTGGAACACTATTCCGTCGCTGGAACCTGGTTCTGCCGGATGAGCTGAAAAATATCGGAGGTCTTGATGATTCCTAGTCGAGAGTTTGTCGAGCAGGCTGCCGCACAAACAGGTTTTCAACATTCTTCTTTGGAAAAAGTTATCATACTGGGCGATCTAGCAGGAGATATCTCTCGCCACCCGCTATTAAAAGATGGCCTGATCCTAAAAGGCGGCACTGCACTCAACCTGGGATTTGGTCCTCCCAGCAGGTTGTCAGTCGATCTTGATTACAATTACATTGGCCATCTCGAGCGGGATAAGATGCTTGAGGATCGGCTACGATACGAGGAAGCTGTTATCGACCTGGCCGGAAAAAAGGTTTTCTAGTGCAACAATCTGCGGACACCTTTGCCGGCCGCAAGATTTTCTGTACCTATCAGTCCGTTTTGGGACCAAACGACCGGGTTGAAATAGATCTGAATTATCTCTTTCGCCTCCCTTTAGACCCGCCTGAATATCGGGAAATCTGGCAGCCAGGAGAGCTCCTGCGCCCCCGATTGAAAGTTGCAGCTGTATCTGAGTTATTTATTGGCAAATTTCTGGCAGCAATCGATAGATCTGCTGTCCGGGATATCTGGGATATCGGTCAAGTGCCAAGCGTTGCGCCAAGCATACTTGACTCCCAAGATTTTCGGGCTAAGTTCATTGCCTTATCTGCAATTCTTGACCACCCCCTAAGTGAGTACTCAGTGGACCGGATCAAAGAGCGCTTATCCCATCAATCTATTGAAACCCGGCTACTTCCCATGCTAAACGTGGGAAATAGCAGTTTAGTAGACAAATCAATTCAACAAGCGTTCGAGATCATCAAATCGATTTTGGTTTTGTCTGATGATGAGCTAGGATATGTCAAGGCCATAGCCAAAGGAGAGTTACCCTAGAGTATCTTTTCCCGAATGACAAAGCGGAGGCTGCAAGATTGGCAGAACACCCAGCTCTCTTGTGGAAGTTAAAAAATGTCCGGGAGACAAAAACTCAATAGCAATTTTCCTCGTGTCAACGAGGGGCTAGTTTTTGTATAGCAAGGAGACTAGGAGCTTGGCGCGGAATTAGCTACACTGGGGAATTGGTATACCCGGAGTATGAACCCGGATGATTATGATCCGTCAAGTGACGATTCTTTGGGGAAGGACTGTAATGGATACAAAATTAAAGGGTTTTATCATTATTGTGGTTATTGTTGTGCGCCTGAGCGGTGCTGTTGCTGTTGGTCAAGCACAGGAAAATGCCGACTCTCTTATTGTCGGTCCCTATACAGAGATCCAATTTCCCCCTCAATGTCCACCCAGTAGCGGCATTGTTCCGAACTAGATTTGAAACTCCCAGCTACATTTCCCCTCTGATTGAGAAAATCTCAGAACTGATTTGCTGGCTTAACTCATAAATCTGATTAAAATCAGCTTCTGTCCATTCACCGGCGTCGAGTTTTTCCCAGCCGTTTTGATAACAAAGCTCAATTTCTCCCAGGAGCGTGCTCAAGTTCATGTTTTTTACCGGCAGTGACAGGGCTTGAATCCTTTGGCCTTCAAACTTCCGGAAATAATCACCCGCTGTATCAAGATCGATCAAAAAATCGGATCTGGTCACGGTGCCGACAAAATCACCAAAAATGAGCATTCTGGACAAAATATAACCTTCAATCCAATCAAGAATCTTTTTATTTATCATAACAACCTATAAAGTAGCAATTTCTGTACCAATAAATATGAAGATTATATAATACCATCTCCATGGATCTGGATATTTTCGGAATAGTAACAGAATTTCATTGACCTTCAGACAGGCATTCAGAATTCCACAAGAGGAATCGTCAATTCTAGCTGATAAATAAGTATAGATTAATTTAGGTTGAACCATCCTGGCCTATTGGACAGGCCAGTTCACAGAAGCGGCAGGGTTTGGTCACATCACTGGCTTCATCAATGCCCATGATCGAACCATCCAGAACATAGACATCCGCATCCCGGGCATCATTCTCCAGCTTGCATAGCGCGCGTTCAAACGATCCGCTTTGGAATGCTTCTCTTGGACATACACGATGGCAAGGCATATCACAAGTACTGCAGGGATCAAAATCAAGAGGACCGGTTGGTTCAAGCTCTTTTTCTATGAATATTCCACGCAGCCGAACCCTGGTCCCAAACTCTGGCGTTACCAGTAGGTTGTGTTTTCCAATAATACCCAATCCAGCCAGGGCAGCGGAATCCTTGAGGAAAGCTCCTCCGAATTCAATCTGGTATGGGAGGGAAAGAGCGTTTATCCCAAGCTCTTCACCCAACCAGGTCCTGAGCCGTTTAGACTGTGACCTCATAACCCTGTTGCCGGGAGTGAAACCAGGCACCTTCATGCTCCACCAATCCAGGGTCGGTTCAGATGCCGGATGTACCAAAGCCCAAACCAGGACTGATTTGTGTTCCTTTTGCCATTTAAAGCCCTTGAACTCGAAGTAATCCCCGGAATCTCGATCATACTCTTCATAATAAGGCCTCTGTTGATAAACCTGATATGATTTGGATTTCTTTAAATCTTCAATTCGGGCAATACCAGCCAATGACGCGCCCAGATCCTTTGCCTTCTCGACAATGGTTCTTTCTACATTTCGTAAGTTTGATTTCATGATTTATAATCCTTTCTAACTTCATATAAGTCCGTGGAAGCTTATTGTATTTCAGAGTCTAGTTAACCATTAAAAACACATAACGATCCTCAGCTTGGGAAGTATTTGTTTTAACAGAAATGGGATACCCGATATTCTTAACCGTGGAGAATACATCCACAGCCAACCCTTCTGGAGCCGGGCGGGCTATTTCAGGTTGCTTACACAGGGATCTTTTTCCAGGACACTCCTCACAGAGATAACAACCCCCAATTAAAAGCATATAGGCCCGTTCAAATCCCGCCAGAAAAACCTTTTTTTCAAGCTCAATCAGCTTGAGGGCGGTCTTTTTGTACCATTTGATCCGTTCCTTAGATTTATCGTTTTGCAGCCTGAAGTGAAAAACAACCCCATCGCTGTATTCATTAAAAAATCGTTCGCAATCAGAAACTGAAGAATTCTGGGGAGGACAAGCTCCTTTTCGGCGATAATTGGAGCACCCGAACATGTATTTCATCCGGACCCGCTGGGCAACCACAATTTGTTCCGGGGTGATCCATCTAAAATCTGGAAAGCCTTCATCTCTAAATATTCTTTCAAGAGGTTCATATTGGCTTTTTTCTGGTTCTGTTGTCCTTTCCATAGTTTCCCCTTTTCAGGTTCATTTCTGGATCAGCTTGATCAAAGCGTCGGCTGCAACCACTCCCTGCCCTTCAGCCAGAACCATTAATGGATTGATATCAAGTTCAATAATTGCCGATGGGCTTTTTTCCACCATTCCCGCCAATGCCATAACAACGTCAATTGTAGCATCCAGATCTGCCGGTGGAGCTCCCCTATATCCGGAAAAGAGTGGGGCACACATTAGTTTATCCATTGCCCGGGTCACAATCTCATCTGTTGTTGGCAGCAGGAGTGACACACTATCGTTCATCATCTCGACCAGTATTCCTCCACCTCCCACCAATATATATGGACCAAATTGCTCATCTTGTCCGACACCAATAATGAGCTCACCTACAATATCTTCCACCATCTTTTCAATTAGGAACGATTCCGATAGATCCGACATTTTTCCAAAAGCCTCTGTCACCTCGTCTGGATTGCAGAGATTCAACATGACGCCCCCGAGATCTGTTTTATGGGGAATACCCAGAGCCTTAATCACAACCGGATAACCTAATTCCCTGGCTGCTGCTAACACCTCATCTGAATCCCGAATGACTCGCGACTCTGGCACTGGCACACCAAAGCTCTTTAGAAACTGCTTAGAGTCAGCCTCATTTAATACGGAAATAGAATCTTCCTGGTTTAAATCAATTCTGGGAAATAGCGGTGCAGGAACAGGCCGACTCCAGGCCTCTCCAATATCAACCGCCGCCCGGATGCCTGCAACTCCATCATCAATACCCGCCAGCATAACGACTCCATCTTTCATTAATCGTTGAGCCACGGTTTCTGAAATCGTGTCAGCAAAAGTTGCCATTATCGCACCTTTTGAATCTGTATTCTGGAGGGCACGGACAAAACCTCTCTCCGCTCCGTTCCAGGTCGACTGGTCGCAGTAATCATCTCTGGGGTAATCCAGCAAACACAGCGAGACATCGAAGCCTTCTGATAAAAAAGCTGTGAATTTCTCGGTTTGTTGATCTTCATCATTCCAGTCAAACATCTGGTAATCCAACGGATTGGCGGCCACCACACGTTCGTGAACCACTTTGCGGATTCGTTTAGCTGTCTTCTCTGAAATTGGGGGCATAGAAAGTTTCGGACCCAAGGCGTCAGCTAGAAGCGTGAGATCACCTCCTGATGTGCTCATTGCACCGACGCGGCCGCCGCTCAATGGTCCTAGAACATGAAGTACTTTCAGCGCCTCCATGAGTGCTTCCAGGGAATCAACCCTCGCCACACCAAGACGCTCGAACAGCGCACTCATTAAGACGTCTGATCCAGCCATTGACGCGGTATGGGATACCACCATTTTCTGACCGACCTCTGAGTGACCTGTTTTTATAGCAACGATGGGTTTTTTCAATTCCCGGGCAAAGTTGACTGCCTCTTCAAACGCCTTTAAGTCCGACATGGTTTCCATGTAGAGCCCGATCGCTGTAACCTGTTCCTGCTGAGCAAAAATTTGGATGGCATCATGAATATCAAACTTGAGTTTATTCCCCAGGGAGACCATATAAGCAATCGGAAGGCCACGACGCTGCATGGTGAGATTAAAACCCACGTTGGATGACATAGTAATAATGGCAATTCCCTTCTCAACTCGCTGACCACCTTGCTGGTCAGGCCAGAGCATCGCTCCGTTAAGATAATTTAACAGCCCGTAACAATTCGGTCCTATCAGTGGCATTGAACCTGAAGCTTCCAGGAGTTGCTCCTGGAGCTCTGAGCCTTCTTCCCCTGCTTCGATAAACCCAGTAGCATAACAAACAGCTCCGCCCGCATTAACTCGGGCAAGATCTCTGACAATGTCAATGGTGAGGTACCGATTAACCCCTAAATAGGCAGCATCGGGGCTTTCCGGAAGATCAGCTACTGAGCGAAAGACCTTACGCCCCAAGATCTCCGTTTTCTTGGGATGAACCGGCCAAATTTTCCCTTTGTATCCCATACGATCGCTCTGGAGGATAACTTCACGGGCTTGTGCACCCCCAAAAACGGCAATAGATCGCGGATTCAAAAGACGCTCAAATGACATTTAGTGCCCTCCCTGAGTAAATTTCATCGCTCACTGCCTCCCAGCGGATGGTAAGCTTTCCATTATTTCCAGTATTCAATTTTCAGTCTTCGGTTTGAATCTCTATCACGTCTTGTTCTTGTAATTGACTAATTTCTTTTTCTCCATATCCCAATATATTTTTGAGTATTTCAGCTGTGTGTCCTCCCAGCTGAGGGGCAGGTTCCGTTGGAATTTCGGGTGAGGAGGAAAGATGAAGGGGGCTGCGAGCAAATTTCCGGGATCCTGCCACCGGATCATCCACAGACACCAACATGTTTCGGGCGGCAATATGCGGATCATTAAATACATCTTCGGCTGTGAAAACGGGGCCAGAAGGCACTCCTTGCACATCCAACAGCGTTTCAGCCTGGGCTCTTGTCTTATCAGCAAGCCAAGTTTCAATAATCTCTCGAATGAACTCAGCATTGTTGGCTCGAGCAGTCCCACTATCGGTGCGAGGATCATCCTTCAGGTTTTCACATTCCATCGCCTGACATAACCGTTCCCACTGAATATCATCTGGAATATTGAGAGCAAGAAAGCCATCTTGACACTCAAATGCACCTCTGGGGTAGAGATGCTTCAGACGACCTCGCGATGGCGAATCACCTGTGAAAGAGTACAAAGTCACCATGCGCTCATTTAGAGACAGCATATTATCGAGCATGGCGCTGTCCACAAATTGCCCTTCACCAGTTTGTTCACGCATGAACAAGGCTAGCATAATTCCATATGCTGTAACCATGCCCGTATAGATATCAGCCATGCCATAAATTGTCCAAGAGGGAGGTTTATCGGCAAAACCGACCAGATTCATAATCCCGCTCATCGCCTCTGCCACAATATCAAACGCAGGCCTCCGTGAATAAGAACCAGTAAAGCCCTCTAATCTCCCAAAGCCCGAGATGGCCGCATAGATCAAGCGCTGATTGATGGTTTTGAGGTCTTTATAACCCAACCCCAATTTGTCCATCGCCCCAGGGCGTAGATTCTCAACAACCACATCGGATGTTTTGATCAGATCCCTTAGTATTTTTTGCCCTTCTTCAGTGCGTAAATTAAGTGCCAGACTCTTCTTATTCCGGTTATAGCCAATAAATCCACCTGCCACTTTTCTCCCTTTTTCATCGGAAGCAAAAGGCGGAATGGATCGGCGGGGATCTCCACGCCCCGGGCGCTCAATTTTTATGACTTCAGCCCCGGCATCTGCCAGGAGCATTGTGCAGTAGGGCGCGCTCATATACTGCTCTAAGCCAATTACCCGAACACCAGTGAGCGGACGTTGCATGATTTCAATCCTCCAATCTTGTTATCAATCTATCCATTCAACAATGGTGGAAACTCCCATGCCTACCCCAACACATAAAGTGGCCAACCCATAATAGGGTTTTTTTTCTTGGGATGCCCGCTTTTTCATCTCATGCAGAAGAGTTGTGAGTATTCGGGCACCCGAGCACCCCGTAGGATGACCAAGGGCAATGGCCCCGCCATTGACATTAGTGATTTCAGGAGACAGGCCTAATTTTTGCATAACCCCGATAGCCTGGGCAGCGAAAGCTTCATTTAATTCAACAAGGCCAATATCTTCGATTTTGAGTCCCAGGCGTTGGAGAAGTTTATGGGTCGCTGGGACCGGTCCATAACCCATCACGCCGGGGTCAACACCTGCTACGGCTGAACCAAGCCAGCGCGCCATGGGTTTCAGTTCTAGTAATTCGGCTTTTTCTGCGCTCATCAATAATAATGCAGCTGCACCATCGTTGATGCCGCTTGAATTACCTGCCGTCACCGTGCCATCTTCCCGGAAGATGGGTTTTAGTCGAGCCAGCTTCTCTATACTGGTATCAATAACATATTCCCCATCTGAGATCCTGCAGCGAGGATGTTCATCCGTATCCACTATATCTGGTTGACCCTTGCGGCTGGGAACGCCAATAGGTACAATTTCGTTTTTGAACTTAGCCTCGTTAATTGCCGCCACTGCTCTTTTGTGGCTTTCGAATGCAAAGGTATCTTGATCTTTGCGAGTGATCTTTAAATCATCAGCAATATTCTCAGCGGTTTCGCCTAAACTTATAATAGGGTACAAGGCATCAAGTTTGGGATTGTTGTAACGCCAACCAACTGTGGTATCCCAAACTTTCGGATGCCCCACTGGTTGAGGGCGTTCCGGTTTTGGCATCGACCAGGGAGCTCTACTCATGCACTCTACTCCCGCACCAATAAAAACATCAGCCTCATCAGCGATGATCGCCTTGGCTGCTTGATTAACAGCTTCCAGCCCTGAAGAACAATTTCGATTCACCGTAACTCCACTAACTTCAACGGGAAATCCAGCCAACAAGGCTGCCATGCGTGCTACATCACGGTTATCTTCGCCTGCCTGGTTGCCGCAGCCGGCATATACATCTTCGATCAGGGCAGGATCTATTCCAGCCCGGTTCACCAATTCCTTGAGAACATCGGCCAGTAAATCATCCGGACGGACACTTGACAGACGCCCATTATGTTTGCCGATCGGCGATCGTACTGCATCAATTATTACTACTACTTTTTTTCTCATTGTAGATCAAATCCTCTGCTTGGAGAATAAAGCTTTTTTATCCTTTTCTAGATAGTTATACATTAATGAAAACTGTATTTTTTCAATAATTTCAACAGATCGATGAGGGCTTCATCACGCTCTTTTATTACTTTTTCAAACCGACCTGGTGGCCAATCAAAGAATCCTTTGCCAGATTTTGCTCCCAATTCACCCCTCTCCACCTTGTCATTGATCAACTTTGAGGGTTCTTTCGAGCACTCGAGCTCGGGAAGCAAATAGGATTGGATTGACTGAGTGAGATCCAATCCTCCTAAATCAACTGTTTCCAGTGGTCCTACCAGTGGGAATCGCAGGCCGAAACTAAATTTGGCAATCAGATCAACATCCTCCGGGCTGGCAATCCCTTGAGCAACGATGGAAATTGCTTCCCTGCGTAAAGCATGCTGCAGGCGATTGCCAACAAAACCTGGCACATCGTTGTTTACCATCACTGGAGATTTCCCAACAGCTTCAAGTAGTTTATATGTTGAGTCAACAACCTCAGGAGATGTGAGTTCTCCCGGCATCACTTCTACAATAGGAATCAAATAAGGTGGATTCCAGAAATGAGTTACCAGGAAACGCTCAGGCTGAGTGAGTGCACCTGCCATATCGCGCACACAGAAACTGGACGTGGTACTGGTGAGGATGGCATGATCAGGGCACTTCCCATTTAATTTTCCAAGCAGTGTTAGTTTTGCGTCAAGATCCTCAACCACGGCTTCAACAATATAGTCGGATTCCGAGACTGCCTGATCAAGGTCAGTCGTCAATGAGATTCGTTCGGGGATTTTATCCGCCTCTTCTGGACTGATCATACCGAGCTTGATGTTTGTCAGGAGATTATTCCGAATTCGAGGAATTGCCCGATCTATGCTTTCCTGAGAAAGGTCATTCAGTGTGACCTGGAAACCAGACAGGGCAAACAATTGGGCAATACCATGCCCCATTGTGCCGGCGCCTATGACTGTAATATGTTTAATATTCATTTGTTCAAATATTAATGTCCGCGAACTTCTTTCTTTAGATCTTCGTCAACATCTGCAGCATCTACTAATTTACGAAGTTCATTCTTTACATCTTGGGAAATTGGCTCTGGATTATGGTTGGCAAGGATCCACTTTATTGCCTCGCGGGAAACTTCTACCGGATCACGCCACTTACGCCCTTCAGCTTTTCCACTTTCAAATAGGATCGACTCACCTCGCCACATTGTGCGGGTTGCTTTGGCGGTTTCTTTAAGACTGATATAGGATCCATGCTGTCCGATTTTCCTGATCATATCAAAAGCCAGGGTTTTGTCATTAACCTCCATCCCATCAGTGATTTCGTCGATCACATGCATGATTTCCCGATCGAAGAGGATGCGTTGATGATCAAGCAGGCTTACAGCCTCATACATTCCACTAGGACCAAAGGACATATCAGCTCCAGCCATAACTGCCAGGAAATGTGAATAAAGGTTCTCATACCCTGCTTGCCAGTTTCCAAGTTCATATTGGCTGCCCCCAAAGGAATGACAGGCAAGCACTGGGATACCGTTGGAATGTGCCATCTGAATCCCACCGACATTGGTAATCTGAGCAATTCCCGAACTCATAAAGTAGACGCCCGTGCGGGGATCGATGATTCCGGGATTGACGGAAATGTAATTCCCAACACCAGGATTAATAATCTGTGTGAGCATGATGCCGCTCAGAGTTTCAGCCATTGCCAATGTCAGTGCTCCAGCGGCGTATGGCGGTGCGGTTAGACCCAAGGTTGGCATCGACATAAAGCCTACTGGTATACCATGCTCGGCAAAGATCATGGCAGCTTCGATGCCACCTCTGTCCTGGGCCAGGGGTGCTATACAGCAGAGTAGTTGTGATAGTATAGGACGTTTGCGGAGGTTCTCTTCACTTCCAGCAATAGCTGTAGCCATTTTTACCGCGTAGCGAGCGGAGATTTCATCCATCACCGACTCGGACTCAACATGCTTTTCGGAACTGTTGTAGCAAGCTTCCAAACCATGAAGCGGGGATGTCACTCCTTTATCACTGGCGCTGGCCGACGGCCATAACAGTGAGACAATTGGTAAATAATCGGCGATGCGGGCATGATTTGCAATATCCGTTTTTATCGACAGTCGGCGTTCGCCGGTCTCAAAATCAACTATTTTGGGAGCTTCTCCGCTGCAGTAAAAATATGTTCCTTCTCCGCTGCCAACGTGAACATCTAGCTCAGGGCGCTGTCCAGCCATGGTGTAGGATCGCGGTGATGTGGCAAGATATTTATCAAGTAAATCGGCGGGGATCTTTACCACCTGGCTGCTAAAATCAACATTCGCTCCAACATCCGCAAAAATCTTTAGTGCTTTTTCAGATGGGAATTTCACGCCGACTTCTTCCAGCACTGTTCTGGCGTTTTGGTTAATCTGAGATATTTCTTGATCGTCGAGGATGCTAATTTTTAATTTTGATTTTATTGGCTGAATGCTAGCTTTACGTTCTTCAAGTTTTATCATAGAAAATTCCCTTTTATGGACTTGTTTTTGGATGTCTGGTTTATATAGCTTTAATTATGCTGGCCCGTCTGCCAGGCGAAAAGCTATATCGACAGCGGATATCGCATCTTCAGCATAACCATCTGCTCCGATCTGCTCCGCATACTTTTCAGTCACAGGTGCGCCACCAACAATGATCTTAACTGTTTCCCTGAGCCCGGCTTCTGTGATGGCTTCAATCAGTTTCTCCTGCTGAAGCATTGTAGTCGTTAGTAAAGCTGAAGCTCCTACCATTGTGGCATCATTATCCTTAATTGCCGCAATGAATTCCTCAGACGATTTATCAACACCGATATCAATCACTCTAAAACCATTCGCTGTAAGCATTGTGCCAACCAGGGTTTTACCGATTTCATGGAGATCGCCCTCAACCGTGCCAATAACAACTGTTCCAACAACCTCGCGCTGTTGATCACCAACAAGGGCCGGTTCAAGAATATCCAGGGCAGCTTTCATTGCATCAGCACCTATAATCAACTCGGGTAAATAGTATTCACCGGAAGAGAAAAGTTCACCGACCTGCTGAATTCCTTTAGTCAGTCCATTGGTGATGCAGGCAAGAGGGTCAAGTTTTTGATCCAGGGCTTGTTTCGCAAGATTCACTGCATCTTCTGCTTCACCGTTGATTATAGCTTCTGCTAATTTTTTATACATGTCATCAGACATATTTATCTCCTTTTACTTTTAGATCGTTAGATTTCCTATTTCCATAGTCTTTGCGTTACCATTGGTATTTTTTTAGTATTTTAATAATGATTTTTAATCCTTCTTCTAGTTGATCCTCCGTTATTATTAGCGGTGGGGCAAATCGAATAGTGCTAGCTCCACATTTTGTCAGAACCACTCCCTTGGATCCAGCTTCTTTAATGACCGTCTTGATTATTTCATTAGCGGGGGTACCGTCTTTGTTTACCAATTCCGCTCCGACCATCAACCCCTTCCCACGGATATCTCCAATGATAGGATATTCTTTCTGAACCGCTGTTAACTTATTCAATAAATACTTCCCCATCTTTTGGGCATTCTCTGTTAATTTTTCAGATTTGATTATTTTCAAGGTTGCCAGTCCGGCTCTACAGGCAAGAGGGTTTCCGCCAAATGTTGTCCCGTGAGCAGCAGGTGGCCATTGATCAATGTATTCTTTTTTACTCAACATCACTCCTAAAGGTAAACCCCCGCCCACTGCTTTTGCCAGGCAGAGAACATCTGGAACTATGTCCCAATGTTCCACCGCAAACATCTTGCCGGTCCTCCCCAATCCTGTTTGAATCTCGTCGGCAATTAGCATGATGTCATAACGATCACAGATCTCTCTTAATCCTGACAGGAATCCTTCCGGGGGCACAATATAACCCCCCTCACCGGCAATTGGTTCAACTATTATGGCTGCCAAATCCTCCACGGGCAGGACGGTTTCAAGTGCTTTTTCGACCAGGTTCAGGCAAGCTAATCCGCATTGATCTGGAGATCCATGCTTCAGTGGACAGCGGAAACAATAAGGATATGGTGTATGATAAACTCCCAGAAGCAATCCGGTAAGATTTCGTCGGTAGAGAGGGCTGCTGGATGTTAATGCAAGAGCACCCATTGAGCGTCCGTGAAAACTATCTGTAAAAGCTAATATCATCGGGCGCTTTGTTACATATCGAGCGAGTTTAAGGGCTGTCTCTACTGCCTCAGACCCACTATTTACCAATATTGCTTTTCCGGACTTTAGATCACCAGGAGCAACCGACTTGATAGATTCCACCATTTCCACATACGGTTCCATATAGCCAATATGGCAGGCTCCATGTATCAGCAGGTTGGCTTGTTCACAGATAGCTTCTACAACGTCGGGGTGACTGTGTCCTACATTCATCGTGGCAATGCCAGACACAAAATCCAGGTATTCTCGGCCCTCAATGTCGTACAGGTATACACCCTTGCCACGCTGGAAAGCCAAGTCTGTGTAGCGGTAAATCGTTGAGGCAACAGCCTTGTGGTCACGTTTGATTACTCCTGCAGATCCCTTTTCATCCATTAAGTACTCCAATTAGGGTTGATAAGTTCTCGTCGTCCGTTTGAATTTCGTTAACCTCAATCCATTATCGAATCAAACACACTGTCAAGATCTTCCGCACTAACATCAAATACCGTATTATGGGGTGGGAGGGGTTCAAAACCCATCCACTCCGGGAGGCGATCATCTTGAGCGGTAAATCCAGCTCTCCGATTAAATTCACGTTCCAATTGAAGTGTTATCTTCCCCAACTCCTGTAAGAAATCGTCTTCAACATCAAATGGGTAGATTGAATTGATCAATTCAGCAACAACAGAATAATCAACCGCAACCCCGAAGCCTGCCATAATACAAGCACCCAATGAGTCGTAACCAGCCATATTAATTTGTGCAGACCGAGAGACATCTGCCTGCCCTTTTGGGTCAGTGCCTTTTACTTTTGACCGGATAGTCAAGCCACAGGTATGGTCAGCTCCCTGGGGTGATGTGGCATAAGTAACGCCAGTACCTTTAATCGCCCTGGGGTCATAGGCTGGCATCGCCTGACCTTTTACAACAGGCACTCTTTCAACCCCATATTCTTGACCAACCATGGCTGCTCCGTTTCCCAGTACTCGCCCCAAAGAGGTTCCTTTCCTGATTTCTTGTAATAATTCCAAAGCGCGATCGCCATCCCCAAATTCCATCAATCCCGCCTCGGCCGCGACACCCAGGGCAGATCCGATTTCGATCGAGTCAATCCCTAAATCATTCACTTGGTAGTTTAATTTCGCGATAGTATCTAAATCTCCTATTCCAAGGTTTGCACCCATTAAATCAATAGTCTCATAATCAAGAGGGGAAACAATTACTTCTTTTCCGTCTGGATTTCCAAAAACATTGGAGCATTTTATGACACATCCAACCATACATGCATGGGATGGATTACTTACGCCTCCCCGCTCAAGCAGCATTTCTCTTAAACGATCTCCTCCGATGTCTTCTGCTTTTTCAAAAGAACCAGAACTGAAATTCCGGGTAGGCAGACCTCCAATTGTGTTGCACATGCTAACCATCGCAGAGGTGCCATAATCAGCATAGGTGGTCGTTTGAGGATGTCCTAGGACTAAGTCAGTATATTTTTTCCGTGCCCGCTTGAAGTCATCAACATTCCTGATGGGTGGTCGTTTTCCATCTTTTGCATCTATCACGATCGCTTTTATGTATTTTGATCCCATTACAGCCCCTAGACCGCCGCGAGCTGCGATCCGCGAAGGAACTCTGTCTTGATCAAGATTTTGGATTCCCGCAGACTTCAACATCATTTCCCCACCGGGTCCGATCAAGGCGATAGCCACATGATCACCATATTTTTCGATTAACCCCTCGGCGGTCTGGTACACTCCCTGCTTTATATATGATTTGGCGGAATCAAAACGAACGCCATCATTCGACAAGTGGATTAATGTCCAGTTCTCTTCTTTCGGAATATTCTCAATAATGAGCGCTTTTATACCCAAATTTGCAAGCTGATGACCAGTTCGTCCCCCAGCGTTGGCTTCTTTTACACCACCCGTCAAGGGGCTTTTTCCTCCGATGGATATCCGGTCAAGGCTCGATAGATGGTGACCTGTAAGGAGACCAGGAGAAAATATCAATCGGTTCTCGGGGCCAAGCGGATCACATTCAGGATCAACTTCATCAAGCAAGATTTTAGCGAGTAAACCTCTTCCCCCCAGGCGCTCCCAGGATTCTGGCATTTGTTCTATAGAAAATGATTGTGACCTTGTGTTAATCCTCCAAATTCTCAACCTGTTCCTCCCGGCAGTTATTAATATCAATTCTTGACATTAGAAACTGCTTAAAATTTAAACGTTTTCCGCTTTCAACCTCATTTTGAGGTGATTCCTATTCTCTTCCAGTTTCTTGACAAAGATAGGAATAAAAGCGCGGCAGTCTTCCACAATACCAAAATCAACTTGCTCAAACACGGGCGATTTTGGATCATTATTAATTGCAACCATTACTTTTGCCCCGGAAATTCCAACCATGTGCTGCTGCTCACCTGATAATCCAACTCCAATATACAACTCCGGGTGGACCATTTTTCCGCTCTGTCCGATCATAGTTTCCAGGTCAATCCACCCTTCGTCCACAGCCGGTCGGGTTGATCCCAGGGCAGCGTTGAGAGTATCAGCGAGATCTTCAATCATTTTCCAACCTTCCTGTGAACCTGCCCCGGCCCCACCTGCGACCACAGTCTGGGCTTCTTCCAGGGGAACACCTTCCGGCTCTGCCCTGATGATCTCAACGGTTTTGACACGTGGATGTAAATCTTCAGGCAGCTCTGCCTGAATCAGTTTTCCTGTTCTGTTTGGATCGATGGGCGGCGCTGGGAAAACACCCCTGGCAACAGTTGTTATTTGAGGACGTTTTTCAGGGCAGGTAATAGCTATCAAACCACCATAAGCTGGGATCCACTGCTCGAGGATTTTGTCTTTAGTAAGGATTAGATCATTGCAGTGGGCAGTTAACCCTGTTTTTAGCCTGGCCGCCAGCAGGGGAGCCAATTCTCTTCCCAGAAAAGTTGAGCCAATCAAGATGATCTGGGGGTGAATCTCATTCGCAAGATTTGAAATTACCTTTGAAGATATTTCGGTTTGAAATTTATCAAAATCCGGGAAGGTAATTTTGTAGACAACATCAGCGCCAGCGTGAAATAGCTGTTCTGACTGTTCCCCGGAAACCTCACCAAGCAGGACTGCTTCAACAGGAACTTCCAGCTCTTTGCCCAGTTCATTTGCTTTGCCAAGCAGTTCAAAGCATACCGTGGGGATCACCCCACCTATCTCCTCCGCAATCACCCAGACAGGTGTAGTAGTAGGATTCATTACAGAACTCCTGCAGAAATCAGCTTGTTGATTAGAATTTCTGCTTTTTCATCCAGTGTGCCGTCGATGATTTCGCAGGATCTTTTACTCTCGGCCACATTCAGGGAAGAAACTATTGTCGGTGACCCTTTTAATCCCACCAGTTCTTCGGGAATTCCAAGGTCATCCAGTCCCCAGGTTGTGATATCTTTTTTACGGGATTTGATAATGCCAGAAAAAGAGAGGGTGCGGGGATTGTTTACTTCATGTGTTACTGTGAATACCGCAGGCATTTCAACTTCAACAACTCGCACGCCATCTTCAATATCAGCTTTAACTCTCCAGGCATCACTTCCGGTGTTTTCGAATTCACGCACCATGGTCACCACTGGCAATCCCAAGAATATGGCTAATTCAGGGCCGACCCATTCTGTTGCGCCATCGCTGCTGGCCCTTCCACAGAAAATACAATCCACAGAGTCCAGTTTATCTATTGCCTTCGATAGTGTAAATGCTGTCGCAAAGGCGTCAGCCCCAGCGAAGGCAGGGTCAGATAACAGGATTCCCCGGTCTGCTCCCAGGGCCAGACATTCCTTGACAACATTTCCAGCACTGGGAGGACCCATGCTGAGTATGGTGATCTGTGCTCCTGAATTTTCCTTGATCTGCAGGGCTGCTTCAAGAGCGTTTCTATCTAGCGGATTCACAACCAGGGGGATAACATGCCTGGTAAGAGCCTTGGTAACTGGATCAATCCTGATCTTGTCTGCCTGATCCAGATCTGGCACAGCCTTAACACAAACAACAATCGATATCATGCCCAACCCCGATTATCTGTCCCTCTGATGAAACAAAGAGACTCATTGATTACAATTACAACCACAGTAATTTATATCTGTTTACGCAAGAACCCAGCGTGAAATGATAACTTTCATGATGTCAGATGTTCCAGCAGAAGGGCCAAGAACAAATGAATCCCTGACAAACCGGGTAATTGCATATTCTTCCATACATCCATAACCGCCGTGAATATCTGCAGCCATCTTGGCTGCTCTCTGAGCTGATTCTGCAGTAAAATATTTCGCCACGGCAAATTCGTTGCCAGATCTTCCGCCTGCATCTTGAATTGATGCCGCCCGATATCCCAGTAAACGGCCTGCTTCCAGGTCAATTTTCATATCCGCTAGTTTCATTTGAATCGCCTGCAGTTTACTGATGGGTTTTCCGTATAAAATCCGTTCCTTGGCAAATTTCACTGCAGCATCCAAACAGGCCTGATGCAGTCCCAGGGAACAGCCGACCATGCCTCCCCTGCCGACATCACTAATGGCCGACATAGCAACTCGCATGCCTTTTCCTTCTTCACCCAGCAGGTTCTCTGCTGGAACCTCGCAGTCTTTCAATTCAATCTCACCAGTGTTGCAACTCCTCATGCCTATCTTATGCTCAATATGAGTTGGCTTAAATCCCTTCATTCCTTTCTCCACAATGAAGGTTGAGAAAGTATCAGGGTTTTCTTCGTCCACTGCCATCACCACCTGCACATCAGCAATATGGGAGTTGGTGATGAAACATTTCCGGCCGTTGAGAATATAAGTACCATTTTCTTTCCGGTAGGCTGTGCTGCAGCCCTTTGGATCTGATCCGCCGGATGGTTCTGTAATTGCTACTGTAGCAATAAGTTTTCCGGTAGCCAAGTCGGGTAAATATTTTTTCTTTTGATCATCGGATCCAAATACAAGAATCGGGGCAGTACCCAGGGCGCCCACCTGCATCATCATCGCCGTTGCAACTGATACGCGAGCAACCTCTTCTAGGGCTATCAATCTTTCAATATAGCCCAATCCTAAACCCCCAAATTCCTCTGGGATTGTAATTGCCATCATTTCGCCTTCACCTAAAGCTTTGATCGCTGGGTCCCAATCCACTCCGGATTCTTCCATCTTTGGCACGAGAGGAGCAATCTTGGATTCTGCAAACTCCCGGGCTGCTTTCCGGAATAAATCTTGTTCTTCTGTAAAGGTAAAATCAATCATTATTTTCCTCCTGTTTTCAAATCATAGAGTTTGGTTTGATAGTTAACAGTTTATGGAAAATGGAAGAACCTCAATCCGGGTCCACCATTTCAATTATTAATGCTGATCCCTGCCCACCCTCAGCACAGAGAGTTGCCAGTCCATATCGAACTGGAGCCCCAGCTTTTTTCTGACGGTTCATTTCGTGGGTTAAAGTCACAACTATCCGGCAGCCGGAGGATCCAACTGGGTGCCCCAGGGCAATTGCACCTCCATTAACATTGACCTTATCCCAATTCCATCCAAGTTCTACGCCTACGGCGAGAACTTGGCCGGCAAAGGCCTCGTTGATTTCGATCAAATCCATTTGATCCAGCTTTAAATCTGCTTTTTCAAGGGCAGCAGGCACCGCGCCAACTGGAGCAATTCCCATCCGATGTGGTTCAACTCCCGCATATCCATAAGAAACAATTTTTGCCAAAGGAGAATAACCAAGCTCAGTAGCTTTCTCAACTGTCATAATCAGCATGGCGCTGGCGCCATCTGAGATACTGCAGGCATTTGCGGGAGTAACAGATCCATCTTCTTTAAAAACTGTCGGGGACAGAGCTGCTTTCTCCATTGTCAGGGCAGGATTGATGGTCTCATCCTCAGATAAAAGAATGGTTTCCTTTCTTTTCTTGACTTCAATCGCGATGATTTCATCTTTAAATTTTCCGTCTTGCTGGGCCTGGTGGGCTTTTTGATGGCTCTGGACAGCAAATTCGTCCTGCTGCTCCCGGGTCAGTTTATACTCTTCAACCAGGTTTTCTGCTGTTCGTCCCATCATTTGTCCGCAGTTGGGGTCCGTTAATCCCTCCCAAAGTGCATCGGTTAATTCAGAATGGCGTAATTTTAATCCCCAGCGTGCTCCCCGCACCAAGTATGGAATTGTGCTCATGGATTCAACACCGCCAACCAGGTAAATATCGCCATCACCAACCTGTATGCCTCGCCAGGCTTGAACAATCGCGTCCATACCTGAATCACAATTTCGGGCTACAGTGTAGGCAGGGACTTCGATTGGGATACCTGCTTTAAGTGCCGCTACCCGGGCAATATTGGGCGCGTCACTGGATTGAAACACATTCCCAAAAATCACCTCTGTGATACTGGCAGGATCAATTTTTGTCCGTTCAATCAAACCTTTGATGATCCTCTCCGCCAGATCGAGGGCAGTATATTTCATTAACATGCCACCGTGGGATCCCACGGGAGTTCGAACCGCATCAACAATGACAACTTCTCTCATAACACCTATCTCCTCTTCTTAACATACATACTACATTTTGCCGTACCAATGAATTCTATAATTTTGTCCTTTGCTTGCTTAATAATAACTTTCATCCAGCGCTTGATAAACAACCGTTCTGAATTCTTTCCGGATAGGATAGGTTTGGGAAGGAAGATATTGGGTCATGAAAATAGCAATCAGTTCTTCTCGGGGATCGTTCCAAAAATAAGTTTCTGCATGTCCGCCCCAGCTATAATCTCCAAATGAGCCCATGACACCAGATAGAGCTGCGTCCACCATCACTCCAAATCCTAGCCCAAAGCCCATTCCCAGCATTGGTTCGGTTCCTTCAAAAGCTATGGGCATTAAAGAGGGCTTCAAATGATTGACGGTCATCAGTTCTACGGTTTTTGGACCAAGCAATCTGTTTCCATACAACTCGCCTTTATTCATCAGACATTGGGCAAAATTCAGGAAATCCGGGATGGTTGATATTAAACCGCTCCCGCCGCATTGTAATGCCACCGGGGGCAAAAATTCGCTTTTTTCAGGGATATCCAGAACACCAAAATCGCTCTCCTCCGTTTTGCCATATAGGGTGCAAAAACGGTCCAGTTTGGCCGGATCAATATGAAACGACGTATCTACCATCTGCAGTGGATCAAAGATTTTTTCCTGCATGAAATCCCCCAGGGATTTTCCAGAAAGAACTTCAACCAAGAATCCAGCGACATCTGTGGCAACGCTATAATGCCATTGTTCGCCTGGATGATATAAGAGGGGCAGATTGGCAATGCGGTTGACCATTTCGGTGAGGGTGATGGCAGTATTAAAAAGATCTGCTTCATCATACATTTTGTCGACAGGGGATTTCGAATATTCAAAAACTCCATAACTCAACCCGGCGGTATGGCGCAGTAAGTCCTGAACGGTGATGGGGGAATTAGGGGATTCCAATTTTCCATCAGCCTTCCATACTTTGGTATCCGTAAAGGCAGGGATAAATTGACTGACCGGATCTGTTAGGTTGAACAAGGCTTCTTCATATAACATCATTAACGCCACAGATGTGATAGGTTTGGTCATCGAGTAGATCCGGAAAATTGAATCGTGAACTAGAGGTGTTTTGGATTCGATATTTTGATATCCAAACAGCTCCCGGTGGAAAATTCTTCCCCTCCGGGCAAGGCAGGTGACAATTCCAGCCAGTTTTCCGCTCTCCACATAGCGGTTCATTAGATCATTGACCCGGTTTAATCGGGTCGATGAAAATCCTACTTCCTCAGGCCTGATCAATTCCATCTAATCTCTCCTGTCCAGCCTGGACCAAAACAGTGTAATGTGGATATAAATGAAGAATTTCTTTGACATTAATCATGATCTGCCGGCAACGTGTACGCCTTCTCTAAATAAGATTTCTCTAGGTGCCCAGGACCAATGCGCCATCCACACGGAGAGTTGCTCCTGAAACAAAACTGGCCTCATCAGACGCCAGGAAAAGTGTTGCGGAAGCAACTTCTTCAGTTGTTCCGAACCGCCCCAGGGGTTGGTGTTTTTTTAATTCGGTCAAGAATTTTTCAGGCATGGATTCCAGGATATCAGTCTGGATAGAACCTGGTGCGATCGCATTAACTCTGACGTTAAAACGACCGAATTCCCTGGCCCAGACTTTGGTCATTCCGACAATTCCGGCTTTGGTTGCTACATAAGCAGTCTGCCCAAAATTGCCGTCCAGCCCAACCACGGACGAGGAATTGATAATCGATCCGCTGCCCTGATTGATCATATACGGGGCAACTGCCTGAGTACAGTTGAAGGTGCCTTTTAAATTCACAGAGACGACAAGGTCAAAATCTTCCTCAGCAAGCTGTTTGACCAGCTCTCCCTCTTTAACTTTTACCAGGAGCCCGTCTCGAGTAATTCCAGCATTGTTCACAAGAATATCAATTCTTCCGGTTTTAGCTGCAACACCATCAACCCATTCCTGTACTACTTGCCTGTCTGCAACATCAACCCTGTTGTATGTACAGCCAAGCTCATCGGCTGCAGTCTTGCCTACTTCTTCATTGCGCCCGCAGATATACACATCTGCGCCCTCTTCAATAAATAATTTTGCCGTAGATTTTCCAATTCCGAGAGTTCCGCCGGTTATTAACGCAGTTTTGCCTTTTAATCTCATAATATATTTTCTCCTTCTATTACGTTTTTCAGCAGTTATTTACCAGTGCCGAAGGTTTACTTTTTATGTCCCGGTTACTCGCAATATTTCACCGAAAATCGGTACACTCCACAAATGATTTGCCTGACGGGAGATCCCGTGATTGTTTACCACGTTTACAATGCCTGATTAATGATCTTCTATGAATATGAGCCAACTTCTTTGGCTAACTGCATGAACCAATCAATCTTCTCCGGGGGAGCAATCGTAGGAACTTCGCAGCCTGGTGCCAGTATGTAACCACTGTCAGCGGTTATTTTTGCCAGGCAATCCTCAACTGCTTTTTTCATATCGGTTTTGCTTTCAGCAAGGAACATATCAGTTGGTACATTGCCGATTAGCACAGCCTTGCCCCGGGCAGCTTTGGCCGCATTTGCCAAATCTGTACCGGAATCAACACTAATATTGCTCACGCCCGTACTGACTATATCGTCAAGAATAGGATTCGCATTGCCACAAACATGGAGACCGACACCAATTTTCAGGGCTTTGAAATGGTCAACTATTTTCTTGTGGTACGGGAAAACAAATTCCCGATACATTTTTGGCGAGATCAGATCGCATGAAGCCGGGGCTTCCGAATATCCAACTCCCACGCCAATTTCACTCAAAGCTTCGGTAAATTTGATTGTCGTTTGGGAAGTAATCTCCATCAGCTCATGAATGAAATCAGGATCATTGATTGAATCCCTGAGTATATCCAAAGCTCCCCTCAACCCAACAGCTATTGTCCAGGGTCCTGCTATTATTCCGGAAACCGGGGAATCTTTCACGTGCTTCTTGGTTTCTACACAGGCTTCCAAATATGCTGGCAAGCGCCCAACTTTTTTGGGGTCAGGAACCTGGAGAGTACTCAGCTTTCCTTTATCACTCAGTATTTCATTAGTTATTACTGTCATGCTGTCTTCAGGATATCTGAGTTCATTGCCCATCGCTTCCAGTTCGAGATTCAAATCCCACATCATGAGCATGATATCGGGTTTGTATCTTTCATAGGCTGCCACCTGTGCCTTGGAAAAAACCATCGGATCCTTTAAGAAATCCTTTATTGAAACGCCGATTAACTGCGCATTACACGCGCCGCTGAAGATATAAGCAGGTACTCTATCCAATTCGGGATCTTGATCAGAAAAGGTCTTTTTAAAAGCAGCTGAAATCCTTTGTTTTCCAGTGTAAGATGTCATATTCATTCTCCAAAAATACTCTTATTCTCCATATTCGCCAGAATCAATGGATATGGATTTATAGTTCTCCTGCATCTTCCCAGATTTTCATTTGTTCCTGGTAAGATGGCGGGTAGGTTGCTTCAAAATCGAAGAAACTTGTTATGGGATACCGAACTCCAGCTTTATGGGTCATGGTTAATCCTTCCACCAACGCATCCACTTTGGAGGGTGGCAGCAGGAATGCCATTTCATAATCTTGGGTCATGCCAAAAATTCTGTCCCCGTTGCCAGGAACAAGATAACGACACTCATCATTCTTGATCGCAGTAATAATCGCAGCGCACCCCAGTCTTCCCATCGCAGAGGAATGGACTGCTCCGCCATCTTTATAAAGTGCTCCATGAACAAGTCTCATGATTTGGGCTGGATTACCGTATATCATGATCAGGTCGGGATCAAAAGCAGCTCGATTTACCGCAGCTATCAGAATGTGAGAATATGTTCCGTGGTCAAAGCGGTCAACGAGTTCTTCCTGTTTCTTGCCTGCTTCTTTCGTTGCAGTAAACATTCCCGCAGCTAAATTCCCTTCTTCAAAAAAGTCAATGTTTTTAAAGAAGCCAAAGGGGGCAGCTCCCAAAGAGCATCCCATATCTTCTTTTCCCAATGCTACTGTCCAACCATATTTCCTGGCCATACCAATGCCCTGACAGATGGCGATTTTCTTTCCCATCTGCTCAAAGGGACGCTTGGTTCTTTCGGGGATCTCCTCTTCAGAACTCAACATTTTTATCGCCAATGGAAATGTAAGGGGCCGGATATAAGTACTCAATGCCTGGTCCAGCGCTTTCAAGTCAGCCATAAAAATCTCCTTAGATACTTTTTTATCTGGGTGAGCAATTACAAAACTGTCGTGATAAATAAAAGTTCAAAAAACCTCCTTCAGTTGAGAACTGTTATTCTCAAGACATTGTTTTTGGCAAAACTGTTCCTGACCGTGCAGAATCTTTTTGTAGTGATTAAAATAAAATAATAAGTGCATATTGATACAACATTCCTGATTCAGGGCTGCCAATTCCCAGAGGATTGGCAGTCCTGCAAGAGGTTCCATCTTTGGTTTTCATTGTTGATAAGAATAGAAAGCAGAAACCAGGGTGATCTCCGGAAACCACTCAAGTCTATTGCGAAAACATATATCAGGATTGTTGTTGTGACGAATCTAGGTAGTGTCATCGCGACAATCGAAGAAGTTGAAATAAAAACATCGGTCCAATTGTCTCTCAACAAACCAGATACTACCCCTAGAATGGACGCCTGGGGTATACTTACAAGCGCTGTAGATATTGGCAAGACAACGGTATTGCGAAACCGGTTGCCTATTAGCTCGGCAACCGGTTTTCTTTTAACCATTGAGGTCCCAAGGTCTCCTCTTACGATATCTCCCAACCAATTAAAGTAACGAACATGGATGGGGTCATTGAGACCAAACTCTTCCCGCAAGGCCGCCAAACTTTCCGGAGTCGCAAATTGGCCAAGGTATCCTGTCGCCGAATCTCCAGGCAAGGCCTCAACTCCTATATAAACGATCAGTGAAATGATAAAAAGGGTCACAAGAGCGAGCAAAAGTCTGCGCACAATAAGAGCTATCATCAATCTTCTCCGGGTTGATTATTCGGCAGCTATCCAACCGTAATTTATTTCAGATTATCTAATCTTCTTCAGATTCAAAACAGTCTTCCTGGAGTCCTGTAGGGGTAGTTTGGTTGACATGATGAATGACTTTCTTATTGGAAAGCATGTATAAATATTCGATCAAGGAATCGATAGAACAATCCAGTGTCGATTGAGATTTATTAACCCCAAAAAGCACTGATGCGCCAAGCATGCCAGTGAAAAGCATTTCAGTAACTGTTTTTGGATTTAAATCAGCTGGCAGTTCACCAACTTCAATTCCCTCAATTAGCAGGCGATTCAATAATCCTTTTAATCCTTTAAATCCCTCATGGACCTCTTTTACCAGGTGCGGGTGGGTATCATCTAATTCAACTGAAAATGTGATAAAAATACACCCACCAGGAAAATTTTCAGAATCCTTTAAATATTGGTCACGATAATTTAGCAATATATGGGCAATTGTTTCTACCGGGCTTTCATCATCAGTGAGTGGATGAATTATCTTTTCGCGCCAGATCCTTTGAGATTCGGCCAGGACAGCATGAAAAAGGTCTTCTTTACTGGCAAAATGATTATAGAATCCACCTTTTGATGTTCCTGCAACCTCAATAATCTCATTGATACCTGTGTTAAGGTATCCATTTAGTGAAAATAATCTTTGAGCTTCGTGGATAATTGTCTCTTTATTATTCATAACAATTCCAATATCGCCAAGACAGACAGACCAGTCTGTCTTGTGTATAATATATAATACAATATATTGAATCTAAAATCAATGCTTGTACAATATTTTTAAGGATTAAAAATGAACGTTCCCCTGAACCCCCAGGAATTTCGCCAACGTGCTGTCGCATTATATGGTCAAAAAATTGGCATTGTAGATGGAGATTTGCGATTTACTTACCAAGAGTTTGATCAACGCGTCAACAGATTTGCCAATACTCTGATCAAACTAGGTATAAAAAACGGAGACGTAGTTTCCTTTATTACCTATAACTCCCATCAATTACTGGAATCCTACTACGCCGTACCACAGACCGGTGCCATATTAAATCCGATCAATTTCCGTCTTTCCCCTTCAGAAATCACTTACATACTCAATCATGCCGAAACCAGGGTTTTGTGTTTTCACAAAGATTTTGACCCCCTAATCCAAGGAATCCGGGAAAATCTCTCTCATGTAGAACATTTTATTGTTCTGGAATCCCCGGAGGACGTTGAATGGGCTCACCTCTATGAAACTCTTTTGGAAGAATCCTCTCCAGAAGCAGAAATAAACCTCGATGATGTGGATGAAGACGCCATTGTTGAGTTGTTCTATACATCCGGTACAACTGGACAGCAGAAAGGAGTTGCAATCACTAATCGCTCCTTATATATTCACACATTAACGGCTATCCCAGGTTTCCAGGTCACTGACCGAGACATCTTGCTTCATGTTGTGCCCCTATTCCACGTAAATGGCTGGGGGACTCCCCAATTCCTGACCGCTGTTGGGGGACGCCATGTAATGCTCCGTAAAATGGACTTCGCTGAGATGCTCCGATTAATAGAAAAAGAAAAGGTAACAAAAATATTGGGTGTGCCGACAATTTTTAATGGCCTTCTGCAGAATCCTAACCTGGCTGATTATGACCTGAGCAGTTTAGATGAATGTATTCTTGGAGGCGCTCCTTCTCCACAATCTCTGATCGAGCAGATTGAAGATGTTTTAGGCTGCCGCGCATATGTTGGTTATGGACTAACTGAAACCTCCCCCTTCATTGTGATTGCCAGACCCAAGGATTACCTTTCGGGGGAAACCTCTTCCCGTCTCTCATACCAGGCGAAAACCGGGCTGCCACTTGTGGGCGTCAGAATTCGGGTTGTTGATGATCAGGGCTTTGATGTCCCACCTGATGAGAAAACCATCGGTGAGATCATTGTCAGGGGAAATCAGGTAATGCATGGATATCTCAAAGATCAAGAAGCAACGGATGAGGTTATCATAGATGGCTGGTTCCACACCGGGGATATGGCTGTAGTTGACAATGAAGGTTATATAACTATTGTGGATAGAAAAAAAGATATCATCATCTCCGGTGGTGAGAATATTTCTTCTGTAGAAGTTGAGAAAATTATCCAGGATCATCCAGCTGTATTCGAAGCTGTGGTGATTGGTGTCCCGGATGAAAAATGGGGTGAGGTCCCAAAAGCTCTGGTCATTCTAAAACCAGGTACAAAGTTGTCCGAAGGTGATCTCATCGCCTTTGTCAAAAACTATCTGGCCGCTTATAAAGCTCCAAAATCTGTTGAGTTTCGCAGCGAATTTCCCAAAGGCGGTACAGGGAAGATCCTAAAGAAAGATTTGCGCAATCCATATTGGGACAATTATTCAAAGAAAGTTAATTAAGTTCCCTTCTTCCTGTGCCAGCTGGCATCCGAACTCCTCAGGATTCTTTGAATAGAGACCCAATATATGATGGGAGAAGATCCTGCCGGATAGTAAAACTGCCGGCAAGTACAACTTCCGATAGCAATTTGGTTAACGGAAATTCTCTATTAATATTCCCCTCTTAATAAACGAATTTCAGAGCTGAAATTTTGGCTTTGCTCAAAGACCTGAATAAAATTTTCTTCGGTCCATTCCTCGCTGTCCAACAGTTCCCAACCTCGCTGAAAGCAAGCCCCGATTTCTCCCAAGAGAGTGTTCAATTTTCTGCTCTTTACCGGCAACGACAGGGTTTGAATTCTTTGGCCTTCAAATCTCCGGAAATAATCGCTCTTGGTATCAATTTCTACCAAGAAATCGGATCTGTTTACCGTACCGATAAAATCACCAAATATCAGCATTCTGGTAAGCACATATCCTTCTATCCAATCAAGAACTTTTTGATTTATCATAACAACCACTAATGGAGCAATTCCCATGCCATAAAGTGAGGAATTTAATATAACATCTCTCCCATCTTTTTGGCAATGGAGAAAAACCCGATGTAAGGTGATTGTTAGACAGTCTTCAGATATTCCCTGATCAACAAGGCCGCCGTAGCGCCTTCCCCGGCCGCTGAAGCAACCTGCTTGGTGGAGCCGGAACGCACGTCTCCTGCCGCAAATACTCCGGGCAGGCTGGTCTCCAGGGATACAGGATCGCGCTCTTTGAACCCATCCAGTTCTTTCCGTTCATGAACCAGATCGTGGCCGGTAATTACAAAATTTAAATCGTTGATTTCAACACCGGAATCAGTTAGAAAACCAGTGTTGGGCATCAATCCTATAAAAATGAAAACTCCGGCTGGATTTATTTCTGATTCTTCACCGGTTTTGCTGTTTCTGATCAAGACTGATTTAAGTTTGCCGCCTTCACCGCGGAATTCTTGGATATCGATGTTATATAGGACCTTGATCTTTGGATTTGATAATACATTATCCTGTAAAATCTGGCTGGCCATCAATTCCTCTTCCCGAACCAGCAGGGTGATCTGGTCCACAAATTTAGTCAGGAACAGGCTCTCTTCAGTGGCGCTGTTCCCTCCACCAATAACCGCCACGGACATGCCCTTGTAGAAAACACCATCGCAGGTAGCACAAAAATGGATTCCTGCCCCAATATAGTCTTCTTCTCCTGGCACGTTCAATAACCGATAGCGGCTGCCGCTGGCAATCAGCAATGCCTTAGCGCTGTACTCGCTGCCGTCATTGGTTTTTACACAGTGATAGTTGCTATGGCTGGAAACCTCTACAATATCCTGGGCTTGGAGCAATTCAACCCCAAATCGTTCAGCTTGGGAGCGTAATTGGCTGGAAAAATCTGCACCGGATATACCTTCTCCAAATCCAGGCACATTGTCTAACCATTGAGTTGTTGCAGCCTGCCCACCCAGGGCTGCCCGTTCGATCACCAGGGTATCGATGCCTTCCCGGGCAGTATAAAGCGCCGATGTAAGTCCAGTTGGACCACCCCCGATCACAATCAAATCGTAATGGCTGCGTTCAGCAGAAGTTTTCAGATCAAGCTTTTGAGCCAATTCAGCATTGGATGGTTCTACCAGAATCGATCCGTCATCAAATTCAATAACAGGAATGATGCGTTTGCCGTCATTCTTCTTCATGACATAGGCCTCTCCGTCTGGATCCTCTTCAATGTCGACCCATTTGTAAGGGATCTGATGTTCACCCAGGAAATTTTTGCTGCGGCGGCAGTCTGGGCACCAGTAGGCGCCGTAGATAGTGATGTCAGGTTTTTTAGTCATAGGTCTCCTAAGGGATATGTGACTCCTCTCTGGATGATCTCAACCTCATTAGACTTACCTTGATCAAGGATTTATCACCTGTACAGGTACTTTCGCATTTTTAAAAGGGCTTACTGCAAAGAAGAAAACGACGAGCGATATGACAATGAGGAATTGCTCGATGGTTCGTTTATGGAGATCGAAGAAGCCAGCATGGTCATGAAGACCTGCAGATTCTGCGAGCTGGCGTGTCCCGTTGCACAGGGCACCTCCCAATAGAACATGAGGTTTGTTAAATCGGCGTGTATTCTGGTCTCCAGGATGGATCGTCAAACCATGGCCGGACCTTTTCAAGGGCAGCCCCGACTCTGAAAACTTTTTCATCTGCATAAGTCGGCCCAACGATCTGCACACCAGTCGGCACTCCATTACTGGCTCTACCAGAGGGTACACTTAGAACAGGGCAGCGGCTTAATATATTGAAGGGCACAGTCATTATTAACCCATCGCCATAGTCATCAAGCTTGACACCGTTTATGCTTGGCGCTGTATCCACATAATCATCACCAGCAATTAGACCAGTTACGCCATTGGTTGGACAGATAAGCGCGTCATATTTTTCCAGCAGTGGGCTAAATTCAGCATAAATCTGGCCTTCAATCTCCAACCCATCTGCAAACGTTGATTCTTGCAGTAAATTCGCTGATAGCTTGACAATATTAAGTGTATAAGGCATTGCAAGGTCTTGATTTTCTAAAACTTTTTGAGAAACCACTGAATTGGCAATGGCGGCCCAATGGATCTCTGCAGCCCGCATAACATCCTCTTTCCGCCAATTCAAGGTTACCTCTTCAACTTCTGCGCCAGCTTGGCGCAGAGCTTCTGCTACAGCATAGGTGTTGGCTTCTACTTCGGAATCAACTGGAAAATTACCCAAATGCATACACACCGCAATCTTCCACCCTTTTATGTCACCAAATTCCTCAGGCAGTTCCACCTTTGGGGATAGAGAAACCAAGTCAATTGGATGAGGCCCTGCCATAACATTCTCAAACAAGGCACAATCCGCTACCGTACGCGCCATTGGACCATCGGTACGGTAGTGGTCAAGGTTTAATGGGGGAAGTGCGGGAACCCGCCCATAGGGAGGTTTAAAGCCAACGACCCCAGAGAAAGAAGCTGGGTTGCGGATCGACCCACCAATATCCGAACCTGTCGCAAGGGCTGCAGTTCCAGCAGCTAAAGATGCAGTTCCACCCCCTGATGAACCTCCAGGGCTGCAGTTTAGATTCCAAGGATTGCGAGTCACTCCCCACATCTTAGAATGCGTAAACCCTGCGATGGCATACTCCGGTTGGGTTGTTCTGGCATGCATGATCCCCCCTGCGGCAAAGATGCGTTCTGCCACTGGATGTGTTATATCAGCAATTTTATCTTTATCAATCAACGAACCTTCTGAATAGGGTAACCCTTTGATCGAGTGTTTCTCCTTGATTGCTATTGGCAATCCTTCCAGGAGGCCCGGAGTTTCGCTACTATCAATGTAACGTTTTTCTGCTTCTTTTGATTTTTCAAGCGCCTCATCAAAAAACTGGGCACTAAACGCGTTGATTTTAGGCTCAACCTCTACTGAGTGTTCAATGACCGCCGACATCAATTCAACAGGAGATAATTCCCGTGCTCTAAATAACCGCAGAGCTTTTGTTGCTGAGAGATAGACCAAATCGTTCATTTTGGTTAGACCTCCAAGTAAAGTTATTGGTTTTTATTATTTCAATCTAATCTATAAGTGCTTGATAAACAGCATTGCGGAAATCTTCGCGAATAGGATAGGATCCAGAAGGAATATATTGCACCATTAAAATCCTGATAATCTCTTCAACAGGATCAATCCAAAAATGCGTGCTGGCCCAACCACCCCAACCATGTGACCCCACAGCCCCTCGCAGATTCACTTGGACGCTATCCATGACCACACTGAAACCCAGACCGAAACCAACCCCGTACCAGGGAATCCCTGTGTATGTGATAGGCAGCAAGCTTTCCGGGAGATGATTGGCCCGCATCAGATCCACTGTTCTTGACCCGAGAATACGGAATCCATCCAACTCCCCCCGGTTTAACATACAATTGGCAAAACGGTAGTAGTCTGAAATTGTTGAGACCAAACCGCCGCCGCCACTATGTCGGCTGAAACTGAAGTAATCGCGGCCAACCGACATATCAACCACATCAAACACTTTTTCATCAGTCAATCCATACAACTCAGAGAGCCGATCTCTTTTTGCTTCTGGCACCCTAAAAAATGTGTCCTCCATCCCCAGTGGCTTAAAAATCTGTTTCCCCATAAAATCGCCTAGCGACATCCCTGAAAGAATTTCAACCAAATAACCAACAATATCTGTTGCATAACTATAGAACCAACTTTCTCCCGGATGATACCGCAGGGGTAAATCTGCAATTCGCCTGGCAAGTTCTTCGTTAGTGATGGTTGGGTTTTCCAGGTCTGAGTCGAAATAAAGGCGATCTACTTGAGAATCCTGTTCATTTTGATAGTCTCCATAACTCAAACCAGCTGTGTGTGTAAGCAAGTGTCTTACCGTAATATCTTGCCTCGCTTTCACAAGATCTCCCTCAGCTGCTATCACCTTCAGGTCCTTGAACCAGGGCATATATTTATGAATAGGGTCTTCAAGATCCACAAGCCCCTGCTCATAAAGTATCATCAACGCCACCGAGGCAATCGGTTTGGTCATAGAATAAATCCGGAAGAGGGTGTCCAAAGACATCGGTTTCTGTTCCCGCAGGTTTTGACAACCGTTCGCCTCAAGGTGAACCACAGACCCCTTACGGGCAACCAGCGTCACAGTACCGGCAAGCAATCCTTGGTCTATATATTTTTTCATTACGTCGTTGACCCGATTCAAGCGCTCAGCGCTAAACCCCACTTTCTCCGGGGCATGTAATTCCAACATCACATCTCCAATATTATCAAATCCTAGAAAAATCTTAAAGTGCGCCTGTTTATCTCCCTTGCTTAGGATCTAATAGAAAGAACTGCTGGGTGATAAGTTATCACCCAGCAGTACGTGTAAAAGGTAGTGAATACAACTATTCGACCAGATCGATTATTACCCAAAATTCTGTGGACATCCCTGCTCGGAGTGGAATTGATACTATGCCTTCAACCGTGTCCCGTGCAAACATTAATCCCGGAACCTGGAAGATTGGCGCCCAAGGGTAAAGTTCATCAATGATATATTGTTGGCAAATCACATACTTCTCGTCACGGATTGCCCAGCTTTCTGAGTCGTAGTCAGCATTATCCATGCATTCATCAAGCCATGGATCATTCACATTTGTGTAGTTCGGATAGGGCAGATACTGTGAGTGGAAGAACCATGGCAGAATGTCCGCATTGTCCCAGGTATACACACGCACACCCAATTCGACTTCACCCGCGGTTACCGCATCGATGTAAGTCGCGTCATCCATGACCTCGATATTGCCTACGATACCTACATCTGCAAGCATTTTCTGGAGGGCCTCAGCCATCCGCTGGCCCTCGTCGTGTTGATAGGTTGAGAAAGAGACCTCGAACCTCGTACCGGCATCCACACCTTCAACGCTTTCAGCGACCAAAACACCGTCGTCTCCCATAACCCAACCGGCCGCGGCAAACATCTCTGCTGCCTTGGCTGGATCATAATCCAGTCCAACTACGCCCTTGTCAGCAGTGATCTCGCTGGCAAGATACGTGGTCTTGGCGGCTCCCAGACCCATAAAGAGCGCCTCCTGGATCAAATCTCGGTCGATTGAATAGCCAATCGCACGTCTTGTATTAATATCTGCTACCATCGGTTGGTCAATAGGCATCAGGATATAATACAAAGTTGCACGAGGAACTTGGACAACTTGGAATGCTGGGTCATCCTGGAAAGTAGTCAAATCTCGCCATGGGGCATCAAACATAAAGTGCGTATCACCTACTTCTAAATCAACCAATCGGGTGGCATCTTCAGCAATGAACTTAAACGTAATACTGTCAACGTTCGCAGGTCCGGTGTGGCCGGTCCAGCTAGCGGCCCAATTATAGTCAGGGTTTTTCACAAGAACAACATGGTCGTTTAATACCCATTCTGTAAGCATGAATGGGCCGGTTCCCGAGATACATTCAGGGCTTAAACCATATGCCTCACCACACTCTTCGTATTTTGCCTGGCTCATCATCAGACCCCAAGCGCTTGACAGGTTAAAGATCAAACCCGGGAAGGGGCCATCTGTTGTTAGTGCTATGGTGTAATCATCAATAACGTTGATGTCAATGACAGGCGTGAAGAGGTATGCACAGCAGCCAGCACTATTTTGAACAAGCTCAATATTCCACTTCACAACTTCAGCAGTGAAAGCAGAGCCATCATGGAAGGTGATTCCTTCTTTCAGATAAAAGGTGGTAACCGTGCCATCCGCAGAGACCTCAAAGCTTTCTGCCAACGCACCGGGCTGGTATTCACCGTCGGGATCAACAGAAACCAAACTATCATAGAGCATATGGGTGGCTTCATATGCTGTTGGCATTATTGAGATGTCAAAGGTTTCAGCATATTCCGACTGTGCGCTAAGTACCAAGTGTTTCTCAACGACTTCTTCAGCTGCTGGTTCCTCGGCTGCCGCCTCTTCAGCTGCTGGTTCTTCAGCTGCTGGCTCTCCAGCTGCTGGTTCTTCAACTGCCGGGGCCTGTGCACAAGCAGAAAACGCCAAAACAAAGGTCAATATTAGCGATACTACCAGAAAAAGTTTTCCGGTTTTCATAACTTCAGCTCCTTCTTTAGATTTTGATTAACAAAATTGTGACTATCTTTATAACTCTTTGATATTGACAATAAACCACCTCCTCCTCTTTTCATCCATAGGCTATTTCCTTCTTATTTCCAAAATATAGTTAAGTTACCAACCAACAGGCAACTTTATGTTTATAAGCTTTTTCAACCAGTGGCGGAGATTCAACTTTGCATTGCTCGACTGCGCTGGAACACCGTTGATGGAAACGACAACCGGACGGAATGTTTTGTGCGCTAGGCACATCACCTTTTAACAATATCCGTTGACGTTTAAGCGATGGATCTGGAATAGGAATGGCAGATAATAACGCTTGTGTATATGGATGCAGGGGGTTCCTGTAAAGTTCGTCTTCCGAGGTCACTTCCACGATCTTTCCCAAGTACATCACGGCTACCCGGTCGGAAATATGCTCTACAACCGCAAGGTTGTGGGCGATAAACAAATAAGTAAGCCCAAGCTCCTCTTGAAGGTCGGACAGGATATTTAGCACCTGAGACTGGACAGAGACATCCAAGGCTGATACCGGTTCATCACATACGAGGAATTTCGGCTGCACAACCAGGGCGCGTGCGATCCCGATCCGCTGCAATTGCCCCCCAGAAAACTCATGCGGATAACGGCTGGCATGAAAATCTCTCAGCCCTACCTTCTCAATCATTTCGACCACGATGCCATCATGATCTTTAGCATCGCCAATTTTGTTGATTCTTAAACTTTCCTTAATTGTAACTCCTACTGTCATTCGTGGATTTAGAGAGGAGAAGGGGTTTTGAAAGATGATCTGCATATCTCGGCGGGTTTCTTTCATTTCGCGGTTATTTAACCCCATTAAATTTCTATTTTCAAAAAAAACTGCTCCGCTGGTTGGCTCAGTCAGGCGTAAAATTACCCGACCAGTTGTTGTTTTTCCGCATCCAGATTCACCTACAAGTCCAAGTGTTTCCCCTTTCTTGATATGGAAACTAATATCGTCAACAGCCTTCACCAGGGTTTTTTTACCCTGAAGCATCCCTCCCCTAACCGAAAAATGTTTTCTCAAATTTTCGACTCGGACTAATTCCGAATTCCCATTTTCGGTGTGGGCATTTTCGTTCATGTAATCCTCATAATTATCATAAGCCTAAATTGGCTGCCTTATCTTAGAATTATCAAACTGTTAGATCATTTATTCCGCAGTCTGGGGTCAAGAGCATCACGCAGGCCGTCTCCTAACAAGTTGAAACCGAGGACCGTCAACATAATGGCGATCCCAGGGTAGACGGTTACCCAGAGCGCTCGTCGCATGTGGGAACGTCCAGAAGATAAGATCGAACCCCAGCTTGGGACAGGCGGTTGTGCGCCCATCCCCAAAAAGCTCAGGGTTGCTTCGATCAAAATGGCATCCGCCATCATCAGGGTGGACATGACAATAACAGACGGGAGTAAGTTCGGCAAAATATACCTGAACATGATCCGCAAGTCGCTAGCGCCAACTGATCTGGCGGCTGTCACAAATTCCCATTCTTTCAAGGATAGAACCTGGCCCCGAACGACCCGTGCGAATCCGCCCCAATAAGAGATACCGACGGCGATCATTAAATTTGTAAGGCCGGGACCTATAATAGCGATGAGGAATAAGGCCAGCAAGATCGTAGGGAATGCCCAACTGATGTCGATCGCTCCCTGGATGATACTATCAGTTCTTCCACCCACGTAACCGGCAATGATCCCTAAGATGATTCCAATCACAGCTGAGATTCCTGTCGCCAGGATGGCGACTTGCAAAGAAATCCGTGAGCCGTGAATAATTCGGCTGTACAGATCCCGGCCAAATTCATCCGTCCCCAACCAAAATTCACTGCTAGGTGGTAAAAAGCCTTTTCGTAGATCTTGGTCATTAATTCCTTGAGGAGTAATAATATCTGCTGTGATCGCCACCAAGATTATGACACCAATTAATACCAAGCCAATCATGGCGCTCTTGCTTCTACGCAAGCGAGTCCAGGTGCTGACCTGGACGAGTGTAGCCCCCTCATCTTCTATTTCAATCGACGTGATATCAGTCACATGTATTGTTTCTTCCATAAACAATTAACTCCAGATGCAAACTCTTCCTTATATCAGCGGCGGATACGAGGATCCACCACCATATAAGCGATGTCGGCAAAAATATTGCTGAGAATAATTGCCGTGGCCAAAACAAATATACCGCCTTGCAAAACGGGAAAATCTCGATTGTAAATTGCCCGCAGCATCATATCGCCAATACCAGTTCTAGCAAAAACGCTCTCTATCACAACCGATCCGCCGATAATGTACCCCAGGTCCAAACCGATAAGGGAAATTAATGGCATGACAGCGTTTCGCAACGCGTGCTTCAGTACGACCACACTTTCTGCAAGCCCTTTGGCTTGCGCTGTGCGAATGTAGTCTAGACCGATCACTTCAAGGATACTGGATCGAGTAATGCGTGCTATGCGCCCTACACGCGGTAAGCCAAGGGCTAGCGCTGGCATTATCAACGATTGATAATCACCATATCCGATAGGAGGAAGCAGTCTAAACTTTAAAGAAAACGTATATATCAGAATCATGCCCAACCAAAACCCAGGCATAGACACCCCAATCAAAGCCAGGATCATAGAAAACCAATCGACGAACTTATTTCGATTTAAAGCTGCGATAATCCCAATTGGAATGGCCAAAATATATGCCAGGGTGAAAGCAGCCAGTCCCAATTCAGCTGTGATTGGTAATTTTTCTACAATCATTTCGGAAACTTCTCGGCGGGTGAAAATCGAATTACCCAAATCCCCTTTCAAAATATTTCCCATATATATAGCAAACTGAACCGGCAAGGGCTTATCTAATCCCAGTCTCACCCGAATGGCATCCCGCGTTTCCTTAGGCGCCGTTGGCCCAGCGATCAAATTAACCGGATCGCCACCGGCGAGATGCAGTGCCGAGAACACCAGTATTGCGGTTACAAGCAGGACGGGGATCGCCAGCAACAAACGTTTGATTAGATACTTAAGCATATTTTGGGCAATTCCTTTTACATGTATTTATCTTCTTTCACTAGTAAACCAGACTGGCTACTCTTGTTCGATGATAATACTTTAGCATCAATAGTGGTCACGGGCATTACTCATACAGTAACATACTAAGGGTTTTTTATTGGGGCTTTATGCCCATCATAGTCTTGATACAACCAACATCGGGCTCTGTGCCCCTTACGCACCAAATGTAAATCTGGGATCACCTCATTACAAATAGATAAATCATACTTCGTCCGTGCTCGGCATCGGTTCGCAAAACGACATCCTGGTGGCAAATTGATCAGATTTGGTACCAACCCAGGGATAACCTCAAGCCGTTCCCTTTTATCTCCCAGGACTGGGATAGAATTCAATAAATCCTTTGTGTAGGGATGTAATGGTTTTTTAAAAAGATTGACCACATTTGTCGTTTCAACAATTTTTCCAGCATACATTACAGCTACGTAATCAGCTGTCTCTGCAATTACCCCAAGATCATGAGTAATGAGAATTACAGCAGAATTAATTTCTTTGGTAAGATCCCGTATCAAATCAAGGATTTGAGCTTGAATGGTTACATCCAAAGCTGTTGTGGGTTCATCAGCAATAAGCAGCTGTGATTTTAAAGCCAGGGCCATAGCAATCATCACCCGTTGGGCCTGACCACCTGATATCTGGTGAGGATATGAATGGATTTTTTTGTCCGGGTCAGGCATCTCAACCAAACGCAAAAGCTCAACTGAGCGCTCAATGGCCTCTTTTCTTTTCATATTTGAATGGGTTCGAAACACTTCCGCAAGCTGATTCCCAATTGTATATACTGGATTGAGACTGGATTGGGGCTGCTGAAAGATCATGGAAATTTTGTTGCCGCGGATTTTCCGCATTTCTTTTTTCGAGAGAGCAAAGAGTTGTTTGCCGTCAAAAATCAAATCCCCATCAACTATCTTTCCAGGACTTTTAATTAACCTTAAGATTGATAATGCTGTGACACTTTTTCCGCAACCAGATTCACCAACCAGACCCAGAACTTCACCCCTTTTAACCCGTAAATCAACCCCATCAACGGCTTTCACGATCCCTTCTTCGCAATAGAAGTGAGTTTTTATGTTATTAACTTCAAGCAGGAAATCAGTATTTGTGGTTTCCACTGGTCTCCTGGCCAATTATTGTAGAAACTCAATATATTTTTATAGATTTCAAGACAGACCGGTCGGTCTTTTTTTATTATAGCATAGAGGATATGTGTGGCGCAATACCATTTTTTATTTATAAGATTGAAATATGTATTTGATTATTAGAGAACTATTCCCGGTAATTTTCCAGTATGTGTACTATTTTTAACTACCAATTCGCCATTTACAATCACATACTGGATACCAAGCGGAAATTGATGGGGATTATTGAAAGTAGCTTGATCGGAAACCTTATCCGCATCAAAAACCACCAAATCAGCCCAAGCGCCTTCTCGAATCACACCGCGCCCTTCCAGGGAAAACTGCTGGGCGGTCTGTGATGTCATCTTTTTAATTGCACCCTCAAGCGAGAGTACTTTTTCTTCCCTAACATAACGGCCCAGAACCCGAGGGAACGTTCCGTAGGTTCGTGGATGAGTTCCACTTTGACCTAATACACCCTGGGGGGCTGCCCCAAGACTGTCACTTCCAATTGAAACCCGGGGATGTTGCATTAATCGTTGTACAATTTCTTCATTCTGGTCAAAATACACAACTACAACCTGGGCATCATCCAGCGCAATCAAATCCATGGCAGCATCAAAGGGGTCCAAGTTGTCCTTTGATGCTATTTCTTCAATCGACATGCCAATCACCTCTGGGCGAGATTGGCATTCCGCAATTTGGATCCCACTCCAATCTTTCACACCGATGCGATTGTCCCAATCGATTCGATTTTCATCCCAATCTTTCCGTAATCGTTTTCGGCCTTCTTTAGCACTTACTAATTCGGCGACTGTTTTCCCTCCGCCAACTTGCGCCCAATATGGCAGGATAGGGGATAGGGTTGTGGAACTGGCATGATACGGATATTGATCACATCCTAAATCAGCATCTCTGGCTTTATCACTATCCAGGATATCCACCAGATCATCAATCTTATCCCAATTTTGATATCCTACGATTTTAATGTGGGAATATTGCACCGGCAGCTCCGCACTTAAACCAATTTCAATCGCCTCCTCAGCCGCAGAAAGCACCTCATCACTTTCATTCCGAATATGGGAGGCATAGATACCGCCATACCGGGCAACCACTTTTGCCAGGCCTATGACCTCCTCAGTTTTTGCATAATAGCCAGGTGGGTAGAACAAACCCGTCGACAAACCGCGACCACCCTGCTCCATGGCTTCGGCCAATAAAAATTCCATTTGTTTTTGCAGATCTGGGGTCGGCGCGTCATTTCCCAGCCCCATAACCGCTGCCCGCAGGTTACTATGTCCGACCAATGGGACAACATTCACTGCCATACCAGATGTTTTTAATTGTTCCAAATAATCCCCCATGCCCCTCCAGCGGTAGTCGATTTTCAGACCTCCAGTCAGAAATTCAATTTCCCCCAAGTTCTCCTCTGATAAAGGGGCAGCCGACATGCCGCAATTCCCGATAATCTCAGTGGTAACCCCTTGATGTATGGAACTCTCTGCTCGTTGATTACCAAAAAGAGTCAAGTCAGAATGCATATGTGGATCAATAAATCCTGGCGCCACAAATAACCCCTCTGCCTGGATTGTTACCGCCGATTCTTGGTTTATATCCTTGGCAATCAGCTTGATCTTTTTCCCTTTGATCCCAATATCAGCTACAAAGCTGGGTTCACCAGTACCGGTAAGGATATTTGCATTTTTAATCAATACATCTAACATATCATTACTCTCATTGTGTGGGGTGGGGGTGAAGAATGTTGTCGATTGATTATCCTTTAGGATCATTAATGATTACAGTGCCATTTTCCTGGATTTTTATCCAGTCACAGTCTTGAACACTCTCCAAGAATTCCTGACCAAGTTGATCTATTGTACATATTCTTATACCAGCCCATTTATCTGCCACGATTAACCCACCAGCCGCCAAGGAATCGATCGCTTGTGAAAATAGGACTGCTTTTGGCGCAATTCCCAGGTTCGCAATTCTCTGCCATACTGCTCCAGCAGAAGTGGAACCGGTGCTTTTTGGAATGCAAAGGATTTTTCCTGAGAGAACTTTGCCATAAGTATCCTGGTTGTTGTTATCAGCACAAAGAGCTGTTTGCACACCATCTGCCAAGCTGTTATAAAAGCTGGCATAAGCATTAAATCCGTCATGTGAGACAACCGCTTCTCCTTCAACAATCCCTTTTAAAACAGCTCTTCCCTTAAAGGTTTTAGTCATGCTCAGCTCCTGCCAATTCACCAGAAACCAATACTCGAACCAATTCCTCGTCAGGCATAAAACGCGCGGAAGAATAGGCTCTTAATTTATTGGAATTTGTGATCACCGGATGTCCAGCTTTCAACCCAGTTTCAAATATTGTTTCACAGCAGCAGGGGCTTAATTTCACGCCGGCACGTTCTAACCTGTCATATGCTTCCTTGTCCCTCGTAAATTTCTCCAGTATTTGCGGCGCACTACATAGGATCGTCTCCACTGCTACTTGCTTTCTGGCAGTATTTATTAATTCCATTTGGATCGCATCAGCCCACCAATATAATTGTCTCAGGCTGATATGCGGACACCCGATGAAACACTTTTCTGGAGTGCTGTTTTCATCTTCCCATAGCTGTGGAAACGAATCCAAAAAGGCGGATAATTCTCCCTCATCAATTTTAAAAGTGCTGTATCCTGGATCCAATAAATCTTGACCAAAATCGACTGCCTCTGGAGTAATGTTCTCCACATGGTAAAGACCCACCGCCCCATATGTGGCACACATCGCGCCCATATCTTGCAGATAATCAACCGTGAATGAATCGAGTTCGGGGTTCAAGAAGCGGTCAAGTCCCACAATATATGGCACATCGGCCATTACCTTCCTGCCGATAGCTGCACCTAGCAAATGAGGGCTGGGTAAGTCGTCAGTCACAATATCCACCAACCATGAAGCACAACGACCCTCATCTGTAAGCAGACCAGCCAAGGGAGTTTTTCCGATAATATTTGACAGCAGATCCATGATCGCCCCATTCCTATTTGTGCGTGCTCCCAGAACCGAATTCGCAAATATGGCACATGCTGATTCCGACCAAGCCAGTATAGTACCCCTATCAGGAATGTTGCCTACCTCAGGCTGATATGGATTGCAGGTAAAGGCCTGGTTATCGCGCAAGCCTAATTTTGTTAATAATTGCTCATAATAATCTTGATGTTCATACATATCCAAGAGTGCCCGCTCCACTTCTGGTTTCAGATTCAAATTCTCAAAATCCAAGGCACCTCTAGGATCAAGTGTAAATGGATATTGTGTCCTAAGACCAGCAGCAACAAGCTCTTCCAGCATCTTTATGGAAGGCGCGATTCCAGGACTTGAAAAGGAAATAACAAAGTGACCGGAACCCTCAATTGGGATTAATTTTTCTGCATTTAATGCTTCACCATACAACACAACAGTTTCCATAATTTTCTGCATCACAGAACCCTGTTTGCCCTGTAAAACAGCGAGTTCCTCTTCGGTAAGTTGAATTTTCAATTCAGCAAAATCAATTTTCATCACTTCATTGCTCCATTTACTCGAACTGACTATATATAACTACAACTTCCATTTGATTTTACATCAAATATTCAGTGGGACTCGAACCCGCTGAAACAGAATCACTCCCTCGTAGAATATTAGGAGAAGATCCTTCTCTACGCTGAGGTTATTATCCGATCCGGCTTTTTTTGCCCAGAAAGCGCAGGGTTCACAGATATCCCATTGCAATCAGCTTTAATCCACATCATCAAATCAAATTGCGAACTCCAATATTATCAGCTTTGAAAGATCAAACAAGCTCTTGGCGAGAGTAAGCATTCACTGGATTTGGTCCAGAAATATCTCCAGATCACAATCATTAACCAAGTAAGCTTCGTTTTTCAGGCCGCATCCGATTGTTACCTGCCCAGAAAACGGGCCGTATAAATCTTTTTCCAGAGTTAAGGAGCTGTTTATGAAATCTCGAAAATATTTGTGGATTTTACTCCCAATTTTTATCATAATTCTAACCTCGTGCAGTGCCTTATCAAACAAAGAGGGTGTCGTGGATCCCGAACAGGCAACCCATACGGCAGATATTAAACCTCCGACTGCAGAGGATTCTCCTACCGCGGCAGCAGATCATCAAGCACCCGAGTGTGAAGATCCCTTCGGAAATACCACACCTGCCTTTAGAACGGATGGCTGGGATACCAATTTCTGCAAACACAGCGTTTCATATGATGAAATCTTTTCAGGCGGTCCTCCCCGAGACGGCATTCCTCCCCTGGATTCACCCAGGTTTGAAAGCGTGAGTTCCGCAGACAGTTGGATAGATGACGTTGAACCGGTCATCATTTTTGATTACGAAGGAGTTGCCCGGGCTTATCCACTGCAGATCATGACCTGGCATGAAATTGTCAATGATGAAGTTGCTGGAACACCGGTTGTTGTCACTTTCTGTCCTCTCTGCAACACGGCCCTGGTTTTCCGCAGACCAACCATCGCGAGTGAAACCCTGACTTTTGGCACCAGCGGTAATCTTAGATTCAGCGATCTGGTGATGTGGGATCGCCAAACCGAATCCTGGTGGCAGCAGTTTAACGGTCAAGCGATTGTAGGAGACTTGACCGACACCCGATTGGAGCTCCTGCCTTCGGCAATTATTTCCTGGGCAGACTTCAAAAACAATCATCCCGATGGTGAGGTGTTATCCATTGAAACCGGGTTTATTCGCAGCTATGGCCGTAATCCTTACAGCGGCTATGACAATATCAATTCCTATCCCTTCGCCTTCACAGGCGATCTTGAAAATGATCTTCCTCCTATGGCCAGGGTTCTGGGCATCCAGCTGAATGATGGGCAGGGGGCTGCTTTCTCACTTGTTCTGCTGCAGGAAAAACTGGTTTTAAATGAGGTCCTGGGTGACACGAAAGTTGTGATCTTCTGGAAATCCGGCACGGCCAGCGCATTAGACAGCAGTTCAATATCTAATGGCCGGGACGTGGGCACAACCGGGGTGTTTCTCAGCGAAGTTGATGGACAGGTATTAACCTTTGAGGCAGGGACTGAAGGCATCTTTGTCGATCAGGAGACCAGCACAACCTGGGATATCCTGGGAAAGGCTCTTTTTGGTCCCCTGGAAGGCATCCAGCTGGTCCCTCTCCCCCATCACGACACATTCTGGTTTGCCTGGGCTGCTTTTGTACCTGAAATAAGTTTATCTCAATAGGTTATCAATGACAAATTTTTCAGATCTCCTTATCTCCGGACGAGAACAGCTGCTGAATCTGGTCCTGATGGTTGATCCAAATGAAATTTATAATCCCGGATTTTCGCCTTCAGTGAATGGGAAACCTGGCAGTGTTTTAGCGAATGAGGTAAAAGAATCTCTCAATAATATCAAAGCCCTGGCTGTCACGCCGGATGGCAGCCAGGTAGACTACCATCAACTCGCGAATGACCCTCTTTATCTATCCTACTGTGAACTAGTTCTTGATCTGGCCGATTTTGATTACGAATCATTGAATGGGAAAGACCAGCAAATGGCTTTCTGGATAAATCTCTATAACTCGCTGGTGATAGATGGGGTAATTCAGGAAAAAGTTCAAAACAGTGTTACTGAATCCCGGCTTGGCATCCTGAGGTTTTTCCAAAAAGCCGCTTACTTGATCAACGGCCAGCGTTTTAGTTTAACCGACATTGAACATGGCGTTTTGCGCGGGAACCGGGGAATTCCTTATTTCCCGGGTCCGCATTTTGCCAGCTCAGATCCCCGTATTGAATCCGTTATCTCAGACTTTGATCCCAGAATTCACTTTGCCTTAAACTGCGCCAGCAACTCCTGTCCGCCTATTAGTGTTTACACCCCGGAAAATATTCAGGAGCAGCTGGATCTGGCTGCCCGGAGTTTTATCAATAATGATCTCAAGATGGATCCGGATGGTTACCAGATTTCTGTATCAAAGATTTTTCAGTGGTATCTGGCTGACTTTGGCGGTAAAAAAGCGCTGGTTGGTTTCTTGAAACAATACCTACTGGAGAGTGATTACAGGAAATGGATCTCAGAACATCAATCCAATCTAAAGGTTAACTTCCATACCTATGATTGGGCATTAAATAAAACCAGTCCCTAACTGATTCTCGGGGTGGAATTTCTTCCCAGGTGGTGGATTCTGCATGCTATAATTTGTTCACCTCCCAAGGAAGAGAATTATGCAGAATCGCACAAACGAAGAATGGCTCAGCGACCTTCGTGATGAAAATCAGGATCTGGCTATTGAAGATCTGCGAAGAGTGTTGACAAGAGGTTTGATATACGCCCTGTCCAGCCGGATATCTACAGATCTGGAAGCCCAGGTGGATGATTTTACCCAGGATGCAATCCTGCGGATTCTGGATAAAATGGACACTTTCCGGGGTGAAAGCCGCTTTACAACCTGGGCTCAAAAAGTTGCCGTCAGGGTAGCTTTTACAGAAATGCGGCGCCAACGCTGGAAGGATATTTCTCTGGAAGATTTAATTCCGGAAGACAGCGGGGATTTTACACCCCTGGTCCTCTCAGATCCCAGCCCGGATCCTGAAAAGCGGGCTTCCCAGTCCCAGCTGTTGGAGATGATCGAAAAAATGATCTCTGAGGAATTGACAGATCGCCAGCGGACTGCATTACTGGCAGTTGTTCAGGAGGGCATGCCGCTGGAGGAAGTTGCCCGGCGTATGGATACTAATAGAAACGCACTTTATAAATTACTGCATGATGCTCGAAAACAAATGCGGGGCAGAATGCTTGAAAAAGGATTAACCGTCGAAGAAGTTCTGGCAGTGTTTGGAAACGAGTAAGGTAAATCCAGCAGAAAGCATCAGAACTGCAGGAGTAAGCCATGAAATTATCCTCTGAAACTATTCGAAAATTGATGGGCTCGATCAAATCGACCCGGGATCAGGAACTGACCTGCGGTCATTGTTATGATGAGCTGGATCATTTTATCGAAATGAAACTTTCGGGCAAAGACCCTGCCGAAGCCATGCCCTTAATAAAGGAACATCTTGACCGCTGCAAAGACTGCCGGGAAGAATATGAGGTGCTCCTGGAAGCTATCAAATCCATGATTGATTAGTTTAAAGGTAGGAATAACGATGACAGAACACCAAGTACATACCTGCATTCACTGCGGACGGGATGACGAGCATGTTCCCCTGGTAATCTTCTATTATAAAGGTGGTGAACATAGGATTTGCACGGAGCACCTTCCAGTTCTAATTCACAAACCGCATGAGCTTACTGGCAAACTGCCTGATCTGGACAAGCTCCATCCGATAGAAGACGATTAAATCCTCTTTTATATACTTGGATTCAAGTTTCAAGTGCAACATTACTTAGTTCGAAAAACACCATTTCAGGTGTTCTGAGATCCAGACATTTTCTGGGCCTGGTATTGAGTCTCTTTTCAGCAAATTGTGTATTCTGAT
>SDBT01001159.1_pt1 | contig 45457 bp, 44 predicted proteins | sample 2277101 | NCBI WGS metagenome assembly SDBT01 (sample SAMN10404973, study PRJNA504765) | marine sediment metagenome | isolation source: marine sediment core GS10_PC15, 103 cmbsf | place: Arctic Ocean: Southern Knipovich Ridge | collected 2010
CTGTATAATCGCATCAATGACGAACAAAAAACCTGACAGACCAAGCTTTGAATCCGTTTATATGGACTTCGCGAAGGCCATCGCGAACCGTTCTTCGTGCAAGCGATTAAACGTAGGTACCGTAATCACCAGCACGGACTTCCGGAAAGTTTTAGCTGTTGGCTACAACGGCAACGCCGCCGGTCTTCCTAATGGTTGTGATCGCGATGAAGTCGGCAATTGCGGCTGCCTGCACTCCGAAGAAAACGCTGCCATCAATTGCGACTCACCCAGATACGTTGAAAAATTTGTATTCGTAACGCACCTGCCTTGCACGGCTTGTGCCAAACGTCTTATCAACATCGGCAATGTTAAAAAGGTATTTTTTGAAGAAGATTATCGAAAACGCGAGGCCATTAGCTTATTTAATACAACAGGAATCGAGATATTCCAGATAAAGAATAGTGAGGTTATAAAGGTAGAGGAATAACTAAAAAGCCATAGAAACATTCGACCTATATCAAGAATTAATTAAACCATTCTGGGCACCGCAAGCCTGGATGTTTTGCCTGATTTGGCTTGTTTTATACGCTATCATTCTGGTTTCTTTCGGCACTGTTTTTTATAAGGTAAGCCAAAAGAAGCTCTCTGTAATGGCATCAGTGCCCTTCGCCCTGAATCTTGTTGCTAACTTCGCCTTAGTTAATATTCAGTTTGGCCTTCAAAACAATATTCTGACAGTCATCGACTCTGTACTTGTACTAGGAACCATTATCTGGATGATGCTAGAAATCTATCCACGGATTCGCTGGATTGCTTATGCTCAAATCCCATATTTATTCTGGATTATCTTTTCCACCATTTTGCATCTGACAATGACCTTTCTGAACTGGTAAAGTGTTTGACTTCATATGCCTTCCAAACTACAATCGTTTCAAAGCGATAGAGCCATTTATCAGATGGCGAGCTGACGGAAGAAAACCCGAAAGGGTCAGTAGAACCGACCGGAGAAAAAAGCCTCCGTTATAAAATAAATTAAGAAAAAAGCCTAGGTGGTACCGTCCCGCAAAGCGGGGCCCGAGGCACTCACAGTTAATTGAGTGTTTTTTTATGCCATCGAATATGTTTAAAGAAGTCGACCCCAAACAATCGTTTCCCAAGCTGGAAGAATCCATTTTGACCTACTGGGAAGGCGCGGACACCTTTAAGAGGTCCATCGAAAATCGAAGCAAGGAGTACGTCTTTTACGACGGACCCCCTTTTGCCACCGGACTCCCCCACTACGGCCATTTGCTAGCCGGCACGCTCAAAGATGTTGTGCCCCGCTATTTTACGATGCAGGGATATAAGATTGAGCGCAAATGGGGCTGGGACTGCCACGGTCTGCCAGTGGAGAATATTGTGGAAAAAGAATTGGATCTGAACAACAAAACCGACATCGAGCGTTTTGGTATAGATAAGTTCAATGAATCCTGCCGAACTGTCGTTTTACGTTATGCCGAAGAATGGAAAAAGACAGTCCATCGCATGGGTCGTTGGGTAGATATGGAGGATGACTATAAAACCATGGACCCCGAATACATGGAGTCGATCTGGTGGGTGTTCAAGAGTCTCTGGGACAAAGATCTCATTTACGAAGGACATAAGGTTGTACCCTATTGCCCACGATGTGCCACACCGCTTTCGAACTTTGAAACCAATCAGGGTTATGCCGACAAACAGGACCCTGCCCTGACGGCCAAATTCGAGTTAATCGATGAACCCGGTACCTTTTTACTGGCATGGACAACCACTCCATGGACATTGCCATCTAACCTTGCTATTGCCGTCGGCCCCAACCTGACCTACGCCAAAATAAAGGATAAGAACGGTGAAATCTACATTCTGGCCCTCGATCGCATTCCGCATTACTACAAGAATCCTGACGATTACGAGGTGGTCGAAGAATTATTGGGTGAAAAACTGAAAGGACTCAAATATAAGCCTCTACTCCCCTACTTTGCCGACAAACCGGAAGAAAAAGTCTTCACAGTGGTTACCGGAAATTTTGTCACTCTGGAAGATGGCACAGGCATCGTGCACATGGCACCATACGGTGAAGATGACATGGCCATAATTACAGGACTCGGTGTAGAACTGGTCGACCCACTTGATGCAGAAGCTAAATTTATGGATCCCGTTTCGGAATTCAAAGGCATGTCAGTTTTCGAGGCTAATCCGCTAATCATTAAAAAGCTGAAAGACGAGAATAAGCTCGTTCGCCACGAAACAATCAATCATAGCTATCCGTTTTGCTGGCGTTGTGATACACCATTGATTTACAGACCTATTTCTACCTGGTTCGTAAAGGTCGAAAAGATGCGGAAAAAACTCCTCAAAACCAATAAGGATATCAACTGGGTGCCCGACCATATTAAAGATGGCCGTTTTGGTAAATGGCTGGAAGGTGCACGCGACTGGGCCGTTTCGCGCAATCGCTACTGGGGAGCTCCCCTGCCTATCTGGAGATGTGATTGTGGAGAAATCAAGTGTATTGGCAGTATTGAAGAACTCGAAAAACTCACCGGACAAAAAGTGGAAGATCTTCATAAGCACAAAATCGACCACCTGACCTTTGCCTGCACCAAAGCCAAAACCACCGAACTAACTTATGTCCGGCATGGTCAGACCGATTACAACAAGAATGATCGATGGCAGGGGTCAACCGATAACAAACTGAACAAAACAGGTCTGACCCAGGCAAAAAAAACTGCAGAAAAACTGAAGGGCCAAAAGTTTGACTTAATCATTAGCTCTCCATTAAAACGAGCCAAACAAACCGCCGAAATAATAAGCGAAAATCTCAAGATTGAAATTACTTACGAAGAAGGCCTACGCGAGCAGGATTTTGGAGACTGGGAAGGACGAGGTGAAAAGGAGCTGGAGAAGAAATACAAAATGGATATCGATGGTCTTCGAAAGATTACGCCGCCTAACGGCGAGCCCTTCGGCAATGTTGTAAAGAGGGTGGGAAGAGTTTTGGCAAAATACAGGGACAAAAAAGTATTGATCGTCGCCCACGGACATGTTTACTTTGCCACACTTTGTTATACGCAGAGTAAAACGCTCGATGAAGTCGTAAATGAACCTCATGACAACGGAACTCCCTACAAAATCCAATACGAAGATCTGATGCGCCGAATCCCAGAAGTGTTGGACTGTTGGTTTGAGTCCGGCTCCATGCCCTACGCACAGCTTCACTACCCCTTCGAGAATAAAGAGAAGCTAAAAAACAATTTTCCCGCAAAATTTATTGCCGAAGGTCTCGACCAAACCCGTGGATGGTTCTACACCCTTCATGTTTTAGCAAACGCCCTTGAAATCCATAAAAAACCTGAACCCGCTTTTAAGAATTGCATCGTAAACGGCATTATTTTGGCCGAAGACGGGCAAAAGATGAGCAAGCGCCTGAACAACTACCCTGATCCGAATCATATTCTGAACGACTACGGTGCGGACGCCCTGCGTTTTTATCTGATGAATTCCCCTGTCGTAAAGGCAGACTCTCTGCGTTTTAGCGAAAAAGGTGTGTCAGATGTGGTCAAGAACTTTATTTTGCCAATCTGGAATGCCTACAGCTTCTTTACCACCTATGCGAACATCGATAAATGGAAACCTGGCAAAGAGGCAAAATCCACAAACAAACTCGATCTTTGGATTCTCGCAGAGCTGAACAAATTAATTGTTCACGAAACCGAGTACATGAACAGTTATGACCTACACAAAGCCAGTAACGAAATTTATGCTTTTGTAGATAGTATGACAAATTGGTACATCCGCCGCAGCAGGCGCAGATTCTGGAAGTCCGAGGACGACAGCGACAAAAAGATGGCCTACGCCACTCTTTATAAAGTACTCACGACACTATGTCAGATCATTGCCCCCTTCACCCCCTTTGTCAGTGAAGAAATCTACCGCAATCTGACCGGCGAAGAATCCGTACACCTAAGTGACTATCCGAAAGCGGACAAGGACAAAGCTGATGAAAAACTTATGGAAGAGATGTTTATTGCAAAAACTATAGTCAGTCTGGGGCTAGCTAGCCGTGCAAAGCTAAAGCTTAAAGTCAGACAGCCCCTAAGCAAAGTGCAAGTGGCTCTGGCTGACCAATACGACAAATCACTCTTAGACGATGAATTCGAAATTATAAAGGAGGAACTCAACGTAAAAGAGGTCGAAGTCATCGAAAATCCCAGCGACCTTGCCACCGTCATAGCCAAGCCAAATGCTAAGCTTCTGGGACCAAAATACGGCAAAGAAGTTCAAACAATTATTCAAACCGCAAAATCAGGTAAATTCGAAAAACTGGATAACGGTAATATCAAAGTACTCGACTACGAACTGATACCAGAAGAAATGGAGATCGCCTACATGAGCAAAGAAGGTGTCAATATCGAGACGGAAGCAGGAATCCTGGTTGCTCTGGACGCCAAAATAACACCTGAACTTGAGATGGAAGGTAAGGCTCGCGACTTAGTGCGCCAGATTCAGGAGCTTCGTAAAACCGCCAATTACAAAGTAGATGATCGCATCACCGTGGCCCTAATTGGCGCCGACAAAGACCTGCTCGACAAATTCGGCGACTACATCAAGGCAGAAACCCTGGCCACTGAAATCGTAGAGGAAATGGAAGACGGAGACCAGTTCACCGAACTGGATGGAGTTACGATTAAAGTCAAACGCTGATTATTATTTATACCGAACCACCCCAAGCACGAAGCCAGAGGTGGTTTTATGGCGTGGTCCAGTCAAAAGTAAGCTACGCTCACACCAACCATATGTTGATAGAGCCACATCTGATTCTCGACGGCAGCCCTGTCAAAGGCATACCTAATGCCGAGCTCATAGGATAACCCAATTGGGCTTCCCCCCAGACGCTCCAGAGAAAAACCTAGACTGGACAAAACCATGGCCTCAGTCGTCACGGTCTCGCTTTCTCTTTCAGTGCCGTCAGCTTCTGTATCATAGTACTCCTTGTAGCTCTTGGTAAAACCATGCTCAATCGAAGCATGCAGCTTCGCTCGGGAAAAACCAATGTACTTCCCAACTGCAAGGCTAAGACCACCCCAAGACAAAATTGGGAGATCGAGAGACTCATCACCAAACTTGCTGACTCCAGATTTAATTTCGCCAAAAGCTGTTTCAAAGCTGATGTCAAAACCAGCCGGAAGGGCCCCATGTAGTCCAACATGGATAGGGGTCAGCTTGTGGCCAAAAAAACTGTAGGGTATATATACATCACGCTGGTAAAGCAATGATGAACGGAGCACGGTAAACCAGACGCTGAGCTTGTGACTAGGAGCAATGTATTTTAGGCCAAAGGGCGCAATCCCCAGCACCTCAACATCAGCGACAACAAACAGTTTACGTTTACTCCGCAGATCAGCATAACCACTTGCATCCAGTGAAAGGTCAATCTGGAAGCCATACTTTTTCTCACTCCCGTCATCGCGTGGAACCTCCACATGTCCATCTTTTGTCCGCACACTCATGGTCCGACCATCACTCCCAATGTAGAAGGTCTTCTTCACCTTGAGCTTGGCACCAAGGCCATGGGCACCTTGGTTATCATTGTAGTAGCCAAGAGTTCCCTTAAGCTCGACAGCCGGATTCTCAATCTCCTGGCTAGGACCAGGCTCACCGATACTAATCGCTCCGGCTTGGTAGTCCGAAGCAGTGGTAGCGGAAATCTTCCTGTTACCCCCCTCTTCTTCGCCATCAGACGAAGCTACAGTGGAGGGAGTGGTCTCGCCGGCATATGCCATGGGACCCAGCAGAATGGAACTCAGCAAAACCAACGAAATGAACACGACATGAGAGAATTTCATTACAATTCCTTTTCTGATTGTAACCACACCTATATGCCACTAGCAACCACTATGGTACTGATGACAAAACGAATTACAACCAGAGTACCTGTGTTTCAAAAGAGCGGAGTAGGATATTAGATGGAATTGGCTATACTGTCAAGTTATTAGCTTAACACTGCAAAAAAATAATGGAAGGCAAAGCCCGTGATCTGGTACGCCAGATTCAGGAACTCCGAAAAACCGCCGATTACAAAGTCGACGACCGCATCACCGTAGCTCTAATTGGCGCTGACGAAGCCATTCTGGATAAGTTTGGAGACTATATTAAGGCCGAAACTCTGGCCACCGAAATCCTGACCGAAATGGAAGATGGCGACCAGTTTACCGAATTGGATGGAATTACGATTAAGGTCAAACGCTAGATTATTATTTATACCGAACCACCCCAGACACGAAGCCAAGGGTGGTGTTTTCGGCGTGGTTCGCGGTCAATAGTATGATGCGCTCAAACCAACCAAGTGTTGATAGAGCAACATATCATGCTCGACGGCATCCCTGTCAAAGGCATACCTAATGCCGAGCTCATAGGACAGCCCAATTGGGCTGTCCCAAAGACGATCCAGAGAAAAACCTAGACTGGACAAAACAATGGCCTTAGTCGTTATATATTTGGTTTCAGTGACATCAGTTTCTGCATCATAGTGATCTTCCGTATGTTGCCGTCCAAAACTATGCTCAATCGAAGAATTCAGCTTAGCGTGGGCAAAACCAATGTCCTTCCCAACTACAAGGCTAGCCCCACCAAGAGCCAAAAGTGGGAGATCGAGAGACTCATCACCAAACTTGTTGACTCCAGCTTTGATTTCGCCTAAAGCCCCTTCAAAGCTGATATCAAAACCAGCCGGAAGGGCCCCATGTAGTCCAACATGGATAGGGGTCAGCTTGTGACCAAAAAAACTGTAGGGTATATATACATCACGCTGGTAAAGCAATGATGAACGGAGCACGGTAAACCAGACGCTGAACTTGTGATCAGCAGCAAGGTATTTCAGGCCAAAGGGCGCAATCCCCAACGCCTCAACATCAGCGACAACAAATCGTTTACTCTGAAGGTCAGTATAAGCCCTTGCGTCCAGTGAAAGGTCAATCTGGAAGCCATACTTTCTCTCACTCCCGTCATCGCGTGGCACCTCCACATTCACATACCTACTTTCCCACTTAAAATACATAACCTTTTCCTTCCGCACCCTCATGGTCTGACCATCACTCCCGATGTAAATGGTCTTATTCACCTTGAATTTGGCACCAAGACCATGGGCACCTTGGTTATTGTTGTAGTAGCCAAGAGTTCCCTTCAGCTCGACAGCCGGATTCTCAATCTCCTGGCTGGGACCAGGCTCTCCGATGCTAATCACCCCGGCTTGATAGTCCGCAGCAGTTGCAGCGGGAATCTTCTCACCCACCTCTTCTTCGCCATCAGACGGAGCAGCAGTGGAAGGAGTGGTCTCGCCGGCATACGCCATGGGACCTAACAGAATGGAACTCAGCAAAACCAACGAAACGAGCACGACATGAGAGAATTTCATTACAATTCCTTTTCTGATTGTAACCACACCTGTATGCCACTAGCACCCACCATGGGACTGATGACAAAATGAATTACAACCAGAGCACCTGTGTTTCAAAAGAGCGGAGTAGGACGCTAAATGATATTTGCCATATTGTCAAGTTATTAGCTTAACACTGCAAAAAAACATATGTAACATCTTGATTTAATTCATGCTAAAATTTGAACCATGCTAAGACGTTTCGTTTTACACATACTGGCCAATGCGGGTGCGCTTTACTTTATTTCACTGATGCTTCATGGTGATTTCGCAATTACCGGCGGGATTCTGGGTTATTTAGCGGCTGCGCTCATTTTTGGAGTACTCAATAGCCTGGTTAAACCCATACTCAAACTTCTTTCCCTGCCATTACTGTTAATTACTGCCGGGCTTTTCAGCTTTGTGCTCAACATGATAGTAATCTGGCTGGCCAAATATGCCTTGGGCATTCTTGCCTTCGAGGGAATAGGCATACACGTCGAACATATCGCCGCCTACTTCTATGCGGGATTGCTACTGGCCGTAGCCAACTTCTTCATCCATTGGCTCACACGAAAATAATCTATTCTTGTGACGGAATATATTGATCGGCATCTTCTTTAGAGATAATTCCGTGCTCCGAAAGCTGATAGGCATAAGCATCCATGGTCATCATACCCTCCAGAGAACTGGATTCCATGGCGGTTCTTAATTGCGATAGTGTTCCACGCTTGATGATATTCTTCACCCCCTTATCGGCGATAAGAATTTCGTAGACAGCAACACGTCCAGACTGATCGACACGATCCAGAAGGTCCTGAGACATAATAACTGCCAGACTTTCAGAAAGTCGTTCCTGCATGATTTCCTGTTCTGTATGAGGGAACATAGCCGTAATATGCTCAATAGTCTGCAACGCATTCTTCGTGGGAATTGAAGCTATCACCAAATGCCCCATTTCCACCAGATTCAGAACGGAGTCAAGCGTCTCACGATCGTTGATTTCGCTAATCATGATGAGGTTTGGGTCTTCACGAGTAGCCGAATGAATTGCATTGGCAAAAGTCAGAGTGTCTTTACCAAGTTCCCGTTGAGAAAAAATAGATTTATTCTCTTTAAAAATGTGTTCAATCGGATTCTCAATCGTAATCACATGATAAACAAAAGTATCATTCACATAATCGAGCATAGCCTGAATCGAAGTAGATTTACCCGAACCGGTCGTACCAGTGACAAGAATAAGCCCCTGACGAATAGCCAGAAACCGCTTCATGGCTTCAGGAATACCAAGCTCCTCCATTTTTGGAAGATGCTTAGAAATCATACGCATAGAACCTGTTAGCCTACCTCTACTGAAATATACATTCACACGAAAACTGACTCCGGAAGAATGGATATATGAGAAGTCCATCTCACGAAGAGTCTGAAAGCGCTTCTGCTCAACATCACCAGGTAACATTTCTTTAACCATCGCCTCAGCATCGGCTTTGGATAGCTTATCGACGTTTTCTACAAACATAAACTTACCACCTACTCTAAGCGCGATACGGCTTCCTTCACCAAAATGTATATCGGATGCATCCTGCTCAATCCCAATACTCACAAGCTGATCCAGTGTAATGCCAGCGCTGGCTTCTGCCACAGGCGTAGGCTGATTAACAGCTTCTTCTGTTACCTCTGGCTGAGTTGCAGCCGGTATAGGCTCTTGATTGAGCGAAATAGGTTTTTCCTGAATATTGTCTTCGTCTGCCATAGATTTGTTTATATTTTATCTGTATATTATACCAAATAATTGGCTTAATTACAATGCTATTGACTATTTTGGGATTTGCTGTACTATCAGGCAAGTCCAATAGGCAATTTTTATAGGGTTTAGATAATAAATTCCAATAATCATCACTTAGCGGAATTTATCATTTAACCTTTTATTATTATGGAAGGTGTCATTAAAAAGCTCAACGAAAAGGGCTTTGGTTTTATTACTCCGGAAGGAGAAGACAAAGATGTATTTTTTCACAGAAATGATCTTGTCGATGCTGATTTTGACAATCTGCATGAAGGTGACAAAGTTACCTTTGAAAAAGAGGCTTCTGACAAGGGGCCAAAAGCAGTAAATGTTACACTCGTTCAATAAGAATTTTGTAATACACTCCGAAAAAGCCATTTGAATATTTATATCTGAGTGGCTTTTTTGTACTTCTTTGTTGGACGTTAAGCCTCCTTCGCCTCAATCTCCTGTACCAAGGCAAGTTTTTGATCGTTCAAAAAGCGCATGTGGATATCAGAAAGCCCATCGCCCTTAGCAATATGCGCTTCCACTAACGCGAGATATACTTGTAGTCCATCATAGTCTACTCGGTCTTTTAGCTCTGCCTGCTGACAAAGTATGTGACATTCATTTTTGATATTAGAGAAGAAAACGACACCGCGTCGGCTGACATACTCCTCTTCATGTGTCTGATCTCTCAGAATAATCGGGCTATAGGTAATTGAACCGGAAAAGGCCGCATGCTCCGGAAGAAGCATCATATCACCGGTTTCGGTCGTCAGATAAACTGATTCTACTTCACGGTCAATCACCTCCTCTTCGGGGGTTCTGATAATCAATCTAAATTTATCGTGCATACTCATGAGATTTTATTCTTCGAATTAAGCGGCTTTTTTTGATCGCTCTACAACTTCATCAATGTCGCCAGCCATGTAGAAATGACTCTCATCTATTTTATCGTGCTTACCATCAAGAATCTCGGCAAAACTGCGAATGGTATCTTCACGTTTGATGAACTGACCGGGTGTACCGGTAAACGACTCAGCCACAAAGAAGTTCTGAGAAAGCATTTTCTGAATCTTACGAGCTCGGTTTACGATGATTTTATCTTCCTCAGAAAGCTCATCCATACCAAGAATAGCAATCACATCCTGAAGCTCTTTATAAGCCTGCAGAATCTTTCGGACATCCGAAGCGACTCGATAGTGCTCCTCACCCACAATGTCGTCCTTAAGGGCGACAGAATTCGAATCAAGCGGGTCCACAGCTGGGTAGATTCCGATTGAAGCAAGATTACGGGAAAGTACAATCGTTGCATCCAGGTGAGCAAAAGTTGTAGCAGGTGCAGGATCAGTCAGATCATCTGCCGGTACATACACCGCCTGAACAGAAGTAATAGAACCTGTTTTTGTAGAAGTAATACGCTCTTGTAGCTTAGCCATGTCGGTAGCCAGTGTTGGCTGGTAACCCACCGCAGAAGGCATACGTCCAAGCAGGGCAGATATTTCGGCCCCGGCCTGCGTAAAACGGAATATGTTATCGATAAACATCAGAATATCCTTCCCCTGATCACGGAACTTCTCCGCAATGGTCAGTCCGCTAAGTGCCACGCGCATACGAGCTCCCGGAGGTTCATTCATCTGTCCGAAGACCATCGCAAGCTTGTCGATTACCTTGGCTTCACGCATTTCATTAATCAAATCATTTCCTTCACGGCTTCGTTCCCCCACTCCGGCAAAAACAGAATATCCACCGTGAGCCATCGCCACATTGTTGATAAGTTCCTGCATCATCACAGTTTTACCTACACCGGCTCCGCCGAAAAGCGCGATCTTACCACCCTTAATAAAAGGACAAAGCAAATCGATTACCTTAATACCGGTTTCAAAAACATCGACTGAGCTACTTTGCTCCGTAAACGCGGGTGCATCCCTATGAATTGGCATTCTTTCTACATCATCTTTAAGCGGTTCACCTTCGTCAATCAGATCACCGGTAACGTTTAGCACGCGACCAAGTACAGCTTCGCCAACAGGAACGGAAATCGGCGCCTTTGTATCCAAAACTTCTTGCCCGGCGTAAAGACCATCGGTAGATGACATTGAAACTGCACGAACTACACCGCCTCCCAGATGAGCCTGAACTTCCAGGACAATCACGGAATCATCTTCCTTTTTAATTTGCAGTGCTGAGTAGGTCTCAGGAATATGATCAATAAAGTACACATCGACAACCACGCCGACGAGTCTTACGATCTTACCTTTAGGATAATCTGTCTTAGTCATGATTAATGTTTAATAATTAATGATTAATGTTCTATTTAAAATTTCGAGTTTCGAGTTTATTTATGCCATACTTCCCCCAACAATCTCAGCAATTTCCTGAGTAATCGCCGCCTGACGAGCCTTATTAAACCTAAGGGTCAGGCTATCAATAATGTCACCAGCCGCATCAGTCGCGTTTTGCATCGCTACCATACGACTTGAATACTCAGCCGCTTTTAATTCAAAGAAAGACTGCATAAATAAGGTGTAAACAATCTGCTCAACAAGCACTGTGCCAAACCGTTCCTTACTGGGCTCAAAAATAATCGGAGGCTCTCTATGAAGCACATCTTCATCTTCAACCTCCAGACCCTCAGCATGCTCCAGAGCGCGAATATGTTCCTCAATCATGCTTTCGGAAAACGGCAGATAGGTCTTAATAATCGGATAATAAATCAGAGAGTTTTTGTAATGAGGAGCAACCATCACCACTTCTTTCACATCCTTTTTAAGCCAATAATCGATAATCGAATCAACAATATCGATGGTCTCCAGTAAGGTGAGTTTTTCATTGATGGATTTAAAGGCTTTCTCGACGGGAATTCCACGATATTTCGCAAAATCATAACTTTTTTTGCCAACTGTCATTAAAAGACGATCTTCTTTTGGCGTATCGTTCCAAAGAGTGGAATTGAGCAGAGTTTTAAGAATGCGACCATTAAGCGCTCCACAAAGCCCCTTGTCAGACGTATAAAGAATGAACAGGGTCTTGCCTTTATCTCGCTTCTGAGTAAGAGGTGAATCAATCGTCTCTTTAAGATTATCCCGAAGAACTGTCAGAAGATCCCATGAATAAGTACGGGAACTGACCGCCTTCTTCTGGAATACGCGCATTTTACTCGCCGCCACCAGTTGCATAGCACTGGTAATTTTGCGAGTGTTCTTTGTCGCAGATATCCTCTTTTTGATTTCAATCAATCCTCCAGCCACAAAAATTAGGAATTATAAATTAAAATTATTTACTGAAAAAATCTTTCATACCGGCCTCTATTTTGGCAGATATATCATCGCTGAGCACCTTGGTATCATTGATCTCTTTAACCAGATCCTTCTTTGTAGATTGGAAGTAGGTAACCAACTGTTCAATCTTAGATACCACTTCCTTTTCATCCACGTCATCCAGGTAGCCCTTGGTAGCGGCCCAAATCACTGTCACCTCGCTGGCCAGATCGTATGGAGAGTCTTGTTTTTGAATAAGACTATCTACAATGCGTCTTCCACGAACCAGAGTTTTTTTGGTAGTCTCATCAAGATCACTGGCAAACTGAGAAAATGCTTCTAGTTCATAAAACTGAGAGAGCTCAAGTTTGAGCGTACCGGAAATCTTTTTGATGATCTTGGTCTGCGCGGCTCCGCCAACACGGGAAACAGAGATACCCACATTAATAGCAGGACGAATACCACGATTAAATAGGTCGGTATCAAGGAAGATTTGACCATCGGTAATCGAAATCACATTGGTAGGAATATAAGCGGAAACATCACCAGCCTGAGTCTCGATGATAGGAAGAGCTGTGATACTGCCACCGCCATATTTTTCGTTCAATTTTGCGGCTCGCTCAAGAAGTCTGGAGTGCAGATAGAAAACGTCACCGGGGTAAGCCTCGCGTCCGGGTGGACGGCGAAGAAGGAGTGACATCTCGCGATAAGCCACCGCGTGCTTAGAAAGATCATCATAAACCATCAGCACGTCACGTCCTTTGTCCATAAAGTATTCACCAAGAGCCACAGCACCATATGGAGCCAAAAACTGCATCACTGCAGAGGAAGCTGATGGAGCGGTAACAATAATACTGTAATCCATGGCGCCCGCCGCCTTCAGATTTCGGTGAATCTGAGCTGTTTTGGATTCCCTCTGACCAATGGCAACGTAAATACAAATTATATCCTTACCTTTCTGATTCAGAATGGTATCGATAGCCACAGCCGTTTTACCGGTCTGACGATCGCCAATAATCAGTTCGCGTTGTCCGCGACCAATCGGCACAAGTGAATCGATAGCAACGATACCCGTCTGAAGTGGCTGATGGACTGATTTACGAGCCATAACACCCGGAGCCACTCTTTCGTGAGCATAATTGCCTTCAGATTTGTAATCCCCTTCGCCATCAACCGGCTTTCCGAGAGCGTCAACAACTCGGCCAATCACGTCCTCACCGGCAGGTATGCTAAGAGTTTTACCATCAGACTCGATGAAGAGTCCTTCACGTACGTCGGATCCGCCTTGCAGTACAACCGCGTAAGCCAGATCTTTTTCCAGATTCATAACAAGAGCCTGAGTATCGGTACCCTGAATCGTTACGACTTCACCCATTTTCAGGCCGGGAAGACCTTTGATAAGAATAACGCCGTCTTTATAGGATTGGATCACACCGAATTTGCTTTCTTTGTGTGAAACCTCTTCCTGCTTAAAGAATGCTTCTTCAATATTTTCCAGAAAGGCACTTAGATTTTCTTTAGACATGAGAACAAAAAATTAATAGGTATTTACTTATATAGTTAATTGAGTGATGGCTTGCACTTTGGCCAGCCAGGAGTGATCCACCACTTTGCCGTTTTCAAAGACTCGCATACCGCCAATAATAGGCGGGTTCACCTGAAACTCCACAAAAACATACTCGTGTTTTTCGTTAAAGGCCAGACGGATCGCCTTACGTTTATCAGCGTACATTTCAACCGGAGTCTGCACCACAATCGTATAAGCCTCTTTAAGCTCCGAAAGAAGATGATAAGCCTTCTGTGTGAGTTCCTGATAGGTATTCTGAATAAAAAGATCACGCATTGCATAACTCAAATCCGAATCACCGGGAAAAAGATTTTTCAAAGCTTCCCTTCTTTCATCAAGTGGGTCAAAAAAGAAACTGGATTCGAGACGATCCAGACGATAACCGAATTCCGCGGAAACGAAAGTAGCAATTGCATCCATAAAGGGATTTTTCTTATGTTCAGGCGCAATCTCGAAAGCCTGAATGGCAACCTTCACATCCTTCATAAAATCCTCCGCGTCAAACTTAGCCATATAGGCAGTTAACGATTCAGGATAATGCTTTCCATAATGCTCTTCAATCAGGCGCACACGTTCACCCTCAGACTTCCCAAGGAAGTCCTTTTCTTTGAGCATAATGCCGATAATGTCTTTCAGATAGGCTAAGCCTATTTGTCCTAACATAGGGCTTTAAGATTTATATTGCTCCCAGGATTCAGTAACGCTTGCGCTAACTACATCAGCTGGAATCTTATTAGAAACGATATGCAAAACGATCTTTTGCATAAGCTTTAGAATATCTGCCTGAGCACTGGCCATGATGGTTCGTTTTTCTTCCTCAATAATCGCTTTAACATCCGCCAGCATCTTCGTCTTTTTGGCTTCAATTTCAGCTTCAACAGCTTTTCGCTTTTCTTCGATCTCTTTTTTTGACTTGCTTAGTTCTTCATGAAGTTTTGCCTGCATATCAGACCTCTCTTGTTCCATCTTCTTTTGATGACGGGCCATTTCTTCACGAAGTTTCTCAGCTTCTTCGATATTCTTCTTGATCTGCCCTCTGCGCTCGTCAAGCACTTTTAATAGTGGCTTTGTAAGATACTTAGCCACTATAAGAATAACCAAACCAAAGTTAACCGCGTAAAGCAGTAGACTCCACAAATCGATTCCAAGTCTTGCTAGACTTTCCATAGTATAAAGTTATTAGATCTAAACAACGAACAGAAGAATAAGAGCGATAACAAGCGCATAAATACCGGTAGACTCTGTAATAGCCATACCAAGCAGCATGTTAGGTAAAATCTTGTCAGCCATTTTTGGGTTACGGCTCATAGCCTCGATTGCCTTACCGGCAACGATACCTTCACCGATACCAGGTCCGATAGCGCCAAGACCCATACATAGTCCGGCAGCTAATAGTTTTGCAGCTTCTACTTCCATAATGATTAATAATTAGTTAATAAATAGGTTTTTAAACTTAAGATATTTAGAGGTTCTGGAGAAGGCTAGGTACAAGGCGAAATTTTGATTTTAACCGGAGTGTACGGCAGGTACATGAGAATTGAAATTAAAATTTCAACGCAGTAAATGGCCTTTTACAGGACTTCTATTCTACTGACTTCGCCATTCCGGATATAAAGGCCATAGCCAGAATAGCAAACACCAGGGCCTGAATCATTCCGGAAAAAATACTAAGTACATAAAACGGCAGTGGAACGATGAATTGAGTATAAACGCTCAACCCGGTTATCACTGCCACCATGACCTCACCCGCAAACACATTACCGAATAGACGAGCTGAAAGTGAAACGACCTTGGCAAGTTCTCCGATGAGATCCAGAATGGAAAGAAAATTCTCGAATAGAGCATTACCGAAATCTTTAAAGGAACGAATCTTCAAAAAGAGACCCAACTTGATGAAGTTATTAAAATGCTTAATGGGATTCGTAGTCAAAGCAATGATATGTGAAACGAAGAAAACAACCAGTGCCATCATAATCGGCAAAGCAAAATGAGATGTCGGATTCCTGAAGAATCCCGTACCACCCTCCGTCACTATACTCTGCGTGAAAGGAATAATAGTGAACTGATTACAAATAAGGATAAAAAGAAAAAGCCCTACTATAAGCGGTAAATGTTTCTTAGCCCTTTTTTCAGAACCATAGGCATCAATCAGTCCGTTGTAAAAGAAAAGAACCAAGCCCTCCATAGCAACTTGCACCCGCCCGGGAACAACTTTAAGTCTTGATTTCAGAACAAGCAGAAAAACAAGCAGTATAGCCAGCACCATATAACTGGATAACATAGAATTCGACACACTAAAACCACTCAGCTCGAAAGCCTGGTGAGGTGCAACCGATATTTCCGGAATGTTAGCCATATGCTATCAAAAGCAAATTATATATCTTTCATCAACTGCTTTACTCTTTGGTACAAAGCCAGCTGAGTCAGCGGAAAGGACACAATAATGAAGACAAAAAGTAGGATTGGTTCGGTACCAAGGTACTGATCAAGCATATAACCCGCACCACCGAAGAGTGCGATTCCCCCCATAGTGATTACCACAATACTAATGGTCATCTGTATCCTCTTGTTCATCATGACTTCCATCGGGTGTGATTTTTTCATATGCGGCAATTATACACCGAAATTTTCCGTGAAGAAATTCTATGGAGTACTCACAAAAAAGTCAAGGCACCTAAAGACTGACAGAACAAGAATAAATGTTATAATAACTAAAAGCCTTGACACATATGTCAAAGATCACTATAGTGCCCCTCAATATTCTAAATGTACATATGCTTGACGGAGGATATACACCAGCGGAAATAGCTCACACTGAAACAAAAGTCGAAAAAACAAAGCTCTCACCCGAAGCAAGAAATGCTATGGTACTTGATCACCAACGCCTAATCTGGAAAATAGCCAGAAAAAATATAAGAGATTTTCATGATTTATCTGAAGAGGATTTATTTCAGGCTGGTGTAATCGGAGCGATAGAAGCTACCAAAAGATTTGAACCTGTAAGGGGTAACAAATTTTCCACATATGCAACGTACTGGATAAGGAACAGTATTCGGGAAGCCGTTATAAATGAAGGTAGAAATATTAGAGTGCCCGAAGATGCTTATACACTTTATGGACAAATATATACGCTTGAAGGAAGAGCAGGACGTAAGCTCAGCACCGATGAACTGCGCAAGGCGATCAAAGATCCAAAACTGAACCTGGAGAAACTTCGACGCAATGCCAATTTTACGATGAGACAGATAAGCGAAGGAAGGAGAATGAGTTATGGCGATCCATTCCCCAACTTACTGGACACAATTCCAAACGAAAAAAACCCCACTCCTGAAGAAGAAGCTATAACCAACGAAAGAACGGCAATTGCGAGAGCAATAATGGCAGAACTGGAAAAAACGGACCCCAAAGCCAGCAAGGTACTCAAAATGAGATTTGGATTTGAAAGAGGTGTAGAAATGGACAATGCGGAAATAGGGGGAAAATTTGGAGTAACCAGAGAAGCAATAAGAGTAAAGGGTAAAAAGGGTTTAAAACAACTCAGAGCTATCTATCAAAAAATGAAGAATGAGGCTAAAGGAACGGGCAGGCAATCACATACGCAAAAGCAGATGAGTTTTGAGGCAATGTAATTGTTTGCTACACTTAAATAACCGATAATTTTATTAACAACCTCATGGAAGCCCGCGTTATTCGCCAAAAATTCCTGGATTTCTTTAAAGAGAAAGGTCATGCCGTTTTACCTTCCGCGCCACTACTACCCGAAAACGACCCAACCGTTCTTTTTACGACCGCTGGAATGCACCCGCTAGTCCCCTTTTTGATGGGTGAGGAGCATCCTAATGGTACACGTCTCGTCAACTTCCAAAAGTGCATCCGTACGGGCGACATCGATGAAGTCGGTGATGAATCTCACCTCACATTCTTTGAAATGCTGGGCAACTGGAGCCTGGGTGATTATTTTAAAGAAGATGCCATCAAATGGAGTTATGAATTTTTGACCGGTGAGGAATGGTTGAATATCGACCCAAAACTTTTATCTGTAACGGTTTTTGGAGGTGATGACGATTTCCCCAATCTACCACGCGATGACGAATCAGCTGAGATATGGAAATCAGTGGGTATACCGGAAGACCGAATAGCTTTTATGAAAGGTGGTGTAATCAAGTCCGAAGACAACTGGTGGGGACCCGCCGGCCAAACCGGTCCATGCGGTCCGAGTACCGAAATGTTTTATTGGGTCGGTGAAGGTGAACCTCATGGAAACGTTGGAGAGAACAAAGATGATTGGCTTGAGATATGGAATGATGTACTGATGCAGTACAGCAAAACACAAGACGGCAAATTTGAACCACTAAAGCAAAAGAACGTAGACACCGGTATGGGGTTAGAAAGAACTGCCACTGTATTACAAGGGAAGAAGAGCATCTACGAAACTGAGCTCTTTCAGCCAATTCTTGAAAAAATAGGTACTCTGGCCAAAAAGACCTACGAAGAAAAAACAGTATCCTATCGAATCATCGCCGACCATCTGCGCGCCGCCACCATGCTGGCAGGCGACGGAATAAAACCCAGCAATCTGGATCAGGGCTACGTAATGCGCCGCCTGATAAGGCTTGCCATCCGACATGGAAAGCTCATCGGAATTGAGGAAAACTTCACTCACATCATCGCCAAAAAAATCATTCATGTCATGAGTGATATCTTCCCTGAACTGAATCACGAAGAAGAAATTCTGGCAACTATGAAAGATGAGGAAGAACAGTTCATGAAGACTCTCCCCCAAGGACTGCGTGAGCTAAAAAAACTTATTGAAAAAAAGAATAAAGAAATGGATGAGGGGACTCTCTCCAGATTAGATGAGCAACACACTGAATCAGAAAAATGTTTCAACATGATCACCGGAAAAGAAGCTTTTTACATCTACGAAACTTATGGATTTCCGGTAGAAATGATTGAAGAAGAATTAGCGAAAGAGTTAATGGCTTATTCAAAAAAAGAATTTAGAAAAGAAGAATTTAGAGCGGAATTCGAAGAAGCCTTCAAGAAGCATAAGGAAACAAGTAGGTCAGATGCCGGAACCTTTAAAGGCGGTCTGCAAGATCATTCCATGGCAACAACACGACTGCACACAGCCACTCACCTACTCCATTCTGCTCTGCACAAAGTACTTGGCGACCACGCCAAACAACGCGGTTCCAACATAACCGCCGAACGCCTGCGTTTTGATTTTTCCCACCCGGAAAAACTGACTGACGAACAAAAAACCGCTATCGAAAAATATGTAAACGACGCCATCGCCTCAGATCAAAAGGTGACAATGAGAGTGATATCGAAAGAAGAAGCTAAATCCAGTGGAGCCATCGGACTGTTTGAAGAAAAATATGGCGATCAGGTCAAAGTTTACGACATGGGGCCATGGTCAAAAGAAACCTGTGGCGGACCGCACGTAGAACATCTGGGTCAGCTTTCCAAATTTAAGATAATAAAAGAAAAATCCATCGGTGCCGGCCTACGAAGAATCAAGGCTATTTTGATTGATGATTAGAACGTTGCTGAGAAAATTTCGGATAAAATCGAGTTAGCGGAAATATTCCTTTTCTTTTTATTAGATATTAGAGAAGGGGTTGGATATGAATATTAAATTTGTCTTATTCCACTAAATACATTATATTTAGAATAACATGATTTCTTATTCTAATCGTTGGAATAGCAAAAAACCTTATTCTAATCAATCATTATGAGCAAACAACCATTTGTACCGCCAAAGCTACCAATCAAGATAGATTATACCAATTTAATTGGTCATATTACTAAGGCGCACAGAGCGATCGCCTCTCTAAACTCGCTTTTAAGCCATTTACCAAGTCCGGAACTACTTGGAAGGACTATGCAAACAAAAGAGGCTGTTTTGAGTTCCAAAATTGAGGGTACACAGGCAACGCTGAATGAAGTCTTTGAATATGAAGCTGAAGGTGATAAAAAAGATAATTCTGAGAAGAAAAAAGACATTCACGAAATCATTAACTATCGTCACGCATTGGAACTTGGTGTAAAAAGTCTCAAAACAACACCGCTTGCCGAAAATCTAGTTAAAAAACTACATTCAATTTTGCTTCGTTCAGGTCGCGGGCAAAACAAAGCTCCCGGAGATTTTAGAAAAACTCAAGTTTACATTGGCAAACCTGGTGCTGACATTAAGGACGCAACTTTTATACCGCCACCGGCAAACGAAATTATCCCTTTATTTGGCAACTTGGAGAAATATCTAAATTCCGATGAAGAAAAAGATTTACTTGTTCAAATTGCGATTGCTCATTATCAATTCGAGGCAATTCATCCATTTTTAGATGGTAACGGCAGAGTGGGACGACTTATTATTTCCCTCTTTCTTTATGAGCGCGAACTCTTATCACATCCATTCTTGTATTTGAGTGAATTTTTTGAAGAACACCGCGAGGATTACTACGAATTACTGCGTATGGTAAGTGAAAAGGGAGACTGGCAGAGTTGGATTAAGTTCTTCCTAACCGCACTTGCCACACAGGCGGAAGCCGCAGAAAAAACAAGCAAAGGTATTTTAGATTTACATACAAAATATAAAGAAAAAATCATTGATATTAATTCCGTGTATGCCATGAATCTGCTGGACGCAATTTTTATACATCCCGTTTTTGGCACAGCCAGTATCAGAAAAGACTCGAAAATTAAAAATACTCAAACACTCTTCAATTTAATCGCTAAATTTTTGGAAGCTGGAATTATCAAAGATACAACACCTGATAAAAAACGAAATAAGGTTTATGCTTTTAATGAATTGATAAAGCTTTTGAATCAATAACTCGAATAGATATTATGACAAAACAGGAAGCAAAACAGAATATTGCAAAACTTGTTGAAAAATACGAGAAACTTGTTGACGCTCGAAAAGTAAAATCATACAACGAAGCTCAAACCCGAAACGAATTTATCGAGCCACTTTTTGAATTCCTTGGCTGGGACATGAGAAACCTTGAAAATCCAGGAGAAGTAACCACAGAGGAAAATGTTTCAAAAGGTCGTGTAGATTTAGCATTTCGTCTGAATCATATCCCAGTCATGTTTTTGGAAGCAAAGGCTTTGCGTGTTGATCTGGACGAGTGGAAATGGGCAGAACAAGCAATAAACTACTCTTGGAATAAAAGCGTTACATGGGCAATTCTGACCGATTTTGAAGGAATCAAAGTTTTTAACGCTGAAATACCACCAAAAAGTCTTTCACAAAATCTTTTCTTTGAATTGAAATGGCATGAATATTTAGACCGTTTTGACCAATTATGGCTTTTATCTAAAGAAAGTTTTGAAGAAAAGAAACTAGCACAGCAAGCTGAAAAATGGGGCAAACTTACCAAACGCAAACAGGTCGGAGAAAAACTTTTTGAAGATTTAACCAATTGGCGTACAAAACTCACCAAAGACTTTAAAAAGAATAATAATATTACTGACGAAAACGCACTTGATGAGGGCGTACAAAAGGTTTTGGATCGCCTTATTTTTATCCGCACCGCAGAAGATAGAAAAATAGAACAGAATATTTTGCTTTCACTCGTCCGAGAATGGGAAACAGCAGGCGGTAAACGCAATATTTACAAAAGACTTGTCGAGGGTTTTCGTTGGTTTGATGAAAATTACAATTCCAAACTTTTTGCTCCGCACGCACTTGAAGGCTGGAATGCGAGTGACAAGATTTTAGTAGAAATTATCAACGGACTTTATCAAACTGCGGACGGCTATCGTTATGATTTTTCCGCCATTTCAACCGATGTTTTAGGTGGAATTTATGAACAGTATCTGGGTTATGTGCAGGAGAAAGCACAAAAAGACGAAAAGAAAAAATCAAAGCGTAAATCTCAAGGAATTTATTACACACCAAAATACATCGTTGAATATCTAATTGAACAAACTCTCGGCGAAGTTTTGAAAAAAGCTAAAGCAAAAGACCTGCCAAAGATAAAAATTCTTGATCCTGCTTGTGGCAGCGGCTCTTTTCTCATTTCCGCATACGACAAAATACTGGAAGCTCAAAGCAAACTAAAAAAACAAACAGGGCTTTTTGATACGTTTGAAATCCTGAAAAACAATATCTACGGTGTAGACTTGGACGAACAAGCTATAGAAATCGCTCAACTCAACCTACTTTTGCGAGTACTTTCACAAAGGACGAAGTTACCGACTCTTTCGCATAATATCCGTAATGGTAATTCTTTGGTTGAAGGGGATACCGAAAAATTGCAGGAATACTTTGGTGAAAAATGGCGAGAACAAAAAGCTTTTAACTGGAAACAAGAATTTTCAGAGGTTTTTGAACAAGGTGGCTTTGATGCAATTATTGGAAATCCTCCGTATGTTCAACTATCGATGAGCAATGATCTTTCGCAAGGTCTTAAACAGTATCTTATTGATAATTATGAATCATCAATGGGACGACTTAATACCTTTGGTTTTTTTGTGAGACGAGGCATAGAACTGTTACAAGATGGTGGTTATTTGGGATTTATCATTCCTAATACAATTCTTACACAAGATTACTACTATGAATTGCGTAAATACATCTTGGATCACTGCACAATCGAAAGTATTGTTTCTTTTGAGGACTTACCATTTAAAGATGCAGTGGTAGAAAATGTAGTTTTAGTTTTAAGAAAAACAAAATCGGAAAGAAAAAGGAATAGCAAAAAAGTAAAAATCGTTAAAGTAAATGAAAAGCTAAATTTCAAGAAAATCAAAACAATCACTCAAAAACTATTTAACGAAACGCACAAAAACACCTTCAACATTAATCTGAGTGAATCCAATTTGTTATTGGTAAAAAAGATCGAGGAACATACAAAACAACTTGGTGAGTTTTTACATGTCAATCAAGCCATTGCTTTACGACATGACCGTGATAAATGGGTTTCAGACAAAAAATCTAGCGAAAAAGATAAACCATTACTTATTGGTGGAAAAAATATAAATCGATACTCGCTAGAGTGGGATAAATCATTTTTGCACTATGACCCAAAAGGAATTCACAGTGGTGGTGGTGAAGAAAAATTTTTGTCAGAAGAAAAAATATTTTTCAGGAGAGTTTCTAGACACCTAATAGGAACACTAGATACCGAACAGTTTTATGGACTTCATACTTTAGTGGTAATGACCAAAAAAGAAAAGACCAGCATCGACATAAGATTTCTTCTTGCCTTATTCAATTCCAAACTACTGAACTATTATTATCAAGTTGTGTTCGCTTCTACCAAAAAAGTCTTTTCAGAAATAGGAGCACGACAAGTTGCACAACTACCTATTAAGAAACTAGACCTCACAGAGGAAAAAGACAAAAAATTACATGATGAAATTACTAGCCTAGCTTCGCTCATGCTTGATCTGCAAAAAGAGTTGCAAGAAATAGAAGATAATACTGATAAACATGCTCGCCTAAAAACCGAGATTGAAAAACTGGATGCAAAAATTGATCGGGCAATTTATAAACTTTATGACCTTACTGATGAAGAAATCACGACAATCGAAAAATAATTATTCTTATTCATGAAATATATAAATCAAATCGACAGAAAAGAATTAATTAAGTGGTATTTGGAAAGAGAAGAAAAAAGAAAAGATAAACCTATTCCCAACCAAGATTCTTTAAATTGGAATAACCCAAATAATTTAGATGAATGGTTGAAAAAATATTGTTATAAATCCGGGGTCATTTCTGGTTTTAAACAGTGGGCATACGTTCATTTATCCAAAGAGGATCTATTGGATTCTGCAATTGTGGGTTCTATTAATAATTTTAAGGGCAAAGGTCAGCTGATGAGAAATTTGACTCAAGCACCTGAATTTCAAAACTGGGAACCTGATAGAGACGTGACATGGTTCAACGACTTATCAAAAGGGATTTTCAAAGAAGAATTCGTCATCATAATCCGTGCTGTATGCAAACATGAAAAGGGGCAGGGGGCTAAATACTATATAGAGGATAGAAGCGGAAGAGCACTGTGTTACTTAAGACATATATTAAATAGTAAAAAGGAATCAGAAATGTATGGATATATAGGGTTTAATCCCGATCCTTGCAGCAATTTTTTACAAAAAGAATTGGGAGGAGAATTTTCTAATAATAATATTGATAAATATAAAACCTTTGAAAAGCTTCAGTTAACAATAAATCCTGATGAATAAATTGCAACAATCGAAAAGTAAGAAGAATACACTTGAGGGAGTTCTCAAAAACTTTCACGAATTTGCAAAATCAACGATCAAAAGAAAAGAACAAGATCCTTTAGCAATCAGAGATACAAAAGGTCATATTAATCTGCATCCATTCGATTTAGAATCTTTTTATAATGAACAAAAAGATCCACTAAAATCCTTCATTCCACGCAAGGATTTAGAAAATTTAGCCAAATTACTTGAGCCTGATTATAAGTTTTTAGAAGCAAGTGATGTTTATTTTGTCCTGCCTCACATATTTTATAATATCTTCAATTATATCCTTTGGGATAAAGAAAATATTAATATTGACTATAAAACTACCAATAGTCGTTGGGGTGGATTTAGTAGCTGGATCAATTTTACGCCTAAAAATAAAAAGCCCAAAACATTTGAAAGTTTGTATCAAAACACATCATTAAATTTTGCCAAAGAAACTATAGAAACAACACTTTCAGATATAAATCTGAAATATGATAATCAACATTTAGAATTTGAACTCAAATTTAATTGTGAATTCCACAATTCCGATGAAGATATTAAAATTGATGATCGATTAGAAATCACAATTCAGAACAAAACACTTACCATAAAGGGTAAATATTCAGGAAATCCAAATAAGGCAGGATATCACCTACAAAATGACCTACTTGGGATTCTGTCTATTCTCGAAATGGAGGGAGTCCTGTTAATAAAAGACACTGAAAAAAGAATGGGGGCTCAAATTTCTATAGGCAATATATGTAAAGATAAAGAAATAGAATTTACTCATAAAAAATCTAACAAAGGTGGAAATAATAATTTTGACATGATATTGCATCACTTCAAAGAACATTTAAAGAAATTTGATGAAAGAGGAATTGCATATATCCCTATTCATTTATTTTCCTTATTATCGAAACAATTTGATGGAGATGTTATAACAATCATTCCTGATTTTTTCAGTAGTGAAAACTTTAGATTTCCACGAACAGAATTTTTCAACTATTGGAGTGCTTTGGAAATCCTGCTGGGAAATCCTAAAAATAATATAAGCGAGTCACTTGTAAAAGCTTACGAATTATTTTACCCCGAAGAAAAAAAACTAAAGGATAAGAAGAATGATCCACAAAAAACAATTTCTAAGCTTTGGAAAATTAGAAATGATGTTGTTCACAATGGGAAAATTTATGTAGATAGCCATATTATTTGGGACATAAAAAATAAAGTTAAATCACTTTTTCACAAAATTCTCTTAACCAGAATAACTGATAAATTTAATTTTTCAATTAAGTTAAGTGAAGATGAATAACAAAAGCACGAATTTGCCCCTGAAATACAGAAAAAGATTAAAGAATAAGGAGTTTGAGGGAGGGGCAATTCACCCCTACCACCTCTGCCCTTCGCCCAAAACGGAAAAAGAAATTTGAAAATTTTTTAAAACAAACGACTATCATAGAAAAGAAAAGGAATACATCAGCTAACTCTCAGTTTTATACGTTAGCCTGAATAAACTTTAACCGCCCATATCTATTGATTTTTTGGCTCTTTTTTGGTATAATAGAGAGAAAAATAAACATAAATATGTTCGAGTTTCTTATACCAGAGGCCCTAGCCCAGGGAATCGCAGGAACAGTCAGTAGCGCAGCTACTGCTGGGAAAGACGTAGCCGTTGGCGGAGCACAAACCGGAATTCAGGCTTTGTTTAGCTACTTCATAGGCAATATTGGCAACTGGATTGCTGCCCTGATCATTATCGTAATCTCAGTTATAATCGCAAACATTGCAGCATCAGCCGCCAAGAAAGCCATCATAAAAGAACGGGACGATGTTCAGGAAAGCGCCATTATTTTGGTGGAACGAATGACCAAGATCGTGGTAGTTACGGTTGGTGTCACCATTGCCCTGGCAATCAACGGGCTCAACTTTACCGCCGTTATCGGAGCCATGTCATTGGGTATCGGTTTCGCCTTGAAAGATATTATCGGAAACTTTATTTCCGGCGTGATTATGCTGGCTCAAAACCGCATAAACATTGGAGATTTTATTAAGGTCGGTGACACCCTTGGAACTATTGTAAACATCGATACCAGAGCCACAATTTTACAAGCCATAGATGGAACTGAAGTGGTTATTCCGAATCAGATCATGCTAGGTGAAACGCTGATAAGTTACACGGCCAACCCCTTTCGACGAATTGACCTGGGCGTAGGTGTAGACTACAAAACTGACCTGCCAATGGTAACCAGTTTAATCAAGGCAATCATCGATAAATATGAAGATATCGTCATTAAACCTGAACCTCTTATTTTGGTGGAAGAATTCGGTGACAGCTCCATCAATATCAATATTCGATTTTGGGTGGAATCGACCTCCAACTGGATGAAGATACGCTCAAATCTGGCCAACCGCATCAAGCAGGCATTTGACGAAGTAGGAGTTAATATCCCCTTCCCAATCAGGACTCTTAAACTGGATGCAGATGATCGTGCCTTCCTTAAGACTATGGATAGCATGAAGAAAGGAATAGTGCCTGAAGAAACACCGGTTCCAAACAAAGATCAAATTGTCACAGCTGCCGGCAAAACCGAAAAAGCTGAGCAGATTCCATACAACATATTTGATGAAGGCGAACGCACCGGTCAGGTAGTAACTCCGGAAGAGATGAAACCTGACGCCGCTCATCCGGATGTGGCACACAAAATTGACCCCGCTCCCGGCCACGATCAGCATCCAAGAAAAGAAGTGCCTAAAGCTACCACACCAACTCCAAAAGCACCTGAGAATCCAAGCAAACCTGTTCCAAACACAGAGGTAAGCACTCCAAAAGAGCCAACGATAACACCTCCACCAACTCACCTTTAGGCAGCAACTCGATAAACTTCCTCAAGGGTCGTCATGCCTCTGAGTACTTTAAGCACGCCATCTTCTTGTAGGGTGAGCATTTTAAGGTGCTCATTAATGTAGGTATGCACTTCCGACATAGGATTACCTTCCAAAATCAAATCTCGTAATTTCTGATCAAAGCGAAGTACCTCGGCAATCGCCACCTGCCCAACATAACCAAGCTGTCCGCATTTATCACAGCCCTTTGGGTGCTTCAAGGTCGCAGTAATAGCCGGCATCTCAATCCCCTTCTTTGTAGCGGACTGAATAGCCAAATCAATTTGCTGTTTTTCAGTTTCAGTCATCGGTTTTTCTTCCGCGCACTCACACAGCCGGCGCACCAGACGCTGAGCGATAATCAAATCCAAAGCGGGTGCCAGAATAAAATTCTTCACCCCCATATTCACCAAACGTGAAATAGATTCAAGAGCAGAGTTTGTATGCAATGTACTGATTACAAGATGACCTGTCAGGGACGCCTGAGCGGCCGTCTCAGCAGTTTCAAGGTCACGGATCTCCCCTACCATGATAATGTCAGGATCCTGTCTTAGAATCGCACGTAAGCCAGTTGCAAAACCATAATCCACATCGTGATTCACTTGGCTCTGAGTGATACCGGATAAATCATACTCAATCGGATCTTCCAGGGTAATCACTTTCTTCGCTTTGGTATCCACTGACTGCAGCATGGAATACATGGTCGTGGTCTTACCGCTACCCGTAGGTCCGGTAACCAGAATCATCCCATGAGGAAGCTTCATACCTTCGAGCACGTTATTCAAAGCCTCGCCTTCGTAACCAAGAGTGGTAAATTCCTCAAAAGTTTTTTGAGAATCCAAAAGACGCATCACAATTGTTTCGCCGTAATGGCTCGGCATCACCGAAACACGAACATTGATTTTTCGCTCGTTGATCAAAAAGGAATATTGCCCATCCTGTGGCACATTCGTAATATTCAGCTTTAGATGAGTCAGATATTTAATCTGCTTAATAAGTCCCTCGTAGGTTCCTCGTTTAATGGTAAAAACCTGTCTCAAAACGCCATCAATTCTAAAACGTACCAGTACATCTGTTTCTTGCGGCTGAAAATGGACATCCGAAGAACGGGTTTTATAAGCTCCTACGGTAATCGCGTTAAGCGCAATGTCAGAAGCGGATTTTTCAATCTCATCCCGAAGATGATCAAGGCTCGCAAGTTCAATAGCCGCACTCCCCACTTCTTCCTCTGCTACCACATTCTGAATAGCTTCACCGTGGATTTCCTTCTGCTCAATAAAATAGATTTTTTGCGCATTTTGCAGGGATTCAGGCGAACAGATAATAACAGTCACCTCGTAACCCTTTATTTTAAGTTCAGTCGACAGTACCTTAGTAGCAGGAAGGTCTGGATTCAAAACCGCCAGACGCACCTTTTTACCCGATTTAAAGAAGGCTGCTGCCTTGGCTTTAATTGATTTTTCCTTAGGAATAAAGTCTTTCAAATCGGGATTAACTGAAAAGTGAAGCAGGTTAACATACGGATACCCTATACGTTTCGCCTTTTCCTGAACATCATTCTCTTTGGCTTCCTGATGCATGCCGGCAATTTGCATTTGTGCCTTTGATGTTAGATCCGCCGGATCCTGTGGCATAAAGGTTTATTTAATCTATATATTATACCAAAAAACCCCCTAACTATCAAGGAGAAGGCCAAGTAGCTGCTAACCCCCTCCTAAATATGTAAAAAGATAATAACTTGACACGATACCATTAAATGCTATTATAAACCACAATAATCTCTCCAGATGCCCGCAGCAGACAGTAAAACCACAGAACTTGCCTTAATAGAAACCGAACCCACTGAAGGAATTAAACTAATGCGTGAGAATCAGCATCCAGACGCTGAGTTCAACACCGAGCTAAAGCTACCTTTCTTAAGCAATCTGCCTTTTCTGAAATGGGAACTTCACGCATATATGCACCTTCTTGTAACAAGAAATAGAGTGTACAGAGTTATGAACGAAGAAAATGCAGATGAAAACTGTGCTTTTACACCAGGAAAGTCAATGGCTCAGGTTGCCTTAAAAATAAGCAAAGAACGACCATTCACAACTGAGTTAGATGCTCAGCGAGAAAGGAGCAAGAGTACTTACAAAATGTTGTATGATAGCCACGACAATTATAGTTCAAGCTCAATGGGAAGGGCATTATTGCAAATAGCAGTAAAACTTGGCATGAATCCAGAAAGGGGTGCTACAAAGGTAAAAGCTGAAGTAACCGGCGTATATGAAGCCCTTCAGTTCTGCTTAGGAATATACAATGCCGGGCTAGTCTACTACGAGCAGGCACTGACCGAAAGGCAAAAAAACCAGGGCGAATTACTCATCCGAATGGCTCAAGAATACGCCGTTGAACTCTCTGAGACAATGGTGGACATAGAAGCAAGTCTCAAAGGCAGGCAGTTTATGCCCAATATCGAAAGCACTAAGATTGCGGAACAACTGGTTAACCTCAGAGTTAGCTCATCTAGAGAAGCTCTAAAAATGGCTCTGGAAGCTGTTGAAGAGCTTGATCTGAACACAGAAGCATTGGAAGAGATGGAAGATGAAGGGTTGGCTTAAAAACTACCAACTAAAAATCCCTCACCGGCCAAAGCCAATGAGGGATTTTTGAATGTATTGCTTTGCCTATTTCTTCAGACTCTTTCTCATGAAGGCTGGTACTTCCAAATCTTCCTCCGCAGATTTTGGCTTTGCGTTTATGGACCCGGATGTTACACCAGTTTGCCCCATACCTCCAACCTTCATAGAAGACGTTGGTGTATTTCCAAGGCGCTGAATAGTACCACTGGCGGTCATACCCACCTGACGCTGTTGCTCTTCAGGACTGAAACCAGTAGCTATAACCGTGCACTTGATTTCACCAGTGTAGTTCTCGTTGATAACGGTACCGAAGATGATATTGGCATCCGCATCAGCGGCTTCCGTAATAATCTTAGCAGCCTCATCGACTTCGAACATAGAAAGATCATTGCCACCGGTAATATTGAATAGGATACCCTTAGCCCCTGCAATAGACATTTCGAGAAGTGGGCTTTCAATTGCTGCACGAGCCGCATCAACCGCACGGTTCTCGCCGGATCCGTAACCGATACCCATAAGAGCGCTTCCGGCTCCCTGCATAATGGTGCGCACGTCAGCGAAATCCACATTAATCATACCGTGAGTGGTGATCAAATCGGCAATACCCTGAATGGCCTGACGAAGTACATCATCTACAACAGTAAAGGCATCAGTTAATGGAGTTTTTTTATCAATGATAGAGAGGATTCGGTCATTTGGAATAGTGATGATGGTATCAACCTTACCCTTAAGTTCTTCAAGACCTTCCAGGGCAGCTTCTGTGCGACTTGCCCCTTCAAAAGCGAAAGGACGAGTGACCACAGCCACACTCAGAATTCCGAGCTCTCTGGCTATATCAGCAACAATTGGCGCAGCTCCCGTTCCTGTACCACCACCCATTCCACAAGTAATGAAGACCATATCACTACCATCGATTGCCGATTTAAGTTCTTCACTGCTTTCCTCCGCAGCCTTCTTTCCGATTTCAGGAGAAGATCCTGCCCCAAGTCCTTTGGTAAGAGCCTTGCCGATGTTGATTCGGTGAGGTGCATGAGAATGATAAAGAGCTTGGGCATCGGTGTTGATGGAAATAAATTCCACACCATCTACTTTTGCGCTCACCATTCGGTTAACGGCGTTTCCACCGCCACCTCCGATACCAATAACCTTAATAGAGGCCAGAGGAGTGATTTCTGGTGTAACTTCTGTAGAACTCTGACTGACGCCTGAGCCATAACGAGCTTGGCCGCCACCAGAAGAACTATGGAATAAACTTTTAAGTGCTTGAGACATGATCCTAAAATTTAGGTAATAATAGTTAAAATAAAAACAAAACAAATATGGAATCGCTTGCATTTTATTTTTTATTTTTTGTTTAACTTTCGAGCTTAAGGCAGAAGATTCCTAAACCATCCTTTCACGCTCGTCACCATCTTTTTCAGATCCATCGAACTAATCTTGTAGTTCGTACCTTCATATTTGGACCCCCATACCACCAAACCAATAGCCGTGGCATAGGCAGGATCATCAATCTTGTCGACCACTCCATCTACTTCGGTAGGAAAACCAATCTGTACAGGAAGTCCAAGGACATCACGTGCAAGATCAATGCATCCCGGCATCTTTACCCCAGCTCCGGTCAAAATCGCTCCCGCGGGTAACATACCATCGCGTCCAATAGAACGCAGTTCATCCTTAACCATCACAAAAATCTCGTGATAACGAGCCTGTATGATTTCGGACAGATGTTTTTTGGATACTTTCTGATTGTCGATTTTTGAAATGAGAGATAGATCTATTGTCTCTCGGTCATTAACCTCATCAGGTGCCACCGTTCCGTATTCAATCTTAATCTTCTCGGCAGTATCGATAGATGTCCGTAGTCCAATGGCACAATCGTTGGTCACACTTTCTCCTCCAACCGGAAGTGATGCAGTATGCAAAGTAGCCCCTTCCTCGAAAACAGCAATAGAAGTACTACCGGAACCAACATCAATCACAAGTACTCCGAGTTCTTTCTGACGACGAGAAAGGACTGCTTCAGAAGCAGCCAGAGATGCAGGAATAAGATCATCGATATCGACACCTGCCTGATGAACCGCCTTCTCCACATTTTTGATAATCGTAGACTGACCGGTAATAATATGAGCATCGACTTCAAGGCGAACACCAATCATACCAACCGGATTCTTGATACCACGCTGATCGTCGATAGAAAATGATTTAGGAATGATTCTGAGGATTCTACGATTAGACGGCATGTTAACAGCCTGTGCTGCCTCTAGCACACGGTTAATGTCATCGTCTATGATTTCGGAACCAGCATGAGAAATAGCGATGACCCCCTTGGAATCAAAGGACTCCACATGAGATCCGGAAATGCCAACAAAGACATGATGTATAGGTGCGCCACTCATTCGTTCTGCATCTTCAAGAGCAGCCGAGATGTTGCTGATGGTCTCATCGACATCAATGATATTCCCCTTTCGCATTCCGGTGGATGGAGCCACGCCTACACCTATAATGTTCGGAACCTTCTTATCATCCTGTAAGAGCGCAATTACCGTTCTGATTTTTGAGCTGCCAACATCCAAGCTGGCAATGATTTGTTCCTTAGCCATATACCAATGGTATTAATTAACCGCAAGGGCAGAGCCACAATGCGTTATAAGATAAAATGAATGAATAGATTTTTTGATCACATAAAAATCGGTACTGACGAGATCAAGGCCAAGTCTACAACAAGGATTTTAGCTAAGCAAACCTTTTTTTGAAAAAAAGCCACAAGAACATGGGATGTTCACAATTCTTATTCAGTTTTCTGCTTTAAGACAAAACAAAAATGACTGAACAAATTTTATAATTATTTCCCCATGATTTTACCCCATTTTAAAGCTATTAAGGCATACTATTTGTACTCACAAAGTTAAACCTAAAAACTGGATGAGCAAAAATTGTATACAACCATCTGAAACAGGCCACTATGTAAACAAATTGAGAGAAGGGAAAATCTTTGAACAAAATTTTTATACAGCCACTTTAACCTGTTTATGAACTTATCATAGCCAAAAAATAATGTACAAATATTTTATACAAAACAAAAAGTCACCCTCCACCTATCTACGCGAAGACCATTATCATTTTTGTTGTCTTTTTGCTGTACTTTTCGATAACGCTTTCTAGGCAACTTCCCCCACCATCTTCCCAAGCACCTTCTTTTCTACAACAAGCATCTTCTTGTAATCCGCATCCTCTTCATGATCATATCCATGCACATGAAGAATGCCGTGCACAATCAACCTAATAAGCTCATCAGATAGCGAATGTTTGTGATCTTTAGACTGGTGGTTAGCTGTCTCTACACTCACATACACTTCGCCAATCAACTCATCAGCGCCATAGCTAAAAGAAAGAACATCCGTAGGCTCGTCCTTATCACGATAAGCCTTATTGAGAGCCCTAATGTATTTGTCATTCACGAAAACTACGTTGAGCACACCCCCCATCACTACAATCGCCTCCGCAAGCTTATTTGTGTAAGTCAAAAAAGGAGTAACATCAATCTCAAATTCCTCCTGATTTAAGTATTTAACCTCCATGACCACCTTGGCTATATACGAGCATTATAGCACAGCCTAGAACATACTCATCTGCGCCTCAGGCTGCAACTTTTCAGCAGGAGCAATCTTCTTCAGTCTATTCCTTAAACTTTTCATCTCCATTTCCTCAAAAAAGTGGTCCAGCCCCAGATAATCCAAAGTCAGCAGTTCCGTATCTTCTTTTTTAAATCCATTTGGCACATCCGTAACGATTCGGGCCATCTTCTGGCTAAAATAAGCATCCTCCTTGCCGGCTACCAGTTTGTCATGAAGCCCGCCTTTAATCTCTTCGATGTGCTCATAAATACCATCAAGCGTGCCATACTTATTCAACAGCTGAAGCGCGCCCTTTGGCCCAATTCCCGGTACACCTTTTATGTTGTCAGACGAATCCCCCATCATCGCCTTATAATCCACCACTTGCTCAGGCTCAATACCATACTTCTCCTTCACCCGTTGGCGATCATAAATAATAGGTTCCCGATAACCCTTGTGTGGAAAAGCTACCCGAACATCCGGTGTAATCAGCTGCATGGCATCCATATCCCCCGTCACGATGTAAACCTCCATCCCCTGTTCCTCCGCCGCCTCTCTGGCCAGAGTCCCCATCATGTCATCAGCCTCAAAGCCTTCCTTACTGTAAATAGGCATTTTGAAAGCCCTAACCATCTCATGAATACGTGGGATCTGCGCATAAAGCTCATCAGGAGCCTTCTTTCGGGTCCCTTTGTAGTCCTTCTGCATATCATGACGAAACGTCGGCGCCTTTTCATCAAAGGTCATCGCAATATAATCCGGTTTTTCTACCTCGATAATATTCAGGAGCATACTCGCAAAACCATAAATCGCATTAGTCTGTTCACCACTCGAAGTTTTAAGTGGATTCTGAATCGCATAGAAAGCTCGATGAATTATATGGTTGCCATCAATGACCACAAACCGCTGTTTTACCCTTTTATTCACGCTAAAACTATGATATAATAATAAGAATAATCAAAAATCTATGTCCACCCTGACGCCAGCGTACGACAACAAGATATACCAGAAATATAGCAAGAAAATGCTGCAGAACAAAGAGAAAAACAAGATTGCTTTTTGTCAGGATTTTGGCTTGAATTACAATAAAAAGACCCCCCTACTTTGCCTGACTTTTCCGCTAACAGAAAAGAATAACCTGGATATGCTTGAGGACGTAATTCAGGGGATTTTAGAGCAGGACGTAGTTTTGGCCGTAACCGGTATTGGAACAAAAAAATACCAGAATTTCTTCAATGAACTAGCCAAGGAAGACCCAAAAAGAGTAGCTATCGTCAGCGACAATGACGGCAACAAACGTAAAATCTACGCCGCCAGCGACATTTATTTGGCTACCGCTACAACCGAAGAATGCAAAGAGGAGATCGAAAAAGCAATGAACTACGGTGTAATTCCTATTTGTCCCGAAAATGAACTGGTCACCAACTACGATGGAGCCAAAGAGGAAGGCGATGCATTTGTATTCGACGGAAAAAGTCCCTGGAGTTTATTTGCCTCACTAATCCGAGCAATGGAAAACTTCAAATTCCCCTATGACTGGAAAGCCATTCAGGTCAGCGCTATGACCGAACCGGAGAAGGGCGATGAAGATGATGATGACGAGGTATAATTAACGAAGTCCACCACCACCGGGATAGTTACTGGCACCCGAACCCACGATACGGTCGATGAGTTCGCTCATTAAGAATGTAATCCTGTCCCAACTGATCACCGAGAGTAGGTCGAAACCAAAAATGAAACCAATAATCTTAATCATGGTAACCGAAAGAATAGTCACAATCAGACCGATAATGGCGTAACGAATAGTATGAATAGCCTGACGGATTTTGTCTTCCTGACCACCAGACAGAATAAAGGAAATACCACCTACAAAAATATAAAACACAGACAGACCACCCGCGAGAATAATCGCGATAGCGACCCCCAAATTAAGAAGGTCCACAATATTGAACTGCTGGGTTACCATAAGGCCACCATTCATAGTCTTCTATTTAGAGAAATAACCCAGGGACGACTAAAGCTCAAGCTCAGGATCATCAAGGATGCTTGTTGCAGCAGGCTCATCATCAAGCTCACCTCCAACGACTTCTCCGCCTTCCGGTTCAACAATTTTCATATTCACACGAGTGTTTTCTTTGGATCCGATTACACGGAGCAAGATTCGTATAGATTTAGCAGTCTGTCCGCTACGACCAATTACCTTACCCATGTCCTCTTTAGCGACCTGAAGTGTAAGGAGAACGCCCATGTCATCGACAGTACGGACAACAACCACCTTGTCCGGCTGACTAACAATTGATTTTACTACAAATTCTACAAAGTCTTTGTCGACTCCGATTGAAACATCATCAGCCATAATATATATGATTATGAATTAAATAGTGTCTTATTATTTTTCTTCTTCAGGTTTTTCCCCCTCCTTTGCCTCTTCCTCTGCAGGAGCTTCTTCTACTTTCTCTTCCTTGGGCTCTTCAGTAGATGGTTCTTCGGCAGGCTTTTTTTCATCCTTCTCCTCAGTGCCATCCTCCGTTGCTTCGCCCGACTCGCTTTCGTCACTCTTGGGTTTATCCTCAGCAGGAGTAGCCTCTTCCGCCGCCTTTTCCTCAGTGGCAGGTGCATCAGCAACCGGTTCAGTGGCAGCTTCAGCGGAAGGTGCAGCAGGAGCTTTCTCTTCTTTTGGATTCTTAACAGCCCTGTCCTTCATTTCGATAATAAAAGACTCCATACCCTTAACACCCTGCCCCTTAAGAAGACGGGCTATAGTATTGGTTGGCTTGGCACCTTTTTTAATCCACTCTTCGACTTTAGCTACATCAACAACAAGACCATGCTTTTCGACAAGAGGATCAAAAGTTCCTAGCATTTCAAGATAACGCCCTTTAATAGGAGCAGAATGCTCAGCAACAACAATGCGGTAATTCGGTCGGTTCTTTCGTCCAGAACGCTGTAAACGGATTTTTAACACGAGAATTGATTAACGAGTAATTGAGTTTATCGTAACGAGGGCCAGTTTAATTAAGTTTCAGCCTGATGTCAAACCTTTTATCACAATCTTAATAACTGATTTTGGCCCATGTTGTTTTCGAATTTCCTCCATCAGCCCTTCTTGTTGATAGAAGACCTCTTGGCCCCAGGCAGAACCCACGGTGCCAATGTACAAAATGCCGTCTTTAAGCCTAAAAGCTCTGACCTCATCATCCGAGCATTGAAGTCTACTTTGTAGGGACTTATTAGCATTATACAAAATCTCGGAAGCCCTCGCCGTATCCCCCAGCTTATGCTGGTTGAGTCTTTTTCTGATGATTTCACTAAGTTTATCCATTTGATTTGAGAATCGAATTATACACCTCAAGTACTTGCCCAACCATCTTTTCCCAACTAAAGAACTTGACCCGCTCCATCCCCCGATCGATTAGCCTCTGGCGAAGAGTAGGATCCTTTATGAGCTCCTGCATTTTAGCCTTCATGTCGTCGATACTATAGGGATCAAAGTACAAAGAATTCCCTTCTCCGCAAATCTCGGGAACAGCAGATACATTAGAAACCAATGTGGGCGTACCACATTGCATAGCCTCCAAGGGTGGTAAACCAAATCCTTCATAAAATGAAGGGAAGACATAAGCCAGAGCATTCAAGTAAAGCGCGTAAATGTTTTCTTCCGAAACCAGCCCCACCAAATGAACAGAACCTTCTACCCCAAGCTCTTTTACTGTATCGGGCACTTCATGATAAGTCGGATTGTGTGAACCTGTAATCACTAGCTCGTATTGCTTGCCGGCCTCCTCGTTGAAGGCAGAAAAGGCCCTAATAAGGCCCACCAGATTTTTATGATCCCGCCAAACACCAGTATATAGGAAAAAGGGACGACTCAACCCCAAAGTCTTAAATAGTTCCTGCCGAGGTGTTGGTTCGGTGCCCCCAAATTTTGCACTCACACCGTTGTAAATCACCGCAATCTTGTCTTCCGGAACCTTAAGCGTTTCCACGAGATCCTTCTTAGTATGATTGGACACCGCGATAATCTTTTTGGCTTTATTGGTAACACTGCGAATAACCTTGTGATAAGCCATACGCTGTAAAATGCCATTCATCTTTTTTCCGGGAAAAAAGGAAAGGGTCAAATCGTGAATGGTAACTACAAACGGCCTGCTATAAAAGATCGGCGCATTAAAATGGGTAAAGTGCATCAGATCCAAATTTTCCTTATTCAGTATTTTGTTAAAACCAAACTGCTCGCCAAGGGAATAGTGCGGAAAATCCGCCAGAACTTTTTTGAAGCGGTCATTCGGACATTTGAAGCTTTCAAATGGCTCCTTTCGCATAAAAAGCACATACTCATGTTCACCATCTTGTTTTGCCAGATGTTCAATCAATTCGGCTGTATAACGGCCAATTCCAGTGAAAGAGGCCCCGTGCATACGAGCATCAATTCCAATTCTCATAGTACTTGTCATAAATCTTCCTCTTTATATCACACTTTTCATTGAAAGTAAGCCAAAAATTTGGTATAATATAAGGAATAAATTCTCATTAAAGCCTGTGATCCGAAAGCACATACGACATGTCCGGCATCATGCGAGGAAGCACGAAGAAGCTCATCAACGACTCAAAGAGCTACTCAGTCGCGCGTTTCATACAGAAAAAGTGTGGGATATTTTTATTGGAACATTTGTGGTCACAATTACTACCGTCATCATATTTATGAACTGGGGCAACATCGCCAACTTCTTCAGCGGCTCAGAAGCAGAGGTGACTGAGCAAGCAGAAACGATCAGAGCCATTCACGGATTTCAATCAGGAGTGTTTGCCACCTATCAAATCAACGGACAGACCGCTGACCAATACATCAGATACATTCGTCAGATTCCAGGAGGAGGTTATGCCAAAGGTCTTGAAGCTTCTCAGTCAGTAGGCAAAGGGCAAAAAGAATTGGCAGAAAACCGTCAGAATGCCTTTATGGCCAGTATTATTTTGAGTACCGAGCTAAGCAAGGGTTATCACCTGACCACAGTAAGAAGTGCTAAAAGCTTACAAAAGAGCATTCTTTCCACTTATTATCTAGGCGAAAAGACCGTAAACATAGACTCCACGCTACAAACGGATGCCAGACTGCTGGGACAAATCAGTAGCACACTTTCCGTGGACGTGTTTGCCTACCTGAACCAGGCCGAAAACCGCTCTGATGCACTTGATAACTACATACATCTGCTCGAAAGACTGAACGCGAAAGCATTGGCCAGAACCCAAGACCTGACTTCAGTCATCAACTTTTTAAAAGCCAATTTTCAGGCACAGAAAGTAACGATTGGACTCACAGAAGATGCTTTCTTCAGAAACCTGGAAATCTTTGATGGCGAGAATGCCGAAGAAGAGTTGGGCAACTTTATTGGCCTACAAAAAGAGCAGACTGAAGTAAAAGCCAAAATTGGAGCTTACGATGGACTCAAGGGTTACTACGAATTCTTTATTCCCAAACTCAACAACCTGATTCGCGCCATAAAGGCCAATCGCGATCCGCTGATAGCCGGCGTAAAAGTAGTCGAAATTCAGAATATGACTTTGCAATTGATTATCAGAGAGAGGTAACAAAAAAACGAACCTCAAGAGACTCGTTTTGTTTTGTGAATAGACAATGTTGGATTAAAAGATTTAGCCGTCAGTTCCAGTTTTTCCTAATTCTGGACTTAAATATTTTGGGATAGTGGGTTCTTCTTTTTTGCCTCCTTCAACAACATTTAGAACATTTGTTCTTGCAACATGCGTAGCATTCTTTAACTCATCCAATCTTTGCTGAGTAATTTTATACAATCTAGCTTCTTTTAAAATATTGTTCATGGCTTCACTTCGAGGTCCATCATTCTCTTGAACAAGTTCACTAATCTGATTATATAGCGTACGAATATGCGCAGCATCTCTTGATTGACTGATTAATAAAATAGTCGACTCAACTGTTGTCTTAAAACTATCAGTATCAGATAGATCAACAGATTTGGCTCCCGAATTATTAGAATTTAACTTAACCATGATATTATTATTTTAGTTAGTAAATAATATTTACTAATCACATTATACCACTTTGAAGAAAGTATGTCAAGTACAACAAGAAGAGGTTTTTACACAGGTAGGTTTCAGCCATTTCATCTCGGACATTTGTCCGCGGTTAAGCAAGCCCTGAAAGAGGTAGACAAACTCTACATCGCCATCGGCAGCACACAATATGATCACGAGGAATACAACCCGTTTACTGCCCAGGAGCGCGCCACAATGATCAGGATGGCCCTCGAAGAGAATGATCTAGCTGATAAGTGTGAAATTTTTCAGGTACCCGACATTAACGACGATAACAAATGGACAGCTCATGTTCGGGAAATCGTGCCACCATTCGATACCGTTTTTGTAGGAAACAACGGCCTGGTGAAGGAATTATTCGAAAAAGAGGGTAAAGCCTCTGTATTCGAGGTTGAGCACGAAGTAGATGTCTCCGCCACAAAAGTCCGATGCGCCATAGTGCGGGGACTGAACTGGGAAAAGCACCTCAGCCAACGTGTAGCTGAACACGTGAGGAAAATCGACGGAATAGAGCGTATCAGGCAGATTTAGCCCCCTTCTCATCCATCAACGCCAAACCAATCCACAAGTACACCATCATCAGGGCATACAGCAGTGAATTGACGAAAACCGAGTGAACCATCATGCCGGCAAAACCGGAAAGCAGGCCGAGCAGAAGGTAGCTATTAATGTCATTCTTTTTCCAGATGCGCCGAATTGCTGTAATGGCCGCCACAAAGCCAATAGCCAGATAGCTGAGCAGGCCGAATATGCCCGTTTGGGCCCAAATGGTCAGAAGTGAGCTGTCAGAACCACCCGAAGAGTGATCAGAAAGAAGTCCGTGTCCCCTCTCATTGATTTCAAAAGCATAACGCCCAAAGCCTGCCCCAAGCAGCGGATAATCGGCAATAATCTCACGAGCGAACTGCCAGGAATAAACTCTGAGCCTGGCTGTAGGATCGAGAGGTTTTTGTGAATCCAGACCAATCAGACCCTTGGCGCTATCCACAGCCTCAATCGTCCTTTCCTGCATACGGGGCGAAACGGTAAAGGCCAGCGTTACCAACAAAACAAGAGCCACAAGCATCTTACGCGAAGTAAAAAACGTCAAAATGCCCAAGGCGACTACCATGGCCAAATAGCCACTGCGGGAAAACGTCAGATAAAGCGCCACCAGTCCAATGGCTGAAATGCCCAACAACACTACCGCCCACCGCAACTTCTTGTTCCGCTTAAAATAAAGGCCCAAGGCCAAAGTAACAGGCAAAACAAAGGCCAGGTAACCACCTATAAAGTTTGGATCGAACCAGGTAGAAAGAAGTCGACCGATATGCGGATCCCAGCCATCCAAATACAAGCCAAGCTCCAGAAAACTGGGGAAGAACTTTAGTTGCAGAAAGCCAAGGATTACAATCAAAACCATACTTAGGATCATCGACCCAATGAGCAATTTCCTGAAGAAACCTGTTTTATCGCGATCCAGCACATCAAAAGCCATTCCTGCCACAATAATGTACATACCAAACCGTCCCATCAGGATAAAACCCGATAGCATCTGCCTAAAATCAAAGCGAAGCATATTCAAAAAGTAGGTCACCACCATCACAAAAAGGAACAAAGCAATCATTTTGCCGATCTTCCCAATCCTCACTTTCCTATCCCTAGTCAACTTATCCAGCGTCCATAGCGGAAAAAGAATCAGGATAATAATATCCGAGGGCAAAAAATCAAACTTCCAAATCGGAATATGCCAGAGTTCCCCTGTTACGGGTGCCAGAAGGAGTAAAACGAATAATGTATATATAATCTTCCTCATAAAGAGCTTTTTCACTTGTTTTAGTATAGCAATTTAGCACACCTCGCCTATACCCTAAAAGGGTCAAGAATTCTGATGCACCGATCTGGCACATAGGTGGCGCCATATTGGCGCCAGTATGGCGCATCAAAATTCACCACCCTAACCAGAGTACCCCGACCTTTAACAAAAATACATACTCTGCTATATTTAGCAGGCTATGAAAAGCAACCAACAAAATGGAAGATAATCATAAAAAATGTCAGGCAGAGCTGGATGAGCATGGTCTCATTCCGCGCAAGTACTACGGTCAAGTCTTCACAACCGACCCCAGTGTGATCAAAAAATTTGTTCAAACTGTCCAACATGCATACAAAAAGGGCACAAAAGTTGTCGAAGTTGGGGGCGGTATGGGCTATATAACGGGTGAATTGGCAAAATCCTTCGATAACATCGATGTTGTTGAATTTGACGAGCAAATGTTTGATATCTTGAACACAAAATTTGCACAGCAATCCAGTATACGGCTTATCAAAGGCGATATCTTGGACTACAAAATTCCCACGGAACCTTACATACTCGTAGGCAACATCCCCTTCCATATTTCGGGCCGACTTTACCGAAAATTCATGTCCGAAGTCGACCACAAACCATACGCCATGGTCTTTATAACCGACAAACAATATGCCACCACTTTGATGGGGCAACCACCTCGCTGCTATCGGGTTTCGCTCCAGGCTCAAAGTTACGGCAACATAGAGATTGTGGCGGATGTGCCACCTGCCTCGGTTTATCCGGAGCCTAAAGTAATGAGCTGTATCATGAAAATAATCCAAAATGGTATCGAGATACCTAAAAACTTCTGGAACGTCGTAAATCACCACTGGGAAAACTTTCCCACTCCCGAAGTCAAAAGCCCCAAAACAATGGGATTAAAGAAATGGCTCAAGCTTTGTAACTCGAATAAGACTACCGACCAACGAGATTCTGAGCGCGCGTAGCAAGACCCTGAGGGGACATGTGCCCTGAAGGAAGCTTGCGAGCCTAAGCGAGGAAATGAGGCGGGAGATCAGATATTTTGAAAGTACTGAAAACTTTTTTAAAGTTGTCAGAAAGGAAGATCCTCCGGCTTAACATCCGATTCATACTTAACCGCTGGCACAGCGCCGGCAGGATTTTCAGGAACTGCAGCTGTCGGAGCAGCTTCTGCTTTGGCCTGAGGCTGAGAAACAGAAACGTTTGTACTGGCTGATGCCACACCAATATCAGCATTTGGCACACCAAGAGCTAAAGCGTTTTCTGCAATGATTTCAGTCGTATATCGCTTATTGCCATCTGGCGTTTCCCAACTACGGGTCTGCAGACGTCCACGGATATAAACCTTTCGGCCCTTCTTAAAGCTTTCGCTCATACTCTTGGCAAGCTCATCCCAAGCTACAATATTGTGGAATTCAGTCTTCTCCTGTTGCTCACCTGAACGATCCTTCCAGGCAAAGTTAGTAGCAACGCCAAAGCTGACCACACTATTGCCATTCGGCGTCTGTCTAAGCTCAGGGTCACGAGTTATATTACCGATGACTTCAGCCTGATTAAGTGCTCCGCCGACTATCGAACCCTCCGCCAGTGGTGCATTAGGGTTTTTAGGATCCAAAAGAATCATTTCATCCGCTGTAATGCGCGTTTTATAGCGCTTTTGACCCGAACTTTGATCCTCCCATTCATCCGTCTGAATACGGCCGGAAATAAATACCTGACTACCCTTCTTCATAAAGCGCTGAGCAATGTCAGCAAGGCCACGCCAGACCACCACATTGTGGTAAGAGGATGACTGCTGAGTCTTACCGCTGCCAGTAGAAAAAGAAGCCTTAGTAACTATGTTAAGATCCCCCACCGCCTGCCCCGAAGGGGTCTGACGAATCTGTGGGTCTTCTGTTAAGTGCCCGATAATCTGGGCCCGATTTAATGCATACATAATCGTTGGGTTTAATAGGATAATGCAGAATCTACTATACTAGGCCCACCTTTTTTTACAATTGACTCACTTTGGAAAAATGTGTTTACATGTTTGACATATAACAACTAATATGTTATTATAATAAAGCAAGGAAACGAAACACATATATAAAGTCGTAAAAACACAATCTAATATGATTGCTTTCCTCCCTTGTAAAAGGAAAAGGGTCTTATTTTATTTCTTAACCACATATAAACACCAAAGGTTTTACCAAAATAAAAAACCAAACCCTACATGTCACAAACCTTGCTTTTTCTAACCTTCTCGGGACTAGTCCTTATTGCCCTCGTTGCGGCAGACTATTTCAAGAGGGTCAGCTTTAAGTCACTGATTGGGCTATTCCTCTTCGGAATGATCATGTCCATACCATTTATAATGGTAGAATATCTTGGAAGTCACATGAAATACTATTTTGTGATGCTGGCCTTCATAGCCATAGAATTATCATTATTGTTCTTTGAACACAAAATAAAATACTTCCACGATCTTATCCATCACAACATCAAGCATCTTCGGATCTTGAGCTTCATAATTATCGGCTTAGGCTTCACCTATTCCGAGATATCGTTCACTATCCTTCATTATCATGGATCGATGAACGAGCTAATCAGCATTTTACCCTTTAAAACCCTGTATGCCCTTATGGCACACACGGTACTTACATCCGCGGCCAGCCTGGTGCACATCGGAAATCTCTTTTCCGAAACCATATTAGAGACGATTGTCAAATTTGTGAGTTACTACACTCGCATAGTAATGATCAGCGTTTCGCATTTTCTTTACGTAATTTCGATTGAGCATAACTTCACCTTGCTCATCGCAGGCTTACTTAGTACAGGTCTCCTATCATTCTTCTATATGAAGAAGCAGATAGATACCAATCCGGAAGCCGCATAAATTATCTTTTAACCCAAAAAAAACCCGTTCTGCCTGCCGGAGCGGGTTTTTTGTTATTTTAGTCAACAAAAATAGATTCATCAATAAGATTCCTTTCTAAAAGGTAGCATTCCAATAATCTAAAGAGTTCAATGCCAAATCTTTTAATACCTAAGGGTTGAATAATGCGACCAAAGGCGTACGTTGAAACATCGTGCTTAAGCTTTCTGTCAGGGCATATTGCATTATAAGCGGTCAGAAGATTCACATCTGCCACGATTGCCTCATTACCATCTAAGCGAGGAAGATTGAGAAAATTACGCACAGAGTTAAGTAAAATAGTAGCCCTTTTATTACCAATATCTAATGCTCTCAATAATTCCTCATCCACCCTAGGATCAATTCCCAACCTCAATAATTCAGCTTTCAAACCAAACGGTATCAAGCACCGCTTATAATCTCCCCTGCAATCCCGTGCCAAGCGCTCAGATTCCAGTGGTGAAGGTATACCAGTTGCATCACGAAGTACCTCACAAAAATATATTCTAGGTTGGCCCTCCGAAGTACAACGTGCATCAGGATAACCAGGAATAGACGCTCCCCAACCATAATACTTATATTTTAATTGTGGACACTTATTGGATTTTTTAGGCATATTTTGATTATTTTGCAGAGTATCAGAATAATACAAAAAAACTAATACGTCAAATAAGCACATTATCTTGGCGTCGGCCTACTCTTCCGGGACTCAGGTCCAAGTACCATCGGCGATGACGGGCTTAACTGCTGTGTTCGGGATGGGAACAGGTGTACCCCCGACTCTAAAAACACCAAGATAGTGTGCTCATTTTCAAATAACAAATGTAATCTACTCCAACCTAACGTTGGAGTCAAAATCTATTAATATTAATTACTAGTCGATCATAGTCCTCAGCTCGAACTCTGATAAATCAGAGATTAAGCTGAAGATCCATTAAATTCAGTAATAAGTCGATTGGCCGATTAGTACATCTCAGCTGAACACATTGCTGTGCTTATACTTGATGCCTATCAACGAGATAGTCTCTCTCGGGCCTATAGGGAATATTATCTTGAGAATGGCTTCCCGCTTAGATGCTTTCAGCGGTTATCACAACCGAACTTAGCTACCCTGCAATGCCGTTGACACGACAACAGGTACACCAGAGGTTCGTCCACTCCGGTCCTCTCGTACTAGGAGCAGAATCTCTCAATATTCCTACGACTACGGAAGATAGAGGCCAAACTGTCTCACGACGTTCTGAACCCAGCTCGCGTACCGCTTTAAATGGCGAACAGCCATACCCTTGGGAGCTTCTCCACCCCCAGGATGCGATGAGCCGACATCGAGGTGCCAAACA
>SDBT01001160.1_pt1 | contig 45441 bp, 68 predicted proteins | sample 2277101 | NCBI WGS metagenome assembly SDBT01 (sample SAMN10404973, study PRJNA504765) | marine sediment metagenome | isolation source: marine sediment core GS10_PC15, 103 cmbsf | place: Arctic Ocean: Southern Knipovich Ridge | collected 2010
GGGTCTTGGTAGTACAACTATTACATCAGCAGTTGAACGTGGTATCGCTAGTGACGCCGAATTGCAGCGTCAACAGCTTGAGGAAACAGTTTCTTTACAACGAGCCGGTGTAATGGAACGTCGTACCGATGCCGGTCCTGATCTTGGCATGTTTGCTAGTCTGTTACAGGCAGCGGGTCAACAGCAGCCAACTCAGCGTAGAGTTTCGACACGTACGGGGGCAATGGCAGCAGCAGGTAGGACCGGAGCCGGTACACCGTTTAGGTATGGTGGGGATTCTGCCGAAGCGGGCGGCGGAAGAACGATAGCGGCTGCTCCCGCAGGCACGGGGCCAAGTGGTCCGGTAGGTGGTGGACTCGACTTAACGCCCCCGCCCCCATCTTCGTATCCCGGATCGACCGTTTTCATGGGCGAGAAGGGCATGGTACAGGGAGCAGCACCGGAAGATATCGGGGAATCTCGTACTCTTACCAGTGAGGAACGGAAGAAATACGGTAGATGGCTGGGTATGGGCTGGGGGCATCTCGTTCCGTCATGGGCCAGAGATCAATTAAAGTAGAAACGGAGTAGAGAAATGCCTATTGAAATTAAATATGCTATTCCTGGTGTCCTGGGTCGATTGGCCGTTCGAGCCGGTCAAGCTCGCGGGCGACAAATTAGTGCCGCTCAGGATATTCAATTTACTGAGATGGCCCTAGCCGCCCAGGATCGTGCGGCTGTGATTGGATTAGCTGGTCGTAAACGTACCTTTGCCATACAGGAAGCAGCAGCAACCGATATGGCGAGACGGCGACCGGCGGAACCTGATATGCTGGCCCAACGTCAGAAATTACGGCAAATGGTTTCTGAAGCTAAGGCAGCGGGGATATATAACCCGGCACAGATCAAGCAAGCACAGATTTTCGCCACGCTAGGCGACACGCAGGGGGTGCGGTCTATACTTAGCAAACTGCCCCAGGAGTCTGTGAGACGACAGGAATTGGAACAGCAGTTGAAGGCCGTTACTGAAATCGGTACGAGTGAAATTTCGGAACTTCAGAAGCAACTTGACGTGGTTAATAAACAATTACCATTTACTCCTGGGACTCGACAATTGCTTCGGGAGCGTCCCGAGTATATGAAAACTATCACGCCCGAACAGCAGGAGTTGCTGGTTCAACAGCAACAATTAGAAGGACAAATTGCGGCAGTTAGGGGCCGAACGACACAAATGGGGAAGCTGTTACAATTAGGATTGGCTATTCCCGAGCAACTGGCAATCGAGAGACAGCGGGAAGCTCAGTTGATGCGAGAAGATGAAGCCCAACAGCGTCGATTGGAACGACAAACTGGTGGGTTAACAGAGCGTCAAGAAGTAGCTATTGATATGATACGAGATCAATACGTTGATCGTCGAAAAGCGATTGATCGGGAAACCATACGACTTTCCAAAGATTTGGCCCCGTATGAGGATGAAGCCGATGATATTAAGAAATATAATAAGCGAACTGGACCTATTAGGGAGCAGATTCGATTAAAGGGGTTACTTCGGATAGCACTCAATGCTAACGAGAAAAGAGATGTTGCAGATTTCTTGGGTGGCGGGCAGAAGAAAGCCCCTGCCGGGAACTTCGTCAAAGGCCAAATATACACTAATGCAGCGGGGCAAAGAGCACGCTTTATAGGTTATGATGACATTGGAAAACCCATGATGGAGTTAGTGGAATAACATTATGCCCATAACCGCCGATGAATTTTTTGCTGCGGGACGTAGACAACCTAAACGTACCTTATCTGCCGATGAGTTTTTTAAGGATGTACCTGCTGCTCAGGGCATGGGACAAACCTGGGCGAGAGAAGATATCAATGCTGGTAATGTCGATGTATCAAACTATATGCAGCGGGCAGCGACCAGGATTCAGCAATACCAGCAGGCTCGTTCTGATATAGGTGAGGATCGTCTTACTGCCAATGAGCAAGTTGCTATTGTCGATGCTTATCGGCAGATGGCCGGGCTACAACCCGAAGGTTATTACATGACCGCAGAGGGGGCAGCGGTCCCCAAGGACAAGTTTGCGGAGATCAGACGGAAACGAACTGAGGACGATACCTGGGCAAACTTTACTGCAAATCTATCGCAGACTGTTCTACAAAATATAGCAGGAATTCGTGCATCGGGAGCAAGAATATCCGATGCTTTGGGTATTACTGATAACGCACTCGCGGAAGCTACCCGTATGAGTGAAGAAGTAACTAGAATCCTTCAGCCTCGCGGTGGGACAAGTGGTTTCGCGGGACAGGCTGTTGGTAATGTTATGAACTTGTTCCTGGGCAGTAAATTTGCTCCCGCGATGTTCGCAACGTCAACCGCTGGATCGACCTTTATTGACGTGGCCCAACGACGGGCAGAGGGACAAGAGATTTCTGCATTTACCGAGTGGACCTCGGCGATTGCAAATGCGACAATAGAATATGCTCTGGAATCCTTCGGGCAAAAAGTTGCTCGAAAGGCAGGTGCAAAGTTGGCTGGTCGTGTCGGTGATCTCCGCAATGCAATTGCTCGAAATGGGATTCGCGGTGGGGTTCGAACTGCTGCTGCTACCCTCGTGAAGTTCGGGACTGAGCAGGCTGGCATGGCCCTTGAGGGAGCAGCCGAGGAAGGCATTACTCAGATTTTACAGAATACAGTCCGGCGACTCTCCTATGCCGATGAACAGAAGATTTTTGGCGGTGTCGGTGAGGCCGCTCTGCAAGGTGCTATCATGCCCCTGCTGGCTGCACCCGGTATGGCTGCAATCCAGCAAGGCCGGGGCGGTAGGGCCGATGCCGGTCTACCCCCCATCCCGCCTAGTCCCGTAGCCGGGGATCAGACATTAACGGGTAATCGTCCCTTGGCTCAGTTGGCAAAGGTTGAAGAAGCTCTCATTTCCGAAGAAACTTTACCCGATTCCCTAAAGCCTTCGTTGCCCGCTGAGGATGATATCCCCGATGTTAGAACTGATCGAGAAGTTCCGGCCGTCAATCTTACGGATAAATGGATCGGGGATCGTCAACTGGCTAACACAGAAGCCGGAATAGATGCACGAAATCATCGTAGCGATCTAAAGAGTCTATTGAGAGAAGGCGAACAACTCGATCAAGTAGATGCAGCAATTGCGGTTTATATTGATATGAAGGAGAATTCTGATTCGTATACTGTTGAAAACATTCAGCGATTAACGACGGAACAACAGGCCGCTATCGAACGAGCACAATCACTCTCGCCTGATCAACAAGTGTTCGCGGATCAGATCATTGCTGAGAATAGGGCTCTCGGAATCGAGGCTCAAGAAGCCGAACTCATTAAAAACTTTACGGAGAACTATTCGGCCCGATTCTGGAAGAAGGGCGATTTCCCCGGACGTGGGAGAGCCAAGTTTACAATCTCAACTGCTCGACAGCGACAGCGTACTCTGCCGTCGTTGATCGAGGGGTGGGCCAAGGGTCTTGAGTTAGAAGTTCCTGGAGCAATTGAAGCACAAATGCTTGCGAGACGACAGATTGCTCAGGTGATTCACGATAGGAATCTTGTTACTCTCGGTTTAAAATCCGATCTGTTTGGTACAGCACGTACCGACAAACACACACACAGGGTCAAGCACCCTAATTTCGCTAAGTGGACTCCCTCGGCCAAGGGGCCAGCCGGTGAGGTTACATCCTTCGGTAAGGATACATTTGCAACGCCCGAAGGACTCGTAATGACGCGAGTAAATATGTGGGCCGATGAAAAAACTGCGAGACTCTTGAATAATGCCCTCGGCTCGTCCGAACTTTTTAATATGCCAGGTGTCGGGGAGATTCTTAAATATAACCAAATATTGAAACACGCTGTTTTAACGGTATCCGGGTTCCATTATTTTGCTTTTACTCGGTCCTATATGCTCGCATCACGTGGACTTAATCCGGTTAAGGGATACCGAGAAGGACGAGAATTAGTAATGGGTAAGAATCCCGGACTGATGCAATTAGTTCGGGGCGGTTTAACTCTCGGAGATCAAATGGGTCTGGACCTTGCAGCAGAGCGAGAGTCTACAAGGATAGGAAAGATAATTGATAAGATTCCAATGGCCTCGGAAATTCGTAAATCATTGATCGCACTTAGCCGGGCCAATAGTAATTTTCTCTTTAATAAGTTCGGTACGTATTTGAAGGCCAATGCAGCATATTTAGACTATCAGCATCGGTTGAAGAAACAAGCTGATAAAATTCGTAACGGGGAAACAACCGAACACGATATTGCAAAACAAGTAGCTGTCGGGATCAATGCTGACTTCGGCGGTCTGAATCTACAGCGTATGGGGCGAAACCCAACCCTTCAAGCTCTCCATCGAGCCATGTCCCTGGCCCCCGATTGGACTGAATCGAATGTACGGATGATGGTTGGTGCGTTTAAACGGGGGGACGAAGGTAGTGTGTATCGTGGCATGTGGGGCCGAGTTTTAATGAGGGGTGTGGGAGCTACCATTCTTGCTAATTTCGTAACCGCAGCCCTGGATGAAGAAGAAGATTTTGTCAGCCAATACAAGAAAATGTGGGATAAAGGACTCACACGACTTACCGATGTGGATATTACTTCCCTATATCGGGCATTGGGTGGGAAATCTGCGGGACGTAAATATATTAGTCTGGTGGGGCATTTCAATGACTTCGTAAAATTTGCTGTTGTTCCGTGGAGATCAGCCAAGGGCAAAATGAGCATGTTAGCCCGTATGGGTTGGGAGATGGGATCAGGACAAGATTGGCGGGGCAGGGTATTCACTTCATTCGGCGAACTTGCAGGAAGCGGTCAAGCATCGAGATATAAGCCGTTTAAGGGTGGGCCTATCGGTTGGGAGCAAGTACCTTCTTACATCTTAAAGCAGGCCGAACAATCAACCCCTGTCGCTGTTCAGGCTCTTATAAATAGGATGCGTGGGGAGATTGATACGTTCGATGCGATAACCCGTAGTGTTGGCTTGCCCGCCCGAACCGTTAGACCCCCGAAACGAAAAAGACGCCAACGACGTACTAGGCAGAGACGGAAGAAATAACATGGATACCGAGGATTGCAAAAAAGTAGAACTGGTTGCCGAGGTAACAGTGCGGCGATTCTTCGATCACTATTTAAACGAAGTATTTCCGCAGCAACTCGAAATAGCGATCACCGCCCACAATAAAGATGTTACCGCCCATGTAGAACAAATTCAAATAGCGGTCAGGGCCGAATCATCTCGCATTAAGCTATGGCTTTGTAGCCTGCTGGTTACTGGCGGTGGCGGTGTCGGCTTTGGTATCGCTAAGTTCTTCGCGGGGAACTAGCGGTAGGTTCTGAACTATCACCGGAGAGATGGCAATTCCCTGGTTCCAGGAAATTTCTTCCAGACCGTTTGATCCCGCTATCCGATGGTAGTCTTTCTTTATCTGGTGCGAAGCCTTACGGGTAAGTTCCAGGTTACGAAGGATCGGGGCCGAGATCAATCTGAATACCCCCTGATTTTCCCAAATAACAATTCCTTTTTCCCGTACCAGTAAATCCAGAATTATATCCGAGAGTTCATCGTTCCCTGCTCGGAGAGTAGGTCCGTTATGCCGTACACGATAAATAAGAACTTTAAAGAGTCTCTTTGATTCTATCATTTGGTATCCTTGCTGAGAAATCTAGAAATAAAATGACTGGCTATTGACACATATATTCTCCCCCGAATACAAAAGTACCCTTTAAATAAACATTTTACTCTTTGTCTAAAACTACAGGGCCGTTCATCTATTAACGCTTTGAGTTTAGTGATTCTTTTTGATTCTATCATAACCTTTCCTCGCTAGACAAGCCTGTTCAGGATCGTCCCCGTCATAGATTGAATATTTCTCTCGATCTGCTCGACCGACATAATACTGCCAGGGGATTGCCTTAACTACCCAGGTACGAAATACATGGTGGTGATCGTCCGATGTAACGGCAACAAACCATACCCGTCCGTGAACCGAGGTAATCGCCGTGATCCACCCTGGTCGCTGTGATGGGGGGACCTCGGAGAAGCCCCCCATCACTTTTATCGTTCCGGTATGACAAGCACGGGCAATAGCTCGCTGCGATATATTATCGCAGATGTAATTAATTAACTCAACCCGTGTGTCAATTCGCTCCACTATCTCGGCTTCTTCTTTCTCAACACGGTAGTTTGAACCGGGACACTCCGAAAGCCATTATCCAAATCGTAGAGAGCAGTTGGTATAATGACGAAACTGGTTCCCTTAACCGGCTGAATCATGTCCATTAACTCAGGCGGATCGGTTCGAACGACCCTCTTTGTTTCCTGGTCAAAGAAAACTCTTGGGTCAGCCATTGGAAATCCCCGCACGAATAAACATCGTCTGTATGGCGATAAAGATCGCCGTGATAGCTGTAACATCCGTAACCTCACCGGAGGCCCAGGCCACGATAGTTGTCACGATGCCTGCTACACCCAGGATGTATGCCTTCTTGCCTCTGATTGCATCTCTGATCTTTGTAAACATTAATTTCTCCTAAATTGCCCCGACGATAAGCGGAACAATTATTTGTAGAAGCTTCAGGCCCTGAACGCCAAAGTTAGCTTCGATGTAAGCCTGAAGCTCCGCATTGTCCAAATCCTTAGCGAGTTCAGACCGTCGGACTTTCTGAACGTCCGTCAGGGGGATCGACGGTGTACTAATATGCTCTAGGAATTCTTTGAATGCATCGTTACTCATTAGTTTTCTCCTGCTCTCCCCACTCGAAATCATCGGGAAGAACTAAAGCCTCTCCTATCAACGCCTTGTGCATATGTACAAATCTCTTTATAGTCTTTTCGACCCAAAATATAGGGCCGGTTAGATCAATTCCAACTGATCCTACGAAAAGTTTCATACGAACCTCTGTTGTGTCTCCAGCCATTATTCTTCTCCTTAATCAATCGTTCCGATTGCACTTCTAGCCGTGGACTCAAGATAGTCTTTCCATTGCTGATTAACGTCAGCCCGATAGATAGAGAATTTCTTTCCCTTCTCACTGACCTCGATGATGTAATTGAGGTTGTCAATCGTTACCTCGTACAGATGAGCACGACGGCGTTCCTGCTCAGTGTAGTTAGCTAGATCAGTTATCAGCTTCTCCGTGACCGCCTGGGCCAACGCCTTAGCTGCTTCCTCGTCAATAGCCGAGTCTTGGGCGAGGTCTACGATCCCTTTACTTACAGCCTGGATCATAGCCGCCTGACGATGAGCAGTATCGACCACGACAGTAGCATTAAAAGCATCGACACCTTTCCTTGCTTCCACGGCGGCTTTAATGATATTGTCATACGCCAGAAGATCATGTGCCAAGCCCGCTGTATTGCATCCGGCAAACAGCCCTAACAGTAACAAACCCAGAATAAACTTTCTCATGTCATTGACTCCTTACTTGAAGAATCGTGTCCAGATTCCTGCAATAGTTCCGAACCATAGAAATGTCGCACCGATAAAGAATAGTATTTCTCTCATGTTTTCTCCTATTAACTATTCGTAGTTTTCTCGTGCATATAACTCACCCTGACTACATGGCATCATCTCGTGATAAGGTGTACCATCCAAAACAATTCCCGCCGATAAAATAGGTTTTTGAATACAGTGCTTACCATAGGCAAATTGCATTGCTCGTACATCTATGCCAGTACCCACATCCATACCGAAAATTCGTTTTTGGGGATTCACAAGCCATTTGATCCCGGCAACTGAATGACAATGACCCATAACCACAGGCATGAGCCGTTTCTTCATGGCATTAAAAGCAGCATGAATTCCGCCGTTACCCGTCCCGTGGAAATAATACACATCATCAATGATAAAATCCCAACCCCAAATCCATTTAGGTGTTTCCCAGGATTCGGCATAGCTTCGAATAAATCGTTTGGGAATACCCACAGATTCGGCCAATCGGATAATACGTTCATCGTGATTACCGATACATACACGGGCTTTTGGGAACGCCCCACGCCACTTATCAATCGCTAGTTTAGATATCTTAAATTCATCATCCGGACCAGGACACTCAGGATGAGCGGCATGAAAACTAACTGCATGCCAATCTACTACGTCACCGATAAACACTACCTCTTTACATCGCCATTCTCTGTAGAGGTCTTTACAGAAGTCTAAATAACCGGGGTGACTAACCGGCTCATGGATATCGCCGATAACAAGAACATTAGCCATTATTTATTCTCCTGGTGGTATAGTTGTGATACGATTTGGTTGTAATGAATGTTATTAACCCCCCCAGTCCCCTCAACCACTGTGGGTTCATAGATAAGAAACCCTAATTCCAACCAAAGGGCAAGACCTACTTCGGCTCTGGCCCCAGTGCTCTTTGCCCATCCAGGTAAGAGAATAAGACCATCGCCACGAGCCTTATCGAGTCCCGTGATTACCGCACAATCTCGCTGGACGATTGTTTGGGTTAGATTAAGATCGGCTTCTTGAGCACGATCTACACTAGCGGGATCATTAACGGGATCAATGCCATGTTCCCGGTCCAAATCAGCCGGATTGACAACATTAAATCCTTGTCGTCTCGCTGCGTGTGCTGCCTCGTCAAATGCAGGGAAATTAAGGAACGGAATACCCCGCATTGGTCCCGCAACGTAGAAAGTCGGGCGTTCGACCGTCTGACGGGCATGTGCTGCGGCGAGGTCCACGGCATCAGCTTCCAGGCCGCCAAGCTCCTCCGGGGCATCAATCCGATCCATGAGTCTTTTATGCCTACGCATGTTTGCTTCATCCGAGCAAGCAGCCGGGGTCAGTATGTCCTGTTGCTCGTATTTCGGCATATCGTCGAGTGAAGCGGGCAATCGACCGGCTTTGATTTCTTCTTCGAAATGAATAATAAACCCGGCATTTGTACGAATCGCGGCTGCATGATCCTCATCTGTCATACCGAGTTTATACGCCTCTAAATGACGAGTCAAGGACGCAACACAATCACTAATTGGCATTCCTTTTTCGTAGTTTCGAGTACCATATTTCTCGGCTCCTACAGCTAACCATGCTCCTTCGCGTAGATTGGCGTGTGGGGATATGAGATCAGGACGTGGTTTAAAACCGCCACGATCCCTTACGGCCCCTGTCGAAAAAGTTTGTCGTTCGCCGCTATCTTTCATTTCTGGTCTGTCATTCATTATTTTTTCCTTTCGGTTTATCTTTGAAGAACGTCGGTTCCTTCTTACCGAAAATCCGTTGCCACCCTTCATCCCATTTCTTCTGATCGAAGGGGCGAGTTCGATCACCCTTACCGCCATGCCAGGAGTCAGACATTAGTTACGATCCTAAGTTTATCGCACACGGCCAACCACCCCGGAAAACCACCAAAGTTTTTATCATCCAGGTAAACATCTGCGGAAATTTTTCGGTTATCCGAACCGTATTTTTTTTGTTTGACTCTGAAGATTTCGGTTAAAGAGATGATATAATATACCCATATTTCTTAATGCTTGTTTCGCTGCGTCGGCAAATTCCCCTGTTCGACAGGTGTTAATGATTAGAATATGTCCTAAATTGTGTAGTAAACGCATGACAGGCCGCATGTTCGGTAGAGGATCACCGATATCCGGGTAGGCATCTTCTACAATTACTCCATCAAAGTCAACAGCGATTATCATTATTCTACTCCATAATCTTTCGCAATCTCCGGTCTGAGTTTGAGTCCCAGAAATATCCATTTACGTCGGCCCCTCATCAGGCGTCGGATACGCTTGCATCCGGGGTACAGGGACAGCAGGGAACTATTTAACCACCGGACAGTTCGCGGTCGTTCGCCGTTCTTGATCGCCCACTCTTTCCAGCAGTCATACAGGTGCTCACCTAGAATATAATACTCCGGGCCTGTTCCAAGAGAACATTGTTCACTTATGAATTCTGTAAACGGCGTGATCTCCCCACGAACCCGCTGCAATAACTGATGGTGGTTAGCAGGCAGAGTGAAGTCCTGATTCTTTCGGAGTCGCTTTAATCCCTCAAGGGACCACAGTAGAATCCCCGGAGCTTCCATCTTTAATCGAGTTTTCAATGTCGTATCTTCTCGTCCCATGAAGCTTGTCATAAATTGTATAAGTAACATTCGGGATTCAATCGTCCGGGCAAAGTCAGGTAGCCGGGGCATGATATTCGCCGCCATTGTAAAACGAGCATATAATTTTACGCAGGTTTGGGTAATATCCATGCCCTTGCGTTCGATCATTATGTCGTCATTGCCGGTGATTCGTTTCAATAAGTTCAGGGCTTCCGTGGCATCGTAGTTTGAACCAACCGATACGTCGCCGATAACAGCAGCGAGCTTCCCCAGGAACGGGAAGATAGCAAAGCGTCTGGTGTAATCCCTGAACGAAGTTGCTAAGACTTGATCCTCTCCGAGAATACACGTTAAAATCTCAAGGATCGTACCCTTGCCCGCTCGTGTCGGGCCGAGAAACATCATAAATCTTTCTTGCGAGTTGTCGGGAACTAAATTGTATCCGAACCATTCTTGTAGCAGAGTGATCTTCAGGGGATCGTCAGCGAATAACTCGTTTAGAAACTTTTCCCACAGAACGCACGATGCGTCTGGATTGTAATTATATGGGTAACAGGTTAGCGAGAAAAATTGTGGTACGAGTTCTTGTAACTCAAAGTCCTCCCCCACTTCCGGGCGTTTGCCAATATCTATATACCCATTCGGGAACACAAGGATATGTTTCGGGTCACTTTTTCGGTGTTCTTTGTCCAACCAACAGGGAATTTCCCCCGCAGTAATTGGGCAGAACGCTAGGAGAGCATCCATGATCTCATCTAATTTATGTTTAGTCGGTTCGTAATTGAGGATATCGAATCCCTTTGCGTGCAACTTTTTATATTGCATCTCGCCGAAGAACCGATAAAGTTGCTGGCGAATAGTAGCCCTGTCAATCTCGTTGTAACAGTGGCCGGTGTATGCGTACCAGCTACCGTGAAAAACCCGTAGGGTATAAATTCCGTCCTGGTAATATGTGGCCTTCAACCATTGCTTCGCCAAATCCAGGGGAGCAACGCTAACCAGAATATTATCCTCATGTATGGGGGTTTCGATTGAATGGGCTATACTCAAAAACTGCTGTTGTATTAAACCCTGGGCAACCCATTGGCGAAGGTCTTTGATCCCATCAGGCGGGAGTAGTTTTTTAATATCCCCGGCATGGGGCCGAAGGATTTCAAATGTTTTCTCCATCCCCTCGACGCCTGCACCGGCGTCATTCTCACCAAGCACAATGATATCTTGACCGGCGATCATCCGGCTTAGTTTATCCAAGCAGCCGATACTGTTCGGCCTACCAATTGCAACCAGATTAAGGTCCAGAGCAGCAGCAACGTCCGTCGCCCCCTCTACAATTAAAAGAGGGTGCTCGGATGGTAGGAGAACCGATCCCGCTTCGGTCAGTTCACCCTCCGGCTTTAAGATATGAAGGAAACCTGCGTCACCAAGATTTTTAGCGGCTCCTTTCTTGATTCGACAACAGAGCACCGCTTTGGGATCATGCGGGGATTCAGAAGAAACCATGCACCAGTCGAGTTTGTTGCACACCGGGCAGGGAGTATTTTTAGAAGTTCGGGTCCAGTTAGAGGGACCGGCTTGGTACTTTTCGGGATTGATTGAACTGCGGCAAATGTTTGGTACATATGTTAATCCTCGCTTCGAACCGGGAAACATACATTTCTTACCGTTCCATTGACGGAACAGCAGACCAATAATATCACCGCTTTCGTCCCGTTCGGGAAAGACCCAACAGTTATTATGAAGTGCGTACCCAATCTCCAGGGCTTCTAACGCACCTGTGCTAACATTTAATTGTTGGGCTATCTGTTCTAATAGCGACGGTAATACATTGCTCTGATATAATATAAGTTGTTCAGCTAGGTTTCTTTTCATCCGACCAGCCTAGTTTAGTCTGTATTTCTTTGCGGATAAATTCGAGAATTTCATCCAAAAGTATACTACCTAAGTATCTCGAGAATTCATAATCATTATCTTGTAAATGGAAAAGATCACACTCTGAAAGAGTATGGATATATCGTAGGATATCATCGTCGGGATGAAATTGCAAAAACATTCGGATTTGAATATCGGCTATATCCCGTATAGAGATTTTCTCACCGAAACAACTCACTCCCAAATGCTGTGCAAAAGTGTCGGCACATTTCTTGAGGAAAGGCGATCCCGCAAACGGATAGTGAACCGAGACTATTACTCTCCAATGTTTAAACATAATTCACCATATATAGAAAGCGGCCTACTCTGAGATGGGATGATATGAGATATGTTCTCATTTCGGCCACTTTCTCGATAGCAGCAAACGTCTACTTTCTTAGAACGGGATATCGTCTACGCCCAAATCCTTTAGAACAGCCTCACGAATCTTCGGCCATTCCGCATCGGTTACATTCTCGCCGTCAGCGGCGATCTCGCCAATCTGAGCGAGCCAATAATCATCCAGTATGTGACTGGGTACAGGGTCTTTGGCCTTATCATTTGCGGCGATGCATACCTGATAAGCCTCATCCTGAGTACAGGTTTCATCTTCGATACAGGTTTCTATGTCCTTTGCTGGTGTATCCTTCTTCTTCGGAGCACTCGGCGGCTTGGGAGTCGCAAGCTTCTTGGGAGCGGCGGGTTTCCCCTTCTTCGGCGTAGCGGGGGTGCTTGCCTTCTTAGCAGTTGCCACACTGAACCCGGCATCGAGATCGGTCAGGTCTTTTCCTGATAGTTTCTTTAGGCCGATATCGGCACCTGCAGCAGCGATCCAGTTGACCTTTAGGGTTTTAGTGTCCTTATATGTATCCTCAATTACCCTGAATTGAACTACCTTGCCCTTCAAATCCATTGCAGCTAGACCAGAATATGTCTCGCCGTCCCAATCGACAGCTTCCATCACCTGATCGTAGTTGAGACACTTGACAACATTTCCATTGGCGTCCTTAGTAACCAGGACAAAGTAACCCGTTAAGGTCTGTTCGTATTCCGCCCAATCATTCCATTCGTCCGTCTCCGCATCGTAGAGTTCAGTTGCAGCAAAAGTAACTACCAACTGCGGGAGTTCGGCCTTGCGAGTAATAGATACGGCAAAATCTTCTATCTCGCCCCGGTATAATCCTGCTCTATCAATCTGCGGCATTAGTTTTCTCCTTCTCACGGCCAATTTCTTCGGCAGTAAGAGTCATTAGTATTTCTCGTTCGGATACTAAGTCCATTTCCCATTCATTAACCATTACGGGTACACAACCGCGTTTTAAATAATATGCGTATTCCCCTGGCTTTATATCGGGCGGAAGTTGGACGCCTTGTTGGGTATATCCCCCCGGTCCCACAGCTATTATCTCCCCTCGGCAAAGTGTTTGTCGTGCTTTTTGATTATCAGGTAAGAGAATCGAGCCATGTTTTTGTTCGGGCCAGGGCATCGGCTTAATGAGAATATTATCCGCTAGTATTTGCATAAGTTATTCCTCTCCAAAGAGAAACTGCCAGAGCGAATCGTCGTCCGGCGTATTAAACGAAACGCATTCAATAGGTTCACCATCTTCCGATATGAATTTACCCAGTGTCCTACTCTTTGCTCTATAATCCATAGCTCCCGCAACATAGACGGCTCGTGTCGAATCTGAACTAACAACTTTGCCGACTATTCGCTCTCCTTCAGGTCGAATAGCCCGATTCAAATAACTAATTCTAAATACGTGGTCAGCCCAGGCAGAAACTTCGAGCATAATACTACACTGCCTATCGTGATGAAGTCGTGGACAACCTTGAAGATAATCTAATCCCTCTGGATTCGAAATTGAAACTGTCTGCTCCTGGCAGATCAAGCCGACATTCACGCCTCTACGAATAAGAGCATCCAGGTCTTGAAGGACCAAACGAATGGCATCTAGGAGATGAGACGAACCATCATTCCACCCATAAGCTTTAATATTCTTGGCCTGTCCACCCTTAGATAACGGAACCGTTTCTAGTATGTGTTTCTCAGCCAATTGTTCGAATAGCGTAAAGGTGTCTATAACACAGCTTGATCCCCTGGGAAACAGACTATCCTGCCCCAACGCCGCACGAACATCATCATATGTTTCAATACCGGGAATATGATCTATCGGCTGTTTTGTTTTGGGGTTAACAATCTTTCGCCCGCCATCATCGAGGCCGATAAAGATCGGTGACGGCATCATACTAAACAAGGTCGTCTTGCCCAAGCCGGTATCGCCATATCCAACAATCTTCTCGCCCTCACCCTCGCCGGTCCAGGGTTCGACCTTGAAGTTCTTAGTCGGTGTGGTCTTTGTCTCCTTGGCCGGTGCTTTCGGAGGCGTCGGCTTCGGAGGTCTAGGTGGTGCTTTTGGCATTTTTCTTTCCTCGTAGAAATCTTTTTAGGGCATCAAAACATTTTTGACAGAGATCAATAGTGGGGAATGGAGAACCGGGAAACTCGATATCCTGCCCGTCACCCGTATCTACCATTGCTCTGCAACGATCACATCTTATATGGTGGCTCATTTCTTTTCCTTTTTCAAACTCGTATACCCTAAAGCAATTAATGCATTACGTTCTACGGATGATAATTGCTCCGCTTGTCTTGAGAATGTAAATCCACACATTTGACACTCGAAAATGAAAGCAACATAGAATATACTTTCATATTCGGCTCTGATAAATAATTGCGGTTTATGTTTATTCACCAACCCGCAATTCATCCATCTTTTAAGATCAGCCGGAGTAGGCCCGTCTTGCACAGTACTGGTTTCCGGCATTTTCGGAAGTTCTTTAACTTGTTTTCGGAATGGCCACATTATTTATTTTTCCTTGTTTAAATGACTATCTTCCAGATTAATACGATTGTGCTGACGCATGTACGCCATTTTTCCCAAATTGATCGGCAATTAACCGAGCATCTTTTTGTGTCAGACGTTCGATTACGGGACAAGCCACACCTTCAACATAAACCTTCCAGCGGCCTCGACGCACTTTCTTTTTTATTTTTTCTTTAGGCATTTAAACCCATCAGGGACATTACCATCGGACACGTCTTGATTATAATAACATATTGGATGGAAGCTACATCGGTATGTAGCATCACAGTGATTCTCGTTCTTAAACCATAGTCCCCGCTTAGTAATAATATTAGTCAGCCGAGCTATGTTGGAGTATTCCTCATCGAGTATCGCAAGTTCCTGATCCGTTCTGGCAATCTCTTTCCGAGCAAAATGTTTATCCGGGTTCTCTCGGATATCAGCAAGCAATCTAGCCCCGAACATCTCCGGGGTTTCGCGGATAGCGAAGGGGCGAGGCGGATCAGGGTTCTTCTCTGTAGGTTTAGACATTGCTCCGGGAATAATTTCGGCCAGAGTGCCATTAATTGTAAATGCATCTCCCGCAGGAGAATCCTCAATTTCGAACTTCTCTCCGAAGTATTCCCCATCAGCCACAAACTTCTTACTATCAGCCTGGGTAAGCTTCTTCGGCCTGATCGACGGCCTGTGCCATACATCATAGAGCACACCGGAGATCAGGGGGTCAGTTGCGGTAATCCCGTGTTCCCCTAACAGCCCGGCCAGTTGAGCATGACGGGCTTCGATCAAATACAGAGTCGGCTGAGAATCAAGCCTCAGCCGATCCCAATAGAGGCTACCAGAATCAATTGGTTTACTTGTCGATTTATACTCGCCGAGAAGCAGCCGCCCGTTCCATCGAATGATTCGATCTATTTTTCCCCGGCGACTATAGACGCTATTAACTTGTCGCTCAAAGTGAACCTCACGGGCGACAGTCTCGATCTGATCCTCTGACCAATACCACTCCCAACCGATCAGGGAATAGAGCAATACCGTTCGCTCGACTTCCCAATCGGTTAATTCAATGGAAGGCGGGCATACGGAATAAGCTTCATTGAGATGAGCAATCATGGCATCTTTGCCGCCCTGCGGATCGGTCAAAATCTCCAGGCACTTATGCCAATTGGTCCCCTGGCGAGCCGCTTCGTGATCCTCAACAGGGCGAAGGCGAAGGACGTTACGGAAATAGTACAGCATTGGACACTGTTTATAATCACTTATGGAGGTCGCGGATTGTGGAATCATTCTATTTCCTCGTATTTACCATAGAACTCATCGTAGTCCATGAAATCCAAATATAACATGCCTTCATCCGCACCTCGATACGCCCCATGATATTCACGAATACGAGCAACAATCACGGTATTATGCGGAATTTCTCTTTTACATTCTTTCCCGCTTGCATCAGTCCACGTTATCGTAAAAACAGGCATCGGCCCCAGAAATGTATCGAGAGCTATCACTTGCCCCATACCATCCTCACGCATCAGAGGTTCGGCTTTGAATTCTATCGGAAATCCCTCTGTGTCAATTGCTCCCTCTCTATCTGAAAAATGAACGGCAAAAACTTCTACGGCCTTGTGATGAAACTTTGTTGGGGTCATACCATCTCCATTTCCTATTGTACCAGATTTAGGTCGGTTCGTCAAGAACAATCGCCGCGATTTTCAATTTTAGTTCGTCTGCGGAAGTAGTTAAGATGTAGGGAATATGCCGACTGTCGCAGAATTCTTGGAATTTCTTCTGAGCTACCGACTGATAGCCCTTGCCGTCCGATCTCTTACATTCGATCTCGACATGCTTCACGATATAACTGTCGCTCGGCTGAAAGATAATGTCAGCGTCCTCATTTGCCGGGACGATCATCTCCGATAGGCCGATCTTAACCAGACACCATATGTCAGCCGCTCCTTTTTGCCCAAACTGTACATATCCCCCATCTTCAAACTGCACCGCCCCGGTGTTCCGCCGCTCTACGTAGATAACATCGGGAGATTGTTTCAGGAATTTAAGACATTCCCTGACAACATGAGCCTCAAGGTTTTTCTTGGGGGTCTTTTTCTTCGGTTTACCGACCGGGCATTCTTGGGGGAGAGATACTGTCATTTTCTTTTTCCTTTTGCTTCTCTTGTGCCATATCCCAACCCTGGAACCATGCCTTTTGATCTTCGCCTTTAAAGGGATTACTACTTCGCGGGAATCCCTCTCGAAAGGCTCTGAATCCTTTTAGAAGGGGACCATAGGGCTTACACTCTTTCCTGATCTTGGCCTGATTGATTGCTACTCGTTGCCGTCTACGTTGCATCAGACAGAACCTTCTCGAACCACCGGAACTCAATCACTGTGTTATCGTGTATCCAACTTATTCTTTTACACCATTCGGTGTCCACTACATCCGCACCACTGGCATCCACGAAGCCGTAGATATACCCGATAGCATATGTTTCACGAGCAAGGGATTTCTGCACATGATCCTGTTGCGGTTCGTCGTGCTTCAAACCATCAACAACACCGTGTACGTAACCACTAACTTGCTCGACACTCCAAGTCTTGAAGTGTTCTCGCACAGCCGCAAAGAGTTTTTCCTGGTCTTTAGAATTCATGGAATCTCCCTTTCATGGCTAACTCACTGAATCTTATGTACCGATATCTTCTACCGCACCAAAGACACTCCCAATTGAGCCAACATCGAGGGATTCTATGCTTCCTACCACATATGCATTTTACAAGTCGTTCACGACGTATTCGGAGAAAGAGCTTACGCAGGAAATGTTTCATTTAATATACTCCTTCGATATAACGCAGTCGATATCCACCGGCAACTCTTTAGCCCAGGCCGGAGGAGTCCGAGCAATATCCTCGATCTGAACACGGTAAGCTTCGGCCTCTTGCTCAGGGACCACGATTGACATATCATCGTGAACGATAAGCGGAATTCGCACCCCTAGTTCTTCGATCTTTAAAACCGTCTCGGCCAGGATATCCCGGCTAACAGCCTGGACAATATTTTCCACTAAATATCCGCCCCACATATGAATTGTTTTATCGCCGTGTGCTGCCGGATTGGGCATGGCGAGTTGCGGGTATCGTGTCGTTCCCTCGACCTTTGCACCCGTATAGTATAGCCTTCGGGTACTCGGCAACTGGATCACGGTAACATTATCCTCCCGGAAGAATCGCAAGCCGTAGATAAGTTCGTAGGCTTGGCCGGGGTTCTGTGTAGCAAGTCTGAATGCCTTCTCGACCTTGTTCCAGAACAGCACGACCATCGGATGCATTCTGCGATACAGTTTAATAAGTTTTGTAGCTTCCGCGAGGCTCAAATCAATTTTGTAGGTATTCTTTGCGAATGTCATACAATGATCCGCACCCATGCCGTAACCCGCACCGAGAATACCTATTTTACCCATCTGCCGGTAGTGTCCGTACCACTTAGCCACAGCTTCGCTATCGGTTTTCTTCGGCTTGCGAACTTTCTTTCCGATCAACTCACTGGCAAACTCACAATAGATTTGCCGTCCCTCTGCAAATGCCCGAAGCATATCGTTCTGTTCGGAAAGCCAATCTAAAACACGGGCTTCAATCTGAGAGAAATCTATAATAATAAGCGTACAACCCTTCGGGGCTTCGATTAGATTTCGAATCTGATTTATTAGCGGATGCCCATGAGCCGGTAAATTTTGTAGGTTAATTCCACCTGAGCCGGACCAGCGACCAGTGTGTGCTCCGTAGTAGCGAAGTGGAACGGGTAGTCGTCCTTTGGCACACTCAAAGATAGACTGCATCCTCGCCACCCTTTTAATATGCAATGGCCAACTCTTAACAGCAACGCGGGCTTCCATTAACTGTCGCACCTGATCGTTCGGGTGATTCAGGAGATAAGTATAGCCCTCATCTGTCTTGGCAATGGCGAGAATTGGCCCCTTCGCACCGATTTTCATAGGTGGTTCTTCGGCCCCCAACAGTTCTCGTATACGTGACTCAAAGAATTTATTACCACGAATCTGTGTTTCTGTCAGATCGAGCCGATCAATAACTGTCTTGACTTCGGCCTGCATTTTCTCTTTTAATTTCTCTGCCCGACTCTTGTTGAAATGAAGCACAGGCTTAATAAACAGGTTTCGGGTATACTCGGCTACTTTTAATTCGAATTCGGGATTCGATAGCTTGGGGAGCAACAGCCCAAATAGATCGTATTCCCGCTCGGCATCATTGGTAGCATAGGCGATCAGGTCTACCCACTGTTGACCTGTAAAGTCAGACCGATGTAGCCCCTTATGCTGATCGGTGTCGCCCTTCTCGATTAAACCATGACGCTTACAGAGTTCAGCCAGGGAGTTCTTCCACCGAGGCTCAATGTGCCGGGCAAGATCAAGTACATCAACGATAAAAGGGGGATAGAGTTTATTCTGTGTGGCAAGCACGAGAGCATCGAACGGGGCATTAAGCATTATTACGGTGATGTTCTTGTAGTCAAGCGGCGGCAATCTTAGTTTGAACTCTGCCGGTTCCTCATTCTGTTTGATTGCCCATCCCAATATTTCAAAGCGATCATCGGTCACGTACTCATACGTTGACATTTTACTGAGGGTGTAGTCTTTATCGAAGTACGTTTCCACGTCGAGCACGAGGGTACGTTCTGGATAACCACAGGATTTAAGAATGTCTTTGATCTCGATGGTCATTTCTTCTCCGCCGCTTCTGCGGCCTCACGGAGTTCCGTGATGATATAGGCGGGAATATCAAAATTGCGTGAATCCATCCTATCGGGAAAACATAACACAACTTTATTCGCGGCGATTCGGAGCTTATCCACAATGGCCCGCAACTCATCTAGATCATCAAGAAGCTGAAGGGCTTCAATTTTACTTTTACCTAATTCAAACATTGCCATACCTGCAAGGGCTGTATGGTTATTTTTGTGCGGCCGAAGCGTTTCTTTAAGACCGGCCCACCGCTCCCGCATTTCTTTTCGTTGTTCAAATGTTGTTTTCATTTCTTCATTGCGGCCCTGGCAGCTTTGTGGGTCGAAAATTGAAGTTCATTACTTCGCTGTGCATGCTCATCAAACGTCTGCCCGGTTCGTAATCTAATATCCCATGTACGGGCGAAAGATATAGGATCGTCACAGTAGGTCGTCATTCCTGGCGTAATTGGTTCGTTATCCTCCGTCTTAGGGTATGTATCTACAATGGCTTGCAGGGCGTCACGCTGGCGTTCAAGGCACTTGTAAGATTGGACAAATCCCGTCTTTTCCCCTCGATACGATTCGCAATCCCACCAATCCAATACGGTACTAGTCTGATTCATACTCGCGGCTGTACCACACTTCGGACATGGACATTTCTCACTCATGGCTATTTACTTCCTTTTTTCTTCTGGAACCTAGACTTCAGTTGCAGAAAGAAACCAGTGTTCTTATCTTCGAGTAGATCATAGGCATCCGGCCCATGCCGAACGGCATCTTCCAGGGCCAGAATGCCCCTCAGTACCTTGTGATAGTTCTTACGCTCGGAAACATATGAGGCATACAGCCGGACGACATGCCGGATCAGATCGAGCAGGGCCGAGTTAAAATTCTTGGGAACCCGCTTGGGGTAGTCGATAAATATATTCTCGGTAAACTCTCGTTCGAACACAATGAACTGGACAATCGGATCAATATCAGCAGCTAGCCCATATGCTCGGCGTATACTTCCCAGGGCATCTTTAAGCCTTGAGGCTATCGGGACCATATCATTTATCCTTTCGTTGTAAATAACTGATTGCTTTTTTCAATAGGGATATATCGTCGTTAAAACTTCCTAGGCCCGTATTGCAGCCATGACATAACAGACCCCGTATCTCTCCTGTTTTATGATTATGGTCAATATGCAATCTACGAGTACATGCAACCTGTGATTTTCCGCAAAGAGCACACTTTCCTTTTTGGGCATTAAAAATTTTCTTGTATCGCCCCATCGAAACCCCATATTGACGCTTTATAGATTGAAAATGTTTCTTTTCCTTATTCTTTCTGTTCCATTCACGACACTTTTCTAGGAGACGTTCTCGATTATTGATATAATACAGCTTACAGGCTTTTTTATTACAGTCCCGACACCATGATGAATAACCATTTTTATAATTCTTATTTCTATTGAACTTCGTAAGAAGTTTTCTTCGTTTACATCTAGGACATACTCTAGTTTTGCATGTCATAGAAGTCATTCAGTCCTCCAGCAAGTACGGCGAGCGGCAATCAGGACAAAACTGCCGATAACTTGGATGCCCTATTGCCTCAGCGTCGATCACGAAGTCTCGACAGCATGATTCGCAGGTGCAGATTTCTGTTTCGGATTCTTTGGGTTCAGTTTCCATCAGTTAGTTCAATTATAACCATGCTCTTTGATCTCTTGCGGGGGAGGTTACCATACTGTTCTTGCCATTCTTCTTTGGTCCAGGCTTGAAATTCGTCCAGGTCCTCTGATGATAAATCCCAATTTCCACTGGGATTCTTCCCGATATCCGGCAGAGATGTATTTGGGATAAAGAATACTTCGACAAAATTGAAGCACTTTAACGCCTCGTTGTCTCGACACAGTACACCTGATACTCGCTTGTCCGGCCTTGGATAAATAACAGTGCATAAAATGCCAGTACAATCTTGCATAGGACAGGGTTCATTTACACGGGCATAAAATCCCTTACCGCATTTATTACATTCTCTTTCAACTCTCATCGAACACATCTCCATTTTCTTTGCACTTGGAAATTTCATAATCTACGGCAAGCCGTCTATATAGTTCCAGTTTGCAGCATTCAAGCACTCCAATGGCTGAATTTATGACCCCGTAGGAAAGCGGTTTCATCCAATGGACTAAAAGACGGGTAATAATATAATTGAGTTCCCCCACTGTCCGAGCCGGGCAAGGTCCGGTTATACAGCGAATGAAATGTTCTAGGTATTCTCGATCACTCTGATTAATATAAGGCATCCTATTTCTCCGTTACCATGCCTGATAGAAACGAATCTGCGTGATATTCTTAGGCAGCTTGGCGATATCTAGAACGAATCCTTTGCGGTCTATGTCCCGCCAATTCGATATGCAATCGGTTTTTCCCAAGTCTACCTCGACTCCGGCATCATCGGGTGCCATTCCATCGAAAAAGTCATCCACAACTTCTGGTATGTCCAAGCCAGCCGCAATGATCGCATCGTAAACCTGTTTCATTTTCTGCCATTCATCATCCGGTGGATAGAAGCCAATAATATGTGTAGTCACGCTCATCGTTTTCTCCTATTAGGGACGGGAGGATTCGAACCTCCACTTGGACAGGATTTAAGCCTGTTGCCTCTGCCGTTGGGCTACGTCCCTCGGCTGCATCTACGCAACCAGAGCGGGCCTACCGCGACCGCGAATTTTTACACCATTCTCGGTAAGCACTCGGCGAATCACAGGGATCGAGATATCGAATGTATTGGCCAGTTCAACGAAACCAATACCCTTACCGTACTTCGCAACAATCGACCTTACCGTGTTCGACTTCACTACCATCTTTGAACGACTCATCTTTTGTTCCTTTCGGTTAGAACTTCTATTCACATTATACAATACAATCGGCTATCTGTCAAGTAGGCAATTCAAAAAGTTCCAAATTTTTCGAAGAATTTTGCCAGGTGTTGATGAATATGTCCCGCACATTCAGCAGAGGCAAGTTGGCCGAGTACCCTCAAAAGAATTTCCAGTTCAAGGAAAAGGCACACTAAACTACGTGGATCATCGGATAAAATACATCGGCTAACCAGTTCGCGGGCAGAGATAAGTAATTGACTATCCAATTCTTTGCCTTTTTCCGCTAAAAACGCACCCCCTATTATTTCTACTCTTTTCGATGCATCGTGATAGTTTTTCAGCAATTGTTGCGTGTTAGACGGCATCGTGATCCCCCGGCAACCGCGACTGATCGCCGTGCTTTTCTTCTAAGTTCTGTAGCTGATCTTCCTCGCGTCTGGCATCGTGTTCCAGGTCAAATGTTTCTTTATCTCGGAGCGGTTTCTTTCCAATCATTAAAGAAGCATGAGGGTAGGAACCAAGTTTTTTACTAATTCGTACTAGCTTTGCACGTAGTTCTTCCCCAGCATAAAAAGCAGTATGTGTTCCAACCATACCCACGGTTTCCATCATTTTGTCCCACGGTTTTTTATGGCCTATGTCAACACCGACAACTGCGTGACAAAGTTCGTGGATCATAACTGCCAAAAGAAAAACGGGACTATCCAGTTTCGGAGAGATAAAAATCTCATAGGTTTTGTCTTTCGAATTCTCTTTCGGGTGACATTCACCAAGACATTCTCGACCCAAAACTGGCCAACCACAGCCGATACGGAGCTTCGGTAAATCATAACCGAAATCCTTGAAAATTTTCCGCAGTTTTTTGACCGCCGCCCCGAACCATGCTTCTCGTGTCTCGTGTGTCTTCATCTCAGCCTCATAGTGAACTGAACCCGAACCTGGAGGACACCATGATCGTGATGCAAGAATGCCGAGTAGCACCCGCCGTTACCATTAGAATCCCCCTGGCAGGATCGCAACTGTTCGATAAAGGACCGCAATGCATCACGGTCCTTCACACCTATAACCTCCGAAGGATTCTCCGTCAGGGCTTCGGGTTCCCGATCAGCAGGTAGCTTCAAAGCCTCCCGCTTACGCTTCGGCTCCGAACCCTGTTTAAACGCAAACTTGTGACCGCACTCACAAGTACCCAATCGTGGGCCAACTGATGCGTTACATTCTGGACAGGTTTTTTTGCCTCTAGGCACGCTATTTCTTCCTCTTTACAGTAAGACTTTTCTCAAATACTCGTACCCGATTGAGGTCCGCACCAAGAGCGTTGAATTTTTCGTGCAAATTATCCCATATCTTTTCGTCGTCGCTTATTTCGCTTAAAGCAGTAAGTATCGGAACATAATTAAAAAGTGAACCAAGAGCGTTCAGTTCTTTTTGAGTTTCTAGTGTAAATGTTACGCTCACTGGTGCAAAGCTTGTAGCCGGTTTGGTTGTAAATTTCATCATCTCACCTACTTCTTGTTACTACCAGGGCAGCGGAAACCTAACGAGCTTCCGAGCTTAGTTGTGGTCCGTATGTAATCCCGGATTCGTGCTGCCAATCTTTCTTTTCGTTTCTTAGGTTTCATTTCTAACGCCGCCGGTCAAAATATGACGTAAATTCACGTGTAAGTTGGAAACTCGCTCCGGCCTTCGCGAGTACCCCAAATATCTCTACCTCACTCCATTCCTCAGAACCACTGACACCGCATAGAGCCCTAATTACCACACTCGTATTAAAGAGCGAACCAAAGGCATCTAATTCCGCCTGGGTGTCAAAGGTAAATGTCACACTTACTGGTTTGAATTCGGGTTCGGGCTTACTGGTTGTTACTTTCATCATTCTACCTCCATTAGTAGTATACAATACAATCCGCCGCTTGTCAAATGAAAACTTATTTTTTCTTCGGGCTATCAGCCTTGGCCTTAGCCAATCCTCGCCGTACCATTGCCCTAGCTTCTTTTGCCAACAGTTTAGCCCGCCTGGGGTTGTGTTTCTTCATGTCTTGTGCTCCTGAATAAGCTTTTCTACCTGTTTGATGATAGCCCGCATCCGTTTCCTAAAAACACGTAAGTTATCTAGTTCATCAGCAATAACAACAGGTACAGCAAAATGTACCAGACGCCCATCGACCACCGCTGTTATTTTTCTTGTCCTATCCTTCATGTCGCCCTCCGGGCTTCTCGTCGTGTCTTGTATGTCACCCTCGTCTTACTTGGCACTCGCCGTAGGCTATGTAGATTACACCGTGGACATGTTTGGCCAGTTACCGCAGGCCGATGGTTGATCCGGTAGCCGGGCCTTGCCGGGCTTCGATCACGGCCATGCCGGTCCAACCGCATTTTCTACAGATTGCTTTGATTCTCATTTCGTCAATCCTGATCTATGCCTGTCGGTCATGGACCGCAGCCAACGGGTTTCCCGTCTTAACAGCCGCCGCAGATACCGTCTAATCTTTCGCATCATCGTCGTCCTCTGTATGAAGCATACGATATCAATCCAGCCTACGCCAGTTACTTCCCTACCCGCTTGTCAATATCCTCGACCGTGTAGACTCCTCCTTGATAAACTAAATCGGGACCGGCGTCGGCAATGTGTTTGTATTTCACCCCGTCAGGGATCACAATTGCTCGAACCTGATGCCCTTTGCCGATCAGTTTATTGAGATACGCATCCCGCTTGGCTTCGCTGATGAAGTACGGATATTTAGGGGGTAACATTATGGTTCCAGTCCGGCGGCACGAAACATATCGCGGAGCCGATCAGCAGCAGATGAGGATTGACGATCACGCATGAACCTTGCCCACTGTGCCGTATCAGGTCGGTTCTCTCGATCTGCTTTCCTCAGCAACGTATCGTAGATTTTGTATAGCGAAGGTTTCATTTTTTAGCCTCAGTCTAATGGAATAAAATGCTAACGTGGCCGGATTCTCACCGACAGGTATACCATTTAACCGTACCGTCTACTATATAAAATTACATAGACCAATTAGCGGTCTATGGCCCGAATGCACAGGCTTTGCTCGGTTGGCAGTTACGCATGCGGGTGCGTAGGCTTCGGTTTCCCACGCAGGCCAGTTCCCCTGGCCGCACATCAGCATCTTATTCAGTTGTCAAAGGCGACGGGCAGGACTCGAACCTGCGTTATAGCGGCCACCGCTACCATCTATCGCCAACGATAGGAAATCACCGCCGCCTGCTCAACAAGGAGAAGATTACAACTGGCGTGGCCGGATTTCCGCCGGCAAGTGGCCCTCAGCGGGACCACACGCCAGTTTATTATTCGGTTGTCAAGAGCCTGACTAGCCCGCCGAGCGTTTCCACCCGAACGGGCTTTCGTCGGGCTCATACTGGCCGGGACGGGAGTCGAACCCGCTATTACTAGGTTATGAGCCTAGTGTGGTTATTATCCGTGCCACTCCCCGGCGATATTTAGTTGTCAATTATGGAGGGTAAGTAGAACCGCTCTTCTGTTGCTCTTACGTTCTTTAAGGTATCCCCGTGGGGATCGATCAGGGTCGCTAGTGCCTCGTAAGCCTCTTTACTGATACCGTGCTTATCGTTAAGCAAGCAGCGAGCAAGCTTACAAACCCTAAGAGTCTCGGCTTTATTCATCATCATACCCTTCCATTCAACTACTTACATTATACAATACAATCGGGAATCACGCAAGGGGGATTCTGAGATTTATTCCCCACGTATTTTCGGAAAACCGGATACTACAATAACATCTTTTAGGACTGCGGTTAGGCCATAACACCCTAATATCCAAACGAATTCACATCGGCAACATCTAACTGCTGCTCTGTTTCCTACCCACTCATCACCCCCTGGGCCAAGTTCAACCTCACTACCGGCATAAATAAAGTTTCTTGCATTACACTTGGGGCAGATATCAATATGCCAAGTTTCTTTTATCTTCTTTTCGGGATATATGGTTTCCATCGTTCTACTCCTTATTCCGTCGCCTTCACAAATCGTTCCCGGTCGAATTGGGGGTTGTCGTTTGCCAGCATGTCGGCCAGTTGACCAACGATGAGCTGGTGCATGACATAAAAAGCCTGTCGCTCCCATTGATCTTTCTGCGTGCCATGCGGATTGAGCTTTCTCGGCCTGTTCGCTTTGAGAACCGAGGCGATTGCTTCATAGTGTTTCTTGCTGAACATTATTGGTTCTCCGATACAGTTATCGAATGAAACGGACTCGGTGCGGTCCATTCCCGCACGGTTCCATGATCTCGGTCCAGAATGAACACCCGCTGTTTCCCATTCTTATATAACCACGGAATCGCATCGGGAACATCCCATATCTCGGCGAATGTCCATCGCCTAACGATATAACCGAAATTGTTTCGTTCTACTGCACCGAGTAAATGCCATTGGCCACTAGGCTTTACAAGAGTCGATGTGATTTCGCCTTTGGCATTTACCGTAAAGGCTTTTGGTCCACGTCTGATTATCAGTGTTCTCATCATACTACCTCCGCAGGGGACTACGCCCCACAACCCCGGCCCGGAGTTGAACCGGGCCGATGCTCCGAGCGGGGTTATTTCTTCCAAGACCCGTTCAGCAGCCAGTAAACAGCGACGATGACACATGTACCTGCTGCGAGAAAAAAGAATCCACTTACTATGTATTGTAACATCATTTTGTTCTTCTTGCCCTTACGGGGCTATTCGCTCGTGCGAGAATGATACGCTTTTGCAACCCGTCCTAGTCTTTCTGCAGCTTGATGGGCAATAGAAGCAGCATCGAATAGAAAAACTCCGACGCTATGAAATGCATCACGGGTTCCATTTGCCTTGCTAGCCGCACGGTTAAGCATCGTCACTGCTGCGTCAACTTCTTTCACTTCTACTTCGTCCAATCGTGAGTCTGCCATGATGTTCTCCTATCTGTAGTATACGACACAAATCGGTCGAAAGCAAATCATGGGAACCGAACCGGCCGCAGGCCGCAGGCCCGATCACAGGGCTTGGATCGTCCCGTCAGGCAGTATGCGAACCTCTACCCGCTCCTGGGCCTCAGCCCGGGCCTGTATCAACTCAGCACGCTTACGGTCGCGGTAGGTCTTATTGGCACACCGTTTAGTCTGACGGCCCTGGGGCGAAGCCTGATACCGCCTCTGTGTAGCGGCCCTTGCTTGCTTGTGTTGTTCCGATGTTAGTCGTGGTCGTGGCATGTTGATTCTTGCAAGATTGCATCACGGCAAAGCTTGACAATATCAGTACCAAGTTTGCGTACATATGCGTCGTGTGAATAGACCGTAAGAAAGCCTGCTATCGCTTCACAATCCAACAAGGCAGCAATATGCTCCTTTCGTGGTGCATGGGTTAAGGCTACCCGGCTGATACGACGCCAGCGGGCCTCACGGAGTTGCTCGTCAATTTCATCGTGTAGTGATTCTCTGACTGCCATGATCGCATCTCCAATCTATACACAGTATACTATATAAGTGTGAACCTGTCAAGGTAAGTATCTATCTTTTGTCTATCTTTTCGTCTATCTCTTTTTGGAGATAGACACTTTGGATTGGTCACGTTCGGGTCCAAATTGGTCGTGTTCGTGGTCACGTTAAGTCCTTATGGCATAAGGAACTGGTCGTGTTCGTTTCAAACGTGACCATATATAGCTTATTACTACGTAACAACTTCTAAACAGAATTGGTCGTATTGGTCGTGTTGCCCGTTCACTCCTATAGAGGATAGAAAGAGATAGACACTTTCACACGTCTATTATCGTACATACTTATATACATCTGTCATTATAAATAGAATAACAATATGTTTATCACCTAATTTCACATGGCTCTAAATCTCTTAGCAAGATAAACTTCATGACCAATATCTATATAAGAGAATAGGAAATAAGAACTTCTAATTGGTCGTGTTTGGATTCAAACGTGACCAAACCCCCTATCTTACGTGAAACGTGACCAATGGGGCATATAAATAGGGCCAGGTCTTTGATAACCTGGCCCCATAGCGAGACTTGTAATTGGTCGTGTTTGGTTTTAGTCTTGTATGTAGTCCGGCACCGTCTCGGCCCGGAGTAGTTCAAAGCCGATGTACGAGGCATGTTCCCGGCTTATCCTGGGCTCGCCTTCTACGTAGTCGGCGAAGAACTGAATCAGATGCTTCCTGACGGCATTTGCTGAGCCCTGGAACGACACGATAGGCTCGCCTGCGTCGGTGTTCAAGTCAGCCCGGACCGATACTCTCTCACCAGAGAATTGTTTGTGATGCTCCGTTCGGACGATTCGATGGATCACCACGTGGACGCCTGAGTCGTCCAGCGTAGCCTCAACGTCGTTTACTTCTCTTAGTTCCCATGTCATTTGTTTTCTCCCTGATTAGCTTACATCGACTGTCGGCGGGAACACAACGTAGCCGACAACATTGGTGTAATTGCCGGTGAAATCGACATACCAGTTTCCCTTGCCATCATCACAAATGGGATGGATACGACGAATATCATCGTTTCCACAAGCATTTGCCGCATCATTCCGACAGAGAAAAATCCGCAACTTGCCGAGTTTAACAAGTGTAATCGGCCCCATGATGATCTCCTTAGCCTAGACAGCACAATGCCGCTAGGACATACCAGGCCAAACGTGTTAGTTCAGTTAGAGACATGGCAACGCATAGGCGATAACGCCGATGCCGATTCCGATAAGATAATAGGTGTAGGCCATTGTTCTATTCCTTCAATAAGAGTATAAGACACAATCGGTCAACACGCAATGGGGAAACCGATTTTTCTTTCGGCGGATGGTGTATCTATATGATATCGGTTCGCATGCTGTAGGGCTTGTATGTGCTATGAGGATAAGGTAGGATAGACAGGGTATGATGATTATGTGTTCTGCAATGGTCATAGGGGCCGGTCCCACCTTTGGCTTCACGGCATGGGACTCATAGACCTTTGATTGTCAGAAGAAAATCCCCTGTTTTTCTAACTTCACTGTTTAGATAACAAGTCTTACGTGTTTACCTACTAATCTGCTACCATTCGGTCCCAAAATAGTAGTTCAGAATATATCCCGAAGTTGGAATTTTGTGTTTGACAAGGGAATCTGGATCGGGTATAATGGAAGTAGAACATGGAGACACGTATCATGGTCCCAGCACTCGACAAGCATATAGGCGAACTGGTAGAAATAACATTTCTGGATTGTGCCTGGGGTGACGAGAAAGACCTTATGGTTTGCCATGTATACGGAGAATTGATCGAAGTGACAGATAAGAAGGTTCTCGTCCGAGCATGGCATACCGTGAACTCTGATAATAACGATGAGTACGCGGTCATTGTACGTTCAACGGTTACTGGAGTCGTTCGACTCAAGAGGGTGAAATGATACTATCACAGACAGCATCGCCACCGGAAATAGTAAGAATGGTGAAACGTCCCAATAAGTTTAAGACGTTCGGGCCTCGCGTACTACGCACATTCTGGCGATGGCTTCGTGGTCGATGCTTAAATTGTGGCGGATATATATCTCACTGTCTTGGTCCTGCGGGTATAGAAATTTATCATACGTGTCGAGATGGCTAGAAAATCAAAGCATAACTCTCTTACTGCTAAGAATCGACAACGTAATGCCGTGAATAAGCATCGTGCTCGTAAACGAAAGGCTCTCAAGTGATCGACTTCGTAGCCGCTGGTTTCGATCTGGCAGGACTGTATACAGTCGGCAACAAGAAGCGATTTGGATTCATGATTAATATGATAGCCGATGTTGTATGGATATACGTGGGTTATACGGCGGGGCTTCCTGGCCTGAGTCTGATCGCGGGTGTGGCCCTGGTGTTTAATATGAGGAACTGGTTAAAATGGCACGAATAAGCCGTAGGACATTCGCGTTGCCATGTCTCATTGCCTGCATACTTCTGAGTGGTGCAGTTGCAATCAGTGTGTCCGGAAGACTACAGCCCGGCTTGTATGACGGCGTGCTCCTGGTCGAGACAGCGACGGGTTCAGGATCGTGCTTCGTTGTTGCCCATCGTGGCGATTGGTGGTACGCGATCACGGCGAATCATGTGGTAGGACCGGATATGATGGTCGATGGTTTTCCCGCCGAGATCGTGCGGGCAGATGCCGAGGCAGATGTGGCTCTGGTACGGTTCAAGGGTATTATACCCCGGATAACGGGACGAATCGTTAAGGATTACAAAATATACTCCTTCGCCAAGGCCCAACCCGGCGAACCCTGCACTACGGTAGGGTGGAGTGAAGGAAGTAAACTGGTCTATAAAGGAAATGTCGTATCTGTAGACCTGAACGGTTTCATCGCAGCGAACGGGGGAGTTGTACCCGGCTGTTCCGGTGGGCCACTTTTGAATGAAAATGGTGAAGTAATCGGAATCGCGGTACAGGTAGCTGTTTATTACTCCCGAATTTGGGACAATACGGCTCTTCATGTACCACCGAGATTTGCTGAAGCATTGGTAATAACAATAAATTAGGAGTTCTGATATGGCGGGTTCTTCATTTAGTGTTCACGGTGAGTCGATAACAGACGGCGATTCATCTTCGGGTGTTGCGGTAATATTGTATGATAGCGGTTCCGTGGAGGTTCGAGCACTTAAATCGACTGAGGTATTGCATATTACGGATATGCAGATTTATAACGAGACGGGTGGCGATACTTGGCTTGTTGTTGATGCTAAGGAAGCCGGACGATATATTGTTTTTGCTTCGTTCGATGCTAAGGGTGGGATAGTTCATCACTTTAGTAAGCCTTTTGTTTGTCCCAAGGGCGTAGTGCCGAAGCTTTTTGGTGCGGCGTCTAATATCAATAGTTGTCTTATAGAGGGCTTTATTTCGGAGGCCTGATATGATGAGCGGAGTCATTGGCAACGGTCTTATAAATAATAGATTCATCCGATTCGAGACTGATAGTGGTACTGCTCTCGATCCGGCATTTATAACTGGCGGATCGGCTGCGTTCGAATGGATTAGTCCCGACGGATCAATCTCTACCGGGGCAATTCCGAGTCCTTCACTAGATCAAGCCGGAAAGTATGTAGTGAAGTGTACTGATTGGTCGGATGTGACGGTTCTTGATTATGCAATCAGTCGTATAATTAGTTTAAGTAATTTGCATGTTCTAACATCGCTAACAGAGTTACTTTGTTCCGTTAATAAAATATCGGTATTGGATGTATCGGCGTTGACTTCGTTGGTAATATTGCGTTGCAGTGGTAATAGTATTTCCATATTAGATATAGCGGCGTTAACGGTATTAGAGGTATTAAATTGTGATTCTAATAGTATTTCGTCGTTAGATGTATCTACTCTAACGGTATTAACCGAATTTACATGTACTAATAACGGTATGGATGAAACAAATGTGGATAAAATCCTGGCCGATCTGGTCATAGCCGGTGCGAATAATGGGTTAGTAAATATCGGCGGAACAAATGCCGCTCCTTCTGCTGCGGGAGACGCAAGTAAAACAATTCTTGTAGGTCGAGGTTGGACGGTCATTACAAGTTAGGGAATTTGTTATGCAAGAAATTGACGGTGCGATAGAAGAAGTTCTCATAAAGAAATCAGATGCGTTTCCCGACGATTGGTGTATAGTACATGATGGAGTGACACTGATTACCGTGGCTGAACCGGGTGTTAGTGTCTGGACCGGCGAAGATCGTACTATGCTCGTCGGTACGAAACGTGATCTTTGGAATGAAGTTAAACGACTAGACCTCGAAATACCGCAGCGATTTATGCACTATTTAGAATAATGGCAAAGCAACTTACAGATTATCTTCGGACTATTGGACTTGAAATCCATGATACGGCGTACATGGATAATACTGGTACGTTGCGACCTATCACGAAGGATGAGCAACTTGCTAGAGAAGTCTTTAAACGAGCTTTGGGTTTTACGGAAAGAATAGTAAATGACGATGGAAGTGTAAACCTTCGGGTTCATGCACCCGATCCTAAAGCACAGCAATTTATTTTTGAGCGACGAGAAGGTAAGTTTGTTACGCCGACAGAAGATAGGCAGACGACATTACTCGAAAAAATAAAGGAAATTTCCGTCAGAGGTTTGAACAAGGCTGCGGAACAGATTGTAGATGATAGAGACAATAGCCAAACCGACTCTTAAGACTCCGTTCCCGGACGTTCCCCCGATTTGGACTTGTCCCAAGACGGGTATAAAAGTCCCTAAGAACCCCGGCAAGAATATTCTGTGGCGAATGGAGCTTTTGAAGCGAGCAGAGAAGGACAAAGGTTTTCAATCGGAGTTCTATACTGCGTGTTCGCAGAGTTTACTCTTGTGGATTAATTCAATAGTTTGGACCTATCGTCTCTTTACAATTGGTCCTGATGGAAAGATGAGACAATGTTCAATGCACGAGGCTCATGTGCCGTTTGTGACTTGGGAAATACAGGACGAGCATCTCTTGGAACTTGAGAAAGCCATTGATATGGGCCATGATCTCCTGACTGATAAATCTCGTGATATGGGGGCAACCTGGGATCATATTGTTACAATCTATCATAAATGGCTCTTTGAGGGGGACCGGAGTTTTCTGGTGCTTTCTCGCAAAGAAGATTGTGTGGATTCGACGGGAAAGAAGGGATTAGGCAATCCGGCTGACCCTGGTACATTATTCGGGAAAATTGATTATGTATCAATGTGGTTGCCGGAATGGATGATGCCAATCCATACTCGCACGACAATGCATTTAGTAAACTTAAATAATCGGTCACGAATCGACGGCGAATCGGCTAATGCTACGGCGGGTTCATCTGATAGACGGACGGCAATTTTGCTCGATGAGATGGCGAAGATGGGCGAGGGTGAGTCTATTAAGCGATCAACTCGTGATGTGACGGCTTGTAGATTGGCAAATTCAACCCCCAATGGGCCGGGAACCGCTTTCTCTGCGTGGCGGTTAAGCGGGAGTATAGAGGTCTTTATTCTTGATTGGAGCGATCATCCCGAAAAGGGATCAGGTCGTTACGTTAAAGAGGATGAAATTACCGGAATATGGGAAGTTCGATCACCCTGGTTCGATATAGAAGAAACACTCCGAACCCCGAAGGAAATGGCAATTGAGGTTAAAAGGGATCATATTGGTTCGGGTGAGAATTTCTTTGAACCATCGACAATAGCAAAACATCGAAAGTCGTTTGCTTCTAAACCCCCTGTTTCGACCGGATATCACACAGCATTTAAACCGAATATCGCTACCAAGCAAATGCCGGGTATTATTCGTGGGAATCAGTTGGATGCTATTGAGGCACGACATATACAGAATGGTCCGTGGACGTTCTTCATGCATCTGATAGATGGTAGACCCGATCAAACCCTGGATTATGTATTTGGTATTGATATTAGCAAGGGTATGGGAGCATCCAACTCTGTCATTTCCGTGGGATGCGTGCAGTTGCATAAGAAGGTCGCGGAGTGGGCGAATGCCAACTATAATCCGTATGATTTTGCAATGCTCGTTGCGGCGTCAGCTATTTGGTTTGGCGGGTCACAACGGGGGAATAGACCGTTTATAATTTGGGAAGCCAATGGCGATCCCGGTCATTATTTTGGCAAGATACTCGTTCGGGTTTTACAGTATCCCAGTTATTATTTAGATCGACATGCTATCGGTAAAATTGGAATTCCGAGAGCTAAGAAATACGGTTGGCATAGTTCACCCGATAAGAAAAAAGATGTACTTAACGATTATCACTTGGCTTTGGATCACGGAACATTTATTAACCCGTCACAGATAGCTCTCAACGAAGCAGAAACCTATGTGTATCTCGGTAATAATCAAATTGGACCGGCTTCTTTACAGGAAGAAAGTGCCGCAGCTACAAAGACTCATGGTGATCGCGTGATCGCCGATGCTCTCTGTCACAAAGGGATGAGTGAATCGCACGTACATACACAAAGAACATTAGAAGCACCGAGCGGAAGTTCTTTCGGTAAACGATATGAAGTTTGGCAGAAGAAACAAAAAGCTGCTAAAGTCGGGCAAACATGGGATACCAGAGGACACCGAGGGTGAGTTAAATGAATTTAGCGGCAAAAACCCTTCAGGAAGCAGCACACCAGGGCTTTAAAAGGCTTCGGAATTTCCGGGCCGTTCGAAAGCTCTTTGTTAAAGCTTATGTAGGACAATATTATGATCGGGATCACGGTACTCTAGGACAGGAGCCACTGAATCTTGCATTTACTGCTATCCGGGCTATAGTGCCTAATCTCGTTACCCGAAACCCTAAGAATATAGTCGGTTCTGATTATCTTATGTATCGTCCGTATGGGAATCTGCTAGCCTTGGCCCTGAACTATATATCTAAGAAGCTGGATTTACCCACAATTCTACAACGCGGTATAGTGGACGCGATCTTTACGATGGGGATTTTCAAAGTCGGGTTAATGTCCTCTGATTCGTTGGTTTATTTTGGTGATGAGAGCGTTGATCCGGGTCAATTATATATTGATACGACGGACTTCGATGATTTTACCTTTGATCCAGATACCAGACAATTAGATAAAGCGTCTTTTAAGGGTGAGAAAATACGAGTCGAACGGGATGAGGTCTTGGAATCGGGTTTATATGATAACGGTATAATCGAAAGACTTCCGTCCTCGGCGGATATGGTATTAGATCACTATAGGAATGTGCGTAATCTATCGACAAGCCAACTAAATCGGTGTTATATTGGTAAATTACATGACTATATTGATTTGATGGAATTGCATTTAGAAGGTCCAAATGTATTGGTTACTGTACCTTTTAAATTCCCCGCTGAAACATTTATCCGTGAAGAAACATTTAACGGGCCGGATGATGGACCGTATGCTTTCTTGACTCTGACCCCACCTGTACCCGATAATCCTATATCCGTGCAGTTAGCGGGAGTTTGGCATGACCTTCATACAGTCGGTAATAGGATTGCTAAAAAGGCTCTGGATCAGGCAGAGGCACAGAAGGATATCTTAGGTTATCAGAGTACTTCTGCTGATGGTGCTCAGGAAATTGTCGATGCAAAAAACATGGAAGCAGTCAAAATGGACGACCCCAACGGTGCAAAAATGTTCTCGTTCGGGGGGCAGAATCCGCGAAATATGGAAATGACTGCTCAGATATTGGCGTGGTTCGATCAATTTAGTGGTGGTACGAATATGCTCGCCGGTACGAAGATGGATACAAAGGTAGCCACGGTAGCTAATATTCTGAATCAAGGGGCCGCGACGGGTATAACGTATATGCGGGATGAGGTATATAAGACGACGCAAAAAATCATGCGGAAAGTCGCTTGGTATTTGCATACTGATCCGATTATCAAGTTACCCTTGATCCAACGAGACAGTATCCCCGCTGAATATGATATTACCCCCGAAGAAATTCGGATGGTTCGTCCGGCACGAGTCGAGGAAACTCAGGTATTCTTACTTCCTGAAGCTCGTCGGGGGGATTTCCTTGATTTTGCTTTTGAGATTGAGCATGATTCGATGGCCCCAATTAACTGGCAATTTAGAATGCAGCAATTGGAGATTCTCGCGGTTAAGGTCATTCCTGCTGCGGCTCAAGCGGCGATGATTTCGGCTCAGATGGGAACGCCGTTTAGTTTCCAGCGGTTCGTTACGCGGTTTGCCGAGATGATGAATATAGAATGGATAGATGAGATTTTCCAGAGTCCCGAACTTGTTACTCAGATGGCGATGTATGCCCGGCAGGGGCCACAGCCTCAGAATTCAAAGGGGATTGCTTCTCCGGGAGCCGTACAGCAGAATAAAGGGGCGGTAACTAGCAAGGTTTCACCGTCAGAGGGAACTCGTCAGAGGCAAGAGGCTCAGGTCGGGGCAGCACAGGGACAACGTGATTTACCCGTAAGGGAACTTTAAGATGGCACGAGAACACGTAGCATGGGGATGGTCTGGCACTAAAGACCGCGAAATATTGCAAGGAGATATCCTGAAGATGCGGGATAAGGCCAAGCGTAAGCGGAAATTTGAAGCGAGTGTGGCCGATAACCAGAAGCGTGTTAAGCAGGGTAAGAAAGCCCGTAGTATGTCCGAGCGAGAGGCGAATACACCTCGCACGAAGGCACAAGAGGTTCGCCGCTTACAGGAAAAAGCAGCGGAAATGCGGGACAAGGCAAATGCAGTGGATCGTTCTGGAACAGGTAATAAGAAAGCTGCTGCTACATACCGACAGGTTGCCGAGGAATATCTAAAGCGGGCTGTTAAAATACGAGCAAGGAAGAAATAATGACTTATTGTTTCTTATGTCCGGTTTGCGATGAGCAGAAGGAAGTAAGTCGTCCAATGCAGGATTCCAGTCTACCAGAGGCTTGTGTTTGTGGCGAGTCTATGGAGCGGGATTATACTGCTGAGCATAGTTCTGTGAGGGGTGATTATAATGAACCGATTGTATCGGATTCGATGGCGTTTGACGCGGCTGATTTGGCCGAGCATCGGAGACAATTTTCTGATATAGAGGTCGTTGTGGATCATAACCGATCTGCAAGACCTGTTTTTAAAAGTTTGAGTCAGAAACGAGCGTATATGAAGGCTCGTGGTTGGAAAGACTGTAATTCTTATGTCTAACGATCCTTACCCCGCTTCGGCGGCAACGATCAATGGAGAAGAAAATGTCTGAAGAAGAAAAAAATGCTGAAGCTTCGGAAGCTGCGGAAGAAAATTCCTCAACCCTTACGGACGTGGAAGCAGACGTAGATGCGAAATTAGCTAAACTGCGTGATGAAAGTGGAGAAAGTAATGATGATGATTCTAAGGTAGTTGACGGCGAGGAAACAGTTACGCTGGAAACGACGGATGTAGAGGATGAGAAACCTAAAGAGGGAGAAGAAGAATCCGTAATGCTTCCGGCAGGTCATAGACGAGCAGCTTTGGCTCGTGGTTATACAAATGAGCAGGTAGATTATTATCTCGAAACCAAACCGGATGAGGCTGTTGCAAGATTCGATGAACTCTTTAACGAGTGGCAGGGGGAAAATTCCCTTTGGTCGGATCGCGGTAGAAAGTTGAGAGACGCCGAGGCCGGTGCTACAAAAGTAGCATCCGAGGTAATTGCAGATGTAAAGGCCCTTACTGAATCAGAACCCCTTGCTCCATTTGATGCCGAGAAGTTGAAAGAAGCTCATCCTGGGAGTGAGGGTTTGATTGATGACCTGGTTGTCCATCTTAATGCCGGGGTTGAACGTGTGAATGCTGTTGCCGAGAAACTCGCTCATTCTGAGGAATTTCTTCAGAATACAAAGCGAGATGCCCTGGCAACTGTTACGCAAGAGTTTTTCACGAGTAAGGAGATGGCCTCGTTTAAGGATCATTATGGACTTGAGATTGCGACTCTAACGGAGGAACAAACAAAGGGTCGTATGGAATTATTCGGACAGGCGGATATTATTATGGCCGGTGCAGCGGATCACGGCATAGATATTACGGTTTCGGACGCCTTGGAGCGTGCTCATATAATTGTTTCACAGGGTACGCGAGATACGGCTATCCAACAGGAAATCCGTGATAGCATGGAGAAGCGAACAAAGACTTCGAGAAGTTCGCACCAGAAAACCACGACACCGGGTGATGATGAACCGCTTTCGGATGAAGAATTTGAAAAACGTACGGATGATAGAATGAAAATATTGAGGAATAAATAGGAGAATTAATATGGGCGTTGCAATGGCAGACCATTTGGATTTACTACGAACGACTTTGCGTGACCTCCCGAAAGATAGATTCGAGGTCATGTGGACACACCAGACGTATGAGTTTTGCCGAATTTTTGCCGAGAAGAAACTGACAATTGACGGCGGTACGTCTATCAAACGAAATGTTGTGTTGGATCATACGGGTCAGGCCCGATTCCGTCAGATGTTTGATCTGGATCAGGTGAACGTGGGCCACGTCCACAAGGAAATCGACGTGCCGTGGACGCAGCTTTCAACACAGTACGCTTGGGATGAGGTTGAACTGCTGACGCAGATGAATTCAACCAAGGGCTATATCAGTCTCATTAAGACTCGTGTTAATGATTCTCTGTGGGCTTGGGCTGATCTGATCGAGGATCGCGGTTGGCAGACACCGACAAGTGCTACTGATAATCTCTATCCGTATGGAGTACCTTATTACCTGAATAAGTTAACGTCTGCACAGTCAACCGCCGGAACATCCGGGTTCGCCGGTCAGACAATTGTTTATAGTGGCGGGGATACGGGTACGGTTTGTGCCGGTCTTGATGCTGCTACCGAACCGAAATGGCGTAATTACGCAGATACGTATACCGTTGTCGATAATTCGTTGCTGAAGAAGTTCCGCAAGGCTTTTCGGCTTACCCGTTTCTTCCCGCCTCGTTTTATTAAGAATCCCGGTCAGGATGCAGAGACGGATCGTTTGGTCTACGCTCCTGGTGATGAGTATGATGCAATTTGTGATCTACTCGATAAGCGGGACGACCGCAATACCCCTGTCGATTTGATGGGTGGCGTAAAAGTGCGGATTAACGAGCAGGGTGTACCCTTCGTGAACGGGCATCCGGTGGTTTATATCCCTCAACTGGATGATGATACCGATAAGCCGATCTATGCAGTTGATTGGGCGAAACTTCGTACCGTTGTTCAGGACGGGTATTGGATGAAGGAAGAGGAAGCAATGCAGAGTCCTACGCAGCACACCGTCGCTGTGGTGTACGTTGATGGACGATGCTGCATTCTGTGCATCAATCGCCGGACAGCCGGGTTTGTTCTTCATATTGCACAGTAGTCTAATAGAATAAAAAGATAGAAGGAGTTTTAAGATGGCGAAAGGTAAAGCAAGAACTAAGTTAGTCGACCATACCGCTGGTTTGGTCGAGGGTTCATCAGGTGGACAGAGTTGGAGTTTCCTCTATGAAACTGCAACAGTAAAACATCCTGATTATAATGTCGGTGATCGAATTGTACTTCCTGATGGTCGTGCATTTCGATATGGTAAATCTGTAACCGCCATTGTTGATAAAAACCACGCTTTGAGATTTTGGGCACAATTGGAAGATGGTGTTACCTATGATAATGCCAATCAGGGTCAGGCTATTGGCGATACTTCGATCCATGTTGATATGGCAGGAAGATCAAAGGACGATTTACGCGGCGGGTATCTGATTGTCCATACTCATGGTGCTCATAATGACCAGTTCCGGGGTATTCTCGGTAATACCGCGACGGATTCCGACGGGGATATTACCATATATTTGGACGCCCCATTGACAATTCTACTTACAACTTCGATGGGTGTTGAAGTTGTGCCTAATCTCTATGGCAATCTACGTGTGAGGAGTACCGATCAGGGTGAAGCCGGGGATCATTATTCTTCCGTAGCAGGAATGGCCAATGTTCTTACGGCTGAAGCTAATCAATATCTTTGGCTTCAGACTTGGGGACCGTGTTGGGTCAATCCAAAGAGTTTTGTAGTTGCTACTGGTAGACGCGGAGTTTGGTTTGACTACGAGGGATCAATTGTCTTTGCTAACACCAATGTTGTAACTAAATCCCTGCAATATGCTGGTTTTCTTATTGAGAGGGAAACCGGATCAGCCACACAAGCCCCGATGGTCAATCTCCAAATTAATCCGTAAGGAATAGATAATGGAACTTACGAGAGAGCTACTTGAGGAGCGACTTCAGATGTTAACCGGCCAGAAGGCACAGGCAATAGCAAATGTTAATGCGTGTGAGGGCGGTCTTATGATTCTGCGTGATCTCTTGGGTGACTTGGATCGTAAGAAACCCAAAGAGAAGAAGAAAAAGAAGTAGTTAGAGGTCCGGGGGGCGGGTAGGAGGAGGCCCGCCCCCGAAGGGAAAATTATGGGTGTTTCAATTCATTCAGATTTACTTCGAACTACTTTACCCGATCTCCCTAGAGGTAAGAAGATGCCGTTGAAAAGAAAAGGGAAGAAAATTCTCGCATCTATGAAAGAATATTATGGTAAGGTTCGCGGGAAGAAAGTTTTCTATAAATCTCAGAGTAAAGGCACTATCAAAGGGACATACTGATGGCTGAGGACGCCCTAACCTATACTGAATTGGTAGCCCATGTTGCTTCAAAGTTGGGTGTTGCATATTATGGTGCAGCCGGTGATGAAGCAGCCCAGGCACCGACTGATACGTATACTTTGGATGCAGTTAAGGATTACGTGAACGGGGGTATCAGGATGTTTCTGAATGATGCCCCGCGTGAGGGCTGGCGATTTCAGCAGCCAACGGCCTCGCTTGTTCTATGGGCAACAACTTCTGGTCTTGCCAACGGAGCACCTAGTTTTGGTGATCCTGAGAGTACCGTGACGGTACATGCGAGAACATTCCATGATTCCATGCTCGGTCATAAACTTAAATTTACGGTAACGAGTACGGCTGACGGAACACCGAGCTATAATTCTACTACAGAAGTAACGACAATAGATGTAGATGATGCTATCTTTTCCGGTGTCTTTGCCGTAGGACAGACTATTACATTTGACGCGACTGATAATAGTTATGTAGTCAATACGATCACCGATACCACTACGGTTATTGTCGATGGTGACGCCAGTAGCGAGACTGACGGTGATACGGTAACGATTACTCGTGATTACGTGATAGAGGCCGTGACGAGTGCATTGGTCGTTAATGTGACCGGCAACGCCAGTGGTGAGGCTGATGGAGCCACAGTGACCATTATCGCTGATGGGAACTATACTTTACCGAGTACCTTCGGTGGTGAATATCTTGGTCCGATTGGCTACGCAGCCGGTACAAATCCCGGAGCTACAATTGGATGGAGTTCAGAAGGTATTATACGGGGATTGCGAGAGAACGTAAGCTCGCAAACAGGGTATCCGACATTGGCCGCTGTTCGGAAAATGGATTTAGCCCGGCGATGGGAATTAGTAGTTTATCCTACTCCGGGTGGTGATTATACAATTGAGTTCCCGTATGAATTATATTTTACTGCAATGTCGGCTACTACGGACTTACACCCTGCCGGTGCTCATTATGATGAGGCTGTTAAGGCGGCATGTGAAGCCTACGCCGAAATGCAGGGCGAGGATGCTCTAGCGGGACGGGTTCAATATTATGAGGGTAAGGCATTACCAGGAGCACATAGGCGTAATGCCAGGACTGCTCCCAGGAAACTAGGACGCCTATCGAAGCAAGGAAGATATGGTACAACTTGGGATCGGAATTGGCGGGACTCTATCCAGCGTCCCGATGTAACTACATTTTAAAGGAAAAAACAATGAACGAGGCGAATTTTCTAAAGAGACTTGAAGGGTTTATTACCGGCGATGGTTTTCTGCGAGAAAAACAGATTCCATTGAACGGCTGTATTGCGACAGGAGCATCTGCTGCTGCTCTTTCGTCTAATACAATTCTTATCACGCTTGATGATGATAACGAGAGTATTACGGTTCCTGTAGTTGTACCCCTTGACTACGATGAATCGAACGATGCTCTGGCCGTTGTTCTTACGGCCCTATTAACAACCGGCGATAAGTCCGGCGGGAGCAATATTATCACGATAGACTTCGATCAAGTCAAACGTGCTCGTCTCGGTGAATCGTCAGTTGATGATCTCTCAAGTGACGTGACCAGTGATGCTCAGTCAATTGACGACGAAGCCATTGCTGATTATGTGTTTGATCTTTCGGGTCTTAGTCTGCGAGCCGGTGATGCACTATCAGTTGAGATTGATGCTCAAGAGACAGGTACGGCAGTTGCCGTGGTGTATGCGGCTAAGATTCTGTATCGTTCCGATATTGTTGCATTCGATTCGGATAAGCGTAGTAATGCGGATATGGCGAACTAATCAGAAAAGAATCGGGACTGCATAAAGGGAGTTAATCATGCCCCCTGAGCAGATGGAACTGGTCTTTCCCCTTCGTGGGTTAAACGAAAATTGGGCATTCGGGCGTCAACCGGAAGGAACAACGCCCGATGCCCTGAATGTTCGAGCCTACGATAGCGTTGATAGCCGACTACGCGGCGGTCAGCGGGATGGGGCATCTAAATATTTTGCCGATGTTATTAACGGTTCGAACGCAATTCAAGCAATAGACTCGCTAACACTAGCTCTTGATCCGTCTGCTATAGAAGTGGATGAATTGAGTTTTAGTGACACTTTCACACAAGCCGATGGTGTATTAGATGATACTAATTATACACTATTGCAAAGCGGTTCAACTTTTCAGGGCAATCCCCTTGCTGTAACTATTTCTACAACCCGACCGGAAGTAAAAAGTAATCAAATTATAGCCCGTAACATAGGTACTAATACTGGCGTTGCAGTTGTCGATACTCCGGGGCCAAGTACAGCGTATATTTTACGGGCAGATTTGCACTATCCGTCGTCAGCAGGTGATCCGGCGAAACAGGGAGCACAGGGTTTTGTATTTCGTGTTGATGATCCGTCAGGCGGTCTATCAAATACGGAATATGCTTGGGCGGGGGTAACTGATTACGGCCATTCGACTGCTGCAACTAGTTGGAAATTTACGATTATAGTTTCCGCAGCCAAGCGTATAGATATTACCGGGGCAGCAGCCGGGTACTCGGCGGGTCATTTCCAAACATCTCGCGTACTAGAATTACGTGTAAACGGTAATGTAATGACTCTTTTCTTGGACGATGCCCAATTAATCACACTTACTTCGAGTATATTAGTGGATAATACCAACGTCGGAATTCTATCTTCAGGATTTAATTCTAACACGGAATTTTTTCTCGATGATTTCGAGGTCTATACGGGTAAAGTTCCTGCTAGTCTGCGGCAAACAAAGTTACTTGCTATTAGCGGCGGTTCAATCTATACAGGAACTACCGCGAGGGGATTGTCTTTGCCCGCATCAGGTGGCTCGGGGGTATTAACAGATTCAATGGCTATCCCTCCTAAAATGCAAGCAGCCTATCAGAAATCGTATTTTTGTGATGGCAGGGCAAGTGGGTACAGAATCTATAATCCGGTTCCTGATACTGTAACAGTATGGACCCCAACGGCAGGAGCACTTCCCGTAGGCGGAAATTCTCTTATCGAAACTGTATCCGCGGTTACGATTGATAGCTCTACGCAGATTACTTTTAGTGCGGCAACCAGTCTAACTAATGGGGATAGTTTTGTTATTCAGGATTCCGTATCCAATAATAAAAGCTACCGGGTGACTGATGCCAGCAGCGACCCCGTTATTATATTCACCCCCTCTTTAGTTGATACTGATGATACTACTGGTGATATCTATACGGGAGAACTTGGGGCTAAAGATATTACTTTATATCGCGGACGTATCGTATTATGGGGTTTAAGTACCGACCCCCAAAATTGGTTTATGTCTGCTGTGGGTGACCCGCTTAATTGGGATTATGGGGCCACACCATCCGCAACAATGGCAGTTGCCGGGAGTAACACGGATGTAGGACTCCTGGGGGATGTATTAATTGCTTGTGCTCCGTATAGTGACGATTTGATGATAATGGGCGGGGATCATACATTATGGGTAATGCGGGGTGATCCTGCTGCTGGAGGATTAATTGATAACATCAGCTATCAAACTGGTATTGTTAATTCGGGTGCATATGCTTGGAATCCAAAGGGGGAGTTCTATTTTGTCGGGGCAGGACAACTTTGGCGAATGAATGCAGGAAGTATTCAACCCGAATCCATTAGTCAAAACCGTCTAGATGAGACATTTCAGAGTATAGACTTGAACGCCTATCGTATAAACTTAATTTGGGACCGACAACAACAGGGCTTACACATCTTCTTCATACCAAATTCGCAGCCGACAACATCTAATGCTCCGGTTCATATTTATTGGGATCAACGCACCGATGGTTTCTGGAAAGATCAATATCCAGAAGTTCAGGGACCGACAGCAATTCATACATATGACGCAGATGATCCAGATGATAGGGCTACATTATTAGGGGGGTGGGATAGCTATATTCGCCTTATTGATTCATCGGCAACAAACGACGACGGAACCGCAATAGACTCATTTATCCTTTACCCCCCGATTGTAGCTGGTGGGCCGTTGAATAATATACGGGTCAATCGGATCATGGTTACTTTAGATAGTGCTTCTGATGATGTTACTTTATCCGCATACGCAGAGGATACGCCGCAGAAAGCGGTTGAATCTGCTACTAGTAATGATGTAGCGGTTAATATTACAGCAGTTAGCATAAGTAACAAGACATTCACAGTAGCAGAAGATTGGTCAGAACGTATTGCCGGGGATCATCTATTAGTCGCGGGGTCTACGGGAAATGACGGCGATTACACACTTGCTAGTCTTACTGGCACAGGACCGACAGTATTGACAGTAAATGAAACCGTTGCAGATGCTACTGTTGACGGAACAATTCAATATAAAGATCGCGTGAAATTTATTCGTACTCTAGCGGCGGGGCGAACTACGGTTCTGAATCGTATCGCGGGCAATGCTGTTCTGTTAAAACTGGCGAATTCAACAGCCGGGGAAACCTGGGCAATTGAGAATCTGATAGCCAATGTAGATGCTATCGGTCTTACACGGAAAAATCAACTATAATGGCTGAGTCCGGCTTCGGACAAAAAGATCGCATCCCAAGGGAAAAGGCCCGTACCCGTCGAGCCTTCGGTAATTTGAATATTACCCTCGATGAACCTAGCGGGCTGGAAACAGCCTTCACGGGTTTACGGGTAAAACTCAAGACCGATAAAGGTCTTTTGGTGGATGCCGATGGGCTATATGTAGAGGTTCAAGACCCGATTAAGGTTAATGCCAGTGGTGTAGGTCTGACCCTACAGGCAACACCGGGATTGGTTATCAGTACAGGATTGGCCGTTTTATTGAAGGCGAATGAGGGTCTTGCCAAAGATGCGAATGGTCTATACGTGGTTGACAGTGATATCGACCATAATGCCCTGGCTAATTATGTGGCTAACGAGCATATTGATTGGACTGATGCAAGTGAGAATCTAACAACAACGGGCAAA
>SDBT01001161.1_pt1 | contig 45439 bp, 59 predicted proteins | sample 2277101 | NCBI WGS metagenome assembly SDBT01 (sample SAMN10404973, study PRJNA504765) | marine sediment metagenome | isolation source: marine sediment core GS10_PC15, 103 cmbsf | place: Arctic Ocean: Southern Knipovich Ridge | collected 2010
GAGGCACCGCTGGTGGTCGTTGCTGCTGGGATCTGGACAGAGGAGTTGCTGCCACAGTTCAAGCAGCAGGCCCAAAAGGGTATAGCTTTTCTCTACAGAAACAGCTCCATTGCACTACCCTTCATCCAACCCTGGGCACCATACAAGCAGCTGGTCGCATTCAACCGAGGCGATGGTCTCTGGGTCGGAGATGGAACCGCAATCAAGGCTGAGAACTGGACCACCGAGCGAGAGGAACACAGCCTGCAGAGATGCAGAGATGCAGTTGGCAACCGGATGAACGAGGAACCAGAGATGCTCATTGGCATCCGCCCCTACGCCAAGGGTCACAAGCCCTGCCTCCTGGAGGAGGTGCAACCAGGCCTGTGGGTTGCCAGCGGCGGAGCCAAGAACGGCACGCTGGCCGCCGGCTACTGTGCTTACGTCATATCAAGGAGCACGTGATGAATACCGCCACAAGACTGATGTTCAAGACCGTCCTTGAGAAGTTCAACGCCAAGAGGCGGCTCTGCTGCCGTTACGCGGTCTCGTTGGAGGACCAATGCCGGCTGCCTAACGAATACCTCGAGGGCCGAGCCCACCACAACCTCAGGGATCAGACTGCCTTGGCCCTGTTAGGGTTGGTGCCTGTCACCAAGAGAGTGTGTCCTGAGAGGCAGGCCGACATATACACGCTCGAGGCCTACGTCATCAACCGAGCAGAGATGGATGAACTGCTCGAGGCCATGAGCACCCTGCTTGAGGCCTGTGAGAAGGAACCTGTGTCATGATTTTGATGGCCAGACTAACCTACAGCATACGGAAAGCCACTGAGTCGGACCACGACACACTGGTGAAGATCGCCAAGACCTCCAAGTACACCAAGGACTTCAGCAACCGAATGATGTTCAGCGGCCCGACGGCCTATGAGAAGGGTTGGATCAAGGTGGCGGTCCTGCCCGGTGGGGAGATACTGGGGTTCAGCTGTGTGCGTCACAAGGTACGTGCACCGGAGACGATGCTCTACTTCATCACCATCACACCGGAGCGACGTAGCGAGTTTATCGGTCAGCGGCTCCTCGAGGAGGTAATGAAGGACAGTCCCCACAAGACAATGTCACTGAACGTCATGAAGGACAACAGGGCTGTCAGCTTTTACAAGCGACTTGGCTTTCGGATTGTTTCTGATGCCATGCAGGGGCAGGCTCACCGCATGTCCAAGGAGTATGACTTTCAACACACAGACAAGGATGCTGACTGGTGATCATCAATATTAGAGGAACCTCAGGCTCTGGCAAGTCGACGATCGTTCGGAGCATCATGAGCCTTTACCGCTCCAAGAACGCGGTCAAGATAAAGGGTCGTAAGCAGCCAATCGGCTACCTCTGCCCATCCGATGTCCAGCTCGACCTACCCAACCTTGCTATTATTGGTCACTATGAGACTCCCTGTGGCGGCTGTGATACCATATCCAAGGTTGAGGATACCTTCCACCGGGTGCGCAGTGGTGCCGACGCGGGCTTCAACATCCTGTTCGAGGGTCTCCTGCTCTCTGCCAATGTTAAGTGGTTCCAGGCCCTGAAGGACGACGGCTATGAACTGCATGTGATCGCACTGGACCAGGTGCCGATCGACGAGTGCATTGAGTCAATCAACGCGCGCCGGCTGGCCAAGAAGGGTCCGGACAAGTTCACACCTGTCAATGAGAAGAACACGAGGACGAAGCACCGTGGTGTTGAGCTGGCAATGCAGAAGTTGGCCAAGGGTGGCGTCCCTGTCTACAGCTGCAACCGTGAGACAGGTCTGCAGAAGGTGAAGGAGCTGCTGAAGCTATGATTGACGACAAGGGCTTCTTTGCCTACGCCAGGGAGCGCTATCACATTCTCAACCGACGAGAGGTTTGTGAAAGTCCACCCTGGAGCAGGGACCCAATCTTCCAGCAGTATCGCTTCTGCAACGTGTTCCGGGAGGATGACAAGACAACCCAGTGGATCCGCTCCAACATCCCCCCAGACGGCTATGGTGACTCGCTCGTTGGTGCGATGATCATAGCTCGGTGGTTCAACAGAATTGAGACCCTGGAGAAGATGCTGCCTCCAGGTACCTCGGCGCCGCCCTACTTTCTGGAAAACCTTTTCTTCTGCTGGGACGACCTGGATCACTGGGAGAGATTGATGCGTGATCGGTTGACAGGCCTCAAGCCTCTTGTGACCGGTGCCTACATGATCAAGACACCGGCAAAGATGAACAAGTTGGATGGGCTGCTGCAGTGTCTCCGGATTGTGCTGACCGATGCGAAGGATCTCCACAGGATCTTCTCCATGCCAGGGACGACGCTGCAGTGTTCCACTGATGTGCTGGCCGGCTACCCCTACCTTGGGCCGTTCATGGCCTACGAGGTCATTACCGACCTCCGTCACAGCATCCTCTCTGAGGCTCCCGACATCATGACCTGGGCCAACCCAGGACCAGGCGCGTTCCGTGGAGCTGGTCGGGTCTTTAACTTTGACGCTAAATACTACAGCCGGGGCAGCAAGGTCGACTACGAGGCGGTTCAGCAGATCATGAGAGAGTTGCTGTATAGCTCTCAGTTGAGTGAGTTCTGGCCCGACACCTGGCCCTCGTGGGAGATGAGGGACGTGGAGCACACGTTGTGCGAATGGGACAAATATGAACGTGCACGATTGGGTCAGGGAAGGCCAAAACAAAGGTACAGTGCAACATGAGGTCAAGCAACATCGAAATGGTGGCTTTGAAAGAAGGAAACAATCTGATGCACACAATTGACGTCAGGAACGTCCAGGAGGCCCTGCCCGAGGGCATCAGGCTCCTGCAAAACGTGGGGATCCACCGTGAGAGCCGCAACGGTCCGGTCCTGGTGCATGACGGCCCAGTGACAACGCTCTATCGAAGGCCCAGGGAGCGGGTGATCTTCTGGCCTGAGCGTGATGCAAATCCATTCTTCCACTTCATGGAGAGCCTGTGGATGCTGGCTGGCCGGCGGGACGTGGAGTTTGTCTCCCGCTACGTCGGCTCAATGAAGCAGTTCAGCGACGATGGAAAGATCTTCCACGGCGCCTATGGCCACCGGTGGATCAACCACTTCAAGCACATCCAGGACGGGGAGCAGGTTGGCTATATGCACCAACTCCTAACGGTCGGCACCATGCTGAAGCGCAACCCCGAGGAGCGTCGTGCCGTTGTAGGCATGTGGGATCCGGAGACAGATCTGGCAGCGTCGGGCAAGGATCTGCCCTGCAACACACACATGTATTTCTCAATCAACAAGGACGGCGCGTTGGACATGACCGTCTGCAACCGCTCCAATGACATCATCTGGGGTGCCTATGGAGCCAACGCGGTGCACATGTCCTACGCGCAGGAGTATGTCGCAGGAGTTGTTGGCTGCCCCGTTGGGCGCTACTGGCAGTGGTCGAATAACTATCACGCGTATCTCAAGACATTCACTCCGCTCCTCAAGCTTGCAGACGAAGTCGCCACACCACACCGCCTCTTCCTCGACCGATATTCAAATAGGCTCGTCCAACCCTACCCCTTGATGTCAACTCCCGAGCAGCAGTGGCGAGAGGACCTCGCCCTCTTCATGGAGGAGGACGTCTACATTGGTCTGCGTGACCGGTTCTTCACCAGTGTGGCGCACCCGATCAAGATGGCACACCTGGCCTACAAGAAGGGGAGTGGTGAGGAGCGCTACATAACCGCCCTGGAGATCATTGAACAATGCCGCGCGAGCGACTGGCGTCTCGCCTGCGAGCAGTGGCTCACGCGCCGCCTTGAAAAACACAGGAGAGCACAGGACGATGGACCAACTGACAACGGCTGACAAGATCATCCAGACCAGGGCCGGGGGCCGTGTGCAGCGCTGCCACGCCCTTGGGCCTGTACCTGGCTATACTAACGACCGTCACTCGTGGGGTGTTGCCATGCTCATGTGGCAGTTGTGGCGATACGATTTCTCTCGCCTGGGTATCTATTGTCTAGGGCACGATGTGCCGGAATTTATTGTTGGTGATATGGTGTCACCAGTCCTTCGGTATGCTCCACGAGAGATGAAGGATTACATCGCGTATCTTGAGGACAGTATCTCTACCTGGCTGGACATTCCATGGGAGGGTGAGCTCAGTGAGGAGGACTTTCGCAAGCTGAAGGCCTGCGACCACCTGGAGTTCTATATCACCTGCCGAGAGGAGGCCCAGAGTGGCAACAAGTTTGTGTTGGAGGGACTGGCTGAGATCCGGCGGTACTTCACAGAGACTCCTCTCCCTGAACCTGCAAATGGTCTCTTCCTGCAGTTGGAGAAACTGCCGGAGCTCAAGCCTCGTCAGGCAGGTGTGGTTCTGGAACTGGCGAGTGGTTGGAAGGAGCGATTTTAATTATGAGCCCCACCAACTGCAATGTCTGCGGCCACGACCGGCGCGGAGTTACCGGCTGTGGCAATATCGACTGTCCCTGGACGGAGAACCCAGTCAGTAAGCTTCCAGAAGCCAATGACCGACAGATAGGCGGCGAGCACTACAAGACCGCCTTTGAGCACTGGGACCTGGTCGAGCGCAATGGTCTCGGCTATCTCGAGGGCTGTGCGACCAAGTATGTCTCTCGGTGGCGCAAGAAGAATGGTGTGCAAGATCTCCAGAAAGCACTGCACTATATCGACAAGTTAATCGAAATGGAGAGGGATCACGACCGTCTCCCCCGTGGCCTTGTCCCGTGCGCGGAGCTGGACAGGTTCTGCACCGTCAACGGCCTGAATGCCGGTATGCTGGAACGGAACGTGATGTACCTGCTTTGCCGGTGGTGCATGCCCAGGGAGTTGCATGAGGCCCGTGCTGGAGTTGTGGAGTTGATCGACCTGGCCAATGCAACCTGAACACAGATGGGGAGTCATCGCTCTCGTGGTTGTCCTGGGCTTCTTCATCTGGAACATGCTGAGGGAGCCACCTGAGCCCTCGGTGGGAGAGGTTCACAAGAGGTGTGGGTACACGGTCCTCTGGCCCGAGCAAGCCAAGAACTGGGACAGCTACCGCCGGGGTGTAAGTTCATTGTCTGATGTGACAAGGGTAGACAACATGCTGACCAGCGACAACGTTCTGGTTGTTGTGTGCCTGCGACGAGAGCTCCCGGAGTATTGGCAATGAATAAGAAAGACAGGGATCCAGTAGAGACATTTCTACTGTGGGCGACCGTGTTCGCAGGAAGCATGGGCATATTCACTCTCATTGTCGAACATGGTCTGCGTTGATGCAGCTCCCTCTCTGGACACCTGACAGCGACTGGCAACCACCCAGCCTCTCCGACCTCCCCGACTGGTCCAACTTCAAGCGTGTGGGGATGGACAGCGAGACCAGGGATGACCATCTGAAGCAGTTGGGGATTGGTGTGCGCCGAGGCGGCTACATGGTTGGTGCCTCACTGGCAATGGAGGATGGTCCTTCCTTCTATCTCCCCTTTCGTCACGAGGGAGGAGACAACCTCGACCCGGACCAGGTGATCGCATACCTGAAGTATCAGGCCAAGCATTTCTCAGGAGACTACGTCGGGGCCAACCTCAGCTATGACATGGACTACTGGCTTGAGGAGGGCATTGAGTTCCATCCCGAGGCAAAGTTCCGTGACATCCAGATCGCCGACCCGCTCATCTATGAGCTCCACCAGAGCTACTCACTGCAGAACATCGCGCAGAGGTATGGGCTGCCGGGCAAGGACGAGGATTTGCTGAATGAGGCGGCAGCGTGCTATGGGGTGGACCCCAAGAGCGGGATGTGGAAGCTTCCTGCCCGGTATGTTGGAGCCTATGCCACAGCCGACGCGGTGCAGCCTCTCCTGACCCTCCGGAGGCAGGAGAGGTTGATCGACGACAAGGACCTGTGGGACATCTGGAACCTCGAGACAGATGTTCTTCCAGTGCTGATCCGCATGCGTCGTCGAGGTGTCCGTATCGACCAGGACAAGCTGCAGCAGATCGAGGAGTGGTCCTGTGTTGAGGAGCGCAAGGCTCTAGACCTGATCAAGCGAGAGACTGGTGTCAACATAGAGTTCGGAGACGTGTGGAAGGCCGGTGCGCTGGCTCCTGCCCTTGAACACATTGGGGTCCGGCTCACCAAGACCAGCACCGGTCAGCCGAGCATAGACAAGGACATCTTGAAGACCATCGACCACCCCGTCGCCCAGGCCATGTCTTGGGCACGTCGTGTCAACAAGATGAGGACGACGTTTGCCGCGTCCATTCGTCGCTACATGGTGAACGGCAGGATCCACTGCACCTTCAACCAGATCGCAAGAGAGAATGAGAAGGGGGCGCAGCGCGGTGTGCGGTATGGCCGAGTCAGCGCCGAGGACCCCAACATGCAGCAGCAGCCAAGCCCTGATAAGGATCCAGCACTGGCTGGTGAGTGGCGGAAGATCTATCTGCCAGAGGAGGGCGCCCTGTGGGCCTGCTGTGACTACTCCCAACAGGAGCCCAGGTGGACAACCCACTTCGCGGCGTTGATGGACCTGGAGGGCGCCAGAGCAGCGGCCAAGGCCTATCACGACGACCCCAACCTCGACAACCATGCCTTCATGCCCAACCTGGTGTGCGAGATCAAGAAGGAGGATGACACCGTGCTCTTCAAGGTCCGTCGCCATCACTCCAAGACCATCTACCTCGGCCTCTGCTACGGCGAGGGTGGTGCCAAGCTCTGTCGCGGCCTTGGGCTCCCCACCCGTTGGGCACTGGCCTCTGGGTATGGGGCGACTCGTGTGGTGCGCTTCTTTGAGAACAGGGAGGATGCCCTGAGTGCCAAGCAGGACATGGAGGCCAAGTCGTTCCTGTGGGAGGCCGCTGGTGAGGAGGGACAGAAGATCCTGGACAAGTTTGACCAGAGAGCCCCCTATATTCGTCAGGTAGCCAAGGCCGCTGGAAACAGGGCCACGCAGAAGGGCTTTGTCATCACTGCCGGTGGTCGACGACTACACTTCCCAGAACGGGATGACGGCAGCTATGATTGGACGCACAAGGCCCTGAACCGAGTCATCCAGGGCACCTCTGCCGATCAGACAAAGAAGGCCATGGTGGAGATCGACCGGGCTGGACATCACCTGATGCTCCAGGTCCATGATGAGAATGATCCCTCAGTCGCCGATTGGAGAGAGGCCTATCAGGTTGGCAGGATCATGGCAGACGCCATGCCAGGGTTGGTACCGTTCAAGGTCGACGTCGAGTGCGGACCATCATGGGGTGAGATCTACAAGGAGGCAGCATAGGACGATGAGAGAAGACTATGACAATTGGCAGCTCGGCAAGGCCGAGCAGGCCGCCAAGCGGAGCCGCGACCCATCCACGAAGTGTGGGGCGGTCATCATCCGTCCAGACAAGAGTATCTGCTCGGATGGGTACAATGGCTTTCCTCGAGGGATGGAAGACAGACCTGAGTGGTACGAGTGTCGCTTTGAGAAGTACGATCGGGTGATCCACGCCGAGATGAGCGCTCTGCTCGCCACCAAGGAGTCAATGGTCGGTTACACCATGTACATCACCGGGCCTCCCTGCAAGGATTGTGCCAAGCACATCTGCGCGGCTGGCATTGTCCAGGTTGTCTGGCCGAGACCAAGCACATCCGAGCAGGTAAGCTTGCAGAAGAGATGGAAGGAGAGCCTGGATCGCTCCCTGGAGCTCTTTGCAGATTGTAACGTGAGGGTCGTGATCGTTGACTGAACTCAGCTCCCAACGGCCCAGAGTGCTGAAGATGCTGAAGGCACATCACGCGGTTCCAGTGGAGAACTCGGCAAGACCAGGCACTCCAGATTTGAACTGCACCCTGGGCTGGATTGAGTTAAAATGGTTGAGGGCCTGGCCCAAGAGAGCCAGCACGATAGTCAGGTTGCCGCACTTCACAGTGAAGCAGCGAAAATGGCTGAGAGACAGATGGAACGCGGGGGGATCTGCTTGGCTTCTTTTGCAATGCAGGAGAGAGTGGCTTCTATTCACAGGAATTGATGCTGACAGGATTGTCGGAAAATGCACAAGAGTTCATTTATTCATGGACGCCCATTGGGTGTTCCGTAATGATCTCAAGAAGGAGGAGTTGATAAAGTGTCTAAGAAAAAGAGTACAGGATCAGGTCTAGGTGAGCTCGAGAAGCTTACCAAGGCAGAGAAATTGGTGGTACATCGCCGCCGTGAGGGCTTCACCCAGGTGGAGATGGCTGACAAGAGAGGCATCAAGCGCGTTGAGTACGGTGCTATGGAGAGAGGCGACGTGGAGTTCCGGCCAGCCGTCAATATCGGTGGTCTCACGGCACATGAGCGTTGCTTCCTGTATCGTCGACGGGCAGGCTCGACTCAAGCTGAGGTCGCGATCGTGCTTGGTTGCTGCCGTTGGCTCGTGAACCAGATGGAACGTGGTGACATCGACTGCACCACGTTGTGCAATTACTGGGAGAGCTAGGCAACTCTTGAGATATTGTCATGGGTTGTGTCTATAAACTTACTTTCCCAAGTGGGAGGGAATATGTTGGCATCACCCGACATAGCGTGGCAACACGCATTAAATCACATGTGAAAAATGCCAGTTCAAGAAGTCGTATGCTGGTTGGAAGAGCCCTCAATAAATATTGGCCTGATGTTAATCATGTTGTGCTGCATAAAAGTGATGATTGGACTGTACTTCAGCAACTAGAACGAGAGGAAATTAAGCATCACGACACCTTACATCCCAATGGCTATAATTTCACAGGAGGTGGTGAAGGTGTTCCAAATCTTTGTGAAAAATCAGAAGCAAAGAGAAGAAGAAATATATCAAAGGGTCTCACTGGTAAAACACTCACTCAAGAACATCGTCGAAATCTTTCGCTCAGCCACATAGGATTGCCTGGAAACAGGAAGGGCAAGAAGGTGACTGAAGAAACTAAGCTTCGCATGAGCAGGGCTGCAAAGAAAAGATGGGAAGTGGGTCGTGAAGAAATAATGTCAATTCGAACCACCGATGAATATAAGAAAGCTTTGTCTGAGGGTGTGAAACGCTCATGGTTGAACCGAAGATAATACCGGACAACGCAGCCGCCCTTGAGTTCCTTCGCAAGTGGGGGCCGGAGGGTCCCTGGGCATTGACTGCCATTGCCATAGATCGCAAGTCAATTAACACATGCACCTTCCGCCCAGAGAGCACTGCTGCAATGCAGCGTTGGCTTGAAAACTATAACGGCAAGGACAACATCTACTTTCATGTCAATCCAACAATCACTGACATCAGCAAGAAGGGTGAGCGGGAAGACGTCAAGTCAATGGATTGGCTCCATGTTGATGTTGATCCTAGGGTTGGTGAAGATGTTGAGGAAGAGCAAAAGAGAATTCGAGCTCTCTTTCACGAGAACCTTCCATCTACTGTTCCACCTCCAACTTGGATTATTTTTTCAGGAGGAGGACTTCAAGCAGGTTGGAAGCTAGAGGTCCCTGTTGAGATCAACGGTGAAGAGATCAACTATGAGGACGCCAAGCGATACAACCAACAGTTAGAGGTCGTCTTTGGTGCGGACAATTGTCATAACCTGGATCGTGTACTTCGGCTTCCCGGAACCATCAACATCCCAGACGCGAGGAAGCTGAAGAAGGGTCGGACAGAAGTCCTGGCCACCCTGGTAGAGTTCAACGATAATGTTTATTCAATAGATAGCTTCAAGAAGGCTCCTGAGCTCCAGACTGGACCAAGCATGCTGACCGGTGGAGGTATCAAGGTCGAGGTGCCCAGTGAGGTCGACCGCGTGCAGGACGTGGCCGAGCTGGATCAGTGGGACGTCCCCGACCGTGTCAAGATCATCATGGTCCAGGGTCGCCACCCAGATGAGCCCAAGGAGGGTGACGACAGCAGGTCGGCCTGGTTGTTTGACTTCTGCTGTCAACTGGCGCGGCGCAATGTGCCGGACGAGGTCATATTCTCAATCATCACGGATCCAGACTGGGGCATCTCCGACAGCGTCTTGGAGAACAAGTCCAACGCGGAGAAGTATGCACTGCGTCAGATCCAGCGAGCCAGGGAGCATGCGATAGATCCACGGCTGGCCTACTTCAATGGCAAGTACGCGGTGATCAAGAACTTTGGTGGCAAGTGTCTGGTGATCACAGAGGTCTATGACCCCAGCCTCAAGCGGACCCGGCTGGCCAAGATGAGCCTCGAGACGCTCTGCCATGCCTATGAGAATGAGCAGGTCCGGATTGGAGAGGACACCAAGGGCAACCCCAAGTACATGCCCGCTGGTATGTGGTGGCGCAAGAACCCAAATCGACGTCAGTATGAGCAGGTCGTGTTCTCGCCAGAGCAGCAGGTGCCCGCTGACCAATACAACTTGTGGCAAGGCTTCTCCGTGCAGAGCCTACCGGGTGACTGCAGCATCATGCTTGATCACATCAAGAGCAACATTTGTGCCGGGGATGAGAAGAATTATGAGTATCTCATAGGCTGGCTCGCCACCATGTTTCAATTCCCAGCCCGTCCAGGACAGGTGGCCGTCGTCATGCGCGGTGGCCGAGGAGTGGGCAAGGGCCAGTTTGCACGAGCAGTCGGCTCTCTCCTGGGTCGACACTATATGCAGATATCCAACAGTGGGCATCTCGTGGGAAACTTCAACTCCCACCTCAGAGACCTGATCTTGCTCTTCGCTGATGAGGCATTCTATGCCAACGACAAGAAGCACGAGAGCATCCTCAAGACCCTGGTCACCGAGGAGAGCATGGCCGTCGAGGCCAAGGGTGTCGATGTGGAGACCGCCCCCAACTATATACATCTGATCATGGCCTCCAACGAGGAGCATGTTGTCCCAGCAGGGACAGATGAGCGGCGGTTCTTCGTCCTGGACGTTGGAGAGGAGCAAAAGCAGAACCGCACCTACTTCACTGGGCTTCGTGAGCAGTGGGAGAATGGGGGAGCCGAGGCCTTTCTCCACCACCTACTTACCATGGACATTGGCGATTTTGATGTCATGGCGCCACCCAAGACCAAGGCCCTAGAGGAGCAGAAACTTCTCAGCCTCAACCCAGAGGAGGACTGGTGGTACAATAAGCTACAGCTCGGCCAGATCACCGACCTGGAGGACTGGCCCAGTGAGGTCATGTTCATGGGGGCACTGGACGACTATCTTGAGTACAATCGCAAACACACCTTTGCCCGGCGCTCCAGCCAGAGCCGGCTCGGCATGTTTCTCAAGAAGATGGTGCCGGGATATAGAGCCTACAGAAAGATCGTGACAATCAAGGTAGAGACAGGAGACGGCTGGGAGAGAGACAAGAAGGTCAAGGCCGTTGTCTTCTCCCTGGCATCTTTGGAGAAGTGTCGTGAGAGGTGGACACAGGTCAGGGGCACCCAGGAGGATTGGCCGACCGACGAGGAGCCAGAGCACCTTGAGACAAGTCCGGTAAATCGACAACCCTTCTAAAAAGTGGTTGTCTTTTGCTCTGTCTTATGTTATATACTGCTCATCGCAATAGAGGAGAAGATAGTTGAGAAACAGAAAGAGCTGCGTCCGTTCTGGCCTTGGCCATAATGAGCAGGGCAAGCGACGTGTATTCCACTTGAACATTGGTGGGGAGGAGATGGGTAAGTTGACCTCCTTCTGGGGTCCTGACACATATCTCAGTATCACTGAGCTCGCGACCAGTTCTAAGGACTGGCGCTTCAACCGTCAGTGCCTTCTCCTGCAGGAGTCCACAAGCAAGTATGGATACGCGCTCCGGGACCGTGCCAGCAGTGTTGGCCGGCTGCCCTACCGCCATCTGCGTATGCGCCTTGGAGAGGGCCAGATGGCCTGGCTGCCGAAGCCCAGGGACGCTGTACAACTGCCCAGTGGTGATGCGGAGTCATTCGAGCAGGGAGTCCTTGTGTTCACCGTCGACCCCATCACCAAGACAATGATCCTCTGCTTCTATGGTGTGCTCGCGGACGCGCTATGCGATCGTAAGCCTCCGCTGGGCCGACCGTTGGTCCCAAGGACTGAGACGATCAACTTGCCGGGTATGTTGGACATGACCAAGCCGGCCCATCCCTTGGACTTTGTCCGCAAGCCGGCCAAGAAGAGCTTCAGCCACCTGCTTGCAGACCTGCGAGCCGCCAAGGATCTCTTCAACGAGAGCTCTGAGGCAATGTCCAAAGAGTATAACGTCCTGGTGGCCTGTGAGAACGACGAGAATGGGAGGCTGAGCTTCAGCATCTCATGATGAAGTGGATTGTCAAGATTGGTGGAGTCCTGCTCGCTCTCCAGCTCGTGCTGGGAGTGGTTGGAGGAGTTGGTACAGGCATCTATTGCTCCATGCCGGGAGAGGACCCTGTCAGCTGCGTGCTGGGCATATTCCTCTACCCGCTGTCCCTGCTGAACTGAGGAGACAACGAGATGATCAAGAACATAGTGAACGTTCTGTCCGCCAGTGTGTTGAAGATCCTGCTGGTGATGTGCATCCCAATCGCCATGCTGGTCATCACCGGGAACATGAACCGGGTGATAGACAACCTGGTGCAGCTGAAGATAGCTATGGACCGGCTCCAGGGATTGGGCTTCTGATGAACAAGTTCATAGAGACGGTGGCCGAGTTCCACGAGGCCTTTGAGATAGAGAACAAGGCGGAACCGGGGATCCCGAAGGCCTCACCTGAAACCCGCTTCTCAATGTCCCTGAACATGACAGCAATGGCCAAGAGGGCAGAGCTGCTCATGGAGTGCGCGGAAATGTTCGGCAGCGTGTCCTTCCTTCGGCTCCACCTCCTCCAGGAGGAGCTCGCCGAGCTGGCTGAGGCCATGTTGGAGGACGACCTGGTGGGGTGCCTCGACGCGCTCTGTGACCTCCAGTACGTGCTCAGCGGGGCCGTCCTCTCCCTGGGCCTTCAAGATGTGTTCGATGAGGCCTTTGCAGAGGTGCACCGATCCAATATGTCAAAGCTGGACGAGGACGGGAGACCCATCAAGAACGAGGCTGGACGGGTGGTAAAGAGTTCAAGATACAGCAAACCTATACTGGAACCTCTCCTGCAGAAGTGATTGCCCAGGAAGGCCCAGTCGATGATCATGGGCCTCTTGAAGCAGCCTGTTAAATCAATCCTGAGAGGAGAGTGACATGTTGATGGAACTTATGGGTTGGGTCGGTCTGGTCGGCTACGCCTATGTCGGCATCATGACCGGCCTCATGCAATCCAAGAGCGGCAAGGGGATGACCCAGGCCGCGTTGGCCGGCGCAACCTGGCCGCTCACCATCTACCCCTGCATCACGTCCCTGTACGAAACCAAGCCGGACTGATGAACCCCAAGGACCTGGCAGGGGCGACCCGCGCGCCCCTGCACCTCCTCCCCGCTGTCGGCATCATACACGGTGCTATGGGGTGCTTTGATGGCGCGGTCAAATACGGCCCCTACAACTGGCGTGAGGAGAAGATATCGCTCTTTGGCTACCTGGGTGCCCTCGAACGGCACCTCCAGAAGCTGAAGGATGGTGAGTGGTTTGACAAGAACGATCCGTACGGAGGGACCCACCTCGGTCACATTATTGCCACCTCCGCGATCATCCTGGACGCCTACCACTGTGACACCCTGATCAACGATCTCCCAGAGCAGAATGGCGCCGCCGCCGATGTCCTGGAAGAGATAGAGAACATGCTCGAGGAAATGGCAGCAGACCAGGGCAAGTCAGCCAAGGAGTGTGTAAATGTCGTTGACAATGTATATCATCTGAGTGTTGATGGTTCCGGTGCACCTCAACCTGAACAATTAGAGAAAGAAGACGATGATTAAAATTAACAAGGGTAGCCTGTGGGTAGCCTGTGATGTCTGCAGTGAGACCCGAGACCTGAAGACAACTGACCACCCCGAGGCCGTTCTGGCCATAAAGAAGGCCGGCTGGGAGATCCGCCATGTGCATGGTGGTGGCTTCCAGCACATCTGCCCCATGCATCTTGATGGAGGTGACCAATGCTCACCCAGCGACTATTTGGGCGAGACGGAAAAGACCCCTACCTTACCCGAGTAAAACTGAGCCCCCAAACACGCTGGGGTAGGCTCTACCTGCACATCATCCACGGTCCGGATCCGGATCCGGATCCGCACGATCACCCATGGGACTTCTGGACCTTGCCTCTCCGCTCATACACAGAGGAGGTTCTTCTGGACAATGGCTCCATCGTCAAGCATGTTGTCCCCGCCGGGCGCTGGAGCAGTCGAAAGGCCTGGTACACCCATCGGATCCTGGGGCCAACCCGGAAAAGCTGGAAGAGAACCCTCTTCACCCTGGTCTGGAGAGGCCCAGTGAGGCGCATGTGGGGCTTCTGGCCGCTGCACGATGACCCCAAGCTGGCCCGGCTCCGCCCCGAGCAGACAGATGGTCTCATCAAGGGCGACCGGATGTTCGTCTGGGCCAATGCCTACCTCGGAGACAGGTGGCGAAACATATGAACAAGCAGCAGATCTGCCGTGACCTTTCCCCCTCTCTTGGGCCCACTGGACGAGAGCACCTCGCAGTGCACTTGTCTGGTGGGCCACTTTTTCTACCCTACGAGGTGATCAAGGATTGGGACCGGCTACACACCGTCTTGGCCAAGCATGATCTCGGCTTCAATGATGGACAGAACGGCATCACTGTATTTGAGGAGGAAGAATAATGTTGGAGAGATTAAAACGGTCTTGGGTACTTTGGCAGTTGTGGAGACTTACCCATCTAATTGTCGGCATCTATCAACCACCATTCAAAAGCGTTGGACACTCGTTTCAATGTGGAAGGATAACAGAGAAACAGGCCGATGACTATATTGTAAAAATTGGGGGCTGCTCTGGCGCTCGTAAGCGAGGAATTCCCACCGACCCATGGCGCCTCTAGACGAGGATCTCGAAGTGAGGGCCATCGATGAAGGCCTGTCTACCGGATGCCCGCTTTCTTGCAGTGTACAGGTCGACCAGATCCATCCCGCCAAGTCCCATGGTCCCGTTCAAGACCATCCAGCAACCTCCCCAGCGGACGCGGATGTTGTGGTGCTCAGCGGCCTCCCGAACAACCTCGGCGATCTGGCCACAAGGCCCCAGCTCCCAGCGAGCCTTGCCGTTGATGTAGGGGACCAAGTCCACCGCGTGACCCCAGCCGTCGGCCTGCTTAAGATGCATCGACTTCATCGTCTGTGAGACCCCAGTTTGCACATACTCGGCCTGCTCCGAGACGGTACGTAGGCCATCGAACACCATGAAGTCCACTGGGCTTCGTGAAAGTGCTCTCTCAACAATGTCCACAAGCCCAGGGTGGACCCCGACCAGCTCACGCATTGAGCGTTTACCAAGCCTGTACGTCATTCTATGCTCTCCACTTCTCGTTCCAGCAGGTGATGATGGCCCGCTTTCCATTGGGGTAGGTGATGATGTGGCTGTGGGACCAGGACGAGGGACCGGTGTTGTATCCCTGGTCGAGGGTGCCGGTCACACCAGAGGTGTACAGACCTTCGAAGATGCTGGCGCTGTGGGTATGTCCTCGGTTGATCCTATGACCCATGCGGGCCAGGTTGGTGATCGAGGCACGGGCACCGTTGGGTCCTTTGTTGCCGTGCATCCCGTGTTCAATTTTGCAGAGGATGAGACTCTCGTCCTCGTCCAGGAAGCGAACGCCCTTGTCCACGCCATTCATGCGCTGCACAGCCCACTTCAGGAGATTGGGAGACGTCCCCTGACTCTCCGCGATGCTCTTGTACATGTGGAGCTGGGCCTCGAGGAAGTAGATGGCGTTGACCGGGTCCTGGCGGTAGTCTCCAATGCGCAGCCACTCGACCATGAATTGGTCGTGATTGCTGCCGACGACGGTGGTCTTGCACCAGGGCCGCCTGGCCTGGTTGAGAAAATCTGCGACCTCCTCTACCTCCTGCTCCACGCTGTCGTGACCCTTGATGTAGGCCTCGAAGCGGTCGTGGATGAGACCGCGCTTGATCGTGTGGGTGTTCCGGGCGCGAAAGTCCAGGAGGTCATGCATCATCTGGTGCTCTGGCTTGAGAGTGTCCAGCATGCCACCCTGTCCCCAGATGAGCTTCTCCTGGACAGGGTCGATCGTCGCCTTGTGGATGTCACCCCACACCATCGTCTTGGGCCGGTGGTCGTCGGTCACGCCCTCCGGAGTGAACTTGAGGTTCAGATCATAGATGGTCCCACTCTTGTCCGCGTCAAGCTGCCGGCAAAACCAATCGCCGTCACTATTGACCTCGACGAGCAGACCTCCGTAGCAGTGATGAAACTCCGCCTTGAGACCGGCCTTTTTCTGGAGGTAGTTCCGATTGGTGAGCGTGCCGGTCGTGTAGTTGAACTTGGTGGGTTCATACTTGCCGGAGGCAATTGAGTCCATCTGGATCTTGACGTGTGGGTATATTCCAGACTTGCGCCCAGTGTAGACTTCGAGACCCTGCAACGGGCGCACTGCTGTGGGCAGGATGTTCATCTCGCCGCACCATTGGAGGCCTGGAGCAAGCTCGAGAGGCTCGTCTTGGATGAAGGGCTCGACCAGGGGGTCGTACCACTCTTTCTCGCTGTCGCTGGCCTTCTTGGTCCCGCTCTTCACAGCTTTGGGACCGTAGCTTGACTTGTTGTAGGAGAAGGTGCCCACGATGAGCTCTGCATCGTAGTGATCGAGTAGGTGAGTCATGCTCGACCACACCGCATCGTTGACTCGTGTGTTGTTCTGGATGCAGGAGAGAACGTAGCGCGTGACCTCCCCCTCCTCGGGGAGTGGCCGGGTCCTGACCAGCCGTTCAGCCACACGTCCCGCAAATAGGGGGCGGTCATCATAGATGCCAGCGGCCCTCAAGTAGCGCCGGATTGTGGAGCGACTGATACCAGTGGCCTTAGAGGTAGCTTGGATGGTGCGGTGCTGATGATAGGCCTCTAGGACCGGCTTCAGGTTGTATTTTTTATCCCTCTTGACTGTCATTTACTGCTCCTCGGTCAGTGGCAGCTCCCTTGAGATCTCCTGGTCACCACGATAGTACTGGAGCCGCCAGTAGGCCTCCTCGATCCACCTCCTGATGTCGGCGACGTTCAGCGAGAGGATCTCATAGTCCTTAGTAGTCAACCCAATGATCACCCAGTCATCGCCCTCGGGCAAGCGGTCGGGTGTGTATACGTTCCATTTTTGGGGTCGGAGGTCCAGGGGTGCCGGGTCAGGGAGGGTCGGTCTCTCCGGAGGCCTCTCCAGATCCAGGGGTGCCACCCGCACGTCCAGCGGTGATGTCGTTGAGCAGGCGCCAAGTGTTATCAACGCCACGCTGAATACGGTTCTCAATGAGACCTGGCTTACGCCTCGCAAGCGCCTCCAGGTCGTGCTTGGAGAATATGTCATTAAGTCTCCTGCTCTCCTCACCTGCCTTCTCTTGGACACGGGAGAGCTCTTTAATGTTCGCCTGCAAGCCTTCAAAGGCCAGTCTCCACTCCTGAACATTGTCCAGGGCGGCATCTATGGTGGCCTCCTGAACCTTCAGCGCTATATCCAACTTGGCGTTGTTCTCGAGGAGGGTGTCCCGCTCCCCACGGACAAACCAGAGGGCAAGAGACAACCCAACAATCGCCATCAACAGGGCGGCTGCTACTGCAATTTGTATCTTCCCCAGTCCTAGAAATGAAAGCATCAATCGTTGCTCGGCGGTTGTTCCCCCATCCGAGGAGATGGCTTTCCCATGGGCGGGGCTCCTGGAGGGTACATGGAGGCCTCCGATGAGCGAGAGACAATCACATTGCGAGACATGTCCATCGATGAACGCCTGGCTCCTTCATACGCGGAGAAGCCCAGGTAGCCGAGGATGATGGCGGTGAATGTCGCCATGGACGTGCCTAGGAGGCCAGAGACAGCGCTGAGACCTCGGGCCACAGACTCTCCATCGGGCAGGAAAAAGAGACCTCCAAAGATCGCCAGGGTCTGAGCGATGAGGATCCCGAAGCTGATCCGGGCCATGCGGCGGCGGGACAGTCGACGAGAGAGCTCTAGGTCAGTTTCCACGTGTTGAGCCCAATGCTCTCAGCTGGTTCTCGACCGTGAAGATCTGGTTCTGAATGATCTCTATGGCTCGGCGCCGGCTGGCCTTGTCGCTATTGCTGGTGGCCTTGGCATAGTCCTCCTCGGCCCAACGAAGGTCGTTGCGGAGCGAGGTGAACTTCTGTCCAAGGACGAGAACGCGGGTGCTCTTGGAGAACTCGGAAACCTTCTCCACCTGGGCCTGCACAGCATCCACTTCACTACGCCAGGCAGGACGGGGGAGGTTCGCCTCACCGTAGTTGATGAACAACCCCAGACCCGCCGTGGCCAGCGCAATGTAGATTGTGTACATTCTCACTCTCCCTCTGAACCAGCCCCTCCATAGGCTCAACTTCTTCTCTTTCATGCTCCCATCCCCCTATTAGGCCGATTTCAGGGTATACTCTGCCCACGCCGCGTATAACTCTAGGATGTCAGTCGTGTGTGCTCCAGGAACTAGTGAGATATTGAGGAAGCCTGTGGGGTGTCCGGAGATGTCCGCCGCGCTGATCGTCACTGTGAGCTCCGCGAGCGTGCTGCTGAGGGCGGCAGTGGCGCCTCCCATCTCAGTGTCCCCAATCCCATCAAAGACCTGCACATCGATTGTTGGAGTATCAGTCGCACCAGACATTCTTGCCAATAGATGTATGATTACATCTTGCGTCTCGTCCAGGTCTGGCGGCATGAACATGGGTGGAAACTGCACTTCGTCACTGTTTGAAGAGGCCCAGCTCACACGCAGTGCCTTGTCGGTCGCGCCGTTTACACGGGCGTATGTGGGAGTGCTGTCACTGGTCAGGATGCCGCCATGGTTGGCCGAGGTATCAATGTCATTGGTGACTATCTCTCGCAGACTTCCAAGGTTCAAGTCAAGCTTCCCAATGGTTGGACCAGTTAAGATGAGACCATTGGTTGTGCCATCTGTGTAGAAGTCTCCATTCGCGCCAGCGGCGAGAACCACGGTGGTCGAGCCAACTGTGACGGTCAGGGTGTTCGTTCCAGCCGCGTTGTCCACAATGAAGGTATGCTTGATCGCGGGGCAGGTGAGAACCCTGGCCACACTCAGGTTGGAGGACCGAAAGGTCACCGCCTCCCTGAACTGTGCATCAGTAAGTGCTATGTTACCAGAGGTGTAGTCACTTGTGAGGAGCTCGGTGATGGCCGCGTCAATGTCAGCACTCTGCTCATTGATCGTGACCTCCTTCTGGTCCTGAGTATCAATGACCTGCGGCAGATTTAGATTGTTGCTCATGCGGTTACCCTCAGCACCTTGCCTCGTCCGACAACACTACTCTTTTGGTATACGTCAATTATAGTGGGCGGTATCTCACCATTCACGAGAGACTGGCCCAGGGAACCGGTCCAGTCGATCTCGGTCACGGTGAAGGTCGCACTCGCCAGGTCGGTTGCAGAGGTGATCAACGTGGTTCCATCACTCTCATACAGCTCTACGTCATACAGCTCGCTGGTCTCGTTCAGTGGGACTGTTCCGGTGAAATTGAGAAGTTCTCCGTCGAACCGTGTCCGACGGGTCCAGGTCCAGGTTTTGTCGGTCCCAGGGTTGGGCACACCCAGGATGTGCACTGGAGCGTAGGGTTTGAGATCAGTCGCCAGGTGGGTGTGGGACACAATAGGAGCGTCGTCGAACATGGTGTTCAGAGTGACACCACGGTAGGGCAGCGACAGATTTATGCGAGTGATGCCCAGGCTGAACTGCTGTACAGAGTTGTTATCCTTGAGGAGCACATAGAACTCACCAGCAGTGTGAGAGAATGCCTCGGGCGTGGTTCCACTACGCCCCCTGAGGAGATCGCTGATCGCAATGGTAGCAGTGTCAACCACCGTTGCCGTGGCGAACTGCATAATTTCAACACTGTTGTCCAATCGTACAATGGCGATCGCATTGGCACCATTCAGCACCTCTATCTCCGAGAGAGACACCAGGTCGTCGGAACCACGCACTGGGATCAGATTGATGCTGGTGTTGCGGTCCCAGGTGGTCGTGCCACCATTGTTAAGCTCCTCGGGGTCAGGGATGGTGCCGGCCACCTGCCCCCAACCCATCTCAATCTCACTGGCTCCGACAACAGTATAACTGTTGCCTTGGTCCAGGCTCTGGGAGAGCTCCGCGCCAGGCCAACTGGTGTCATACCCAGAGGCACCCCAGTAGACGACAGTGGTGCTACCATCAGTATCATCTGCAGGGGCCATCAGAGGAAGATTTAGAACATGCAGTCTGGTCGGTAGTCCACTGGGCACAACCTGGGGGTCAAAGCCCTCGGGATCGCCGGCAGGCACGTCGCTGGTCAGGCTGTCTGAGTCCAGATCGACCATATCGAGGATATTCTCGTTGTTGGCCCCGATGATCTGCTCCGTGAGTCTGTCGAGCCTTGTCACGCCTCTGTAGACGACATTGAGGGCATCGCCAGGATCCAGGGCAAGATAGCGCCAGGCAGTTGAGAAGCTCAACCCTGACCTCTGTGCCCAGGCGGTGAAGAGGATCTTGACTGCAATTCTCTTCGCCGTCTGTGCACTCATCACAATGTCCAGTGTGGTCGTGCTGAAGTTGTCTGAGTCTTGGGAGGAAATAGGGTTCTTCGTGCGTGAGAAGTCTCGCTCATCCTCCTCGTAGTCCTTATCGAGATTGGTGAACTTGACCGCCACCCGGAGTGGTAACTCCACCTCTTGGAGACGCTTCTCCTTCACAAACTCCTCAGTGCCCCGGCTCAACTTGCCGACATCGTTCTCTGTAATAGTCAGTTGTGGTGTGAAGTCAAGTGGATCAAACTTCATGATCCAGTCGCTCTCGATGCCCTTGAAGAAGAGTGCCTGCTGCAGTGGGAATATGGCCTGCCGGCCAGTCATCTGACGAGTGACACTGTACCCCTCAACAACGAGGCCAGAGATGTTGGCCACATTGAGGTCAGCGGCGGTCAACCCCATCGTGATGGAGATGTCAGAGACAATATTGTCTGCTGTGTCACTGGCCCTGGCGTTCCGGTCGAGGAAGAGGCGTTCGACGGTGGAGCCGAAACCAAGTAGCAAAGAGTTTGATCTGGAGTCGTAGCCTTGGTCATCAGTGCCAACGGGGTTACTTACTGAAAAGTCACTGACGTCCTGCGTCACCAACGTGGTGAGATCGTCGGTGCTGATAGTGGTTATGGTGCCTCCTGTGGCCGCGTGTGCAAACTTTCCGTTGCGGGACCAGTTGCCGTTGCTTGTGAAGCCTCCAGACGAGCGTGTGGTCAGGAGCGTTCCATCATCCAGGTCGACCTTTATTATGCCGGTGCCATTTGACAGGATGACAGCATTTTCATCAGGCAGTAGACAGTTGCCATCAGTGGGATCGGTTCCTTCCATCTGCATGCCGGTGCCCTTTGTGAAGGACCCAACAAGACGGACTATTGTGTCTGTGTTGATGTCGCCAGATTGACCGGTGTGGTCCTCAAACTCATGCAGGTTCAACGTGGTTGTGTTCTCTGCGATGAAGTAGCACTTGCCCGTGAACCAGTCTTGTATGACTACGCCGTTGTCCATCCCAGACAGGTTGGCATCCGTATAGAGTCCATGCCTCGTGGCAGATGGTGGGATCAGATCATCGTTGTCTGTGTAGATGGAGTAGCCATCATCACCAAATGGACCACGACGAGACATGATGACCAGCTTCTTGGTGATCGTGCCATCCAGCGCTTGGAAGAGCTTCATACCCGCCTCGGTTCCATTGTTTGGCTCGTTGAACGTATAGGAGAAGAGTTCCTCCCCAGTAAAGGGGTCGATCTTGTCGAATGGTTCACTGTTGCCGGAGCCGCTCTGGCGGAGCACAAAGCGATCCTGTTGGACCTTGATACCTGGAGCGTTGAAGTTTGCACCAGGCATATTGTTTAGGTTGTTCATTGTGGAGAGTTGATTTGCAGAGAACGTTGTGCTCAGGGAACCACCAACATAGAAGAAGTCACTGTCAGGATCGATGAAGATCCACTCCCCACCATTTGGACCATCGAAGTCTGAGAGAGTCGTCAGGCTTGTGACTGAATTGTTCGTGGTTGTCTGGTAGGCAATCTCTGCCGTTAGGTTGGGGATCTGCTTACCAAACTCATCAAGAAACCAGTCCTCTATCACAATATAGCACATCCCCCTGTGGGCAGAGACATTACCGACCCCCTCGGTGTCCTCGATCAAGGGGTCAGGCAACTGTGTCTCATCACCAGGATAGAACCTGAACCGAAATCCATCCTCCTGGGTAGTGCTGGTGCCTGTCTTGTCAAATAGCAATTTGCCGGCGCCCCAGATCCGCAGGACATCCTCCGCTACACCCTCACCAAACGACACCGCGATGCTGGTCTTAGCCAGAAACTCGGTGGTCTTGACAGTCTGGCCACCAATACCAAAGAGACCACCAACAGTCGTGGTTGTGGTCTTGATCACCTCCTCAACGCCATCCTTTGTCCAGATGATCTGCCCAGAGGTACGGATGCCACCCCAGTGCCTGAAGATGGGCCGACCATAGGCCGAGTCAGTGATCTCCTGGTCGCCTCGTCGAGGGCCAATCTGATCTATATCGCCTGGACCGAAGAACTCGTTGATGACCAGGCCAAGTCCGACATTGATCACGGCGCCAATGAGGAGTGATGCCATGACCTACATCCCCGCGTATCGGAAGGTCTTGATGTGGTGAATACTCTTGGCCAGGTTGCAGAGTGGCTCTCTTATAACCTTTCCAGAACGCTCAGTGGAGTGGATTATGTAGGGGATTTTACTCTGCATATCAAGAACACTCAGATGGCATGGGTGACCACGAATAGAGAACATGAGCACATCACCACTCTTCAACTCCTCCTGTCTGCCGATCTGCTTCAGGTGGTTCTTCATCTCCCGCAAGATATTCTCCACGTTGGGTCGTTGGGAATAGTTCACTGTGTCATAGGTGGTGATACCACACTTGTGTGCTGCTAGGATGACGACCCCTACACAGTCCACACCATATTTGTTCCTTCCAGCGTGTCGGTGGGGCCAGCCCACCATCTCCAGGACCGCGTCCAGTATCTGCTCGTTTATTGGCTTCATAATGGACGGAAGACCTTTCCTCGGCCAGGCAGGTAGGCCTCGCCATGATGGTTGACCGCGTTGGCGAAGATGTCTCGGCAATCCTCCAATATTCTCTTGAAGCAGCCCCTGTAGACAAACCCTGTGTCACCGATCACAATCGCCTTGGGGAAGCTCAGGTAGGTCTCAAGTGTCTGCTCTTCAGCCACCAATTTACCAGGTGGCGTGAAGTTTGCAGTGTAGAGAGCCTCGCCGAGGCGGAAGTCAAAGTCTTCTACGAAGCCGTCAATTCCTGTACCGCCCCCGCGACCTCCTAACCTAAGAACTTGCGAGTTATTATCGAGGGCAAACGTGGCTGCGGTCGTAGCGCCATATTGAATACCATCAACGAAGACCCGCACATCATCACTGCCATCCCGACAAAGGGCGAAATGGTACCATGTGTCAATCGCCCAACCAGGGGTGAAAGCCCCAACCACAGTGAATGCTGGCGAACTGCTAGTACCATCGTCAGACAAGCTGTAACCGACGTTACCAGCATTACGAAAGATCTGCCAGCTCCTATTGTTGCCAGAAGAATTGTACTTGCTGAAAGGTATCTGGTCATTGAGAACGAGACTTTTGAACCGAACCCATCCTTGGACGGTAAACATCTGGCTCCCGATTTCTATTTCTGCGTCGTCAGGATAAGTCACAACTGAGGTGGTATCCGAGCCACTCGAAGGAGAAAATTCTAGGGCGTCAGGACCGAACTTTGTTACCGCCTGTTGGACAACAGCATTAGCCCCGATGGTTGGTGTACCCCCATAAGTGCCAAGATCCTCAGCACCGTTGCCACCGGGCACCCGCATAACAGACAAGAATTGGTTCAGAAATTTCCTGACTTCCTGGCTCTCATTTGTATTATTTCCCGTCTGAAAGGAAACCATCCCTCCATCCATGCTGGTATCAGGAAAGAAGTCACGACCAGCGGTGACGCCACCAGTGTCTGGTGTGAGTTCTGTCACAGTAAACTTCTTCTTGACCTTGTTGTTGTTGACGTCGGTCACGATGAATTGCCGCACCCAGGCCTCCTCCGCGATGAGAATGGCGGTGCCATCGGTCGTGGAGTTGCCCACAACAGTGTCATAGGTGGGCTTTACACCCGCCGTAATTCCGGCGGTCGTCACCTTGTAAATGCGATCCTCAAACTGGTTTATGAGTGGTGGGTCTGCCTGTACCGAGCTGTTTGTGAAGGAGGCCACCACATTGTCGAAATCGCCGGTCACGGTGCCGAAGTCCTCGAGGAACAACTCTATTCGGATCTTCGCGGTGCCAGCGGGCAGCAGCAACCCCACTGACAGGGTGACATAGGTATCAGAGGTTGTGGTGTTCTTCCCGCTTGTGGCAATCTCGACATCGCTTGAGTCGAGGGCAATGATCTCCAGCTCGGCCCGATCGCTGTCGGACTGTGTCGCACGGCCATCCACGCTGACCCCGATGTTAATGAGCTCGCCCGTCGTGAGGTCGGCATCCGGTAGGTCACCACCCATGCTGGACCGAAGCTCTACGTCTTGTCGAATACCTGCATTATTGTTGTCAACCAGAAAGCCCATGGCTTGAGAGCCATCCGTGACTGCGGTATTTTGGATGACCCAATCCGTGGCGTCACCATCGAATACCGTCCAGCCGGTATGTCCCGTGTCACCGTCTCTGCCAACAGGATCCGTCTCGAAGGACTGATTGACTATATTCGTGAGGCTGCCCTCGTATCCAGCGGGCAGGTTCGTGGTTGGTACAAAGAAGAACTCGTTGAGGATCACACTCTGTCCCCGCAGTAGAAGATCCGGCAGGATGGGGATCTTGCACCGAACATCACCAAGGTCGGCTCGGCACTCCACAGAGTACAGCTCCAGAAAGTTCTGGGAGTAGAATTGTGTGAGGCCTCTCAACTCGGCGAAGAACACCCCATTACGCGTGATGGTGGTATCGCCCAGGAAGCCCTTGCGCATCCTGATGATGCCTTGGGTGGTGTCACGCCAGTTGGCCTGGAACAGCCAGATGGTTGCCTTGTCAAACAGACCGTCCCGCAGGTCGTCCTCATCAATGTCGGTTGAGGACAAGACACCCGTGATCTCCAACTCATCCACCGCCATGTCCATGCTGTTGCTGATCGCGGAGCGGTTGAAGGACGAGGTGGGTTGGTAGATCTGGGCACCATCCCCATCCCCAATATCATAGGTCTTCGGCATATCGTGGGTTGTGAAGGTGTGTGAGGTGCCCCTTCTCGTCTTGATCTTCCAGAAGGAAGCAAGTGAGGTTGTCTCACCCTGAATATGGGTGGTGAGGTTTGCTGAGATTGTCTTCATGCTGCGAGCTCCTCCCGTACCTCTCGGACGGGCAGCTCGGGGATCGCGCCGGAGTTGAACAGTTGAACCGAGATATTCAGCTTGTCAATGTTGAAGCGGACATGGACATCAAACTCCAAAATCACTGCCAGGACCTCCTCGCTACCAGGTCCAGTACCACCGGTGGAGGCAAAGGTGTCTCCAGTGGTGATCTGGCCGGTGACCAGGTTGGCTGCAAACTCACCTGCGATGGGTCCACTCCCCACCAAGGTAAGCTCGGAGGCATCCTTGTATGCCTTGATTGTCCCAGTAACCAACTTCTGGATATTCCGGTCGTATGTAACCGCGTTGGAGGTATACCGCTTGAAGGTCTGGAACACCGTTGTTGAGTCATCACCCAGGGCGATCTGCTGTCGACTGGTCGCGTCTGCAAACTTGCCGATCTCAAAGTCGGTGAAGTCCTTGAACCGGAAGGTGTTCAACCTGCCTCTTGCAACTGCGTAGAAGAAGTCACGGATCTCATGCACAGAGACATCGAAGATGTTCTGCTCCATCCGCAGAAGGCCATAGCCGATGTCCCACTCCAGGCGAGCCTCCTCCCAGTCCTCGTTGCGTTGCTCAAAGCCACTCTCAAGTTCCAGGACCCTGGTCTTGAACTCTGGACCACCAAGGGCTCCGCGTTCAATAAGGTCGTTGAGCCTGGCATCAATGAAGGTCATCAGTTGTTCCTCTGACTCTGGATCTGCAACTGCCTGGCGGCGATGGCGGCTCCTCGGCCAACGGCCATCCGGACATCATCTGGATTGCTGCCTGGCGACATCGTGACGTTGACATTGAGGTTTATAGGTCTCTGCTGAGCCTGGGGCTTCTGCCCAGCAGGTGTTACCTGGACGTGCTCGTTGTCACGAGCGGCGAACACCACCAGCCTGTTGTCCACCCCAGGAAGTGTCCCCGCTGAATTTTGTCTGCTGACCTGAAACTCACCACCATGCTGGAAGCCAGTGATACCTGAAGTGATCAGACCTCCAATATTGAGGCCACCCCCTCCTGCACCAAACGCGGCGGCAAAGGCCTGCTGGATGCCTAGCCTGATCAGGCCCTCGGAGATGTCGGCAAACAACTCATTGAAGCTCAACTTGCCAGTCTGCACAAACTTGACCAGCGCGTCCTCGGCGTTCGAGAAGGCGTCGACGATGAGACTCTCAGAGGTAGACGCAAAGTCCTCTATGTCCGCCTGGGCACGCAGGAAACCACGGGCAAAGCCATCACTCACACTTGTACTGGTATCAAGCAAGTTCAAGTTCAAGTCACGCAGTGAGCGGTTGAACTCATCAGCGGAGATCGTGCCGCTGTCGAACAGAGCAACCAACACGGCCTGCCGTTCATTAAACTCCTCCTGTGGCCCACGGATCTCATCCAGGATGCTGTTCTGCACCTCCAGCACTCGGTTCTGCTCAACCAGGCTGGTTATCAACTTCTCTTCACCATCGAGGAGAGGTCTGTTGGCAGCGGCTGTAGCCTTTATGAGGGCCTCTCGCACCTCCCGCTCAGAGTTGTTGATCTTCAGCAGTATATTCTGATCCTTCAGTCCTTGAATGAACTTCTGAAGTTGCAGGCTCTGCTGGGTAGCAGTGGCGTCGGTGCCTGTGTCATCCAGGGCTGCCTCTGCGCGAAGACGACCAATTCGCTTGACAATATCGGTGAGTTCTCGTGCCTCGGCCTCAAGCTCGGTACGGTCAAAGATCCGGTTCACAAAGCTGGTGACAGGACCCTCCTCGTCGAGGCCCTCTATGAGCGCCCGCGCCACAGCTCGACCGGTCTCCCTCGCCTCATTGCTGACCTCGACCCGATCAATGGTGAGGAGGTCAAGAGCCTCTCCACCAAACTTCTCACGGATGAAGTTGATGCCTTCAATAAACTGGTTGGCAAACTGCTCCAACCGAAGGAGGACGAAGTTGAAAGCCCCGACAAAGGCCAGTTCCAGGAACGCTGGCAGATTTCTCAGCGCGACCCGCGTAGCGGCGGGAAGATTACTCAGCAACTTCACAGTAATGTCAATGTTGCGTGCAGCACTGCGAACTAAACCAGAGAGCGAAAATTCTATGTCTGGTAAAAACTCATTAGCAAACGCCGTGGCTACGATTTTTGTAAAGTTCAATATCTCATTGCCCAACGCGGCGAACTCTGGCACGGCTGCCCTGGCCAGGTCCGCGAGGGTCGCAGTGCTGTCTCCACCAATTGTGATCTGGTCTGAGAAGGCGACCGCCGCCGAGCCAGCCAGAACAAGCGCGGTGGCCAGCGCACCGATGGGATTGGTCAGGATCGCGGCGCCCAGGGCGACCACTGCGCGAGTGGCAACAACGACACCCCGCCGAGCAAAGTCCACACTGAGGGCGATGCCCGCCGCCAGCGCTACACGGGCCAGCGTCTCAAGGTTCTGTGCCGCGAGGAAAACCACATCTGCGAAAGACCCGGCCAGACCGGTATTGGCCTGAAACTCACCCAGCAGACCAATGAAGTTATTGCGCAACACCACGAATGCCTGCCCGATGGTGGGAGTGATCTCTGCAAATCGCTCGGCCAGTTCCTCTCGCGCCTCGCGGAATGCCTGGGTGACAACCTGCGCGGTGATCTTGCCCTGAGCACCGAGGGCACGAAGCTCCCCTCTCGTTATTCCGAGAGACTTTGCAATGACATCCGCGACCACAGGGATCTGCTCCAGAACGGAGCGCAACTCATCACCTCGGAGAGCACCAGAAGCGAGACCCTGGGAGAGCTGGATCAGGCCGTTGACGGACTCTTGGACACTGGCGCCTGAGAGAATGACAGCCTGGTTCACACTCTCAGTGAAATTCAGCACCTCCGACTGAGCGAGCCCCAGATCACGAGCGGCCAGGGCCGTTCGGGAGTAGATCTCCGCCGTGGCCTGGAAGGAGGTACGGGTGCCGTTTGAGATTGCGAACAGACGCTCAGTCACAAGGGCCAGTTCTCCCTGTCCCTCAGTTACAATCTTGATCCTGTTCTGAATGCTGGTGAATGTGTCTGAGAGCTCAACGAGCTGCCGGATCCCCGCAGTCACCCCAGCGAATGCAAAGGCCCGAAACAGGGTCCGCCGGAGACGATCAGCTGAAGTCTCCACTCGCCGAAGATGACCCTCTACCTGTCTTGCTCCACGGATCGCCCCGGTGGGGTTGACTATAACATCAATCCTGAAGTCTACCACCAGCGGATCTCCTTGAAGAGGGAGCTAGGCGGTGCGTCGCTTCTCCACCCAATCAAGGTAAGACTGGTCCATCTCCTCGATTATGGCAACAAAAGTATCAATGAAGTCTGGGTCGAGCCCCTCTCTCAGAGCATACTCCACAATCCGGTCCCAGGGGATCGGACCTACCACCATACCCATCTGCCGACAGGAATTGAGACGCTTGAAGGCCGTCATATAGAACTCGTCCCCTGGACACAGAGGAGGTTCATCAACATACCACTTAGGTAGGTCCAGGCCTCTCTCGAGGCAGACTGTGACCGAGTAGCCGTCCCTGCTGAGCTTCAGCTCCCAGAGGAGACGGCTGGCTAGTTTTTTCCCTTGACCTTTGCCTGCGCGCGACCAACCTCGATGCTCCCGCCCTCACGGAAGTTCGACATGCGGAGACAGAAATTGCGGACCCGATCAAAGATGTCGTCGGGGAGTGCGTTGATGAAGTCCTGACAGGCCTCCTTGGTGAACTTCACCAGGTTGCCATCGGAGTCATACATCGTGCCATCCACCCAGCCCGTGGCAACGTGCTTGGGGAACAACAGCCGGTCCGCGTTGCGGTGCTCCATCACCATGTCGCTGCCATCAACCCCACCCGCGTTGATCTGAGGGGCCTTCTTGGCCTGTATCTTGAGAAGTTCATTCCAGTATGGCTTGTTCACCTCACCTGCGGGACAAACCAATAAAATTGGGTGAACATCATTCACCGTAATGTCTGATAATGTATACTCAACGACCTGCTCCTGATCGATGGAAAGGGCCTTGAGGTGATCGAAGTCAACCATCTACATAACTCCTGAAATCATGCTGCACGATGCCTCAACTTGTGGGGCACCGTGCTGCAAGACAATCAGTTATGACTCGGAGGTGGGCAGTGGGACAGGGATGAGACTGAAGCCCACGGAGGTGTTGAAGGTCGCGTCCAAGAAGGCCTCACCGGTAAGGTTGACCAGGACGGTCTCGTTGAGCGGGAAGTCCATGTTGCCGCCACCCAGCGTCATACTCGGCACGTCCACCACAATCACCCCTTCGTCGTTCTTCAAAATGAAGTCCATCGTGACGGTGTCATTGTCTCGAACCGCGTCCTTCAGGGCGCTGTCAAGCAGGATGAGCTGGGACTCAAGATTGATGTCAAAGTTGCCGGTGTTCAGGAACTTAGCACCCAGAGTGGCCAGGGCCTTCTCCGGGGAGACATTGTTGTCGATGGTCAGCGTCAGAGACTTGAAGCAGGTGCCGAGACCATTGTCATCGGTATCCTGAATGCGGAGCCGAGCAATGTCTGAGGAGGTGTTGAACGCCGTGGTCCTCAGAGGGATGGTGGCAGAGCTGGCACCAGACTTCCGACTGCCGGCGGCCACAAACTTCTCAGTGTCTGTCCCGATGAAGCCATAGGTCACAGTGGCCTTGTCAGTTAGGGGCATGGTGAACTGAGCCGTGTTGCAGAAGTTCCCGAGCGAGTACTGGAACTTGGCATTGCCACCCGTGTCCAGGTTGGGGGCATCCAGCTCGAACTGGAACGACTTCTCGAGGAACTCCGCGTCATCGGTCGCCACATTGCGGAAGAACTCACCGAACATGACATCCACAGCCGTGGCAGGATCAGTCCCGTCGGTGAACTGCAGGGCGGCGGCGACCTTGTCAAAGATCACATCGTCCGCGCCTGAGAAGCTGAACACCCGCGCGTAGCCAAACATGTCATTGGCCACGCTGTTTTCAAAGGCGTTGACCACTGTGGTGTCACCCGCCGCCGCGATGGAACCAATGTGCACCTCCTGCCCAACCGTCAGGCCCAACGCCTGGAGGGCGGCGACGGCGCCAGTGAGATTGAGGGTGGCCTGGTTACTGCCAGAGTCCCAGGTCCAGGTCACGACGTCACCGGTGGCAATCCGGTGGCCGGCGAGGGAGAGCTTGAACGCGGCGGTCTCAGTCACCAGGTTCTCGACCACAGTGATCGTCGTGGCGGAGGAGGCGATGTCGGCATCGACTACCTTAAGACCGTTGTTGGCGGCGTTGGAACCACCAGTGACCCAGAGGAGAGTGTCAATCTCCATCTTGTCCGCCTGCGCGGCGGTTAACGCGGTCAGGCCAGTGTAGTCATCAAGGGTGGTGTCGCATGCAGTCGCTGCGAGGTCGGTGACATCGGTGTTGATGCCGTCGGCAACGAAACAGAATGCTGAGATGAAGTCTCGGAAGGACGACAGAGTCAGATCCTCTGGGAACTCCACCGCGCTGTCAAGATCGGTGACAAGACCCTTTCGGCGCTGTCGGTTGCGGCTGATTGGGTTGCGTGAGACCGTGTTGATCTCCGCGCCATACCGATTGAGGTTGTTCGGCTCCAGCAGGAACCAGACGGTACCTGCCACACCCAGGGAGGTCTCCAGGGTGTATGAGAGGCTGACATTGTTCGTAAGGACGCGTCCCATGTGGGCTCTCCTCTATCTGATCTCTTCGTAGTTGAAGGTGCCCTCAACCACCACTTGATACCACTTGCCCGTTGGGCCAGTTTCCCGAGGAGCCATGTCAAAGATAGTGACACTCGTTCCGGGTAACGTCTTGCCCTCAAATGCTTCACTCACAGTTTTGACAAGAGCATCCGAGGTCGCAGTCCCATCATTGATGAGAGTATATACCTGGACAAGGACGCTGCCCTGTCTCAAGAACTTTCTGTTGCCGACCGCGCCCAGGGAGTCCTGAGGGCCAACCGTGTGACGGACCACGCAACGAGCCCAGGGGGTGCCTTCAGGAGGGGTGAAGTCCTCGTTGTCGAGGGTGAAGGGGTGTCCAGTAGTATCCCAGGCGGTCTCGAATGCCAGGTAGATCGCCTCCTTGGCTTGGTTGATAGTTGTCACCGGAACCTACTCCCACGCGCCGCGAGCCCTCTGAGAGCGAGCAACACGGCCTTGGCCATGCTGCTCTGCACATACGCGGTTGGGGCCTGCGTAGAGGTCCCCTCGTTCAGGTCCACAATGTAGTCCGTCACATTGCCCACAAAGACCGGACCATCACTCAAGTCATAGTTGGTGCGGACCTGCTCGACACGTGAGAGTTGGAGATTTCGCTGAAAACTGACCTGTCCAGGGGTAGGGTCCTCTGGTGTGTCCTGGTTCGGCAGTCTCCTGCCAATCGAGGGGATCCAGGATGACTCGGCATAACCAGTCTTCTCAGGAGTGTCCACAAAGAGCTCCTCAGTGAGGCTGGCAGTGATCTCCTTCACCGCCTGCTCAACAAAGTTCTCAAGAGCCCTTGCAACACGTGTTGTCTCAGTCATGTTACACCCCTGCTCTAGATACGGCGGCCACCAAAGAACTCGTGCTTGGGCCGTACCAGGTTGACGTACAGGCGAACCCAATCGCCACCCGACAGGGTCTTTTCGTAATAGGTTATATTGCCCGTGTGATCCGGGTTGAGACCGGCGCGCTGGAGCGTGGCCCCCGTGCGCTCGATCCAGGCCTTCAAGGTAGACCTGGTAATCTCGTTCACACCATCATTGTCTCGGTCCCTGTCAGCCGCTGGGCCAGACAAACGCACGTCGATGTGCCAGTTTGGACTAGTGATGGCAGGAGTAACAAGCACAGGCGGATCAACAGTATTATCAAAGACAGCTTCCTTGTGTACGAACGGCCCTCGGATGATGTACCCTGGAGGGATGCCATTACGATTGGCACCATGTGGAACATTCACAACAATGGTCACGCCCGCATTTGGTACGTTCGAGATTGTGCCTCCCTCTCCATCACTCACGGTTATGGTCAGAGGGTAGCCGAGCTCATCGCCCATGCTCCTCAACAATTTTGCCAAGGATGCCTTGCTAGATCCCTCACAGGAGAAGTCGATTAATTCAGGCATGTCATCCTCATAGTGTTGCTATCGTATCCAGGTCGGCGGCGGGGAAACGTTGGCGCCAGTATTTCACCGTCTTGGCATGGCCGTTCATAATGTTGGTGGAGCCCTCAAGAGCGCCAATTTGCAGCGTATCATGGACCTCATCTGCCGGAACCAAATCAGCCGAGGTATCTGTTCCAGCCGAACTTCCATCCACATACATTTCTGCGTCGTCTTCGAGCCAGGCAAAGGCCATCTTCCGCATCGTATTATCTGCAATCTGAGCTGCTGCCGTGGAGATAAGCGCATTTGCAGCCTGCCCGCTTGTGCGCCCTGTACTGTCGGCCTCGCTGGTGTCGTCCAGCATCAACTCAATCTTTGGATCAGACCCCGCAGCAGTCAGACCAAGGATCGTGCTGTCTTGTCCAAGCGCCGTCACATTGGAAAGCAGATCACCCTCTACCAGATAAGTTCCAGATCCGTCCCGATTGAGCCAGCCTAGTGCTGAGGCGCTACAATCAACAACATCTCGTGTGGCAACAGTGCCGGTGGTCGCGATATGGCTGGAAGGACTGGCTGCGTTTTCGAGCTGCATACCATAATGATGAATACTACCCACAGTCGAAGACTGGTTAGTAGTTATTACGGTGGTCCTCGCCCCGTATATTTGAATTCTTATTGTTGTATCACCAGATGAATCGTTATTTTTTACAAACCAAAATCTCCAATAGTCACCACTATCAATAACCCCGTGACCGTCAAAAGAAGTACCAAAATTAACGCTAATTGCACCTGTTTTAGTGTTGAAATTAGCTTCGGCATTATGAGCTGAACCATTAAGATATCTAAAGTGTATTCCTGGAAATCTTGTTTCATCATCGTCTTTTTTAACAAAAAATGATGCACACCAAGGGGTGCTATCATCAGATACAGTTACGGTGAAATATGATGACTCAAAACCGCTAGCGTTATCGTCTTCTAGCTTTGTCGCGTTCGTTGTCCCGTCAGGACTTACCGCATCATTAAGAGTGGTTAGGTGGGTATTAAAGTTCCACTGCGTGGGATCGTTTGAATCATCGCACTCATTAGTCCGCGCCTCTTCCACCTGCAATCCCAACGGTGCATCGCTATCCGCTGGATCATGGCCGAAGACCGGATCGCCAGCTGACGCCGTAACCAACACACCGTTTTCATCAAAGCCTGTGGCATCCGTTGGTCGCGTATGGGTGAGTAGCGCAGCAGGACCGACCACCACGGCATCATTGATGGCACTCCCAGCATCCAGCGCGAAGTCCAGGTGCAGGTTGGGATCGTTGATCCAGGATGTCTCGATCAGGGCGTCAGAGTCATCACGGCGCTCGGAATAGTATCTTATCTGGGCGATGTGGCCTTGAAGCTGTTTGTCATTAGATGCGGCCTGCGCAATATGAAAGGAATTAATTGCAGCATCGGCAGACAATTCAACGGTTGTACTATCGGTCGCCCCCGGAGCTCCATTCAAAAAAATCTTCGCGTCAAGTTCAGCAAAAGCCAACTCAACACTTAATGGCACACGATCTCTTACATCAGTTTCTGTAAAAATTCTTGCATTTACTGGAGCGTCATATTGACCCTCTATGTCTGTTTCCGTTCTACGATCAAGAAAGATATTTACCTCTACGAAACCAAATCCATCTTCAGACAACATGAAAAATTTTTGACTGTCTTCGGGACCTTGCACATCACCCCGTGTGTAAAACGTTCCATCCAGGCCGTCTGCATACCAGGAGACATCCGTGGTTTTTAGCTGGTCTTTATCTCGGGTAACGACAGAAGATGTGGTCGGGCCAATGTAGCTGCTTGGTGGGCCTGCAGTGTTTTCGAGTTGGACACCCCAGACATCTGCCGTGCCAGTAGCGGCAACTGCGGGTGTTGAAGATCCATCAGTATTGAATGCCGAATATATCTCTAAGCTGATCGCCGTGTTGTTGATGTTTGCTATAGCTACCCAGAACCGCCAATAGTCTTTTGCATCAATAACCCCACTAGCATCAGGAGATCCAATATCCGCTGTGATTGCTCCCGTGTCTGGGTCACAAATGATTGAGGTATCTACAGCAGAACCGCCCGACATATTCATGCGGATCTGGATTTTGTTTGATGTTGAAGAAGTCTTCTTCACAAATACAGATAAGCTCCACGAAGTCGTATCGGCAGAAACTGTAACGCTTTGAGTCACACCTTCTTTTGATGAGGCGTCATTATCGTCTAGTTCATCTGCTGTGGTGTTACCATCGGGTGCCACGGCATTGTTAGCGGTTACTACAGCAGTGCCCACCTCGCTCCAAGTCGTGTCGAAGGTTTCACTCTCCAAACACTCATTAGTAGCTGCTAACTCACTCAGATAACCCAAAGGTCGAAAGTCACCAGACAGAAGCTCATCGGCTGGATCATGATCGAAGCGGTGTTGGCCGGTCGTGCGAGTTAACAGAACGCCATTCTCGTCCCACGCCGTGCCATCGGTAGCTCGAACAAATGCCAAGCTGGATGGCCCAGCCAGGATGGCCGAGGACAACGCTGTCGTGCCGTTCAGACGAAAGTCCAGATCCATCGTCAATGGATCGAGAGCACCTCCAACCGCCTGCAGCCTTGTTAGATGGAGACCAATTTGGGTGAGAGCGGGCACGTCACACCACGGCCCAGATGTTGGAGGCCGTTCCCGAAGTCCTCACAATGGAGAAACGCCCAGGGGTGAGGCCGGCTGGGAAGGGGATACCAGAGCGCTCTGTGCCATTCTCCATGGTCACATTGAGTGTGCCTGCGACACCGACCATCAAGCCTCTGGTGTTGTCTGGAGCGGACGCGCTGCCGCTAGGAACACCAGCGTGCAACTGCACAAAGTCAGTGGGTGGCGAGACCGACTTGTCATGACGTTCAACCATTCTGGAGACCCTCCTGTCCTGCACGCTGCTCCTGAATGCTCTTCAAGAATGCAGCGACAGCTCGCTTGCCATTTATCTTCTTGAGGACCGGTTCCTCACCATCCGCTGCTGCGACGAGAACCTCGTACCAAGAGCTGTTCCCATGATCCTGGAGAGTGACCCCCTCGGGAATGTCAAAGTGCTCCTCTCGACCCTGCTCCAACTCCTCTTCACGACGCCCAGTGGCGACGTTGGGGGCACTGAAGTCGGCCAATTCGATCACACGGCTCTCCCAGAAGCGACGAAGCTTGGCTGGCATCGCAATAAGTTCATCAGGAATAAGATCACCAGGCTGATACTCCTTGGCGCCCCACTTGAGATGACGCCTGAAGATGAACCTGGCGTTCTTTTCATATCGTTGCTTCCAGTGCCTCAACCTGCGCACTGGCTTCCTCTCTTGAGAGACCATGGTCTCCTCCTTGATGAGAGGGAGGTGGTGACACCCTGAAGCGCCACCACATACCCGGTATGTTACTCGACGATAGAGCCGAAGAAGTAGCCAAGATCAGCGGACACGACCTTCTGGTCGTAGCTCATCTGGATCTCGATACGGTCGCTCTCGAGCTGCTCCTGACGGAACCGCTTGATCCGCATGCCATCGTTGCCCGAGCCAATAAGACCCGTCCAGCTGAAGGTATAGCCGGCGGCGGGAGTCATGAGACCAGGACTGGCCGGACGGTAGGAGAGGAGCCCATGCTTGCCGCCGATGAAGGCGTGCACATCGGTCTGACCCTCGACGGCGGTGTTCTGGATTGAGTCCATCACCAGCACCCGGTCTACCTCGAAGAGAGCCGCGAGGCTGTCTCGAGTTGCCATGGCAGGACCACTGGTCTGGCCACGATCCAGGCGCCCGACGATGTCGGGATGGTCCAGGAGAATGTCGAACACCGGTCGGCCCACGGTCAGCGTGTTGGGCATGAAGCCGGTGTTCTCGAGGACGGTGCGCTTGCCCTGGCGAACATCCTCGATCGGGGTCGAGGCGGCGTTGCTCCAGAAAGTCAGCTGGTTGTTGGCGGCGTCGGTCGGATCGAACGCGGCGACCGTGGACCTCGTGGTGGCTCCGTCGGTATCGAACGTCCAGGTGTCACTGGGATCGCCAGCCGTGAAGTAGGAGGCGGCCCAGTTGACCTCACGGGTGATGAGACCCTGAGTGGTCAGGAACTCAGTCGACTGACGGTCGAGGTTCAGCGGGCTGTCCGCGTTGGCTCGGATCTGGTCGGCGATGTTCTGGTGCAGGGCACGGGTCTTGGCAAAGTACGTGTCCGTTGCGACCATGTAGTTCGCGCCGGCTGACTCGGTGCCAGGAGCTCGCTCCACCATCTGCGCCCGGTTGTACTCACCACGAGCGATGGTGAAGTACTGATCCGACTGCTTGGAGACAGGAATGTTCGGAAACACCTGCCCCGCGACGAAGTTCTCCGCGTTCTGAAGGAACGCGATGGAGATGTTGGTCAACGGTCGATTGACGTGGACGTCGGACCGTGATGGTTGTGAAAAGGGCATGTCCTATTTCCTTTTTCTTGGGTTGGCCCGACTATTAGGCGCTGTGCGGTGCCGCGATGGGCATCAACAGGATCCTGAAGATATCGCCATCGACGGCGGACTCCAGGGCGACACCGATGGCCATGCTGTCAACTGCCAGCGCGCCAACATTGGCCACACCCGCGACGCGACCAGCGGTCGTGTCAGGCACAATCAATTGTCCGGCGGTGATGGTAGCACCAGCCTTGACCTTGGCGATGCCACCAGCGGCGATGACCACGACAGGCACATTCTCGCCATCGGTGGTGGCGTCAGTGCGGGGCTCCTCGGCGAGGATACCCACAGGGGTATCAGTGACAGCCGTGGTCTTGATGACCTTCGCGACATCACTGTCATCCTCGAACTGCAGGAGCTCGAAGACGTCGCCTCGAAGATCCTGACCGGCGATCAGGTCAACCGCCTTGACGTGCTGGAAAGATGCCATGTTCTAACTCCTTGTTCAACAGGCGATTGTGGCTCAGTTGACAGACTTGCTGTACAACGCGTCGCCGGCGGGGGTCTCCATGACCTTGCCGTAGGCCTGCTCATAACTGATGTCCGGATGGGACGTCTGGTATGCCTTGACCAGCTTCTCGAGCTCGCTCTCCTCGGAGGTGACCTCCAGGAGATCGGCACCAAAGCCGCCACCGTTGGTGATGAAGGCACCAGACATGGCCGCGTTGCTGGCCTTCAGCGCGGCAAGAGATGCCTCACGGGTAGCCTTGTCTTCGATGCCGTCGATAGCCTTGAGCATGGCAGCCCGCTCCTGGACGGTGCCCGGCAGATTGGGCAGCTCGGACTCGGCACGCTTTTCCAGCGCGGTGGTCGAGACATCGTCACGAAGCTTCGCGTTTTCCTTGCGGATTACATCATTGGACTTGGCCATGGCAACCAGGGCATCGCCAGCAGACTTGCGCAGCTCGATGCCATCCATGGTCTTGTAGACCACAGGGTCCTCGTCTTTCGCGGCCTTGGCGATGCTCGTGAGCACCTCGGCGCGGTCCTCGGCGGACTTGGCCAGGAACTCCTCCTGGGCAGTGCCCTTGAGAGAGTTGTAGTGGGTCTTGTCAGCGTCACTCAGGGCGGAGACACTCTCAGCCTTCGCGAGCCGCGTCTCAAGATCTTCGACGCGCTTCTCATCAGCGCTCTTCTCAGTCTTGTCCGCCATGATCTTGGTTCCTTCCGGTCCAACGTTGTCCGCCAGGGAGGCGGTCTCAATCTTTACGAGATCTCTGAACTCTGAGCTCTTGATCAACTCCAAGTGCCTCTTTGCGAGATCATCGTCTGTGTTTTCATCCCCGCCAACATCTTTTGTCAAGAAGTTGACAATTACCTGCCTGATGTCATCCTGCTCAAGCGTATGGGTGTGTCCATCGTTGACGCTCATGATGTACTCACCAGTCTCAGTCAGCTTGATCTGATGGTCATGAGTGAATTCGTTTTCTGGATCCCTCGCAAAACCCACGAAGAAGATGAGGCCATCGTCCTCACGTATATCAATGCTGACCCCATGCTGGTGACCATTCTCGACACTGCTGAACATGGTGGTGAGGTCGCCACCAAACTTCTCGACCGCGCCTGTGCCCCCATCGTCATCCTCGTCATGACGTTTCATGATGAGCGCGGTCGCACCCTCCTGGGCCGGGTTGTCCACACCACTGATCTCATTGATCTTGAGAGCGTGCATGATCCGGCGAGACTTGCCCTTGTGCTTTTTCTTCTTCATCCGTCAATCTCCTCATCATCCAACCGCTCACCACCGATCGAGAAGCCAGTCAGCTCCCCATCCTTGAACCTCTTGAGCATGGCTGGGTCTGGCCGCATGGCGATCATAAGCCCAGTGTGGGTGGTCTCGATGTCAAAGGCCTTGGCGATGTCGGTTGTGAGTGGGAACGCGAAGAGCACGGTGCCTACCTGCTCCCCCTCGTGCATCTCCTTGGCAACCTGGCTGTGCAACATGAAGTCGAGCGAGGCCGCGAGCATTGCATCCTCGGGGATGTGGTCGCCCTGCAGATCGAAGTAGTCCTCACCATTCTCCTTGCAGATTATGGCGAAGCCCATAACCAGGCCGTGCTCGACATCGACCTTCTGGACCTTGGCAGTTAGCTTGAAGCTACCAGGCATCAGGCACGGTCGACGGTGACAATAAGACTGGACAGCGCGATGTCCGTGGAGGCCGCCGTGGTGCCAGTCAAGAGAATATAGATGAGCTCCAGCTCGGTCATGACCTCTGCGAGAGCTGTAACCTCCAAGACGGAGGCGGAGATGAGGGTGTCAGCGGTAAGCGTCCCGACGTTGTCCGTGTCCAGCTCCGAGTCCGTGAAGTCGGCCACCGCCGCCAGCGCCTTGCGGACAGACATGACGAGAGTCACGTTGCCACCAGCAGACTCAACCTGACCGATGGCACGCACCGCCTGGACCGTGTCCCCAACCTTGATGCCGGGGATAGGAACGACCAGCGTGGAGGAGGTCTGGGAGGCAGGCAGCCGGGCGAGGCCGTCGTCTGCGCCAGTTATCACCCAGCCGGCAGTCGCCCCAGCGAGAGCTGCTCCAACAGGGATGATGATCTGTTCACCCGGCTTCGCAACCGTGCTCGGAAGGGTGACCTGACCAGTGAAGGTCGCGGCACCATCAAAGGTCGCGTCGCCATCAAAGTTCGTGGGTCCGCTGAAGAGTTGATCCTGGCGATTTTTCTGTGTCACTATCCTGTCTCCTCCGAAGGCTCATCTCTGACGATATTAGATCAACATACTGTCACTCTCATGGAGCGACAACCAGCTACACAGGATCGCCTGGAACTATAATCCAGACATAACCTGTGTCACCTCTTCTATCATACATGGACCAGATTTCCATCGATGGACCGTCTGGCGGCTCCACAATCCAGCCGAGCTTATCAAGCGTAGCCGGGAATTTTGGAAAGAAGTGAAACCGACTATCAATGCAGCTGCTGTCTTGGTCAAACATGACCCTCGTGTATCCCGTGAGACCATCACGCGCGATGGCATCTGAGAGCTCCCTAATGTCCTCGTAGGACCTACAGAAGCCACCAACCATAATTGAGTCACCCGAACTCATATGCTTGGCCCACGCTCCAAACGTGGAGAGGAAGAATACAATGGCAGCCGTCGCCAGGATCCAGGGTAGCCTCATCAGGATATACATATCAGACCTCCACTCTGCATTCAAAGAGCGCCGCCGCCGGGTCGCGACCGACGATGGCCAGGATCCGGTAGGTGATGCTCTCAATCAATATCTCATCCCCCTGGTTTGGCTCAGCAACGGGGTCGATGCTGTCTCCAAGAATTGAGACAAACTTCCCACCCTCCGAGACCAGCGAGCCCTCGCGTCGCGTCTCAGTCTTGTCCTCGATGAAGCCCTCAAATGTGTGTGTCGTGGTCGTCGGGTTCGTGCCTCCTGTCAGGCTGCCAGGGGTCCGCGTTCCAGCCACAGGTTTGGTCAGCGTGCCTGAGAGCACACCACCTGCCAGGGTGATGCTGTCATTCACAATCTTCGCGATGTTCAGTCCAAACAGGTTGGGCATCCTACTGCTCCCTCACCGGGACAAGCCGAGAGTGGTCTAAGATGAATGAGCCAAACCACTTACACAACCTGATGACCTTGAACTCCTGCCCAGTAAAGCCCAGCCAGAACACGTAGGGCTTGAGTGAGGCATACAGAAGGCCTACCCACCAGGGTTCAACCAACACCAATCTTGGACTCTTCATCCTACACCTGTCTTGCCGAGACGTGGTCATGGCCACGGCTCCGTCAGGCCGAACCTGTCTAGATCACAGAAGGAGCTTTCCCCGTCCGTCCCAGTTGCCTTGCCGGAGAGAGCAGAGCCCTCCACGAAGCACTTGACAAGGGTGAACGCCGTCTGGTCCTGTAGCTGTCCACCCTCGACTGGGCGGAAGAACTCCACCTCAGCGGAGCCCGCCTTGACGCGCTCGATGTTCGAACCGGAGGTGCCCGCCTCAGCCGTGGTTTCTTCCAGATTGATGCTGCCTGCGAGCAGTGCTGTAGCGTTCTCGACCTCCTGCGGCACCTCACTGTCACTCTGGGTGGTGCCATCCTTGAGAGGCACGTTGGTGCGCGGCCACTGGTTCTCCTGGGCCGAGCCTCCAGTCTTCTCACCAACCCAGGTCAGCAGGTCGAGCCGCCGGGTAGCCGCGACGATGAACGGTCCGCGTACCTCGTCGCTGTCCGTCAGCGCGTTCCACGCCGTGTTGCGCACCTGATCAACATTGAGATAGGCGTTGACCTCCGCGCGACTGGCATAGACGGTATAGACGATCGCGTTGATCGTGATTGTTCCAATGCTCATGTCTCACCCTTCTGTCGGCCACTGCTCCTGAGAGCCGCCTCGCCAGCGCCCTGCCCACCAGGACGGGAGCCCGCCGCCGGCTGTTGCTTGTTCGCGTCGATGGTCTCCTGGGCCTCCTCCTTGGAGAGCCGCTTGACACCGAGCATGTTCCGCACATCGTTGACGACCGGGTCCTTGGCCGTGATTGTCGCGCCGGCAGAGGCCATGTCCCGCAGCGCCGCCGCCACCTGCTCCACATCCTTGTGGTTGACGGGCTCGGGCACCGGCTCGGGCATCATGTCCTTGGGCCAGCCGTTCAGGTCGAAGAGGACGTTGATGAGATCCCGCTTGACCGCGTCGGCCTGCTCCTGGAGAGTGCCATCGACCTGGAGTGAGAACTGCTGGGTCTTGTCCCGACTGAGAGAGAAGCTCCCACTGTCGCCCTCGCCGAGGAGAATGGCCTCGATGCCCAGGAGCCGGGCGATCTCCCGGTTGAGACGCTCGATGGCGCGTGCCATGTCTGTGAGAGAGGTCTGGGAGCCCTTCAGGAGCTCCACGTCGTACTGACGCTGGGCCGAGGGCCGCTGCGCGTCGTCGGTGGTCTGGAAGACGGCACTGTCCACGATGAGCCCGAGATCGGGCTTCCGGATATGCTTCTCCACGAATGTCTCAACAGGGTTGGCCAGGTTAGCCGCCTGCGCCGCGCTGATCTCGCCCCGCTCCACCATGTCATTGAGCTCGGTATAGGGGACCCGCCCGATCGGCACACCACGCAGATCCGTCTCGAAGCCAAAGCCCTCGAGCTGCTCATAACGCTCCAGCCGACGAGCAGGCGGCACACAGTGCCGGAACAGCCCGAGGCCCTCGGGGCTATCTGAGAGGGTGTCGTCGACGATGTACAGCATCTTGCCGCGCGGGATGTAAAGCCTCGTTTGGTTCTGCGGGTTGCACTGCTCCACACCGAGCACCGCGCCGTCCGTGGCTACGTCCCAGCGGTCGATCGTGCTCTGAGGCCGAGGAGCGATGTCTGAGAAGGTGAGCAGTCCGTCGGGCCGGCGCGTGGCCGTCCACTCCTGGATGGAGAAACCATAGAAGCGATACATGGCAGAGCGCCTGACAATCCGCGCCCAGGAGGTGCTGGGGTCCTCCGTGAGCATCTCCTCAGTGAGATCCGCGAAGATCTTGGCTTCGTCGCTGTCGTCCGCCGGCTCAAACGTCCAGCTCGCCTTCGCACAAAGGTTGAGAAAGTACCGAGTTCCGAGCCCAACTATCGAGACATTGGTCAGGATCTCGCTGAATGTCCGGTACCGCTCCTCTCGCGTGAGCTCTGAGGACTTCTCGTTCTCCATGATGAAGCCACCGAACACAGGGGTGCCGGGGGCGCCCTCCGTCTTCTGAGGCCTGACTGGCCGACGATTGAAGAAGTTGAGAATTGCCTGTGTTGGTGACGTCATCTCTTAGGCCTCCACGACCCTCGGTCCTAGCAGGCCGGGAGGCGCCTGCCCACCAATTCGTCTGTGCCCTGCCCGCCTCAGTGACTCAAGTGCGTAGCGGGCAGCGTCAATCACGTGGTTGTCCTTGTCCTCGAGCTCTGCAAGAACCTCGTCGGTCAATTGGTCAACCTTGTAGCTGTGCGTCGCCAGCTCCTCTTCAACATGCCTGCATTCTGGGTGCACGACAATGTCATAGGAGTTCATGAATTCGATGCCCTCCTCCACCGAGCGCGGTCCCTTGATGGCCCGACGGATGTTGAAGCCACGCTTGGCCATGTAGCTGATCGTCTCTGGCCGCGCGCTGTCCGCCACGATCTTGCCGTAGAACGCACCCGCCACGCCAGGGTGGTGATGCCGGTTTTCCCACATCCTCGGCACCCGCTGGTCTGTCCCCGCGAAGAGAGAGGGTGTCTCGTCGATCTCGCACCGAACCTTGAAGGCCTCGCGCCGGAAGTAGAGCGTTCGGTCCCAGACGAAGCACTGCACCAGCACGGTTGGGTCAACCGAGAAGCCCCAGTCGGCTCCATACCTCGGCACACACCCACTGGGCACCCGATCGTCGATGTCATCCACCCGCCAGTTGCGGAAGACCTTGCTGTCCAGGCGCCCAACCGGCTCCCCTCCCCAGACGTGCATGTACTTCTCATAGTCGCGGCCCTTCATCCAGAGCATCTCGTCCCTGAGGACGTCCGGGAACCATGGATTGTCCTGCCAGCCGACCTTCTTCAAGATACAGCCAGGAGGAGGCTCACCGCCCAGGAACATGGCGTCGACCGGATCCGTGACCTTCCGCCGGTTCCAGGAGAACCATATCTCACTGTTGGGCCGCCGGACCGTCGGGATGAGCAGGTCGAGAGATGATTGAGAGCATCGGTCCGCCTCCTCTACCCAGGCGATGTCGAGGCCCTCCATGGACTTGATCGCCTCCGGATTGGACCTGAGCCCAGAGAAGATGAACTTGGTGCCATTGGTGGCGCGTATCTCGGTCTGGGTGCTCGTGTAGAAGCCGCGCAACCCCATCTCGTCGATCTTGTCCTCGAGGAGCTGCTTCACACTTATCGCGATGGACTTCTGGATCTCTCTGAAGCAACCCACGCGGAGCGGTCTCTCCCCCGCGAGCACCAGCGCCGCCGTGGCGAAGGAGTGGGACTTGGCCCCACCACGACCGCCGTGGAAGGCCTTGTACCGCGCTGGTTGGAGCATTGGACGGAACGCCGATGGGAGACGGACCCGTGTCTCTTGTTGTACTGAGGCTGGAACGTTCATGAGAGAGTTATCGACCTCTGTGCTCGTGGAGAGAGCAAAGGAGCCTGCATCATGAAGGACTTGAAGACAATCAAGGGAGAGGAGGGGGCCACCTCTCAGGTTGCACTCTCGACGGCGCTGGCCTGTCTGGGACGAGGTGGCTCCCTTGGATTGGAGCATGGATGACTGGTGACCAGGAGACAATCATGAATGATGTGTCTGGGACGGTGGACCTCTTAGCATTGAGAGAGTTAATGTTGAGAAAAGTCGCTCACGAGAGGAACGCGATCAGTCGGGGGAGAGGGCCGAAGCACCAGAGAGCGTTTTTCGGAATATATAGCTTATCTGACTAATTTATAATATATTTAATATAAATTTATCTAAACTACTGTACAATGCATTTAGCATAAAGAAGAGGTTCATTTATCTAAAATACCTGTTAAATAAGCGATAATTACTGCTATCCATAAAATTAGAGCTAAATACCTCTTAATAGCAGGAGTACAGCAATAATGATGCTATTATGATGTGTTTATATTAAATGCCGGATATCCCCCGACGATCTACCAAGCATTAGCCTTAAATGCCTGATAGATGAGTCAGGTATTTATTATGTATAAGTCAGGTATTTAATATACATAAGCTGTGTGTTTAATATACATCACTCCAGTATTTAATATATATTATCTAAGCATTTAGTATGTATGAGATAAGCATTTAACATATATGTCAGGTATTTAATCTATATTAATCTCTCATTCTATATATATGAGCCAGGTATTAATAACGTATACGTTATGTATGAGCCAGACATCCGCCGGGATCCCTCTACCATAAGCCTTAAATAAGAGACTCATACATATAGAATGAAGATCTAATTTTAGATATATGAGTGGAAAAAGACCCCCTTCCGGGGGCCTCTCTCCTGCCTGGTTAATGATCTCTTAAGAGGGGGCCAGGCTGTATTTCCACTCCACCTCGGCCTCGGTGTCTACTATGATTAGGTCAGAGCCATCCACGACGACGATCCACTCGTCGCTCTCCCCTATGAACGGCTCCTTGCTCGTGCAGCCAGCGAACGCGCTCCAGTCGTGGTCGGTGAAGGGACAGAGCTCAACGGAGACCAGCAGGCCGAGGGCGTCGGCGGCGGTCAGGGTGTCTACCAGGGGGGCCATCAGCCAACCACCGGAAGGCGAGCCAGCACATCAGCGATCAGCGCGGCGGTATAGGTCCAAAGCGGGGGGACGACGATTAGGGCGGAGATGGTTCCAATTACGATCGAGTTCATGGCGGTGGCCTTTCTTTGAATCAACTATACTTATAATATAGGCCTCCCCCGGCCAAAAGACAACAGTAAAGTTGACTTTGGCCGGCCTATTGTGAAGCATTTAAGATAATTCCGAAACGATAGTTGTTGTCTTTTATTGCCGGTGGGCCTATATCTATATCAGTTAATAACGAGAGGCCAAAAATTATGACTAACCTTGATAA
>SDBT01001162.1_pt1 | contig 45438 bp, 63 predicted proteins | sample 2277101 | NCBI WGS metagenome assembly SDBT01 (sample SAMN10404973, study PRJNA504765) | marine sediment metagenome | isolation source: marine sediment core GS10_PC15, 103 cmbsf | place: Arctic Ocean: Southern Knipovich Ridge | collected 2010
TACTCGGCGGATTGGGCTGGCGCCTTTGAAGCAGACGCCGCCGGAGTCCATATACAGATCACCTTTAGCGTGAATGGAACAGCGACGGATTTCGGTATGAACCATTTCAAAACGATAGCGGTGCTCAGGGAGTTCCCTATATCCGCCCCTACAATTTTGAGCTTGGAAGCAGGTGATACAGTGAACGTTGCACTTCGGACGAGTGATGCAGGGACGCCCGATCTGTTAGTTGACCATTTACTGATTCGACTGACAATGTTGGGCGGAATCTAATCAAGGTAGAGTTTAAAAATGGAGGCAAGACCGATGACCGTCGATCCTATCGTCCCGAATGGGGACATTACAGTGAATGCCAATGTACTGATTATCAGTGAAGAAGGTGGAATGGAAGGCGAGATGCTTCGTATGCGTGATAGATTTAATATGAGGTACTTCCAACGTCTTCCAGGAGATACACCGTATATCTTCCCTGAAGAGAGTGGCGTTGAGCAAGTTGATAGTTGGAGACCTTATATTACATGGGCTGATATGATTATTGTAGATAATCCAGCCTTTGTAGCAAAGCTTGACAAGGACTTTGCGTTGGATGCTGGTACTATGGTTGTATATAAGATTAATAATAAGTCGTATGAAGAAGTGTCACGGTTGATGCACTGGTTGAATCCTGTGACAGTTGATGCGTTGAAGGAAGCTATGGTAATGATTGACGCTGAGCCAGAGCAGCCTATAGAAATTGGGACTCGTCCGATCAGCCTCTCCAAACGAATCAAACGGCTATTCAGGAGAAATCGTGCCTGACGGATATAAAGGTAAAGATATAGACGTAGGTTGGTGGTCTGATCAGATCGGCGCTGGGATTAAATTTAGGCAGAGGTATGCTTACGAGGATAAATGGCCTCGTTGGAGGCAATACTATCGAGGTGAGTGGAAGGATGGTGTGCTGCCTAAGAATGTATTCTTCCCAATGCTCCGTAGTGTTGTGCCAAGGGTGTACTTCCATAATCCACAGGTGTCAATTAGACCGGCTATTCCTGGATACATCAATATGGCCTTTGCGCAGATTATGCATAGGCTGATGAATAAGTTGATTGCTCAGGCTAAGTTGAAGAAGCAAATGAAGGCCGTTGTCCATGATACCTTTTTGAAGGGGTCTGGATTTTTGAAGCTTGGATATGGTGCTAAGTATACGCCAGTACCTACTGAGGCATATGAGGAAGCGCCAACAGGTAAGAAGGGTGAATCCTTTGAATATGATCCTGATATTACAGCTGGTGCGCCTTGGGCTAAGCGTACATGTGCAGGGACCGTTGTACTGCCTGATGGCACTTACAGAATGGAGGATGCTAGATGGATAGCCAACTTCATTAGACGCCCAAAGGATGACGTGCTACGTGATCCTAGATTTGATAAGAAGGTAGTTAAAGGTATTCCATCTACAAGTCATCGTGGGGAGGAAGGGGCAGAAACCCCTGAAGTTAAGCATCTTACTGAAATGGTTGATATGTTTGAGGTTCGTGACAGGAAGTTTAACAGGGCATTTGTCTATGCTCCGACAGGTGGGGCGAAGTCACCTGGGGCTGCACAAGGTGGTCGGCAACTACTTATGGTAGATGACGATCCCTTGCAAGAGAGGGGATTCCCCTTTAAGCAGGTTGTCTTCAATGATGATGACCAGGTATGTTGGGGGGTACCACACGCACAGATCCTTGAACCGCAGCAACTTGAAGCGAATGAGATTCGAACTCAGACTATGCATCATCGTCGTGCTTCAATGGTTAAGTTGTTGGCAGAAGCAGGTAAGATAACTCCTGAAGAAAAAGCTAAGCTTCTAAGTGAAGATGTATCTGCTGTTGTTGAAGTAACTGGCAGGCCAGATCAAGCTGTTAAGGTTATGCAAACTTCATATATCCCGAATGACTTGATTCAGGCTGAAAGCTTGAACAGTCAGGATGTAAGAGAGACACTGGGATTTAGTCGAAATGAGTTTGGTGAGTTTCAAACTCGGCGTGGTGATACATCTGCTGAGGAAGCTAAGAATGTACATGCATCTTCAGAGATTCGAGTAGATGACATGCGCGACGCTATGGCTGATCTGCTTGAGAGTGTTGTCAGGGAATGGATGGAGATAATATTTGACTTCTGGACTGAGGAGCAGTTGGTCGATGTAATAGGTCCTGGTGGTGTACCTGTTTGGGTCAGCGTCAATCCTTCAGAGTTGAAGAGTGGAAGGTATATCGTTCATATAGATCCTGACAGTCCGGCGACTATGAGTTCAACCGACCGTGAGAATATAGCGATGCAGCGATACGCTATTCTTAAGGATAATCCACATGTAGATCCTACCTTACTAACTCGGTATCTTATCACTGAGATGGGTGGAGTTGAGTTGGATGACCTTCTTAAGGGTATGCCTGCGCAAGGGGACACACCAGGACAGTCTGGAGGCGCACCGACTAATCCAATGGGTCTTGCAGGTATGCTACAAGGTGCGCTTGGGGGTGGAGGTTAATAATGCCTACTTATGATTATATATGTACTTCCTGTGGTCGGGAGTTTGATAGGATCCAAAGAATTGCTGACCGAAAGAATGCGCAGTGTGATTGTGGTGGCACTGGTAATCTTACACTTCCCAAGCGCGCCCCAGGCCTTTCCATCTTCCAACCAGGAGTGTGGAGAGATATAGCTAGTCATCCTATTCAGATCAACAACCCACAGGAGTTAAGAGATGCCCTTGATGCAAACGGGGGACAGGCTCCGCTACTTGAGGACGGGACTTGGAAGACAAGTCCAGGGCCCGACCCTATTGGCATTAGAGGAGCAGATCCAGACACGAAAGGCTACGGACACCAAGGAGATCGACAATGAATGCACCTTCACCTAGTAGAGCAGTCAAGAAGGGCGCTGACGAGTCTAAGAAGATAGGTGAAGTGACGATCACCTTCTTTGGCCCTCGACAGTTTGATATTAAAGTCACTGGACGTGTAAATACAGGTAGTGTACAGCGTTGCAGAAGGGCTCTGCACAGGGCTGTATCTGCAAATAAGGCTGAGCGGCATAGAGAGTCTGTAGCAGCACTTAAAGAACGTAAAGCTAAATTGAAGGCTGTTGATGATGCGAGAGAGCAAGAGGAAAGAGATGCTGCAGAGAAGGCTAGGAAAGCTGCTGAACTTGAGGCAGCAATGGCTATTGTAGTAGCAGCTGAAGATACTGATGATAGTAAGACTAATGACGGTAAAGATGAGAAGCCTACATTGGCTGAGACTATAAAGGCACTGAATGGAGACAAACCTAAAACTGAAGAAGGAGAATGACCGTGGCAGATAAAGATAAGAAGGACGACAAGCCTATCGAAACTATGAGCAAGGATGAACTTAATGGTATCTTCCGAGAGATTGGAGGTCATATCAAGCAGACTGCTGAGGTAATGCAAGGTCTGCAGAAGGAGATTGCTGAGCTGAAGGCAGGTGGAGGTGGTGATAAGCCTAATGATGACGTAGACACACACGATGCACCTGATGATAAGACCATTGAAGAGATGTCTCGTGGTGATTTCGCTAAGTTTATTATTGGCGAGATTGACAAGAATAGTGTTGCGCCTCTTCGTGCTTCTATACAGAAGGAGAAAGATGGTCAGAGTCATGCCTCACTTGCGAAGCAGGTAAATGTGGCTGATGCAGCTCATGAAGATTTCAGCGACTGGCATTCTGAAATCAAGGCTATGATACATGAACATCCTACAATGGATGTAGAGATGGCATACCAGCTTGTTAGAATCCAAGGCAGTGATAAAGCTGAAGGGATCGACATAAAGCTGAAGACAGCAGCAGATAAGAGAGCTGCTAAAGAAGAACCGAAGAAGGCTGATATACTGAAACCTGTCTTCGGTGGGCTTCTTCCTACGAGTGGAGTAAGTTCCACAGACGATGAAGGGGAAATGGAAGGTAAAGACGCTGGCGAAGCGGCATGGGATGCTTGTAATATGAGCGATCATCTCAAAGCTGTCAGCGACGATTAGGGAGGTAAAAAGCGGTGCTTACACTAACTGAAAATCTAGACAATCTGTACACAACTACGTGGCAGAACATGAAGTCTAAGACTTCAGATCAAATCTACGATGCCACTCCCTTCTGGTTCTGGATGCGCGCTAATGGCATGTTGGAGTCAGTAGAGGGTGGTAGGTTCCTTACGGAACCGCTGCGATTCGCCAAGAGTGAGAATGTTGAGTTTATTGGGCGTGGCAGTTCGGTGGACCTCAGTGACAAGGAGTTCCTGACTCTTGCTAAGGAAGATTGGAAGTACATGATCGACTCCATCGTTCGCTTTGGAGTTGACGATCAGCAGAATCGTGGTAAGAATGCGATTCTGTCTCTGGTCAATGCCAAGCTGGATAATAGTAAGGACTCCTTGGTTGATACGATGGAGACTCGGCTGGCTGGATCTGCAACAGGTCTTCAGTTCAATGGTCTACAGGACATTGTTGCTGATGATCCTACTGCAGATACTAAGCTGCATGGGATTAACGGTTCGGACTACTCATGGTGGAGGAATAAGACTCGGGACTTTGCAACTGATCTGACTACCTTCGATGCTGATGGTGTTATTGCTATGAACCAGATGGTGAATAACTGCAGTAACAACATTCGTCAGGATACGCCTGACATCATCCTGTCAGGTCAGCATCCATTCGAGCTGTATTGGGAAGAGACTCTCGAACAGAGGCGAGTAGTCAATAAGACTATGGGTGACGCTGGATTCCAGAATATAGAATTCAGAGGTATCCCGATGGTTTGGTCGCCTGCTATCGCTTCGGATGATGTTGATACTACGGCAGCTAGGATGTACTTCCTGAATACGCGGTTCCTGAAGTTCAAGTATGATCCGATGATGAACTTCGACATGACTGCATGGAAGGATATTCCGAATCAGGTCAATGATAGGGCAGCCCAGGTTATCCTTGCAGGTAATCTGATGACTGGCCGACGTCGAGTGCATGGCGTTATCTGGAACATGGATGCAACTGTTGCTTAAATAGGAGGAGACGAGGATGCCTGGATCTAAGACTGTTTTTGTTTCATCCTTGACCGAAGTTACGACAGTGGCCAAGGATCAGCTCGGCGACATTCGCTGGGTGGGTAACAAGGTGTATAAGTATGTAAAGCTTCTGAATGCCACTGCAACTGTTGCGGTAGCGGCAGGAGACCCTGTTGCATACGCAGCAGATACTGGCTATGGTAGTAATATTGTAGTCAGTGACATGGATGACGCTGCAACTTCACCTGTCTGTGCTGGTGTGGTGGGGGCAGCTGTCGCTGGTGTGCATAGTCCTGCAGTCGGTTATTACTGTTGGGTGCAGATCAAGGGTGTGGTAACTATCCTCACCGATTTGTCTGGTACTGCAGATGGTGATATGGTCTACATGCCTGCGACAGACAAGACACTGGCGAAGATGGCAGCTGTTGGTGACCCGCTTTGTGGCTATGTCACTGATGATACTGCGCAGCTGGTATGTTTGGATTGCCCCTTCTAAGGGTTGAGAGGTAAGCGATGGGTGATCTAACGAGAGCCCAACTCAGAGCTGAGGTTATTGCTAATCTGGGTGACAGGGACGATCTAGAGTCCGGTGATGGTTTGACTACTATCAATCGGGCTCTGGGTCGTGCCCAGACCCGTATAGCTAGGGCAAACTTCAGTGGCTGGTCTGAGTTGACAATAGATAGATCAGATCCTATAACTATTACTGGGGTTATAGCTACAGATGCTTATATACCTTCCACTAACTTACCAGATGAGTTGGATAAGGTTAAGTCTATATTTGTTTTGATGGAGGGTCAGACTAAGACATCTAAAGTTACACAGATGCTGAAATCTCAGTGGGATACTCTTATAGGTGATGCATCTGTTCTGTCAACATCCTCTGTAATACGTCATTATGCAGATATACGTATATCAGCTCTTATACGACGTATATACTGGTATCCAGTTCCTAATATAGATTATACTTGGTATCTGTCATATACAAAGCTTCCAACTGCTTTTGCAGATGATGATGCAGTATCTGATTTTGATAACAAGGATGATTTGATAATAGCTACTACAACACACTATATGTTCAATAGATATCAGGCCTTTGAAGAAGCTGAACAATGGCGTAAGGGCTTTAGGTCACAGCTGAATGAAGCTATCCTTGATGATAAAATTAAGCCAGATGTTCAAGCAGTGCCAATGGGTATATCTGTTGGTAATACTAAGCCGTTGAATGATCCTTGGAGAGATCCGTTTTATAAAGGGTAAAGAATGACATCTTTTTCTAGAGCATGGAATGCCGCTTACGAGGTTTCTCCTCCTGGTACTCAGGCTGCTAATTTATTGGATACCAGGATTCAGGAGGTTAAGATTGATGTAAGACAGCGGCTTGAAGTTGAGCACTATATGGATATGGACAGTGATGCTGATGAGACAATAGATGGTGTCCATATGTTCCCTGGCCATAATCTAGCTACACGAGATGCTATTGCAACACCTCAAGACGGACAGTTGATACGAAGAACTGATATTCATTCGATAGATATATATGATGGTAGTGCTTGGGTTGAGTATCAATCTTGGATGCCTGGTGATATGAAGACGACAGCTTATGATGATGCTGCTGCTTTAGGATGGGTGAAGTGTGATGGCGCATCATATCTACGGACAGGTATCTACGAAGATCTGTTTAATGTAATTGGAGTTGATTTCGGAAATGATGATGCTACTCATTTCAATGTCCCTGATATGTCTGGTAAGTTCCCAATTGGAATTGACTCTGGTGGAGATACAGACTTTGATGCAATAGCTGAGACTGGTGGTGAGAAGGAGCATACTCTACTTGAAGCTGAGATGGCAGCTCATGTTCATGATGAAGGCACCTTAGTTAATGATCAGCCTGGAGATCATAACCATGATGCTCGATGGAATGCTGATCCAGGGAATCTTGACAATGATAGTTACGAGACAGGTAATAATGTATCTGATGGCTGGAGTGATGGTGTGATCGCTGGCGCTGGAGATCACGGTCATACTATCACTGGTGATACAGGTTCTATTGGTAGTGATACAGCGCATAATAATATGCCTCCTTTCATTACGATGCAGTGGTACATTAAACTATAATGGCACAAGATCTACAATCTTTAATTGGCAAGCGCTACGATCTTGTTAAGATTGTTAGGAAGCAGCGTAGCGGATGGAATGTAGGCATTATACCTTCCTTCTTAGGTGGTATCAATGACAAGCTTCCTGCAGATCTAATTGAGGATACACAGACGTCGATTATTGAGAATCTTAGTTTCCTTGGCGGGACGCTTAAATCTGATACAGGTTACATAGAGTTTGCTAGTCAACTTGATGATGTAGCTAAGGGGCTATTTGAGCATAAATCTGCAGATGGTTCTGCTGTTAAGTTGTGTGTTACGAATAAGACCGTTTACAAGTATAATATAACCGAAGATGAATGGCAGGTTATTAAAGGGCTTACAAGCACTACGCTATCTGCCAATATGTCAGGTGGTGCAACGAGTGCTACTGTTACAAGTGAAGCTGGATTTACGGTAGGTGCAGTATTTGCCGTAGTGCTAGATGACGGTACACAGATGATTCGGGAGGTAGGTAGTACCGCTGCCAACACAATCAACTTTACACCTGCTGCACCTGGATCTGGAGTAATTGCTACATCAGCTAATAATGTTATTGAAGGCGCGGAGCTTTCAGGTGATGACGATAACCAGGTTGTATTTACTCCTGTACCTGGCAATGAGTGGACTGCTTTCACAAATGGAGTTGATGGCCCACTTAGGTATGAAGCTACGGCAGATACAGTAGTATCCATTGCATCACTCAGTAGTGGTACATTGGCTGCTGATACTGTATGTAAGACGATGGTTATGTATAAGAGTACATTGATCTTGCTAAATCTTATTGAAGCAGGTGTATATAGGCCGTACAAGTATCAATGGTCTGTTCCTGGAACTCCAACAAATTGGACAGGTGGTAATAGTGGCAATAACTCTCTGTTGGATAGTCGAGATCATATTAGGGCTGCAAAGCCTATTGGGACAAGTTTAGCTGTATATACTAGTAACGGTATTACGATGGTGACTTATCAAGGTAAGGTAGGTGCCTTCTTCAGAGCAGATACTGCAGTGTATGGTGAGGCAGCTGGTAGTCAAGGTGTTGGTGCTGTTAGTCCTAATGCGGTATTTGCCTTGCCTGATCAAGCTGTAATACAGACTTCGGATGGTATATACCTCTATCGAGGTGGTGCCAGCGTTGAGTTGCTAAGTGATGATGTATTTAAAGGTACATTCGGTGCTCAAGGTGATATGGATGGAAATGCCTTAGCACAGAACTTCAATCACTTCTTCAATCGTACAAATGAGGTATTCTTTTTCTATAGATCAACATCTTCAACTGCCTTCCCTGATAAGGCATTGGTCTTTGATCTATCGACAAAGGCGTTTAGGAAGAGGAAATTTACAGATGAGATTGCCTGCGCTGGGGATATATCAGATACTCCGACAGCAGTTACCATCAACGATCTTGTAGGTACTATTGACGAGCAGTCATGGCTACTTGGCGGAGATGCAATCGTTACAGGTATTGGTACTGTTCTATTGGGTACAGTTACTTCGTTGTACGCAATGGAGTATAACTATATTACCGTTGAAGATGCTGGAACTATTATAAGTTGGGAGTTTCAGACTAAGGATTTTGATGGAGTTGATAAATACCTAACACTCGACTGGGTAGAATTTGACGCTGCGGCTATAGCAGCTACAGTATCATATTCTACAGATAGGGGAGCTACTTGGATTGATATAGGTGATATAACAATTCCTATACCAAGTGGCGGTGGTCGTAGAGGTAAGCAAAGTCAAGCAGATCCTCATATGACTCCTCGACGTTTTCATATCAGTACAACAGCACAGAGATTTAGATTTAGAGTCGCTGGAACAGGTGGCGGCGCTGAGTTTGGTAAGATGGCTTTTAGATTCAAAGAGACTTTTGTGACTCCATAGAGTCATCCCAAAATGGGACAAAGGAGATAATTATGCCTACTCCTGGTAGCGGCGGTGGAGATCTACCTGTAGGTCCGAGGCCTCAGCAGAGGTCATCTACTGCTGGATATAGTCCTAGCTTTGGTAATCAGCTTATACTTGGTGCAACACCTGATTTGCATGTGCCAGCTAAGGCTGTCCCAGTTACATCTGCAACTCAGGATGCTGCACTTAATGAACTCCTAAATTATCTATCTCAAGTTTTAAGTGGATTTGAGCCTGGTGTTGGTGATTTTTCAGCGCAGTTACCTGGGCCTACAGATCTACAATCTGCGTCGTTGACAGGTCTTGAGAGAGTTGCGTCAGGTGAAAGTGGGGTATTTGAAGGCACTGGCTCTGGAATGGGGCTTGATGCCATTAGAGATATCCTAACACGAGGGCCTGAATATTTCACAGATCAATTTGAGCAAGGTGTCGCTGATCCAGCTCAGAGGGATCTAACAAGGGCATTGGATGAGATTAATGCTCAATCAGTTGGATCTGGCAACCTATTTGGTAGCGAGCGTGATCTTGCACAAAGAAATACTACTGCAGATTTCTTCAGAAACTTGGGTGAGGAACGTAGTAGATTTGCGATGCAGTCAATGAATGCAGATACTGAAGGGATACTTGACGCACTTGGTATACTACCTCAAGTTGGTGGTATGGATATAGCGGCAGGTAAGAGTCTATTTGACCTTGGTGAACAGGAACGTGGGATTGGAGTTGAGCAATCTGAGTTTGATAGAGCAGAGCAAGTAAGACAACAAGAAGCGATATTCCAGATTCTTGAATTGCTACTTGCTGGCGGTACATCACCTACATTTGGTGTTTCTGGTGGGTTCCCGCTAACTTCTTCAGGATCCACTGGCGGGCTTCTTAGCGGTATGCTCGCTCCGCTTTCATAAGGAGGTATATGATGGGCACTGGATATGGACAGCTTGGTGCAACACTTGGCGGCGGTGGTATGCTTAGTGATATACTTCTTCAAGCTCTTCTAGGTATGGCTGAAGGTAGTGATGCATCAACGCCTGAAGCTGCACCAAGTGCATCTACGAAAGGACTTAATACAAAGATGTCTGATGGTATGGCGCCTGCTGAAAATCCATTGCAGGAGATATTGAGCGGGCTTAATGCAGAGATGCCTAGTAAAGTAGCTCCTAGTAAAGCTGGGCAAGGAATTAAGCAAAGGCCTAAAGCCAGTATACAGAATGTTGGAGCAGGTTCAGGTGGCGGTGCAGGTGGAAGTCTACATGATGCAGAGAGCCAAGCTAAGAAAGATGCAGTAAAACAGATGATTATGAAGCAGATGATTGCTTACTTGTTTGCTCTGTAAGCGAGGAGGTATACAATGGGTACTGGATACGGACAGCTTGGTGAAGGTGTAGGTCAAGGGATTCAATTCCTCTTCAAGATGATTATGGATAAGAAGAAGGACGCTAATGCTGATGATCTTGTGAATCAGTTGGAAGAGCAGCTTAGACAAGATGCTTCTCCAAAGAAAGAAACTCCTATGGCGCCTCAACTTGATGAGCCTCCATCTGGCGATCCGTTGGAGGAGGTATTGAGATCACTTAGGTCAGAGGTGGGTGAAGATGATAATATAGTAATGGCTCCTTCAGGTGTAGCAGTTGGTAATGACTCACTTGCAAGGGATATAGCTGAACGAAAAGAACTTGATTATCAGATGCGTGAGATGTCCGTGATGAAAGGGTCTGGCCTAACTACTGCACAAGCGTATGATGAGGCTGATAATATCTATGATCTTGGAACTCCAGAGAATTTGGAGCTGCGTAATCGCCTGAAGTTGGTCGGTGATATAACAGCTAATCGAATGACCGCTGATATTATGGCAGATAGGATTAATGGACATGGAGGCAATATAACTGCTGAGCAGGTTCGAGCTATGCCACCTGAGGCGGTAGCACAGATGCGTAAGAATCTCACAGAACTTGCTGTAGCGCCTGATAGAAAGACTCAGGTAGTGAATCTACAAGAGGTTATTGGTGGAAAGGTACAATTTAAGAAGCAGTTGATTGATTCACTAACTGGTAATGCTATAGCAGATCTTTCTGGTTGGGCACCCGCCCCTGTTCAACGGACTCAGGATGTCAATGCTACACATATTGCCAAGGCTACAATGGATGCTGATACATCACTTAGACATGCCAGAGACTTTGGAGAAGCGGCTGCTGAGATTATCCAGACTATTAATCCTACAACTATTAAAGGTGGCGCTATAGGTTGGGTGAGAGGTGCAGATAATTTCATACGAACTACAACATCTATGATTCGTAATCAGCTGAATTTAGCTGATGCAGATGGATCTAATTCTTGGGATCCTGAATCTCTTGATGCTAATATATTCAAAGGTGTTACAAGTCTTGATGATAGACTTCATCATATGCTTGGTCAAGATGCTAATCTTAGATCGTTGTATGCACATCTTGCAATTATGTTCTTTACTAGTAAGCATCCTCATGCTAAGAGTATGTCTCAACAAAATCTGAAGAATACTATGACTGTGCTTGGCGCTAATATCGGTGATCCTAGCCATATGAAGCAGGTTATAAGGAATATTGCTAATCAGGTAATTGATCAAGCAGCGAAAAATTCAGCTGGTCTACCTATGAATGAGTGGGATGATCAGGTAGATGCTCTATATGGTGAGAAGTATCCTATTGATATACGTAAGCAAGGATTGCGACCTGATAGTAGATATTATCTATCTGATAATGCACGGTTCTCTTTGAATCCTGAATGGGCTGAGAATATTGAGAGGCCTGGAGATACAGTTGAAGAATTTCTAGCGGCTGCTGATGGTCAGATATTGATGGAGACTTGGTATGACGCAAAGACAGGGACTGCATTAACTTGGACTGAGATTCAAGATAAAATAGATAAGAGTGACTTCCCAAAGATGGGTCCAGAACACCTTAATGCTGCAGCCACAAATTCTTTAGCTGCTGGAAGGTTGGAGGAGCTTCTAGGAATTATCAATCATCCTATTGAGATGGCGCCTGCGTTGAGGCAAGACTCAGATCCTATTACAATTATTAGTCAAGAAAATTTGAGGATAATGATGCAGTCGCTTGATTCATCAGGGCAACCATCGCCTAAGCTAGAAAGGGTAGAGTAATGGCTACTAAAATTCCTGAAGTAGATAGTATTACACTTGACAGTGGAGATACACTTCGTACCCCTAATCCTGAGGAGTTTGCAAAGATCCTGGCAGAGCAGAAGCGTAAATTGGAAGCATCTGGTAGAGCAGGTGAGATACTATTTGGGAAAGGTGCATTTGGAGATCGAAGGAAGCCTGCTGGTCCTTTTGAGGTAATGCGTCATACAAAGAAGGGTGGTATTTTAGCTGCAAAGCCTAGAGCTTCTGGATCAGAAGAACTTGCTATCAGCGCTAAGGAGCTTGGACTTGAAGGATTTACCTCTGATGCAGGGACAGAAGAAGGCCTTCTTAACTTGAGTCCTGAAGGTATTCGTCCTATTACTGTAATGGTAAAGGATCCTGAGTCTAATGAGTATGTGAAATATAGAATTCTTGCGGAAAGTAAAGAGCAGGCTAATGAAGTGCTAGATATGCTTGGCATGGAACGTAAGGGTCAGATGATGTTTGACTCTGAAATTCAGACTGCTAAGGCCCTTGCTGGAGAAGGATTTGACGCTGCCAGCCGATATCTTGGATTGGGTGTAGATGCCCTTACTGATTATATTCAAGCTTCTGATACCCTTGCTACAGATGGAGATATCCTTAGACAGCTCTCGACTGTTCCTGGCTTTCTTAATAAGGAGAATGATAACCCCTGGGCCTTTGCATTTGGCTGGGATATTACTCAGACTAAATCATTGGAAGCTAAAGCTGCACTGATGAAAGAGCAAATACCTGGAATAATTACAAAGATTGTGGTTGGTAAGAAGGGTCAGTTGGAGCTCTTCGCTAAATTTGGACCAGAGGGACGTTGGGCTCAGATTGACAATCCTGGTATACCTATTGGCAAGGGTACATTGGATGGAGTATTGGCTGAGTTGGAAGGTGATGCTGGTCAGGTTGCAGGTCATCTACTTAATGCTACTACTACTATGATAATGCTAGCAGCAAAGAAACTACCTGTATGGGCACGAGGCGCTTCAGGAAAAGCAGTAGCCAGTAAGTTGGCTGAGGGAGTTGAAGGAGCTATACAGAATACAGGTTTTCATCAATATCTACTTAGGGCAACTGGAACTGCACTTGATACTAAGCTTGGTAGATGGATATATCAAGGGTTGGGTATTAGTGGAGCTGCTGGAATTGGTCATACTATAGATCAGTCTATTGTGAAGAGTAGAGGCTTCCGCCATGATGAATGGCAAGACATTATGGATGAAGCTGGTATTGTGTTTCAAGATGTATTCATTATGGATAGAGGGTTGGCTATAGTGACTGCTGGGTTGAGCACTTTTGCTAGCCAACCTATGAAGTTGTTCTATCGAACTAAGGAAGAGCATATCATTGCAGCAATGGCAGCTGCTAAGGAATATCATATGCCCTTAATGCCGCCTGACCTACATCCGATGTTTGGGTCTGCATGGATGCAAGCAGAGAATCTATCTGCCGCTGCTGCTCAATTTGCTTCTCATAGAGATGCATTTGTCCTATCTGGAATGAAGGATGGATTTATTCGTAGGGTGCTTGATGGATCTAAGGAGCTTGCACCTGAAGAACTTGCAGCAATAGCAGGTCAGTATAAGAAGAAGATGATCGCTCAACTTGGTGACTATGGTACAGAGCTGGCTGGCAATAGAGCTCTTCGTAAGCATATTTATGAGTATGGTATAGCTGATAAGAAGGGTCTAATGGACCTTGCAGTGGATACTGCACCTCATGTCGGTAAAGCTACATTTACGATGACTAAACTTCAGCAGATTAAAGCAAAGGCTGAAAGGTTAGGTGTCAGACATGCTTTGGAAGGTACTAAATTTGGTAAGAAAGGGCAAGCCATTTTGCCGAGTGGTAAGATAGCCAGTATATCTGAGTCTACTGCAACCTTAGCTGATCCCATGAGTACTGAAGTTGAAGGGCTGCTTAGCTTGGTTAATACACTTGAAACTAGAATGGTCCATGTACCTGGCAAGGATTTTGTAGGTCAGACGAGTACAATAGTTGATCAGATCATCGCACTTCGTACACGAGCCTTTGCGTTGGCAGATGCACCTGGACAGAATATGGTGTCTGCTAATGCAGCAGCTGCAACCTTTAAAGAAGCTAAGCAGATGATGCTTAATCCTGTAAATGCGAGTAAGGAACTTAAGAGTAAATTGAAGCGTATGTCTGAGTATATGGATGATAGTGAGCAATTGCAAAGTAGGATGTGGGTTAAGCGTATGTTTGATCCTAAGTATCAGCCTAAGTATGGTGACGCATATGAGATCGGCGTGGAGTTCTTCAACCTTCAACGGCCTGAGGTAATTTCTGAAGCTAAGCAGATGCTTACAGGTCAAAGGAATGTGCCTGGATCAGCTGTTAAATGGGAAGAAGTACGTAGAGGGTTTGCCGCTAAGATGATTAACAACCCTTCTGATATACCAGCTATTATAGCTAATAAAGAGAATCATGAAGGATTAAGGCTCCTGTTTAGCAAGAGTGAACTAGCATCATGGGAAGGTTTGGCTAAGGATCTAGCAGCATTTCAACAAGGCCCAATGGCTCGGCTTATGGAACACTCAACAGACGTAGCTGAACCTCTCAAGGCATTTTGGGTAAGTAAGAATACTGATGCGCTTAGATCTTTCATGAAGGAGGCAGGAGGTGCTGATAGTGCTGGAGGTCGTGCTGTAGCAGGTAGTTTCTTCTCTTTCCTGCTGCGTGAGAATAGCACTATGCTTAAGGGTATGGATGTTCTTAATAAAACTGCGATGGCTAAGGCTATGGCTGAGCTACGTACCAGTGGATGGTTGGATATACTGGTCGGGCAAGAGCGGGCTGTAATGCTGAATGCTAAGGGAGTTGAGACTGTACTAAGTATTATGGTCGGTGGAAGTAATATGGGTGCAGGCTTGATCACTGCAAGTGTTACTCAATCTGCTGTTGGTGGTGTACTTGCTGCACCTAAGAAGGCTGTGCATGGTTGGAGAAAATGGTTCTCAAACTATATTGGCGGTAGGTATCTTGTCAGTCCAAGTTTGTTCAAGACAGCCAAGCTACCTAACCCACGTTATTATGGATCTGTGGATGGTAAGCACCTTATACCGCCAGAGATGTCTTATCTTAGGACATTTGCTGATATGATAGCGGCAGCTCATGCTATAGCTGAGAAGGACGCAAATGATCTTGGTCTTGGTGAGGAGTTCGGTGCTGCTGATCTTAGAAATAGTATGGATGGAGGATCCCCGAAGGTCAATATCCGTGCTGAGGATACAACGCAACCTCCTAGATCTGCAGCGACCTTGCCAGGTACAAATGCTCTTGGTCTACCTAATCTGCAAGCTGCGGAGCGAAGGACGGCAGGACCTGCTCCATCAATACAGGCACCTCAAGTTGGTCAACAGCCGAGAAGAGCAGGCGGTGGTATGCCTACAGGTGATGCTGCAGGAGTTCCGCCAGGTCCGCGTCCCAAATTGGGACCGAACTAACCGAACATTCGAGCTTGTTGCTGCTCCCAGCAGGTATCGCAATACCAGGCAAAGTATAGTATAGTTGCTATACCTGCATGATCGGACGGCCTGTAGCTTATAATTTCAGTCCATGTTCTTCCTTCAGCTTCTATCTTCTTCATAGGTATTTCACAGAAGGTACATTTATCTTTATACTCAGCCGAGCCAGTCATTTAATCCCTCACTTTAAATCTACGAATAGTATACCCTGCCGTCTTAAGATCGTTGATGATTGCATAAACTAATATATCAAGATCGCAGTTAGCATATGTATCTGCTTGTTTAGCAAGAAGTGTGCGTGCTATACACTTACGTGACTCTCTTAGATTGCGTTCTCTAATTCTCTTTATTAAATCTTTTATACTAACCGAGCCAGTCATAGACGGTCCTTCCTGATTCTGTGTTGACAATAGTCCTGATAAACCCTGATATTTCAAGTGTAGATAGAACTATCTCCAAAGTACGCTCATCAACATCTCTGTACAATTGACGCTGTATATCATTTTTAGATATCTTACCTCTTGCTTTAACAAGTTCCATTACCATAGCGGTCTGTTCAGCGTAGGCAGATAAACCTACCCGCCCAAAGACTTCCGGCATCGACCTTTCCGCGTGTGTGAGGAGTTGAAGCGCCCTATCAAAATCGGTTCTGGTAATGATGAGTCTGTTGGAATGAGAAGCACTACAGACCATTGAGAGCTTCTTGATGTGGGTCGCTCGACGAGAATTATACCCTCCGAATCTTGAATCAGCAATAGCTGGCCGTCCCTTGGCAATCTTATCTTCTTCGCCTTTATACCAGGTTTCATATGCTTTAAGACTCGCTCTGTCAAATGTGAACTCGCCAACGAGACTTCTGATGATTTCGAGGTCATGTAGTAGATCATCCCTTAGTTCTTCATCTACTCCGATGAGGTTGGGGTTGGTTATTACTTTTGCCTTCTTATGCTCAACAACAAAGATGATCCGGGAGGTGAACCCTCCTCCAATGGCGCCAAGAGGGATTGTAGTTGGGATCCAATCTGGTGCCATACTTGCGAGGACGTTGAGGCAGACACCGATAACTTCGTCGATTCCACCGTGCTTGGTCTCATATACCCATTTATCTCTAGAATCGTACCAGTTGGTAAGGTCTGCAAGGAAGCGTGTATCAGAATCTCCAAGGAATACTGCCAGCTCCTCCGCAATGACGCTGACGGCACATTGAAATCTAATATCAAGACTTCCAGAGTTAGGTGCATCGAAGTTTTTGATTGCATTCTTCATCCTCCTTATTAAAGCTTCTTTAGTTATGCTCTCTGATACCAGTTCCGTACCTATATCCTGAAGTAAGGATCTGGCGATCACGATAGGTTCCCCCTTCCGCACGCCGGAGGGGCCTATCAGTACAATGTAAAGGTTTGCATATATCTCTGAGTGTCCCCACTTCATCCATACCTTCCGCTCAAGCGCGCTGGCTATTACTGATAGCCCAGACCAGGTATGGTACGATACTGGTGATTCAGAATTCTTGCAAAACTCCATGTACCCTTTTAAGAAGTCATGCTGCTTTCGCTGTTCCACAGGACGCTTCGTATGCTAGTCGAAGGTTTTCCGGCACGTCTTTAAGGTCCTGTATATTTACCTTCTGCATAGCTGCTTCACCCCAGTTTATCCCCAGTTTAATATCACGTTCTAGCACAAAATGTACTCCACGGTATATGCAGGTTTGAGTCATAGCACGATCACAGAAAAGAACCTGCGCTGCCAACTCGTCGTAAGACTCGAACTCATGATGAGTAAGTACGGAGTCGTGCACTTGCGCTGCAAGATTGACTTTCTTATTAGAATAGTGGTATATAGCACGCATACCTCGATTGGTTATGTTACCTATCGTAGACTGTGGGATAAAAGCGTAGGCGGCCATAAACAGTTCAATGTCCCACTTGTCCATAAACTTCCTAGATTGACCGAAGCAGTTGGTAAGCTGCCTATTATTCTCACGTAGCTCTTGCTGTATATCCTTGTACCACTGCTTGATACCTGGATAAGCAAGGTCACGGTATATCCTTACAACATGGCCTGCGTCAGCCTCAAGCATACCACACCACAGCGCGAATCGTTTATACTCCATACCATAATTGAGACCGTGATTACCCTTCTTACCTGCCTGTCGAATAGACATGCTGCGTGGCAGGAAGAAGTCGCTGATAGGTATACCTTCCCACCTTTCAGGTAGCTGCTTCCTTCGTACCTCTGCGATCTGAACAGGATCATTAAAGTGCCCGATCAACTCATGCTCGAACTTCACGAAGGGTTCAGGTGCGCCAGAGATCATACTGCCGGTGCGGAGATGTGCGTCGAGTTTGTTCTTGACGACATCCAACATCCTGACATCACCACAGCAGTATGCTGTGCATACCCACTCAGCCTGAACAAGGTCAGTTTCGATGAAGCAGTGTTTGGTCATCTTTTAAGTACTTCGCGAATTAAGACAGCTAAGGCAATTATAAGGCCTGTAGCAATTGTTACTGCCATAACTGCTGCCATAACGCTAGTAATTACTCGAGTGTAGTCAATTATATCTCCGCAGACCATCATATCAATCTATCCCCACCTGTACCATTCTAATACCTGCTTCATGTATCATAGACTCTGCATCTTCAAGTGATGTACGCCAGTTGGTTGGGTCTTGTCCTTCTATTATCTCACTCATGTCATGTTGTCTAAGGAACTTAACCTGAGTAATCCCTGAGTTAATGATAACTCCAGCACACTGAGCGCAGGGGGGCTTAAGGAGATATATAGTGCATCCGGCAACTGGTATATGTGAATTGAGAACTGCGTTGACTTCAGCATGAATGAAATAGTTGTACTTGTCCGGTCTGTTGTGATAATGGGCCTCAAATTTGATTCCTTGAGGAATCCCGTTAAAGCCAGTGCTAACGAGTCTTTGTCTTTTATCAACAATTACTGCTCCATACTTTGAAGATGTATCCTCAGACCATTCTGAGACTACAGCCAGTACCTTACTCCATCGAGTGTCCCATGTCCGTTTGCTCATTGTGTAACAGCCTCCCGAATCTCCTTAGCTCGCGCTCGGCCAGTGTCGGCGGCGACCTCCCTGATAGCTTCGTCGAGGAGTGTAGCCGCTATATTAAGGTTAACTCCTACTACACCATTATTCAAGATTAGTGCATGCGCTTGCGCAACTTTGTCCAGCGTGTTCTTTTCAATAACATAGAAAGTTTTTCTTTTACTCATCGTATAGTTATCCCCACTCCCAAGCCGTTTAGCTCCAGCAGAATCGTATCAAATATCTTCTTGCAGCCCTTACCAAATCCAGCCTGACCTTTGCTTAACTCTTCCTGTGCTGTGCCGAACCAGATCACCTCATCACAAGGTATCTTACCAGGGTAGGTCACAAGGAACTTCCTCAACCCTCGTACAGCATCACATCCTTCAATACAGAATGATGATCTACCAGCCATCCATTCTACAACACGCCTACTACGATCTTCCCACTTCAACTCCTCACAATCAAGGAGATTATCAGTGCTTATTACATCCTCCTTCTTATAATGCTCATGTGCGTAAGTTGTCTTGCCTGATCGAGGTACACCGATTATTACTATCTTACTCATCTTTATTTCTCCTTCAGGCCGTGCTCTTTGAGATCAACTAGTGTTACCCATTGACCATCTGGATGTTTATAGACAAGCCAACCAATAAAGCCTGTATAATTTTCAGGGCCTAGTACAATACCTAGATCTGGAATATACCTACCTGAGTATATCACTTTGACGGCCATGCTTTGTTGTGCTGTTACAGCATCACTCATCAGTCAGTTCCCCTTCTACTACATCTTCTATTGCCACTGCTTCTTCTTCTTCCTTCAGCTGCGTTGCCAGTAGTTCAACGGCCTTAGCATACATATCATTCTCTTCATCCTGTGCATCAGGTTTGAAGGTACAGCCACATACCTTCTCAGCAGTCAAGCCACAGGTCATCTTGTCATCGGAGAATCCTGCACATCGTTCCTTCGAGAATATCCTATTACGAATAGCGACGGAGATAATCCATTCTTGGCGATTCTCCAGCGCGTCGATCTGTTCACTGTAACAACCAGCTGTTGCGAGTAGTAGTACAGTAATTGCTAGGATACGCATTGTTACTCCTTGTTTGTCGTGTTAGATTTCAGTCATCGGGTCAACCTCTTTGTGATGCAACAGCGCGGCTCAGGCTCTAGCCGGCGGCAGTGGTCTGAGATCAAGTCCCCAAGCATCGGCAGACTGATTCCCCATTTACGGGCCAACCATTCGAAGGTCTGCCCATTCTCGTGAATCTCCCAGCACAGAAGCTCTCCAAAGCTCGCGCCACAGCCAGTCGGGTGATCCCGGTACTGCAATTCGATGAGCCGTCGAAACCGCTCTGTGTGTGGCTCTTCGTTATCGATCATGCTCACTCCGATTCCTGACGTGTTGCAGGAATTGGGTTCTGGTGGATTGCGGCATCTCCATCGCGAATGTGCCGTTCAATCTGGCGGCAACGTTCCCCCCAGTTCAATTCCCCTGCGCCGGCTTTAGCCATTTTGACAAAGAACGCAGCCCAACCCGCACACCGCTCCGTCTCGGCCTGAACGGCAGCGCGGATATCTTGACAACACTTGCACCCCCCGCACTGATCAGCCCAGACATCACAGCAATCATGCTCTGGTTCACGATCGAGATATACGATCAGCTTTCTCTCTTCCGCCGTCTTCTCACTCATGCTCGCTCCTCTAAAAAATCTGGCACCAAGAATCCCTTGAACCTTGGATCCAGATTCTGATAGTTTAATCCTTTATCAAAGACGGTCTTGGATGATGATAGACGACCTGAAGTCGTGCCTCGTGGATCATAGAAGCATCGCAGACGCCTATCTTCGTCATACTCAACCTCAAGGTACGTCCCATAAAGCTTACCCAGAGATCTAGCCTCTTGCACAAGCCTTGCTTCTGGTAGTTCAAATTTACGGAAGATCCTCGCCATAGCCTTATCGTCCGTTGTAGGCTTTCGCGTTTTGCGATCAGTGTAGGGCGCGATTCCTTTATGGTCATAGAAGTATTGTACACACTGTTTGGGTGATGCAGGGTTAAAAGCATAGTCAGATGCTGCTTCAAGTTCCTTCAACTTATCATCCCATTCCTGCTTTACATCTTTCTTCACTTCATTCAGCACATCAATATCAAGTTGAATACCCCTTGACATCATATATAGGCAAGGGTCAAAGTTACTCATCGTTTCATTGTAGGTCCACTGTAATGCTTCGTTAGCTGCCAGCTCAGCGGAGAGTACAGTCCAGATCTCTGGAAGGCAGATAGCATCCTTTGCATTATATCTATAGAAAGTGTCAACATCTACCCAAGGCTTCAACCAGAGCTTCTTGTCATCCTTGTAATATACCATGTCTGTGTAGTTGCTTACTACAAATTGCAGCTTGGCTGAGAAGTCAGGATACAGGATACGATGAGCTATCATAGTGCAGGCCAACTTACAGCGCATCCTTATAACATTCTGCAACCACATGAAGCTGCTGTCAAACATAGCGTTGTGAAAGATGGCTGTGTTCTTCTTGTTAGCAAATACCTTGGCCATCTTATGCCAGATATACGCTTCCTGATCTTCGTGCCAACAGTCACCATATAGTGGAATGCAGACGCTCAACTTATCATTGGGTGCAAAAGCAATACAAGATACTTCATCGTTAAGGCACTCAATATCACAACCAAAGACACGACCGTCAGGGTGATTAAGACTTTCCAAAATCTGATCCACTTGTGCAAAGCTTGGATTGATGAGGAGGTGTCGATCCTTTCGCTTAATCTTAGGATACGCAGACTCATGCGTCGCTTTCCGAAAGTCAGCGACAATACTATACCTGTTAATGTAGGGCCCTCGACCGAGTAGCACACTAGCCGGATGAAAGGTGCCCAAGGTTTTACGACTTGCCAGGAGTGTAGACTCATATACTGAACCTCGATGCTTAGTAATCTGCCCATGACCTGTCATACAAGCCAGGGCTAGATTACCAAGTGGTACATATACATTTGCTTTATATCCACTCAGCCTGCTCTTCAAATCTAAGGCGGCGGTCTTACCCTTTTCTGTAAGGTTACCTTTACCGTCTATCCAAGGTTTAGTATCCTTTATCTTATGCTTAATGACATTGACGATGCTGCAGGTGGCTCTAATAATTCCAGCTTCTTGAAGGAAGTTATTAAACGCTTTACCTGCAGGACCGACCAGCGGCCTATTGTGCATTATCTCATAGGTGCTTGGCGCTTCTGCTATAAAGCAGATTTTCGAGTTCGGGTCACCTTCTGAATAGGGCGTGCTTCGCATTCTATCTCCATATACTTGCAGATACCCTTCAATTTAAGGATCTCGTCCTCAAGTCGCATGGCGTACTTCCGCATTTCTGTAAATCGTTTAGCGCTTAGGCTCTTGTCACTCAACTCAAAGGGAAACTTACACCTTCTTCGTATCTCCGCCTTCTCCTCCAGCGCTTCCGGCGTCCAAGTTCTCTGTATTGCTTTCGGCACTCTTAACATCCTCCCGTATCTGTAGCAGGAACTTGTTCCTATACTCTTCGGATAGATCCCAGCCAGTTGCCAGCATACCTAGATTGAATGCAGCCCTAATTGTAACGCCGCTGCCAAGGAACGGAACAAGTATACGCATCTTCTCTGTGTAGACGAAGGTGCTGAGTATTTCCTGCATCAGTTCGATAGGGCGTTGGGTAGGATGATACTTGCTAGCCCCTGGTACAGCCTTGAATTGGAATACGTTGCTACGGCCTTGCTTCTTCAGCGGCGGGCCGCCCTTGCGAGCTACATAAAATGGTTCATAGCAATTTGCCAGGTTCAGGCTAGGCTGCTGGGTTTGACCTGATTCTTTAACCCATATCCCAGGTACGTCGTTAACTGTGAATCCTGCATTCTTAATCGCGAGATAGGTAACGTGTTGATGTGTCGGTCCAAACCAGAAGATGGCAAATGCATCTGTGGTAAGTTTGATAAACACCTCATCAGCAACTTGTCCAAGGAAGTCCGCGTAATTGTCTGCGTCGACTTCGTTGTAAGTTTCGAGATTCGACCCATCTGCGCTGCCCTCCTGCTTCTTCGCTTTCTTCAAGTCAATCCCATAAGGAGGATCAATTTCCGCAAAGTGGAATGATTGAGGCTCACCGTATTGAGCCATAGATTCTATACAGTCACCAACTTGGTAACAGCCAGCAGCCAGCTTCAATCGTAGGGTGATAAGCTCATCTTTACTGGTAACTGCCTTGGATTCTATTAGCACTTCCTCAAGTACATCAGGCTTTTCCTTTTGCGTAGCCTGTGCAATCTTACCAAGTGCGGCACCTTCCCCTTCAACTTTTTCATGTACTTCCTTTTCAGCTTTTTGTGTAAGGACCTCAGCCATAATACTTTCACGCATCTTATTCATACTCTTACGAGCATCATCAAGGCTCTTGCACTTAGCTAGATCAGGGATTTGAGCCAGCGCTTCACCCATAGCTACATGACGACCGACTTGGCTCTTTGTGGAGTCTATCTCCTCAGCCATCTCACGAAGGGATAGACCCTTCATCAGCATAAGGTTATACTCCATTGTGCAGCGTTCCTGCCAAGTCAGATCCTTACGGTAGATGTTCTCAATCAGTTCAAGTTCGGCGACAGTTATATTATCTACTTCACGGACTATACAGTCAATATGAGTCAGCTCAAGATGTTCATGTGCTCTATATCGACGGCCACCAGTTATAAGAAGATGTGTATCATCATCGTCTGTGGGTGATATAGTGATAGGTTGCAGCTGACCGATCAGCTTGATATTTGCTGCGAGGTCTTCAATATCACCATAGTCCTGTCGTCCCCTCTCTCCAAAGTCAATTTGAGTTAGAGGGATGCTAATAATCTTCTTGAATGTGGCCTTAGCCATTATTTCTTACCTCCAAGACGTGCTTTCATCTTCGTTAAAAGTGCAGCTCTATCTGCATCAGACATCTTTGCAAGTACCTGTTCTATACTCTCCTTCGGCTTTGCAGTCTTCTTTTTAGTAGGTGCTTTCTTCTTACTGATGCGTCTGTTCTTTCTAGTCTCTCGTACCATCTCAAGGATCTCATCGGCAGGTAGGCCCTCCAATGATTTTCTGAGGTCATCAAGTTGCCCCATTACACTACCTCACCAAAGTTACTATTCGGAGGGTATTCACCTCTCTCATGTAGCTCATGGTCCCGCTGAATAGCCCACTGCATTTGGTTGAGTAGAAATTCAATTGCGCGAGATATTGCGAGAGTATGACCGCCTTCCAGAGCACTGACTACCTTGCTCCTTTCAGGAAAGCTCCCAGTCATCTGAATACTGATACGTCCCATTACTTCTCCTTCCTTGGAATAACTATCTCAATCTTTCCACTAAGCACATAGCCTAACAACGGCTGACCATGCTTTTCAAGTGCAATAGTCAATGCTTCCATAAGCTGACGAATGGCCTCACTCTTCATACCGTGAGGTACAATCGCGTCAAATCTTTGATTTACTTTAGAGTCTACCCATACGCCTATACGTTGGCGTTTCTTATCATCGCTCACGCTTACCCCCAGGTAGTGGACCTGCCCTAAGCCATTCTAACTGCCTTGTCATGTATTTGGCTTGTCACCCCGAAAGTTGCCTTTCGGAGAAATAAACTTTTCCGAATACATCTAGGCCGAAGGACAGGCCCACCTATACTGAAGGAGGAGGCAGCCACTCGTGCAATCAGGTGCTATCAGCCGGTATCTCCGGCCTAAGGCGCTGACTGCCTCCTCCAATATCCTACATGCCCGCTTCGATCCTCGGGACAGTGATGACATTACGTTCTTCCTTATCATCACCTACGTCGATCTTCACGAGGACATCTTGTGCGGTAGCGCCGTCCAGATCTTCAGCGTTGAAGCCGTCAGCCTGGAAAGCTACACCAAACAGATCACAGAATCGCTTGACCCGTCTGACGAAGTTCTTAGCCATCTGCTCATCCTCTTTCCAGTCGGCCGCGCTAGGAAATACCAGGAAGTGCATGATGGGAGCTACGTCAGGTACTCCTTCAACTATCATCATAATGTGAAGGACCTTACGGTCACCCTTCTTGCTATCCTTCAGCTCCTTGTTCATGATTCGAAGATCATAACGGCCTTCTTCGACGAGTCCTTCCTCAGGAGCATCGCCCATAGCTACTCGAATAAAACTCTCAGCTGACATTGGTTCTCCTCTTGTGTCCCGATATGGGACATCAGCTATCAACAAAGGCCCCAAGCCCCTGACCCTCAGGCGGCTTGTTCGGGTCCAGCGTGATATCTTCTACGGGGTCAAGCCCCTTAATACTTGTACGACAGAATGGGAAGTTGCGATTACCTGCAACATGCAGGCTGTATGTTACTTCACCGTCCTTGCCAGTATCTCGTTCGGTAGCATAGGTCTGTGAGAATAGCAATGGAATCCTGATACGGTTACGACCTATAGTCATAATCCTGTTGCTGATCCGTCCAGAGAACTCATCCTTGTACGGCTCAACGTGTGCTGTGGCAAGTATCTTTAAGCCTGTACCAATAGCGGCGCGGAAGATAGTCCTTTGCAGATTCATGACAGCAGTGTAATCAGCTTCCTCAGGATGCTTGCCAAGACGACCATTCAAGAATGTCACCCTGTCCATGATGATATCTGTGAATGTGGTGTGAGAATCAAAGCATATCCAGTCATACCCCTGCTCATGAAACCACCCTTGCTCACAACGTAGTTGGAAGTCAGCCTCAAATTGAGGGTAGGCCAACGGTTCAGGCTTCTTCTTCCTTGCAGTCTTATCATGCTTATGATCACCCTTCTCAGCCTTCAATGTCTTGACTGAGATGTCCAGCTCGGATGGATCAGGTATGAATGATACATAGTCATAATCCCCTACACCATATGAATCCAGTGCATTAGGATCAAAGACATAGATGAACTTCTTACCTGTTAAGGTAGTAATGATAGTGCTCTTGCCAGTGCCACCCTCACCGCAGACTAGTACCTTTGGTACAGTTACAGCCTGTGCATCACTTCCCTTCTGTACCGGCTGCAGGGTCGGCGCTTGGCGAGTCGATGTTGCTATCTCCTGCCTTATCACTCGGGTCATCTTCACTCCTTATTTCAAAGCGGCCTTGAATATCAGTATGGTTACCTGCTGCATAGTGGAAAGCAGTACCAACAAAGTGCATATTATCAAGTCGGCCAATGATCTCTGCACCTACTGTGTATATAGCACAATTTATCAGTGCAAGTTCAGCAGTTGTAGGCCCTCCATGTGCTGCCCTTTCTGCAGATATCTCAGCCATCTCCATCAACTGTTCAGGCCTTAGCATTCTGGAACTCCTTAATAAGCTTGGCAACTTCTTCCCTTTGCTCATCGGTGAAGGGTGACCAAGGATCTACAATGAACCCTACTGGAGTGCCATGCTCGATCAATCCCTTGATAGGATTGCCCCATCCCTTACATAGATCAAGGTAGGTGCAAGGGCTGTTAAAGTTGTAGCAGTTTCCGGTATTCTTCGGCGCGGCGGGCATGTAGGGGAGATTGAAGATGTCAGCGTTGCAAGATTCTATACTTTGTTTGACAGCATCTGCATACTCAATCTCAAGCACTACCTTATCAACCTCTATCCTACGTATCTCCTCTCTTACCTCCCACAGCCAAGCATCCATCTGATCCATTGATCTTGATACAGGGGTAAAGCAGAATATATCATGATGCAGCTTATGAACAAGAGCACCGTCGATATACACTCCACCGAAGTCATCTCCATAGAGCATACGTGCTCCATAAGCATAACCGTCAACTTGACTGTTTGGACTAAATGATTCAGTGAAGGAGGAAAGGAATCCTCGATCTTTGCTGTAGGCTGATGTGGATTTGTGGTCTATGATGAATCGCTTGCCAGCACCAGGACCAGATACACGTTCGATCACCTTATCCAGCCTACCACTATACCACAATCCAGAATCATTGGAATCAAGTGGCACGATGAAGGGCTGTTCAACGGCTACCAGTTTGTACTGGAACTTAGCAATATCCCAACGGTCTACAATGTAGGATATGAGCATCTCAATTGCTGTGCTGGGAGTGCGTGCTTTGAGACGCTTTGTCCAGTCATCATCCATGTCCACTTCACGTGGGAAACCTTCATCAGCCCAGCAATCTTCCCACTTCATATAAGCCATCTTAGCAAGTGCAATTACCTCGTCCTGCTGTCTGACCTTGGATAGCTGTCCTATATTAGCCCATATAACATCGCAAGCTTTATGCCAGGATAGACCAAAGGCTAAAGGTGGGGAAGACCCTTCCCTGTCAAGATGTGCTTCATGACGGAAGAAGTGCTTCCTGTTACATCCACGATGACCTGATACTTCAGTGTTGTCATAGATCCGTAGGTTAGCAGACATTATATACCCTTGTCGTCATAGTAATGCTGAATATCAAGTGTATCAAATCCTATCTCTGCCCGTAGAACATTGACTTGATCTATCAGTCTATCTATAACTTGCTGTATCTTACCAAGATGAACTTCGTGATTATGCAGTCTATCATCATGTACTTGTACTCTACCTGAAAGGGTTTCACGAGTAGGTGTCGGTTGTATATCTGCATTGCGAGACGGCGCTGATGCGGTCATTCTACTTCTCCTTAGGCTTCGGCACCGGGGTCGGTGCTGGTGGTTGAGTTGGTGCTGGTACTTCTCTTACAAGTCTACTATCCACAGGTCCATATGCTACACCAGGGCCTGGGTTAGGAATGAAAATGACAGTGTTTATAACCGCAAGTAAAGAGACCGTTATGTACATACTGACCTTCATAATTGTTATCCTCTGTAAATAGAGTATGATTTATTATGATACTTACTCTATCTGATTTAGACATATTCTCGCCGTAGATAGAATGTAGCGTATGTTGGGCCATTAGATGATGTGTAGAAGGTCTACAAGCCATATTACCTGCATTTATAAGCTCCATCAAGTAATACTCAAATCCATCAACTTCCCAGGAGTTGGATGCTCTATTCTCTCTATGCTCATTACTCACTTACACTCCAATGGAGAGGACCGCCTGATGAAGGATTAAGTAGGAAGGGGTAACAACCTACATACTGCGGGTGTCGGCGCGCAGCTCCTGTTGAGGACAGACGGTCCTCTCCGTGTTATGTAGCAAGACTCCTACACGACAACATATAAGCTACCGTACTCTCGTCAGACCAAGCGCAAGCTTTGTTTACTGAGGCGTCATGAACCGCAGCGATTTGTCCTGCCTTTATAAGTGGGAGCCTTACCTATAATTTATGATGCCCTTCTATAAGTGCATTACAGCACGGTCTACACATAAGTGCATTTTCTACCGAGCAGTCACTGCAAAGTGGATCTCCACACTTTACACAGACAAGTTCATCGGAGTCACTGGTTACATCCTTGTCACAGTTGATGCATTTGAAGTACTCTGCCATCTGTTCTTCAACCATTGCATCTGTTACATCGGGAGGTAGGTTAGATTCAGTCATCTTACCCTCAAAGGGGGATAGACGACAGGCCTACATTGGGAAATCGCAAAGTGCCGTAGACCTGCCGCCCACCTGGGGATGAGATTACTCAGCGTTCTCGGTAGCTTCCCGTCGCTCCGTAACAGACGCCAGAAGTGCAGCCAGATCCTCATCTGACATACCAGACATAAGGTTCTCGGCCTTCTTCTCCAGCGAGATTCCAGGTCCGCGCTGACTCGGATTCCAACCAGCAGCGAAGCTCTGCAAGTCGTCCTCGCTGAACTCCTTGCCCTTGATCTTCGTCCGAATAGCGGACTGAAGGTCGATTACCACAGCGCCGCGAAGCTTGCTGTAGCAGACCTCTCCTCCCCACTGCTCGACCGCCTCTTCGATAGTAGAAGGAAGAGTAACCTGAACTTCATACTCCACACCAACGCGGCCTACTGCATGATGATCGTCAGGGACGCTGGTGATCTTGGCGGTGATTGTCTCTTGTGTAGGTGACAATTTGATTCTCCTCGTAATGCCCCGTAGGGCGGGTTAAGGGGCAATACCCCTACTTACATCGAACTGGATACATCGGCCAGGTCACTTCTGGCTTGAGGAGTTCTCTCGTCCCCCGATTTTTTAACTCCCTGATCGCAGGAACTGGTATAACTAGTATTCCCAGCACCACATTCTTTCTTCTGCATCCACCAAAATAGGCAGCAGAACTCACAAGGTCGACTCCTCGTTTACCGTCGGGGCTAGCGCGGCGCACTTTACACAGTGCTCCGATGTATCCAGCAAAAATCCATTATACCACACGGTTGCATAGTTGTCAACCGCACTATATATCCGTAAGACTGTCCCCAATTGGGACGTCAGCATACTCCTCAACAAGCCTATCCATTATATCTCTATGGCTCTCCAACTTATCAGCCATCTCCCTGATCTGATCTGCAACTGCCTCATCATTCCAGGAAGTGCGACTGCCCTTCAATGCGTGGAGGACAATGCAGCAAGCCTCCTTAAGTGCAACTCGCTCTCCGATCATAGCCAGTTTTACGATCCTGACTTTGTAAGCACGAAAGCATACCTCCTCCCATGGCATCTTGTTATATCGCAAGCGTCCGATCTCACATAGCACCTGAGTAGGAGGAGGCCCTTCATCTAAGTTTGCTACCGTGCTATTAATAATCCTGTTGATAGCGGTGTCATCCTGAGCTGCGCGGCGCTCATCCATGATCTCGTTGAACTGCATCATCAAGGTGGCCATCCTTCTATCTTCCTTCAAGCGTGATTCAGCAATGGACACCTGCTCAAAGGCACGATCTGTACTATCCATGCGTAGCATCTTATCATACTCAGGTGCCATGACAGGAATAGGAGGATCGCCTTGTTCTTTTCTTACCACGTTTACTATCTGTAAGATGCGATCTTGCATTACCTCTGGCATCTTCATGAACTCCGATGCCTCATCAGACCAGCCCTCTTCTTTGGACATAGCCCGATCAGGCATTGGACCTCGCATACCATTAGGCCAAGTTGATTCTGTGTTGATAAGTCCATCTTTGATACGCGATACTGTTGTTTGAGATATACCAACAAGCAGGGCGACTTTCATTTGAGTTACTCCTTGGAATAGGAGTGTCTTCACCTCAGTCGCCTGCCTGTCTGTTATACTCTTCTTGAGATTCGCCACAGTTATCCTGTAAAGACGTGGTAAGCTAAGTACAACAGGTATATTATAATAAGCCACTTAAACATGAATACTAATATCGGTCCAAGGAACAACCGCCCTCCTTTGTTGGTAGGTGCAAGCGTCTGCTTAACGACTAGAGATACCTCCAGCCTCTAAGACAGTGCATTCTCCGTGCAAGGGTTAAGCAGACGCAGTGAAATCATGGACTACCCCAATTCAAACTGATTATATCCCAAAACCGATTAGTTGTCAAGGGGTCTTATTGCATTCTTCCACAGAAGATAACTCTTGAACCATTCTGTCGGCTCCTTACTATGCATCTCTACTGACGCTCTACGTGCCCACAATTCAGTAGCTGTGGATAGACCAATCGCAAGTTTGATAAGTGCATCTGTATTAATTGGATCTGTTTTATACAGCTGCTTAAAATACGCTGGCCACATCTCAGATAGCAAAGCAGGTGCAGCTTCTTCAGGCAAGCCTGTTGCTGCTATGGCTTCTCTTATCAGCTTATCAACAAATTCTTCAGACTCTTTAGTAGGTTCAGTGCTCATGCTATCCTCTTAAACTTAGTATGCATATGGTACTCCATTAAACTCTGGGAAGAGTACAAGCGCTATTTTTTCACTGAGCTTAGAACCGTGGTATAGCACATCTTCCCATTCAAACTCATGATTATGACCTGGCACTGCATCACAGTATGCAGCCCATGCACATTCAATTCTACTTTGTGCTACTACCAACACTTTACTAGATAGTGCATGCACTCTGACAATAGGCTCCCAGTTATGTGCCTCTTCACTACTTGTTGGAAAGTGGCCTTTGAGTGAACCTTCTAGCGCTCGTGCTCTAGCAAATGCAGGGTGTTCTTGTGTTGTTACATTGTCAGTCATGCTATCTCCTATATGTGAAGTTTCAACCAACCGATCAGTTCAGCAGATCCTTCTCTATCAATGGCTACATAAGGCCCTTGTGTATCTGCATTATCTCGTGTCGACAGTATTATATAACCAGGTGCTCCAGTACAGAGACGCACAGATCCACCTTCTACATTTATCTGAAATGTATCTACCTTCTCTTTAGACACCTTCTCACAATACTTACATGAACCTGATGGTTTCCTATTATGTGCACAGATCTCACACATAGGTTTGTGGCATCCTCTACATGACTGAGATATCCATTTCTTACCTTGATCACAGTTACAGCATACAAATATAGCGGGCATGATTTACTCCTTATACTTCACCTTCAGTTTTGCGAATAGGCATAGCTAGACATGTTGCTAGTTCTCTTCTAGCTGTTGGGTTATTCCATACTTGCACATAATACGTCCAACTATTACCAGTATTATGTTGAGAGACTAGCAATGTGTCATTTTCTGTTAAATACCATCCTACACCTTTATACTTGAATTTGTTTAGATTTTTTTCAATGTCTGCAGGTATTCTATAAACCTTAGTCCAATCAGGAACAGCTAGCATAACATACTCCCTATCATCCCAAATTGGGACGGTTAGCTATCGCGTTTGGCTTTCACCCTGCACATAATCGCTTCCAATTCATCAGGACTCATCTGCTCCAGCATCTTAGCAATCCTCGGTGTGGTGAGATTGGTTGAGTAGATATGGGCAAGATCAGGTATCTTTGTACGTTCTTGTTTGATCTTACCTTCCCTCATCTTGAATCGTGCTTCCTCTTCTTGTGCTCTGTCAAAGCTGTTCTTCATCAGCATCTGCACAGAGGACAACTCAACGTAGGCTTGTTCAAGGAGAGAGTCAATAGAGTGTGGATTCTCGTCGCACATCTTGATTATCGCTTTGCATAGACATTTGATCTGCGCTGTGTCGATGCCAAGATGTCTCTCAGTACACATTACCCCTTTGCATGTCATAGTAGTCTCACCCCTTTTATTTGTAACTATCTAGAACTTGTATCATCTGTGTCTCTTCAACTAATACCTCAGCATCTTCCCCTTCTTATTCAATTCTCTTATCAAGCATTGCAACAGCGTTGGGGAAGAGTAGCTGCGCTATCTTTCTATATGATTTGAGTGTGCTGGGATACCCATTGCTAAGTGCTTTCATTTGCTCACCCCCTTTTGCTTATCAAGTTCGATCTCAATTGTAGTACTTATCTCGATGTGGAGATCTAGTGGTGTCTTATCCTCTATATCAATCAAGAAGAGGATACACTCACCATTGTTATCCTTGATTGTTAGAGTCATATTTTTTTTCCTCGTGGTACTTCGCCAAGTTTGTCACCCTTTCAGCTACTCTATCTACTGCTTCTTGCAAAGTGCGGCCGTATTCTGGCCGTTTGCCTGAACTCCATTGACCGTCTATGTAGATAAATGGACAGATAGTGAATTTATCCTCAGGTGTCCAGCGTATATCTAGGTTGGACACCAAGTCATGTTGTAGAAGTTCTTCAAGTGTCATCTCATCCCCTTTGTAATTGTGCAGTGCCCCTTGCTGCCCTGCCCCTGCCTGTGATGCTCACCACTGTCATGGTGCCTACCACGAATCCTGAAGCCACACTGCATACATGCCTTCTTACCGTTGAGGAACTTAAGCTTCCTCATCTTTCTTTGATGCTCGATGGGCAGCTCAGCAGGCATACCTTCTGCTTCCAGTTGTGCTTTGATCTTTGCTACTGTCTTTGCCATATGCTCAAACAGTGGACTGTAGATTGTCTTGTCAACATCAATCATTTATCACCTCCTAACTCAATATCTGATGCGTTGCTATTATACCGATAGCCAGCCCGACCAGGAACATGATACCTGTTGCTAGTTTGTAACCGTTCAGTTGCTTGGTAAGTATATCTATTACGTTACAATATCTTCGATCTGATGATTGCTCTCCAAATTCTATCAAGTGACGCATTTTAGTAGCACGATCAGTTTGCTTACTATCATGCTCCTTTTTTAGATGTCTTACTTCTGCATCTGCTGTATCTACTTGATCAGTCAGCAGATTTATCATCTTGCTGTGATCTAGTTTACTTACACAATCCTCATGAATATCAGCCATGCTTCTTACCTCCTTGATACCTTGTACTGCTGGGATTAGGTGTAGGATAACACCAATCTACTCCATCAAGTGCATCTAACTCCTTGATATCTTCATTGGTGTATAGTTGGACTACTGCATAATCAGTATCCCATGCCATTAGGTTGACACAGAATCCGATACCTGCACGGGCCATCTTTGGTAGGTCTTCGACATAGACCCATAGCAGTCGTGATTGATAGTTCATGAATACCCCTATTCAATTGGTGCTGTTATTGGTACTTAGTTCCCATCAGGCGTTGCCATACCTAATGAGAACCAACTGCCAACATTACATTGGCTAGATCATGATATCCTCCTATATCGACATCGAACAAGTGCGGGGCAATCCCCGCGATCTAAAACATCATATCACACAATCATATAGTTGTCAATACCACTAAATGAAATAAATACACACTACATAATATAATAAGCAACGGAATAAAATATTCATATTCATATCCGCGCGGCACCTCAAATGAGCATGTTGGAGCCTGTCCTTACTGTTACCATACACATCAGTGTATATCATCCTACCTCAACAAGCTGTAAGCACCCCCACTACACCTAAGAGTATATATAAAAAAAAAATGAATAATAAACCTAACCTTTTGGGACAGTTCTATGAGATTATTAAGTAAAATACCTTAATATATCAATTTAGTGTGCTAATATCACCACTAATATGCATAATAGTGTATATATTGTATAGATAACAGGCTCCAACATGCTCTTTTAACATGGCATGGCACCTGAATAATGAATATTTTATTCCGATAGGAGATAAACTTGTACTATATCATCAAGCTTTGTCCCGAATTGGGACATGAGCTTGAATATTCTGTAGATTAATCAAATATTGGCATGGATATTGCAGACTTGCGCTTGGTCTTGGATCTGGTATGATCTCGGGGCTGGCCAAGGGAGTCGGCACAAACCATGTATGGGAGAATCAAGATGAAATTTGGTATGCTGGATAAACTGATTGGTGTCACCACGACTTGCAAAGCGAAAATCAACAATCCCAAGACGAAGGCAAGTTGGGAAGGCACACTGAAATTCAAGTGGGACGATGTGACCTTGCAGCAGATGCTGGACGGTCCGGCTACAGACAGTCGCAAGATTGCGTATGCCACCACCGCTCGAAAGGACCTGGGTACACTGCGTGGTAAGAAGACAATCACCATTCAGGTATCTCCTCCTGGTACACGGGCGAGTGTAACACCGAGGGAGATCACCAGGGATGATCTCGAGAAGTACTTGGCAACACTGTCCGATGTCGATGCGTTGGCAGCCGTCAAAGCATCACGCAGCAATAAGTAACATGAAGGTGTAACACCATATAGGGACAGGGGCATACACTGACCTGTCCCTACATTTTTACTTATAGATACACATCATCACGTACCATGATGCAATCATGTTGATTCACTGGGTACACACCATACACACAACTGTTGAATAACACTCAAATGTTTATTCATGTCACCGTCGAGACTTGATTCCCCCCTGGTACACCCATCGGTGTACGGGGTTCAATCACCTATATATCCTAGAAATTTCTGGCGACCGTCCCACCTTTAGTGTTGGGGATATCTCCTTGTTGGGGATATCTCCTTGTTGTGTATTAAGCTTGTGTCCCAATATGGGACGTTGCTTGTTAAATTATTAAGTGTATTGCACTGTATAGTATAAAGATGAGCATATGCGCTCTTGTGTAATAGTATAGCAGGATGAGCATGTTGCTGCATTGACATTATACCTACGGTGTGGTATGGTGGTGGTATGAGTTTAGTTAAAGAGGTGAGAGATTCACTGACGGACGAGCATAGAGATTTGATGCGTAGTGTTAATGAAGTCTTGCAGAAAGGAGGCAAGGATGAGTGCACCGAAGATGGGATTGTTCAAGGGAGAGAGGATGAGCTACAGTCACGGGAAAGCACACCTACCGGATCCTTCATACCCTAATCCACAAGAACATGCTGATGCCAAGGGCTGTCAAGGTATGACCGCTGGTAAGGGTTCAGAGCATCAAGAGCTTGGCACAGGCACTGGTGGTAATGCAGGTGGTATTAGTAATGCACCTGGTAAAGGTCCTGGCACTCCGCAAGGTTTGGGCACTGGTGCGAAGGCGCATGGACTTGCTCAGCCCTTTGGTAGTGCGGATACAAAGAAGCCGTAGTGGCTGCAGAGCCCTTTATACCTCCCTCCCCTCCGCGAATTAGATCCGGCAATATACTTCCAGAAAAAGTTCGAGATATAGAGGTTGCAGATCTACCTACCGTTAAACATCAGCCATTTAAGCGTTTGAAGATGCGTCATAGAAGGGTAATAGTTCTGCACCTTCAAGGCGTGGCAAATACTGATATTGCTGTAGCTCTTGGCTGTTCTGCAGGTTATGTATCGCAAGTCCTCCGCAATCCTACCGTCATCCCAATTCTACAGCGCTGCTATGAAGATTACGAGGCTGAGTTTCAGTCTCTCACTCCGCTATGTATTAAGGCCTTGCGCCGCAATATTGAGTGTGGTGAGGGTGCTATTGAATTGAAGGCCGTGGATATAGCTTTCAGGCGTCAAGGTGTATATGAGAAGAAGGTTGATACATCTGCTACCGCCGAGGATGTAATCGAGAGGATCTTGAAGATTACTGGTCGTGATGGTAGTAGATTGGAATTTAGCGAGAGACGATTTCTTAAGGCAGGCGAACAGCCTACAACAGACGATCATGCTAGCAAAGATGAGTCTCAAATAATAGATGTCTGATTTGACCTGCCAACTTTAAGGAGGTATGATGCATATTCTATTTCCTATCCTCTTGGCATTGTTGCTGGCAGGGCCTGCTATTGCTGCACCGAATACTACTCATGGTCAGTCTTGTGACAGTGATGTAGGGTTGGTGAATAAGGGGCAGTTTCGAGTAGCTGAATGTGTCAACCTCTGTAACAATCATGCTCAAGCAGATGATGACTCTGAGTGCACTGAGTATGAGTTTAAAGGTGTACCAGACCTTGTTATCTTGGAGCGAGAAGAGAATGATGCTAATTGTTCCGGCGATCCTACCTTCACCTTCACGACAGGTCCGACGACTGGTGGTAGTCCAAGCTATGCATTAGATACGACCGCTGTAGTACTGAATGACGCCACGCCTAGAGTAGTGTTTGTTATGGCTAATGGTATATTTGACTCCTTTCTGTTTATTGCAGTATCTAATGACACTGCTTGCACAGATGTAGACGTTCGTATGTATCTTGCCACCGAAGAGGACTAATCAATGAAGCGTGTATATGTCCTTCTAATTGCAATCCTTGCGCTGTGCAATCTTGGCACTCGTGTTGTTCCAAGTACTGGTGGTGGCGGCATAAGTGCTATCACAGACATCAGTGATGATATTTGCACCTCTGGTCAGGCACTGCAGAATACTGGCACTTGGGTATGTAGCAACTGGCCTGTTGGTGGGGCTTTCACCTTCGATGTAGATGGTGATGATGCGACACCTGCGGAGACTATTGCAGATGGGAATACTCTTACTCTTGCTGGTGGAGTAGGTATTGATACTGATCTTCAAGCAACAGATACGGTAGTATTTAACCTTACCTCTGCACCATTTCACTTGCTTAGTGATCCAACAGGTGATACAGCTGTTACTTTTGGTGATGGTGAAGAGATTGTCTTTACTTTCAACAATTCTACTATTACAGGTAACTTTGAGGGGATACGACTAGATTACAATGGCACAGGGTCATCGCAAGGCGCTGCCCTTGAAATCAATGTGGATAATGAGACAAGTAATGTATATGCAAGAGGCGTGCAGATCAATATCATGGGTAGTGCAGCAGATCAGATTACAAGCGCTGCCATTCAAATATATAATACCGAAGATGTAGGTGTTCTAAGTTCCGGTATTTCAATAGCAGGTATAACAGTAGATAAGATAACCGCTGCATTTAATGGGTCAGATGTAGGTATTCTTCATGCCTTATCTATAGGTACTAATAGTATAAAGTATACTGGTGGGGTAGTTTCGCAAATCCAACTTGCTAGACTAGCTCCAATTGACGCAGCTCTTGTAGACCTTGATGATGCACCGACCTGGACAGGTATTCATACATTTACCCTTGCGCCAGTACTTCCTGCAGATACAATTGATGCTATTACGCAGGTTGCCGCTGCGTTGAAGACTGGTGCTGACCTTAAGTTTGTAACTGGCACAGCGGGATCAGATACCCACTGTGCTCAGTGGAATGCTGACGGTGACCTTGTTACAGCCGGTGCAGCTTGTGGTGGTGCAGTTACGCTTCTCACTGATATAGGTGATGTAACCGCTGCATCTATCGCTGACGGTGATATTCTTGTCCGTGATCAGACTACTAATACTGACTGGGAAGCGGTGCAGCTCAGTGGTGGTATTCTATCTGTCAGCGTAACTGGTGTTGTTGCCTTCTCAGAAGATTATATTACTGCAGCTATGATAGCTGATGGAGATTGGGGTGATTTCAGTATAGCGACTAATAGTGCTACACTGGATATAGATACTGTCGGCCTGGCCGAAATGGCGGCTTGCAATGAAGCTGAGGCGCGCATTGTTGAGTATGACAGTTCAGGTGTGCCTACCTGTAAGATTGCTATCCAGACCGCTCTTGTAGCTCCTGCTCAGTATGAATACTTGATGTACAATGGATCTGCGTGGGTAGATACCACTATCGACCTGGCGCAGACTGGCAGTTTTAACAGCACGATCCTTACAGTGGTGAATGGTGGTACAGACGCTGCAGCACTGACTGATGGTGGAGTGCTACTTGGGTCGGGTACAGGCGCTATTACTCCGCTGGGCCAGGCTACCAACGGCCAACTTGTTATTGGCTCGTCAGGTGGTGATCCAGTACTTGGTAGTATCACTGGTGATAGTGGCTTATCAATAACGAGTGGTGCAGGTACAATTACAATTGATGTAGATCTAAATACCGCTGCAGATGCTTCAGGCTCTACAGGTAATCTTTCAGGTATGGAGTTCACCGCTACTGATGAGCTTGCGCTGTTGCAAGGTTGTACTGATGAGGATGCTCTACTGTGGCAGTCATCTAACAGTACATGGGTCTGTGAAGCACCGGTTGCAGTTGAGACTAATACCTTAACCACGATGACTGGTGTTGCAGATGATGAGATTGCGTTGGGTGCTAGTGCAAATGTAGGTGCATATGTAGCTATCAATGATTGTAATGCTGCTGGGTATGCACTTACTTATGATACCGCTACCAATGCTTTTGGATGCTTGACAGGTATAAGTACCGGTGGTACAGTTGACAGTATTCAAGGTGATGGCGATGTAGCTACTACAGGCGCTATCTTGTCAATTGACGGTGGTACGAATGGAGTAGATACGACAGTTACATCTGATACTCTTACTATCAACCTAGACCTGACCGAGATTGATGGCGCGCCAGTTATATTTGGCAATAACACTACCTCCAGTTGGTCTTGGGATGTCGGTGGAGCGAGTAATCCTACTATCGCGTTTGCTGATGACAGTATTGTAATTACCAATGCTGCGACGTTTACAGTAGATGGTAATGCTATCCTTGATGCTGCATCAACAGCTAGTGCATTAACCTCAGTAGGTACCTTGACTGTACTGGCTGTAGATAATATCACTATCAACGGGAACACGATCAGCTCTACAGCAGGTACAGATCTTCTTATCACGCCCTTGGCCGGGCAGCAGCTCATTCTCGATACGTTGATTATAATAGACAATGGCGTTATCATAGGTGCTACATCTATCACTTCTACAGCTTTTGTTGGTGATCTTGATGGTGATATTACTGGTAATGCCAATACAGTTACTGCAGCTGATGCAGGAGGTGATGCCACAACCTGGCCGATGCTTGCCTTGGCTATTACAGGTAATCAAGGCGCTAGCACTGACTCTGCACTAACATATAACGCGACAACTGGTGCATTGGCAGCAACGTCATTTGCTGGTAGTGGCGCAGCTCTTACAGGTATTCCTACAAGCGCGCTGACGACGGAAGTCCGTACTATGGCATGGGGCGCTGGTGCAATGAGTACTGACTCAACGGAGTGTGCTAATCCTACCGAAGTAGCGGCAATTGGTGGAGCTGGCGGACCTGAGCAGTGGGCTATCCTCTGTCCGATGGGCACCAGCGAGACAGATGGGTTCTTGTATGGTAGTACTATACTACTTGATAGCTTCAATGCTGCAGCCGATGTTACATTCCTGATGTCTGCAGTGATGGATAATGACGGAGGTGCCGGTACTTTCCACGGCTCAGTTGGTATTCAATGTGTAGGCGACACAGAGACTGTCGGCACAGCTTGGGGCACTGAAGCAGATGTCGACTTTATTGAGGTGTCTGGGGATATTCAGTGGGATATCATAACTGCAGCAGGTGATGCAGCTATAGATACTGCAGGATGTGTTGGTAAAGATACCTTTTGGTGGCGCTGGAAGGCGTGTGATACAGATGCCACGCCGAGCACTAACTGCACCTCTTCTACTGCATCGACAATTACAGACTTGACTATACTCTCCATGCGAATGGAGTACACTACAGATATCGGAGACTGACCGTGTTTAGATATGTACCGATATTGCTGCTGATAGCTGCACCAGTATTTGCACAGACACCTACTCCTACTCCTGAGTTGATGCTGCTTGCTCAGCAATATAATGTAGTATTTGGCCGTCCAGGACCTACACCTACACCTACAACTTCACCAACACCAACTGCGACGCCAACTACGCCATCAGGGCCTGTTATCCTCTGCCAAATGGACTTTGAGGCAAGTGGTTGTGAGGATACAGGTGGTGATACCTGTGCAGCCAACAGCGGTTATGAGGCAGATTATGATACAACCACACCGCTTAGTGGTAGTTATAGCGGCTATACCCAAGGTGATGACAACTTCACAAATATGCAGCTGAACGCTGCAGGTGGCGTCTGTACAGATAAGGCGAAGGTTACAGTAGACTTTAAGTTTGCGGTCTTTACTGGGTCTGATGTTCAGTATCGAGAGATTATTGGATTACAGGAACCTGGCGCTCAATGGGTTGGTGATGTCGCTCTAAAACATGATAACAGGAATATACGTTTTGGCTGTGGTGATGGTGCAGAGCGAACTGAAAGTTCTAATATAGGACTTACGAGTGGAGCTACTTATAATATCCGAATCAATTGGGAGTCTGATGGGTCAAATACTGACTGTTACTGGTACGTTGATACACATGCAAGCGGTGATTGGGGTACAGGTGGTGTAGCTAGTGGTACACTTGGATCTACTGATATTAATGATACTGTTGGTGGACTTGTTCATCATGAGACAAGTGATGGTGTAGCTTCAATTATAGATGACATTGGAATATGCGATGCTACAAGTGGTTATGTAACAGAAGGTGTGAAGTGCGGCGACTGATTCCATTTTTAGCGCTTCTAGTGTTTCTAGCATCTCCAGTCTGGGGCGCGGGTAACGCCAGCGAGGAGCTTTGTGACAACCCCGGCAGCGGCGTGACGTGCCATTGCAGCGAGCCGCTAACCAAGAACGACGGCACAAAAACAGGGGCGTTTAACCCCACCGGTTCGACCGGATCAACGCAGTGTCTGGGTGGAAGCCCCTTCGTCGTTAATATTCTTGGGTCAGGCACGGCGACATGGGTCACAGGGGCCTCTAAAGGGCTCACGGTTGGTGGCGACGGTTACGTGATGCAAGCAGAAACGAACTCCACTTGGCGCCTTGACGACAGCGATCGTGATTTCACAAATAAGACATGGTGCCAGCGTTACTACGAATACTGGGACCCCGCGTGGGACTGCAACAACGACTGTAATTTTAAAGGTCCGCGGTGGATGGGAGCTAACCAGCAACAAGATATCTACATGCAAACACAATCAGGTATCGGAAGCAATGGTAGCGATGGAATTCATTGGGTCTTTGCGCATGGTTCAGCACGAAATAACGGGTTAATTGAGAGGTGCCAAAATGGTCCCCAGTACGGTTGCAGTTCGCTGGGGCATCTTCGTAGAAGCTGGGACGAATTTAGACTAGAAGAGAATCTTCAAACGGGCTGGATACGTAATGAGGTTTGTTTCGATCATAATCTCTCTGGCGCCCAAGTTGATGAACTAAATACTCTGTATGGCTCAATACTTCAATACCCCGGAGCAAATCACCTCTATATGCGCGTGAAGCTCACACAGATCACATCCACTACTCCATCGTTAATTGGCAACGTCGGTCTGCTCGGGCCGGGTTATCAGAATTACGCCTTCACAACAATCCGCTCGGGAAACGAAAAGCCAACGCGCCTTTGGTCTAGCGGTGTTGGCAATCCGCAAAGCGGAATCCGTGGAAAGGTCTGGCTAAGCTACGTGATGGTCGCTATGAAAGCCGCCGCTGATCCAGAATACTGGATAGGCGCTGCGATAGAGGTAGAGGAGAGAACTCCAGATGGAGTATTAGCCCAAAATGACTAACAAAGCTAAAAATTGGGTTCTTGTCGTTTCAAGTGCTGTATCAGGTACGATCATCTGTTTTGCGTTAGCTGTATGGTTAGGGCACTTTGAAGCATCAGCTCAGACTGCTAATACTGCTGAGAAGACTGCGATAACTGTAGATAGACTTGTGATAGTTGTAGATAAGTTGACTAGCATTCATGAAGATGAGGATGCAGGCCTTAGAAAGGTTGCTGAACTTTGCTATGCTGGGAAGCTAACAGACTGCGATGACTGTGCGGAAGCAGGTGTAGAGTTAAGGAAATGTAATGAATAGTTATAGCGTTTCATCATTGAATGAGCTTAAGACCTGCCACGAGGATCTTGTGTTGGTCTGTAATGCTGTACTTCCAGTGTACGACCATAAGATTATTCATGGAAGGAGAGGTGAGCTAGCTCAGAATACAGCATTTGATCTAGGTTATAGTTTTGTACGTTGGCCTAATTCTGAGCATAATACTGAACCGCCGGAGCTATCTAATGCAGTGGATATAGTACCTTGGTATAAGGTTGCGCCGCATATCCGTTGGGATTGCCCTGAAGAATTTATCTACCTAGCAGGTCATATGATGCAGGCCGCTGCTATGCTAGATATCAAGATAAGGTGGGGTGGGGACTGGGATAGGGACCATGATCTTCATGATATTAATAAGCCTTTCGACCTGGGGCATTTTGAGAGGATTAAGTGATGTATAACAAGGACTGGTATAGAAGCAAGACACTTTGGGTCAATACTATTTCTGGTATAGCTGGTATAGTTCAAGCTATAACAGGTGAGGCTTGGATTGATCCTGGAGCTCAGGTAGGGATTTTGGCGCTGATCAATATGGTGCTACGTGCCGTCACCAAGAATGGATTGAGGTAAAGGAGACCGTTATGCGAAGACCGTTTATTCTGCTATTTGCAATTCTGATGTGTGTAGGTTGTGCAACATTGGAGTTCAAGACACAGGCACCTAATGGTGGACAGCCGATTACAGTTAAGGCTACAGCTGCTATGCGTAGTTGTCTTGCTTGTGAAGCTGATCCTGCTACTGGTAAAATTGACTGTAGAGTGGCGCAGGACGCCTCTAGTGATTGGGTGTCAGCGCGGATTCTACCTTCTATTGCACAGGCGGTTATCGCATTCTTTGCGAGATTGGGAGGGAATGCTACACCTGTCTTTGAAGGGCCAAGTGAAATTGGTGGCTGCGACAGTCTATTTATGCAAGTGGAAGAAGATGAAGAAGAATAATGCGGCACCGAGTGAGCGCTTGGAGATCTGTCACTATCGGCGGTCGTGGTGCAGGTATCTGTAGCTGCCCTCGGTGCCGCTTGGATTGGGTATGAAGAGTAAAGAAGCCTTAATCATTGAGCAGCTTTTCATGATTGCTGATAAGCAAGGCAATGATGTAGACTTCACTCTAAATCATACTCAGGCGACACTTGATGCCAGCTTGACAGGACGAGATATTGTACCTAAGGCTCGACAGGAAGGTGTATCTGCGTATGTATTGGGTAGGTTCCTTGCAGCCTGTATGATGTATAGAAATACTAGGGCGGTGGTAATCAGTCATGATATGGAGTCAACTCAGCGACTGCTTGCACGGGTGCATTACTATATTGAGCACATCAAAGGGCCGCAGCCTGTTATTAGGCACTCGTCAAAGAATCATATCTCGTTCCCTAAGATGAACTCTGACTTCTATATTGGTACTGCTGGAAGCCGTGAGTTTGGACGTGGTGACACTATCACACATCTCCACTGTTCTGAGTACGCGTTTTGGAGCAAGCCGAAGTTGCTTATGAAGGGCCTCTTGCAAGCAGTTCCTATGACAGGTGAGATCATTATTGAGTCGACAGGAAACGGCTATAATGACTACCACAGCCGCTGCATGAAGGCAGAGAAGGGACAGTCTGTCTGGGGCCTTCATTTCTTTAATTGGTTAGACTTCCCTGAGTATGAACTATCTCTTGATGATGTCGAGAAAGAATACTTGATGACACATCTGAATAAAGACTGGGAGGAGGACTTTCTATACAATATAGGTATCAGTCTTGAAAAGATAGCATGGCGTCGATTCAAGCTTGATGAGTTGGACTATGATCTTTCAGCCTTCAAACAAGAGTATCCAATGACTCTTGATGAGTGCTTTCAGATGACTTCAAAGAGCATCTTCCATATGGTTCAGTATGAACCGACTGCTGCATGGAAAAATGTAGACCGTGGTGGATGGATGCTAGATGGGCATCCTCGTGCTGATAAGCATTATATGGTTGGAGCTGACGTTGCAGGTGGTGTTGGTGCAGATGCTTCAGTGGTAGAGATATTTTGTCTTGAAGATATGGAGCAGGTTGGAGAGTACATCAACAACAAGATTGATCCAGAGACCTTTGCATATGAGATAGCGCGAATTGCAAGGTATTACAACAATGCTTTTTGTGTAGTCGAGAACAACAATCATGGCATTCTTACTCTGTCAGTCTTGGATAAGATCTATGATAAGATGCTGATATATAAGGATGATAGTACAGTAGCTAGTAATGAAGAGAAAGAAATATTCCAGCTGGGTTACAAGACGACTAAGCGTAACAAGCCGCTTATGATTGGCCGTCTTAGAGTCTTGCTAGCGCGTCAGGTAGTTATACATAGTCCAATACTTCGTGGTGAGTTGACGACGTTTATTGAGACTGAGACAGGTGCACTGGAAGCACAGGACGGCTGTAATGATGATACAGTTATGGCATCTGCCTGTGCTTTATTGGGTATTAATAAGACTGCAATGATTAAGTCACAGGATGAGTATACACCGACTGTAACAGTGAAACCTGATCCTTTTGCATTGGATAGTATTATCGAGCAGCTTAGAAGCGGATCGCAGGAGTATCCTATATCATTCCAGAATGGTGAAACGATAAACTGATGCCGTATTCACTTGTAGATCATGCACTTATACCTATTAATCTCCGGCTTGATAGAGACGTAGTAAATACTCAAGATAAGCTGGTTAGTACTTTAAGACATATGCAAGATGAGATTAATCGACAGAATGATACGCTCTTGAAGTTAATAATAGAAGCTTTTAGTGATATTTCAGAGCTTTTGATCTACGACCCATCTACTGGTTATACTGCTATAATTGAACTCAAGCCTGGGATTATGGGAGCGGATGTTACCTTCCAGCTCCTCGACAACTCCGAGGGGCTCAGCGAAACCGACCTGCGTATCCCTGTGATGAACCATGCCACTATCAAGCAGAATTGGAGTGGCCAACAGAGTTTCAATAACTCCACACCGGGTGAAGGGACAAAGATTAATCTACTCAGAACGGGGAAGATCAGGGCCAAGACTAGCGGCGGCATTATCGAAATCGGCGACGTAGACGGTTTAGATTCTGACGACAACTCGTATCTAGGCTTCAACGCTACAATTTCAATTAGCCTGACAACGCTTAACGGTGAAAGTGTGTTTGACGGTAGCAGCGTTGATTTTCAGGAGCGGACGTCAGGGCCTACCCCTGTTACCAGTCATGGTGCCTATTGGATTAAGCAGGGTGCCGAAAATTGGCCGATGTTCACCAGCGGCGTTCAGATCGACTACAAGCTTGCGGGTCTTGAGCGTGTACAGGCGTGGACTGCCGATCAGGAGTTCCAAGGCGATCTCTTCTACTCGGGCGCCGGATCTGGTATTCCTTACGGCGCTTGTCAGGGCATGGAGATTGCCTGGACGCAGGCGAACGCTGTTCAGAATCAGTGGTATAACATCTCTGATGCGGACTTTGTCACCACGCAGCTAAACGAGATTACCCACGACGGCAACGGCCAACTCACAGTCTTAAAGGACGGGATGTACTCGGCGGATTGGGCTGGCGCCTTTGAAGCAGACGCCGCCGGAGTCCATATACAGATCACCTTTAGCGTGAATGGAACAGCGACGGAT
>SDBT01001163.1_pt1 | contig 45429 bp, 32 predicted proteins | sample 2277101 | NCBI WGS metagenome assembly SDBT01 (sample SAMN10404973, study PRJNA504765) | marine sediment metagenome | isolation source: marine sediment core GS10_PC15, 103 cmbsf | place: Arctic Ocean: Southern Knipovich Ridge | collected 2010
CCCATCCTTCGAGACGCCCCGATGGGCATCGGGGTCGATCGACCCCGATCCGTGGGCATCGGGGCTCCTCAGGATATCGGTCGGTTTCGTGTAATTCGTGAAATTCGTGGTTCAAATCCCAAATCAACCATTTGCAATTTGCAATTCGCCTTTAGGCGGGTAGGAAGGTTTAGAAATGGATCTTAACATTGATACTATTCTTAAATTGCCGGCCAGGCAAAAGGCCCTGGGTCTGGGAGTGATTTTGATATTTATCCTGGGAATTTACCTCTACTTAGGCTACCTCCCCCAGGGAAGAGAATTAAAAAGAAAGACAAAGGAACGTGACCAATTAGAAGCAAAACTGGCAGAATACCGGGTTATCGCCGATAAGCTATCTATTTTTGAAAAAGAATTAGAAAAATTGAACCAGAAGCTGAAGGAGGCTCTGGGGAAGCTTCCCAATAAAAGGGAAATTCCCCAGTTTATGGTGGATATCTCCAACCGGGGAAGGGAGACCGGGCTGGAGTTTGAGCTTTTCCAACCTAAAGGAGAGGTTTCCAAGGGATTTTATGCCGAGGTTCCAGTGGATGTTAAGATTACCGGAGGCTACCATGATGTGGCTACCTTCTTCGATAAGATCAGCCGAATGGACCGGATTGTTAATATCGCTGATTTCTCCATCGGGGCTGGAAAGATGGTTGCGGGGAAGCTCCCTCTGAAGGTTTCCTTTTCGCTAACGACCTTTAGATTCATCGAGGAGGCGACAGGTGCTAAAGTTAAAAAGAAGAGATAATTTTTCTTCCAATTGGCGGGCAGTCTTTTTTATCTTGCTTGCCTTAGTTGTTAGTGGCCTGGCCTGTAAGAAGGAGACCCCGCCTTCCCAAACGGTAACGAAGACACCAGCAGAGCTCACTCCTCCCCCGATAGTAACCAGCCCCCAGATTACCCCCGGAGCCGAGGAGTACCTGATAGGCGAGATCGAGATTGAGTACCGCTATGACCCTTATGGCAAAGTAGATCCCTTTGAGCCCTTTATATTTTTCGGGGGAGAGGGGGGGGGGAAGATTGAGGAGCATCCCCTGGAGCAAAGCGATATCAATGATTTTAAATTATTAGGCCTAATCTGGGGTATCCGGGATGCCCGGGCAATAGTGGTGGATCCCTCGGGCAAGAGTTATGTGGTCGGGAAGGGGACAAGGATTGGGAGGAATGAGGGTGAGCTGATCGGAATATACAAAGATAGAATTGTAGTTTTAGAGAAGATCAGGGATTTAGAGGGTAAAGTTATCAAAACCAATAAGATTGACCTCAAACTTGAAGAATTGGGAGGAGGAAGATAATGAAGTATGGATTTAGGTTGGCAGGAGCCGGAAAGGGTCTGGCACTTCTCCTGCCTGCGCTCATGTTTTTCCTTACCGCCTGCGCCGGACCTAAGGTAAAACCTACCGAACAAGTAATTAATGTGCTTAAAGGGCTGGAGGTCTCCGAGAGCGAGGAGGCAACCCGGCTTACACTCGAAGGAGGCTTTCCCCCTACCTATACCGTCTTTAAGCTAACTGACCCCTTGAGAGTGGTAATTGAGCTGACCAGTACCGAGCTGGGCGAACTCGCTCCTTCCTACGAGGTAAATAACGGGATAATAAATGTGATCAACACCTCCCAGACCGGGGAGAAGGTAGAAGCGCTCGGCCGGATCGAGATCGGGCTTGATAGGATTGTTGATTACGAAGTTACTACCAGCGATAACAAGCTCTTGATCGATATCTCAAAGCTCACTTCACCTGAGGAGGCGGAAGAGGTTCCCCCTGCCGAAGCAGAGTTGGCATTAGGAGAGGCCCCCCTGGAGGAAGAGATGTTCCCGGGAGAGGCCCCCCTGGAGGAAGAGATGTTTCCAGAAGAGGCTCCCCCGGAGGAAGAGATGTTCCCGGGAGAGGCCCCCCCGGAGGAAGAGGAAGCCCTTTTAGGGGAAGTTCCCGTTGAGGAAGAAGTAGCCCTTCCAGTGGAAGAAGTACCATTTCTGGAAGAAATACCGGCAGAGGAAGAGGCCCCTCTGGTCGAAGAATTTCCTGCAGTTGAGGAAGTTCCTCCCCTTGAAGAGGTTCCTCCAATGGAGGAGGTGGCCAGCAAGATCCTGGACATTATCCCTCAGATTACCGAGGAAGAGACAAAAATTATCTTCGTTGCCAATGGGCCAGTGGGTGACTACAATGCCTTCAGGCTTGAGGCCGAGCTTGATAAGCCGCCGCGGTTGGTCGTCGATGTCTGGGATGTTGGGAACCTGTATCCCAGCAACACCCTGGGGATCGACAGCCCCCTGATTAGCCAGGTGCGAATAGGGCAGTATCCGGATAAGGTTCGTTTCGTTCTGGATTCCGCCCAGGCAGAGTTTCCGCATTACCAGTTGAGGAGGGAGAATAGCCAGTGAATTGGCGCTTGCTCAGCTGCCCCCCCACCAGTCGTCACCGAGGTTCCATTAGTTGTTCCGGCAGAAGAGGTACCTCCCCCACCCCCGGCGCTTCCCGAGATAATGCCTCCGGCGCCGAGGGGCCCGGTGGAAGTGCCCCCGGAGGCAATCGGACTTAAAAGGGTCTATACCGGACGCAAGCTGTCCCTGGAATTTAGAGATGGTGATATCCATGATATTCTCCGGATTATTGCCGAGGTCAGCAATAAGAATGTTATCGCCGGTGATGATGTTAAAGGGAAGGTAACCCTACGAATGATCAATGTCCCCTGGGATCAGGCCCTGGACATAATCCTTCAGGCCAATGCTCTGGGCAAGGTCTCAGTGGGGAATATCATCCGCATTGCCCCTGCGGAAAAGCTCCGGAAGGAAAAGGAAGAAAGGCTGGCCGCAAAGCGGGCAGAGGAGAAGTTAGAGGATCTGGCAACCAAGATCATTCCGGTAAGTTACGCCAAGGCCATGGAATTGGCGACCCAGATTAAGCCCCTTCTAACTGAAAGGGGAAGTGTTATGGTGGATACGCGGACCAATAGCTTGATTATCAAGGATGTGATCAGAAATGTTAAGGATGCGATGGAGCTGGTTAAGTCTCTGGATCTGGTGACACCCCAGGTCCTGATCGAGGCCAGGATAGTGGAGGCAACCAGCGATTTTATCCGGGAGCTGGGGGTCCAGTGGGGAGGGCGTTTTGCTGCCGATGCCGCCCACGGCAATCCCACCGGGCTCCTTTTCCCCAATACCATCGGGGCTACCGGGGGAAACACCGGTCCGGCCGGTTCCCCTACTACCCCTAATTTTGCGGTTAATCTTCCGGCAGCAGAGGCAGGAGCAGCGGGTGGGGCTATTTCCTTTTTGTTCGGGTCAATAAACGATACCGTCCTGCTGGATCTGCGACTTTCGGCCATGGAGAGAAGAGGTGAGGGGAAGATTATCTCCAGCCCGAGGATAGCAACCATTGATAACCGGGAGGCCACCATCAAGCAGGGCATGTCGGTTCCTTATGCCACTGTTTCCCAGGCAGGAACCCAGGTCGCCTGGATGGATGCCACTCTGAGCCTGACAGTAACCCCTCACATTACCGCTGACCGAAGCGTTATTATGAAGATCAAGGCCGAGAAAAATGCCCCTGATTTTACCCGGATCTCCGCCGGGATGCCCAGCATCTCCAAGAAAGAGGCAACCACTGAGGTTCTGGTCAGAGATGGAGAAACCACCGTGATTGGTGGGATCTTTACCATAGAGAAGACTGAAGCCAGAGCTGGTGTTCCTTTCTTTTCGAGGATCCCTTTCATCGGGTGGCTGTTCAGGTATAAGAAAACTGTTGATTCTCGCACCGAACTGCTGGTATTTATTACCCCGAGGATTATTTCCTGAGCAAGACTATTTAGCTATTGGACGGCTTACTCTCTTTTAGTGTGAATATTCTTTAATTTAAAGAAAGGGAATGCACCTCGATGATGATTTTTGAGGTGCTTTTCTTTTTTAATCCTTCGGCAGGCCTGTCCTGAGTTTGTCGAAGGGCTCAGGACAAGTTAGAATGTTTCGATTCATTACCGCGGGGGAGTCTCATGGCCGATGCCTGATTGCGATTGCTGAGGGCATACCTGCGGGATTGGAGATCTCCGAAGAATTCATTAACAGAGAGCTGGCCCGTCGTCAGAAAGGATATGGCCGGGGCTCCCGGATGAGGATTGAGAAGGATCAGGCCGAGATCCTCTCCGGCGTGAGATGGGGAAGAAGCATCGGCTCTCCCATTGCAATCCGGATTGAAAACCGGGACTGGGAGAACTGGCAGGAGGTAATGGCAGTCTCTCTCTCGGGGGATTCGGGGCACAAGAGGCAGGACTCAGGAAAGTTAACCAGGCCCAGACCGGGACATGCTGATCTGGCAGGTGCTTTGAAATTCGGGCATCAGGATTTAAGGGATGTTCTGGAGAGGGCCAGCGCCCGGGAGACCGCAGCACGCACTGCGGTAGGAGCGGTTGCTAAACGATTTCTTAAGGAGTTTGCCATTGAGATCTTGAGTTGGGTAGTGGAGATCGGCGGTGTCCGCCTCAAGCGGACCGGGGGGCGGAGGCAAAAGACAGGAGGTAAAACCCAGGATCCAGGCTATTTCAAGAAAGTTTTTTCCCGGGCTGAGAGCTCGGAGCTCCGCTGCCCGGACCCGGAGGCTGAAAAGAAAATGAAGCAGAGGATTGACGAGGCTATCTCGAGAGGGGATACGGTGGGGGGAGTCTTTGAGCTAAGGGCGATTGGGGTTCCTCCGGGACTGGGAAGCTATTCCCAGTGGGATCTGCGGCTGGACGGGCGGCTGGCCCGGGCCCTGATGAGTATTCCGGCGATCAAAGCAGTGGAGCTGGGTATGGGTTTCGAGGCAGCCCGGAAGTGGGGTTCGGAGGTCCATGACGAGATATTTTATCAAGACCCAAGACTGCCTGGCCAGAAACATAAGGGCGGCTTTTATCGGATGAGTAATAATGCGGGGGGGATTGAAGGCGGGGTTTCGAATGGAGAGGATATTGTGCTGCGGGCGGCAATGAAGCCCATCTCTACCCTGCGTTCTCCCCTGCAATCGGTAGATATCGAGACCAAGGAAAAGGTCGAGGCCGGTGTCGAGAGAGCCGATGTCTGTGCGGTTCCGGCGGCGGCAACAATCGGGGAAGCGGTAGTAGCCATTGAGATCGCTCGGGCTTTCCGGGAGAAGTTTGGCGGCGATTCTTTGGAGGAGGTGAAAAGTAATTACCAGAATTATCGGGATTATCTGGGAGATTTCTGAAAAGTTAAAACTACAAATTTCTATGGTCCAATGTTAAAACAAGGAGGAAGAATTATGGAAAAGTCAGTTAGAAGAGACAGTTTGATGACCACAATTGCCCTGCTGTTTCTGGTTACGATTCTTGGATGTGGTGAGCTTGAAGCTCCCTATGGCTCAGAGATTGCAATGCCCGATGATACATCTATCGAGACCGCTTCTAATGTGATATTTTATCTTAAAGCAAAAGTAATAGGTCCCAATGGAAACCCGATGAATGGGATTGATGTAACGTTTCTTGTGTGCTGCGAAGGTGGCGATATTGTTGATCTGGATGGGAATCCTCTGCCCACACCGATTACTATTACCACCGATGAATGGGGGATTGCCGAGGTTAGCGTTTTAGTTTATGCTAGTTTTGAAGGCGATGTTATTGTTTCTGCGACCTCGGGAGGACACGGGGCACAAACAAAGATTACTAAAACAATCCCGACTCCTTAAGAGAAAAATTTACTGGAGTTTCCCTAAAAAATCCTTCAAGTTCCCTATACTGGAATGACCAAATCCCAAAAGGGGAAATGTTTTAGTGTAATTAGAGTAATTCGTGGTTCAAATCCTAATTCAATTCCTTCGACCCCGATGCCCCTCCGGGGCGTAGTCCCCTACCCTCCGGCCAGTAAGCCCTCCAGGCTGGAAGCGGGGGCGGAGCCCATCGGGGCTCAGGGCAAGAGGCGGAGAGGCCATTTAGTTTAGAAAAAGTTTCTCCATTTTAATATTAGCTTTTTACCTGCCGTTTCATCTAACTATTTGAAATTAAATAGAAATATTAGTTCAGCGACCGATTTCCGGGGAAACTCCAGTAAAAAAATTCAGTTTGACATTTTACTCCCAATGTGCTATAAAAGGTAAAGTTTAAGCTTGGCCATTATCCTTAAACACAGGGGTAAACGGCTAAGGTAATATCTGAAACTAAACTTTAAAGGGGGAATTATGAAACATAAAGAACGAGTAGGAGGTTTTCGCGGGATAATCAGGGGAAGACCATTTTACCTCTGTATTTCAATATTAATGCTCCTGTTGCTTTTCCCCACTAATGGTTATCCCCTTTCCTGGGAGGTGGCTCATATAATGGGGGGTGAAGGCTACCGGAGCGTAGCTACCGGGGATTTCAACAATGATGGCCGGCAGGATACCATCGCTGCCGGTGCAAACGGAGCGGATATCTGGCTTCAAGGGCTGTATTTTCCTTGTCCCGCTGCTGTCTGGACTTACGGATGTTACACTGCTACCACTGGTATGGGAGGGAGCTATGACGATGTAGTTGTTGCTGATTTTAATAATGACGGCAACCTGGATTTCGCCGCTGTGGGAGAAAGTGGAGTTGGTGATATAATGTTAGGGGATGGAGATCAGGATGGCGATTTCTCGATAAATTGGACGGATGAAACACCGGCAGTTTTTCAATCAGTGCAAAATAAGTCGGTAAAGACCTTTGATTATAAAAACGATGGACATATAGATATAATTACTGGCGGAGGTGATTCGGGGATTCGTCTTTTTGAAAATATCGATCCCTCCGACCTATCATTATTGGCACCGACAACGATAACTCCCGATAACTTTTACGATCAGATTGCCCTGGCAGACTTTAACAACGATGCCCTGACCGATATAGTAGCTGTCAGTAATAGCATCGGGGTAAGGGTCTGGTCAGGAATTGGGCCTCCGGGCTGGTCATTTACTCCTTTACCAGCTGAAAGCGTTCCTGCTGTTACTGCCGCGAAATACATCTCCGTAGCGGCTGCTGACCTCGATCTGGACGGTAACTCTGATATCGTTGCCGGGAGCGAGAATGGGATACACATCTGGTATGGTGACGGCAAAGGATCCTGGCTGCCCCAGACAGTCAAATATCCAGGGACAACCCTTCCCACCGAGGAGGATATCTACCAGGCAGTAGTGATTGCTGATGTTGATAGAGATAGATTCCCGGATATCATTGGCGCCCAGAATGGGGGAGGGGTTCTGGTCTGGTTCGGTGACCCGGACCATGTCTGGGTTTCCCAGACTTCGGTTTTTAAGAGTGGAGATTATTTAGGGGTTTCCGTGATTGACTTTAATATCGATGGGTTGCTGGATGTGGTAAGTGTTTCTCCTAACAGTATGAAGGTATCCCTACAGATAAGGGAAAGGGAAGTCGAGCCCCTCCAGTGGCAGCGGGGGGCTTCGGGCAGTGATTTGACCGGTTATCAGGGGGTTGATTCGGCTGATTTCAACCAGGATGGGATCCCCGATGTAGTTGCCGCCAATAATGACAGGGGGGTCCATCTCTGGCTGGGGAAAAAGGGTGGAGGCTGGGTAAGAGCCGTAGATGAAAGCTCACCCCCTTCTCCCGCTGATGTCGGGCAATATTATGATGTAGTTGCCGCCGATTTTAATAACGACGGCCTGATGGATGTTGCCGCCAGCCATAATAGCGGAGAAGGGGTAAAGGTCTGGCTGGGGCAATTCAATATCAGTACCGGGACTGCTACAGGTGGTGGACCTTCTTCCTTGGTCGATACGAGCAAGAACTGGGTACCTGGTGAGTGGGCTAAATATCAGCTTAAAATTACCAAAGGAACCGGAAAAGGGCAGACAAGGGTGGTAGAATGGAATAACAATAATACTCTCTTTATTTATTCCGATTGGAGCATTATCCCCGGTAGTGACAGTGAATACAAACTGAGCCGCTACTTCTGGAGTTCAGATATTACTGGTTCGGATACCGGCCCCACCACTCTGGGAAACCATTATCATTTAACCGCCGCTGATCTGGATCACGATGGGCAAAAAGACCTGATTGCCGGAAGCGATATCGGGGTTAAGGTCTGGTTTAATGATGGCCCTACCTCGATCATTATTACCTGGAGCGCAGATTCAGGGCCACCAACCTCAGGAGGCTATAACGGGGTGGCGGTAGGGGATGTCAACGAAGACGGAGATCCGGATATAATCGCGGGAAACTGCGAGGTCGGGGGGATTGATGTCTGGTTTGGAAATGGGAACAGAGCCTGGTGGGATGCCTACTTAGAGAGTCCCCCGGTTGGTGATAGGTTAGGATGTTTTTGTGATGCTGATGGTTGCTATGATGGCAGGGATGGGATAGAGGGCAATGGCCAAATAAGCATAACTGTTCTGTCTCCGACTATAGCTCAAGAATGGTCAGTAGCTGTCGTTAATGATACTACACCTAATAATGAAGTTTGGGAGGTAAAAAGTTGGACATGGAGCGGACCTTACACTCACTTGCCGGCAATCACTAATCAAAATTATACTTCTAATTTTGGGGAGGTTTCCTTCATGATAGCTTCTGGGCCGGTTACCTTTAGAAGAGGTGACCGGTTTCTATTCAGAACTGCCTCTGGCAGCGACGGGATCGGACCTCGACCGGAGAGGCTGGGGAAAATTTTAGGAATGACCCGGCTTTATGACGGGGTGGCTACCGGGGATTTTGACCGGGATGGCAATCTCGATATCGTGGCCGGCAATGCCGGTGGGTGGGGGGTTCAGGTCTGGTTCGGAAACGGAAAAGGGGAGTGGCGAATGGCTGAGGTTACCCCTCCCGCTCCTGTGTGCACCAATGCCGGTGCTTGGTTTATTACCACCAATCAAAGCTTTGTCAACGCCGGTTCGGATAGACTGATTGGTGAACTTTCCCATGATTTAAGGTATTGGTATTGGCCTGAGGGGGCGGGGCCGGCTCCTCCTTACGGACCTTATGGTTACGGGCCGCCCTTTAATGTTGGGGTGAAAACCAATGCATATATGACCTCTTCATCTGATTGGGAAATAACGACTGATAAGGTTCCTGATGAGGCAAAGGTAGAAGAGGTAAAGGCGGGGGAAATGAATCAGGGGAAGGGCACTATTGAAGTTTTAGTATCTTGTGCTACCACTCCCTATGATTCCTGGACAATTACCATATCAGGAGATACGAGCTCCTTCAGTGTTATTGGGGTTTGTTCGGGGACTATGAGTCCTGGTAAAGTAGATGAGTTCTATATGTCTGATAATTTCGAAATTGCTCTTACTGTGTCTTCAGCTACAGACAGCCCGTTTGCTCCTGGTGACTATTTTACTTTTCGCACGGTCGGCTGCGATCCTACTTTTAAGGATAATCAACCAGGTAGACCCAGCGAGCATATCGGGTATTTCGGTACTCCTTATATAGCTTACTGGAATCGGGAGCTGGCCTTTACCGCATTCGGGATCCCTGCACTTAAACCGAACCCCGATAAATATCACTTTACCACCTATTACCCGGGGATTATCACTGATGGGACCTACTACGATGTGGCAGTGGCCGACCTGAATCGGGACGGATACGATGATATTGTTGCGGCCAATAAAGAGGATGGTGGTATTCAGGTCTGGACCAATAACGGGAGGGGGGTCTGGCTTAAGAATCCGAAAGATGGGGCCCTGGAGCCCTGGGTAACCGAGGAGAGCCCGATAAATATCGGTAATTACTCCGGGGTAGCCATAGTTGATTTCGATCAGGATGGTCTGCTGGATATCGTTGGCGCCCATGATATTACCAGTGGGGTTGGCATAGAGGTATGGAGACAGGTTATTGACTGGGAGCCTCCTCAAGTTATCGAGTCCTCTATTGCCGAGGGCGCCAATGATGTGCCCATCGAGTCCGAGATAATTTTTACCTTTAACGAGGAGATCGACCACACTACCCTGAACCCGGAAACTGTTATAGTGGAAGGCTCTGAGAGTGGTGAACTCCCGGCAACCATCATTTATTACACTGGAGATTATATGCTGCTCATTTCTCCCGAGAAGGATTTCCGGGTTGGAGAGAAGGTAACGATTACCCTGAAGGGAGTGATCAAGGATCTGGTGGGTAACTCCCTTGACGGAGATGAGGATGGGGTGGCGGAAGGCTCCCCCATCGATGACTTCATCCTGACCTTTAACACAAAGGACAACATTCCCCAGGGGCTGACAGCCATCGCCGATGATGAGGAAATGTGCATTGCCTTGAGCTGGTATCCCAATCCTGAGGGTAACCTGGGGTGGTACTATATCTACCGGGACACCGTGGCGGATGCATTCACCTACGGAGAACAACCCACCGATGAGCCATTTCTGATCCTTATTGAGGCCGGGATAGAGAATCACTGCGATTATACCGCAACCCGGGAAGTTACCTATTATTACGCTATTACCGCGGTAAACGATAATATTATAAATCCTGATGAAAGCGGCTTCTCGGAGACGGTAACTGCTGTCCTTCTTGATAAAATCCCGGCAGCCCCGGCAACCCTGACAGCCGCAGTGATTGGTTATACTAATGTAACCCTGACCTGGGAGCCCACTACTACTAATGATGATGGTTCTCCAATCGTCGATCTGGCGGGATATAATCTTTACCGCAGTGAGGTGAGTGGAGCGAGTTACAATCTCGTTAATACAACTGGACTAATCATAGGGATTTCCTTCAATGATTCGGGCTTAGAGGAGGGCGGTATCTATTATTATATAGTCAGTGCCGTGGATATATACGGCAATGAGAGCTTGGATAGCGTGCCGCCGCAGCCGCACCCGGAGCTGCGGGTTTCCCTTCTCTATGAACTTGCCCCGGCCGCTCCCGGTAATGTGAGAAGAACGCAGAGAGATCCTATCACCGTATGGGTAGGATGGGATGCGGTAACTACCAATGAGGACGGCAGTCCGATTGGCGATCTGGTCGGGTATAATGTTTACCGCACCGATGTGAGCTGCACCGATTTTACTCTACCTATCAACACTACCGGGCCTATCGCCGGTACAACGGAGTTTGTTGATGGGGACCTGACAACCGGGGACACCTATTGTTATGTAGTTACCGCGGTGGATAATGTAGGAAAAGAAAGCGAAGAAAGTACACCCGTCACTATTACCCTTGCCGACATTGTCCCTGTTCCTGAGAATCTGGTGGCCTTCCCCGTAGGAGAGGATTCTGTCAAGCTTATCTGGGAGGCACCGGAGTATGAAATCTCATTGGCCGGATATAATATATACTATGCTATCTCCCCAGGCGGACCGACTGTCAAGGTAAATGTTGCCCCGATTCCCGGGACAACACTCCTGGTTACCGGGCTGACCGAATGCCAGTACTATTACTTCAAGGTTACCGCGGTGGAGGAGGGAGGGGTGCGGGAATCTGATCTCAATGATTGCGAGGAGGTATGGGCAAGACCCCACATCCCGGGGGATTTTGACTGCGATGGGGATGTTGATCTGGATGATTATCCGGCACTGGAAGCTGCCTTCGGCAGCACTTACGGCCAGGCGAGGTACAGTGCCGATGTGGATCTGGACCAGAACTTAAGGATTGACGGCCTTGACCTGGCTGATTTCGCCAGACGCCTGGGGACGTAGATAGGTCGTTTACCATGTACTGTTTATAGCAAGCAGTTAAGTATATAAACTCTCAATAAAAAAGGAGATTATTATGAAGCTAAGAGGCTATGGGTTAGCAATCATCTCTGGGGTTCTGATCGTTCTGGCAGGATGTGCACCGGAGAAGGAAAAGACGACTGGACCAAGGCCGGAACCTCCTCCGCCAGCAAAGATTCTGGTTGAGCCGGATTCAACTAGCTATGACGGTACGAATAAAGATGTAAAAGTGAGTGTTTTAGTAGAAGGTGTTTCGAATGCCTACTCCGTTAGCTTCGACCTTCGTTATGACCCGGATATTATCACCTATGAAAGTGGCAGCATAGGAGCATTCCTTGGGTCAGCAAGCACAACCATGTTTAAAACCAGTCTCCTGAGTGACGGTCCGGGCACAGTGGTGGTAGGAGTAACCCGCCGTGCTGATACTTCTACCGAGGGTGTCTCTGGTTCAGGAGATTTATGTGTTCTTAGATTCAAGACAATAGGTAAAGGCACCACTGAGCTTAGTTTGTCCAATTATTCTGTTTTAGCTCCAGACGGCGGGGGAATCAGTGTGCTTTCTGAGGATAATCAGATAACTGTGAATTGATTTAGACAAGGTTTAGATGGCTGAGGAAGATAAGAAAAAGGAGGAGGCCTTTACCCTTTCTCCTGAAATTGAGAAATATATTGAGCTTCTGAGTAAAGATCCCAAATCCCGGGTATTTGCCCCTCTGGCAGAGGCCTACCGAAAGGGCGGGCTCCTTGATGAGGCAATCCAGGTAGCCCGGGACGGGCTCAAGTTTAATCCTAATTATGTAAGTGGAAGGATGGCCCTGGGGCGAGCCTACTACGATAAAGGGATGAAAACTGAGGCACGGGAGGAGTTGGAGAAGGCAGTCAAGGCTGCCCCGGACAATATTATGGCGCATAAGATCCTCGGGGAGATCTATCAGGCCGAAGGGGGAAATGAAGAGGCGGTCAGGTCATTCAAGATCGTCCTGGCCCTTAGTCCAGGGGATAAGGAGGTCTCCGAGGCCCTTGATATCCTGGAGGGGAGAAGGCCCGCTCCTTCTATCACGGCAGAGCCAGTAAAAGCACCAACTGTCGAAAAGAAGGAGGTAAAGGCTGAGCCGGAGAAGGTGGTCCCTGAGGTAGCTGAGGCTCCTCCGCCCGAGACAGAGGTTTCTCCCCTGCCTGCGTCCGCAGGACAGGCAGGTCCGGAACAGGTAGAGGAGGTTGAAGCTCCTCCGGTTGGGAAGGAAGAGGTACCTCCCTTCGTCCCGGCAGAACCACCCCCGGTCGAAAAGAAAGAAGAGGTAAAGGCTGAGCCGGAGAAGGTAGTCCCTGAGATAGCTGAGACTCCTCGGCCTGAGGCAGAGATTTCCCCTCCGGAACAGGTAGAGAAGGTTGAAGTTCCTCCCTCGGTTGAGAAAGGGGAGGTAGTGGGGAAAGAGGAAGTACCTTCGTCGGTAGCAGAAGAAGCAGAACAGGAAGGGACCGAGAGTTTTGAGGGGTTAGATGAGACATTTAAGGAGTTTGAGGAAACTCCGCCGGAAACGGTAGAAACCGAGCCCACTCCGGACGGGGAACCGGTAGCCCTTCATGCTGAGGCCGGAGGTGAGATTCCTCGGAAGGAACCATTAGAGCAAGCCCAAGTACCTTCCTCTGAACCAGGGGTGGAAGTAGAAGCTAAGCCAGAGCCGCCCTCTGGGGAGCCAGAGATTATCGAGACCGAGACTCACCAGGTTCAGCCGGAAGCAGGCAGGGAGGAACTTGCTACCGTTACCATGGCAGAACTCTATATTAAACAGGGGTATCCGGAAAAGGCACTGGATGTCTATCAGAACATCCTTGCATCTGATCCCAACAACTTAGAGATTAAGAAAAAGGTTGAAGAATTATCGGAGCAGCTCAAGCCATCACCTTCCCCGGAAAACCATCTTGGGAAAAGGGTTGAGGGAAACATCCGATCCTTGAGCACGTGGCTGGATAAGATCAAAAAAGGGGGATAATTGTGGTCTTTGGGGATATTATCAGGGAGGTAGTTGAGACGGTCGAGGGGGGACTGGCCGGAGTAATAATGGGAGTTGATGGGATCGCCATTGACAACTATATTAAAGGGGAATCCAGCCTTGAAATTCAGTCGGTCGGAGCAGAATACGCTGTTGTCCTGCAACAGGTAAAAGGGGTTTCCGAGATGCTGAAATCTGGGAAACTGAAGGAATTCATTATCTTTTCCGAAGGCTTCATACTTATTATCCATTCAATCAACGAGGATTACTTCGCCGCCTTAGCCCTGAAACCCGAAGGGAACTACGGCAAGGGACGCTACCTCCTGCGCATGGCCATACCAAAAATAAGGGCAGAGTTTTAAAGCCTTAAACCCTCCCTTTTTTAGCCTCATAATGAAAATTCTGGTTATTCACGGACCTAACTTGAACCTTCTGGGCTCTCGTGAGCAGGAGCTCTACGGCCGTCTAACTCTACCTGAGATAAATACGCAGGTTAGAAAGATGGCCAAAAAGATTAAAGTAGAGGTAGAGATCTTTCAGTCCAACGATGAAGGAGAGTTGGTAACCAAAATCGGTGAGGCTAAAGGTAACTATCAGGGTCTCCTGATCAATCCTGCTGCTTATACCCATACCAGTGTCGCTCTCCGAGATGCCATTCTGTCCGTGGGAATACCGACGGTAGAGGTTCATATCTCCAATATCTATCGCCGGGAGGAGTTCCGCAGGCACTCCTTCATCTCGGATATTGCCCTGGGCCAGGTGGTAGGATTTGGCCCCGAAAGCTACCTTCTGGGCCTGGAGGGATTGGTAAATTACCTTAGAGGAAGAGATAATGACCAACCCCTGATTTAATCAGGGGTAAAGCTCAAAGTTCAAATACTTCAGGGAATAGCAAGGAATAGCAGGGAGTAGCCCTTCGACAGGCTCAGGACAGGCAGGGAATAGCAGGGGCTTGAAACCTTGAACCCTTTTTTATTCTTCGGCAAACTCAGGACAAGCCGGGATGAGCCTGATTATTGTTACATCCGAGTTGGATTAAATAGCAATGAATAAACACCGGGTAGCAAAGATTAGAGAATTGTTGAAAAAGAAGAAGTTAGATTGTCTGCTCATAATCGCACTCCCGAACCTTCGCTATCTCAGCGGTTTCTCTGGCAGCAGCGGGGCCTTGCTAATTACCAGAGAGGATGGCTTTTTTTTAACCGATTCTCGCTACTGCAGCCAGGCCCGGAGGGAGGCCAAAGGATTCGTAGTTAGGCAGTGCCGGAAGATAATTGAGGGGATTGCTGAGTTTAGCCGGTCAGCAGGTATAAAGAGAATGGGGTTTGAAGCCAGACACCTTACCTATCAGGACTATCAGAGGCTTAAGGAGCTACTCCTTAAGGTAAAGCTAATTCCCGTTAGCAAGGAGTTAGATAGCTTACGGGCAACCAAGGATAAGGGGGAGATTAGTTTAATCAAAAAGGCAACCCGGATTGCTGCCCAGGGCTTTCTCGAGCTAAAAGATACAATTCAGCCGGGTTCCCGGGAGAGGAATCTGGCGATAGAACTGGAGCACCAGCTTAAAAAAAGGGGGTCAGGAGAGCTTCCTTTTGAGATTATTGTAGCCTCAGGCCCCCGGGGAGCCCTTCCCCACGGAGTGGCAAGTGAAAAGAAGATCCGTAATGGGGAGGGGGTAGTTATAGATTTTGGTTCCCGTTATAAAGGATACTTTTCCGATGAGACCTGCACCCTTCTGATGGGGGGCCCTACCAGGAAGCAGAAAAAAATATATCAAATCGTAAAAGCGGCTCACGACAAGGCTATAGATTTCATCAAACCAGGGAGAAAATCTTCCCAGATCGACGAGGTTGCCCGGCATTATATTCACCAGGCTGGCTATAGCCACGGTTTCGGCCATGCTCTGGGACACGGCGTGGGGCTGGCAATTCACGAAGAGCCCCGGATCTCACCAGATTCTTCAACGGTGATCGAGGAGGGGATGGTCTTTACTATTGAGCCGGGAATATACCTTGAGGATTGGGGAGGAATCAGGATCGAGGATATGGTAGTAGTTACCCGGGATGGCTGCAAAGTGCTAACCCAAGTTTCTAAGGAAATAGGGAGCATTATTCGGTGCTGAGGAAGGGAAAATTTGACTTTGGATAGCGTATGTTATAAAATAAAAGAGATGTGGTAAAATTAAAGAGGGAAGAAATTGCCAATCGATAAAAACAAAATCGTTGACGCAGCCAATAAGTATCTGCAGAAGGGTCAGATAGATAAGGCTATTAAGGAGTTCTCCAAGATCGTCGAGGTTGATCCCCGAGATGTTCGAGTCCGACTTAAACTGGGTGAACTATATGCCCGGAGGGGAATAAGGGAAGAAGCGGTTAATGAGTATCGCCTGGTGGCCCAGGAGTATACCCGGGCTGGATTTTACTCCAAGGCAGTTGCCGTTCTTAAACAGGCTCTAAAGGTTGATATGCGCCAGGTTGATATTTACAGTAAGCTGGGAGACCTTTACCAGAAATTAGGGCTGACTAACGAGGCAATGACTCAGTATAAAATTGTCGCCAATTACTATGATAAAGAAGGGCTGACTAAGGAATGTCAGGAGACGCTCAAGAAGATCGTGGAGTTGGATCCTGAAAACCTCTCTAATCGAGTTAAACTGGCTGAGAGTTATTCTCAAGGGAATCTGAAGAAAGAGGCTGATGAGGAGTTCGGAAGGGTAATAAATACTCTAAAAGAACAGGGGAGGACTAATGATCTGATCACGCTTTATGAGAGAATGCTGGCAACCAACCCCAAACATTATGGGTTAATTAAGGAGCTGAGTAAGATCTATCTGGAAAGAGGGGATGCCCAGCGGGCCCTGATTAAGCTGCAGACGCCTCTAAAAGAAGGGGTGAAGGATAAAGAAGTTTTATCTTTACTGGCCGATGCCTACATGAAATTAGACAGGGTGGAAAAGGCTAAAACTGCCCTGAAAGAGCTGGCAAGAGTATGTGAAGAAAAGGGGGAGAGCGAGGCTAAGGAGGAGGCCTATCGGAGGGTTCTCCAGTGCGATTCCAAAGACCCGGATGCCCTCCGGGCTTTAGGTCTTGCTGCTCCTTCTCCGGCTCCAGAAGAAAGGGTGTTGAAGGAGGAGGTTAGAGAGGTTAGAGTAGAGGCTCCGCCAGAGAGGAAACCAGTAGAGGCTAAAAAAGAAGACGGTATTTCCAAGCACTTCACCGAGGCCGAGATCTATCTCAAGTATGGGTTGAAGGAAAAAGCTCTGGATCAACTCGGTTTGGCCCTGAAGCTTCAGCCAACCAATAATCAGGTACTTAATAAGCTAAGAGATTTGAGTGCCTCTCCGGAGGAGCGGGAGAAAGTTATCTCCCAATTCCTTGTTCTGGCCGAGGAATATTTAAAAAGAGGAGAAAAGCAAGATTCAGAAAGATTCTTAGGAGAAGTTCTGAAAATAGACCCGGAGAACCCCCAGGCCAATAAACTTCTGGGCATCGAAGCACCAGCGGAGTCTCTTGCTGAGACAGAATTAGCAGGTATAGAGGTTCCGGAGATCGAACTGGAGGTGGAAGAGCCTATGCCAGAAATGGCTGCTGAAAAAGAGGTTCCTGTCAGTTTTATGGAAGCAGGCGGGGAAGAAGCGGTTGTTTTGGAAGAGGAGCCGGTCATCAGTGTCGAAGAGGAGCCAGTCATCAGTATCGAAGAGGAGCCGGTCATCAGTGTCGAAGAGGAGCCGGTCATCAGTGTCGAAGAGGAGCCGGTTATCAGTGTCGAAGAGGAGCCGGTTATCGAGGTTGAACCGGAGCCAGCACCGCAGGAAATTAGGCAGGAGGTGAGAGGGGATCTCGCGACCGCTGAAGAACTGGATGAGGCAGAATTCTATATCCAACAGGGCCTGTATGATGAGGCTAAGAGGATCTACCAGAAGATCCTTCAGGTTCATCCGCAGGAGAGCCAGGCAGAACTTAAGCTAAGGGAATTGAATGAGCTGGAAGGGAAGGTTGAAGAGGTACCGAGAGTTTCGGAGCCGGGGGGTGAGGTGATAAGAGAAGAGGCGCCGGCGGTAGAGATCACCCAGGAAGCCGATGAACTTTTCGACCTGGCTAAGGAATTGGAGGAGGAGCTATCGGCTGAGGAGCTGGAAGAGCCGAGTGTATCAGTGGCGGGGCCTGAGGGAAAAGAGATCTTTGAGGATACCCTTCAGATGTTTAAGAAAGGGGTTGAGAAGGCTCTAAGTAAAGAAGATGTCGCCGCTCATTATGATCTGGGGATTGCTTATAAAGAGATGGGGCTGCTCGATGATGCTATCGGAGAATTCGAGGTCGCACTTGGCAGTCCCAAAAAGGAGATGGATTGCTGTACTATGATCGGGATCTGTTGTATGGAAAAGGGGGAGCCGAAGAAGGCCATAGAATATTATTCGCGTGCTCTAAACAGTACCCAGCTTTCGGATAAGGAGAAGGTGGGCCTGAATTATGAGTTGGCACTTGCCTACGAGGCTGATGGGGATCTCGGCAGAGCATTAGAGAGATTTGAGAAGGTTGGAGAGATGGAAAAAGATTTCCGGAATGTTCAGGAACGATTAGCTGATCTCCGCAAAAAGGCACCTACCCCTCCAAGCGTAGAGGAAAAGGAGGTTGTCCCTGCTGCTGAGGAAGAGATGAAAAAGGTCATATCTATTTCGGGAAGGAGGAGGCCTGGAAAAAAGATCTCTTATATTTAGGTTTGCCCCGTTAGAAAGCCCCGTGGCTTGCCCGGGGGATGGACGGATAGATTCATTAGCGAATATGGGTTTCAAACCTCTGTGAGCTTCTAACGGGTTTTACAATGAAAGGGAGTAGGCTTTGAATTATTTAGAGTATTTTGGATTGGATCTGGAGCCATTTTCAGTTGCTCCCGACACCCGATTTTATTACAATAGTGCCCAGCATTCTAAGGCCCTGGTAAGGATGATGTATGCGGTGGATTCAATGAAGGGATTGGCTCTGCTTATCGGGGGTATCGGTACCGGAAAGACCATCCTGGCCAGAAGGATGCTGGATAGCCTGCCTGATGAAGAATATGAATCTGCCCTATTGGTGATCATCCATTCGGGAATAACTGCTGAATGGCTCCTGAAAAGGATTGCCATCCAATTAGGGGTAAAGGATCCCTCCTCGGAAAAGCTGCAGCTTTTATCCCAACTTTATGAGCGATTGATGGAGCTCCACGAAAGCGGGAAAAAGTCAGTGGTCCTTATTGATGAGGCCCAGATGCTGCAAACCAGGGAAATTATGGAGGAATTCAGGGGTCTGTTAAACCTCGAGGTTCCTGAAAAGAAGCTCATCACCTTCGTCTTCTTTGGGCTTCCCGAGCTCGATGCCAACCTTAGATTGGACGAGCCTCTGGCCCAGCGAGTAGTCTTAAAGTATCGATTGGAGTCCTTTAATGAGGAGTCGAGCGAGGCCTACATTAAACATCGCCTGAGATTGGCCGGGGCAAAAAAAGAGCTGTTTGAGCCAGATGCGGTTAAGGGCATTCACATATATTCCCAAGGAATCCCCAGGATGATCAATACCATTTGTGATAATGCTCTGTTTGAAGGTTTTTTACTAAAATTGGGGAAGGTCAGCAGGGAGATAATCGATAATGTTGCCGGCGACCTGGATCTGAAGCCAGGGAAAGAGGAGAGGGCAAGACCAGCTCCTCCCCCGGAGGCTCCGGTTGCTCCCAGAGTGGAGCCTACTGCCTCCTCGACGGAATCCTCTTCCCCCTCGGTGGAACCCTCTCCTGGGCAGATCCAGACTGGCTCTGCTATTCCTGCGGCTAAGAAGGAGGAGGAACCGGAGAAGGGAGCGGAGGAACTGGACGAGATTGATAGCCTCCTGGAAAGTCTGGAGGATAAGGATTAAGCGGGAGTAATTCAGGGGTAGAATGCAAGCTTCCCAAGCTTGATGTCGCGGGTTCGAATCCCGTCTCCCGCTCCAATTCTTCGACCCCGCCACAGGCGGGGCTCAGGACAAGAATAAAGGATTCAAATCAGTAAAGGTGATAATCTTCTAATTATTTTCTGCTCTCTTTTCCAGAATTCTTTAGATCTGTTTCCTATAATTTTTTCATTACTTACCCAATCTTTCAGCTATGTTTTTCCAGCTCGGGTCGCGAAAAGGTTGGGATTTTTTTTAATTTATGCTACAGGTAAAATGCCCGGTCTGTAAAAAGCTGACCTCCTGGAAGGGCAATCTATATCGCCCTTTTTGCTCGGAAAGATGTAAACTAATAGATCTGGGGGCCTGGGCCAGTGGGGAGTATCGTATTCCTGGAGAAAAGGTAAGATACGAGAGAAAATCCGAATCAGAGGAGAAAGATTGAACGCTCTTCAAGGAATATAGTGGGTAAACAGAATTCACCCGAAGAGCTAATGTCAAATGTCAAAGCTCAAAGTTCAAATGAAATCCAAAGTTCAAATGACAAATATATGATTTAGAAGAAAAAATCTTTTGGCATTTAGTCATTTGTCATTCATTTGTCATTTGGATTTAATCCTGCGTGCTCGCGGGGCAATTCGTGATAAGAAGGATTTAATCGTTTGATTAAGAAAAAGGCAGTAATATTTTTTTTAGTTATCTTCCTGTTAACTGCCGCAGTCATCTGCTTGGTTAAAAGCCCTTTAGCCAGCAGAGCCGTAGGGAAGTATCTGACATCTGTCCTTCAGCGAAAGCTAAATATCCTGAGTGAGGTTGAAGCAGTAAAGATTCATATCCTTTCCCCTACGCTGGAGATTAAAGGTCTTTCACTTTTCTCCCATCCGGCTGAAGAAACACCACCCTTACACATATCCAGGATGAAGGTCACTTTTAGGCCCTGGCAGCTTTTTGCGGGCCAGGTCTCCATTAAAGAAATCTCCCTTTTCTCTCCCACAATTAATTTGGAGCTCAAGAACAATAAGATTATCAACCTACCCGGCCATCCTCATTCCTCCGGCAAAAAGGAGCAATCATCAGGTTTTAGGTCGATATCAATTGATAAATTCAGGATCTCCAAGGGAAAGCTAACCTTGAATAAAGCCCGCCGGTCTATTTTCAAACTTACCGAAATTGAGGGGTATATAGCTCTGGGAGTAGATCAGGATAGCTATCGAGTAGTGCTTTCTTCTAAGCTTCCTTTACTGTCCCGGGAAGATCCCGGGGTTCCTCCCCGGTCCGTCTCAGCAACAAAAGCAAAGCTTTCCGTAGTTATGAACGGGAAATTCTCTTCCTTCTCTCCTTTCGGAACAATTAGGATTGCCGACGCTGCCTGGGGCGACTTCAGGCTCACCGAGTTGAACAGTAGCTACCGGCTTTCCCGACAGGGAGTAGAGCTTTTCGACCTTAGTATAAAAAATCCCATTGGGACAGTCAGCGGCCAAAGTCGGATAGAATTTACCGAGGATCTTGATCTTCAGGCCGCACTCACCCTGAAGGATATTCAATTAGAGGAACTGCTTCGCACACTACCGGTTGAATATAAGCAGGTGATGGCTACCATAGGCGGAGGGGTAGAGCTAAAGGGAAGGCTCAGGAATGGCTTTATCCTTAAAGGGGAAACCGAGCTAAATGTGGAGCAATTAAAGTTTCTTTCAGGTAATGAAGGCGAGAACGCCGAAGTGGTAATTGGGATTGAGGAAGTGAAGGTAAATACCGAATTGGAGATCGACCGAAATAAGTTATCCATCTCCGGGGTAGTGGGTACCGCGGGGTCAACAATTAGTGTAAAAGGTGATTTTTTCAAAGATAGAATGCTTTTGGTTTTTTATTCTGATAGTTTTGATTTCGCCGCTCTCTCACCCATTTCCGGATTTCCTCTTGCGGGAAAGGGAGAGCTTGATGGAACACTTGCCGTTCGGAATGGCGGGCTCTTCTTCGACTCGAAGATTGATCTCCCGGATTTAGAATTCTATCGGCTTAAACTTGGCTCAGCCAGAGGGGATATTGGTTACCAGGCCGGGGTGTTCTTTTTCTCGCAGATGGCTCTGAAGAAGAATAAAACCCCTTACTGCTTTGATGGGAGGCTGAATTTCGGCGAGAAATTTACTATGGAACTTGATCTTAAAATCCCCTCAGGCAGAGCGGAGGATATTATTGAAATTTTCAAAGAAGATGACCAAGATATCCTCAGCGGGGAGATCGAGGCAGAGGCAAGGCTTGCCGGGGAGCCGAGACACCTGAATGGGAAGGGACACCTGCAGGTAAGCTCGGCCAAACTGTTCGGGAAAGAAAAGCAGCAGATTGCGATCCAGATAAAGATGAACAACGGGGATTTAATCCTGGACAATCTAACTCTTTCCCAGGAGAAAGGAAAGCTTGTCGGTGGAGGTGAGCTTAAATCTGATGGCAGGTTGAGCTTTGATCTGGTCGGGGAAGATCTCTCTCGTGACCAGTTCGGGTGGCTTAAAATACAGGGTCGCCTTTCCGCAGGAAGAGGTACTGAGCTTTTCTTAAAGGGAGAAACGGATCTCTATCTGTTGGATATGTTCAGTAAGGCAATCAGCCAGGCAAAGGGGAAAGCATCCTTCAATGGCCAGATCTTGGAAAGGATAGACTCACCCAGGATTCTGGGCACTATCGGGATTGAAAACGGCTCACTAAGCCTGGCTAAGTTTCCTCAAACTATCCAGGGTATCTCGGCCGATATTAAACTTACTCAAAAGGGGATCATTCTACGGAAATTTGAAGCAGAGGTCGGAGAAGGAGCGGTTAAGGCCGGGGGAATGATAAGGCTTAAGGGCTTTGGATTTAAGGAATTCGACCTTGCTGCCGAGCTCAACGGCACTGATTTTAAACTCTCTTCCTGGTTGCCCTTAGGCCTGGAAGGAAAGGCGCGGCTTGCGGGAAGGATAAACCTAAGTGGCTCTTCCAGCTCTCCTTTACTGAGTGGTGATGTAAGTGTTCAGTATGCCACCCTCAGCGGAATAATTAACTGGAAATCAATGCTGCTTGATTTTCGCTCGCGTAAATTTAAGCCCCAGCCCTTGCTTACTGATAAGGAGAGGATTAGATTAGATCTCAGAATCCATGCCGATGATACCATCATTATCAAATGCGGCCTGACAGAAACTACTATCGGGGGAGATATTGCGATCGGAGGCAACATTGGCACAATAAACCTCAAAGGCGATTTAGAATTCACTAAAGGTAGACTCTTCTATGAAGGCAATGAATTTGCCATCACCTCCGGGATCATAAATTTCATTGGAGGCCAGAAAATCAATCCTCGCTTTGATATCGTCTCCCAGACTAAGGTGGAGCATGGAGAAGAAGAATATCAGATTTACTTAAATATTACCGGCAATTTAGATGATTATAAGATTCTTCTCTCTTCCGACCCCCCCCTCACTGAAAAGGATATCCTCTCGCTCCTTTCTTTCGGGTTTGTGAGTAGTGAACTACCGGAGGGCGCTGGCAGCAGCCGGGTAACCTATGAGGCCGCATCTCTGATCGCTGATGAGTTGGGAGCCCAGGAGGGGATTGAGCAGGTACGGAAGTTTGTTGGATTGGATACATTTACAATAAATCCCTACTTCTCTGATTCCTCCAAAACTACCCGTCCCCGGCTGACGATGAGTAAAGAGTTAATGAAGGATCTTAATATAGTTTACTCAACCGGTTTAGAGGAAGTAGGAAAACAGCGGGTCCAGGTGGAGTATAAATTAAATAAGAACTTTTCCCTCTTGGGGGATTGGGATAACGAAGAGGAGGAAGAAAAAATGGGAAACTTAGGTGCTGATTTGAAGTTCAGATTTGAGTTTAGGTAGAGTTAGTAGAACTTCGTAGTGAGCTAATTGTGTTCAACCTCAGGCAGGAGTCCAGGGTCCAAATGGATCTTGGACATTTTTTTATGAAACGGAGTCTTTCCCAATATATCCTCTGGTTCGGATTTATAATTCTTTTCCCTCTGATGGCCCTAATCCCCTGTCAAGTATTAGCTGCCAACATAGACAAACCGGAGAGAAAATTTATCAGCGAGGTTGAATTCGACTGTCCATTAAGAATGAACAGATCGGAGTTGATTGATTTAATTGGAATCCAGCCGGGCGATCCCTACTCGGGTGAAGCCATTGACAAGAGCCTGGAGATGCTCTGGCTTAAGGGCCTTTTCTCCGATATCATCGTCAAGGCTAAGGAATTGGCCGGGGGGGTGAAACTAACCTATGTTTTGACTCCCCGGGTAAGGATTAAGGAAATAGAATTCAAGGGGGGGAACCGTTGGATCCCTGGGGAGAAGTTGCTTAGGGTTATGGGAGTGAGTCCAGGAGAAGAGTTCCACCCGGATAAGCTTAAGGAATATCAGGAAGCGCTTAGAAAAATATACAAGGAGCATGGATATCTTAGGGCGAAGGTGAAGATCAAGGTAAAACCTTTTCCTAAGCAATACCAGGTTTCTTTGCAAGTGAATATCGAAGCGGGCGAGCCTTGCCGGATCTCTGAAATTCAATTTCCCGGGAGCACTCACTTCGATAGCAAAAGGCTTCAACGAATAATTCCCCTAAAGTCCGGAGGCTTTTTTCTTTGGAAGTGTTTGTTTCCTGGAAGAAGAAGGTTGGACCGAAATCTTTTGAGGGAGTCAGTTGAGAAATTGAGGGAGTTTTATCGCCGGGAAGGCTTCTGGGAGGCAACATTTTCCGAGCCCGAAGTAGATTATGATTCTTCTACTAATCGAGCGATCGTGTATTTCCCGCTCGAGGAGGGTGAAAGATTTACTGTCCGGCCTAAACAACTCCGTAGCAGGAAGCTAAAGAAGATCTTCCAGCTCGAGGAAGGCGAAAGCTTCAGCCCAAGCCTTCTGGAACAGTGGAGCGAGGAGTATAAGTATTTTTATCAAAAAAGAGGATATCTTTTCACCGAGGTCTCTTATGAGATATCCCCGATACCAGACGGAGAGAAGGTTATTATATTTTATTTAAAAGAAGGCAGCAAAGTATCCCTACGGGGGATCGAATTCGTTGGGAACCATAAGCTTTCCAATAAATTTTTCCGGAAACAGATGTTAACCCGTCCTTCAAGCATCCTGGGTCACTTCTATGGCCGGGAGTTTAATGGGATTTATCTTGAGGATCGATTCCAGGAGGATCTTAAGGCTATCGTCTATTTATATAGAAAGAAAGGATTTCTTGATGCCCGGATTGAGAAGACGGAGAAGAATTTCGATAATAATAGAAGAAGAATGTCCATCGCAATATACATCAATGAAGGAGTTCAAACCCTGGTGAAGGGGATAGAGATCAAAGGGAATACGGTATTTTCTACTAAAGATATTCATAAAATATATCCTCTAAATGTTAATCATCCCCTGGATTTCTGGGCTGTAGAGGATTCAAAAAAGGCCATAATCGATTTATATGTAAAGAATGGTTTCCTCTTCGCCGGAGTAAAGTATGATCTTAGTTTTAGCCAGGATCGGAAAGAAGCTACAGTGAGCTTTATTATCGAAGAGGGTCCTCGGGTTTCTGTAGCCGGGATTATAACTCAGGGAAATGATTTTACCAGAGACCGGGTAATACGAAGGGAGCTTTTATTCGATACCGGGGAGCCCTGCGATCCGGAAAAGGTAGCCTTGTCTCAACAGAGACTCCATCGTCTGGGCTTCTTCAAGAAGGTGAGTATTAAGCCAATTATCAGGGCTACCAGAAGAGAGGAAAGAGACTTTTTAGTAAAGGTAAAGGAGAGAAAAAGTGGGGCGGTTGAGCTTGGACTGGGCTATGGCACTGCTGATGGCCTGAGGGGATTTGCCGAGCTTTCCCACAAGAATTTAGAGGGCAGTGGTCGCAGCATTTCTCTGCGTGGGGATGTGAGCTACTTTATCCGCGGGGTGAGTATAAGTAAGGAGGAGATGGATTTTTCCCAATCATACCTTGAATTTCATGAGCGGAAATTCAATCTTGGCTTCCGGGAGCCCTGGCTATTTGATTACAATATCGATGCCCGGATAAATGTGATCGATTTCCTGGAAAGAAACACGGTTGATCTATCGGGGGAGACCATTAGATATGATCTCCGCGAGGACAGCACAATCCTGGGGCTGGATAGGGAGATTGCTCGATTCGTGCGGGGTTCAATTCAGTATAAGTTTTCCCTGCTCGACTACCTTAATATAGAGGGGAAAGAAGGGGAACTGGAGCTGGAGGAAGAGCCAAGGCAACTGGGTATCCTTAGCTCAATATTGATCCGAGATACCCGAAACGATCTCTTTAATCCCACCCGGGGAACGCTCGAGACCCTTACCATCGATTTCTCCAGTAGCTATCTTGGTTCAGAAGGTGAATTTCTCAAGTCTTTTGGGCGATTTAATCTCTATTTTCCTCTTTATAAGAGGTTTATTGCTGCCGTTTCTCTGCGGGCAGGGTATGGCTTCCCCTACGGAATAAGCAAGGAACTTCCCCTGAGTGAGAAGTTTAGGCTCGGAGGGAGTAATTCGCTCCGAGGCTTCCGGGAAGACTCCCTCGGCCCCGGAGACATTATGTTTAGCTCCTCCCTGGAAATACGGTTTCCCCTGTTCTGGGGTTTTGGCGGAACGGTTTTCTCTGACGAGGGAGATGTATGGCAAGAAGGTGAGGATGTGGATATTAGGGATTCGGCAGGTTTTGGACTGCGTTATCTTACCCCTATCGGCCCCTTCAGGTTTGATGTGGGATTCAAACTGGATAGGAGAAAAGAGGAAGGGGAAGGGTTGAGCGAATGGCATTTCTTTATTGGGAATATCTTTTAGATTAAGCCGTAATTCGGACATAAAGGAGAGATTTGGGATTTCTAGTGCTCAGTAACATTAGTTTTTGCCCAATTCCCCCTCACCCTAACCCTCTCCCCGTTGGGGAGAGGGAACTTTATACTGTTTACTACTTCCTCTCCCCTGGGGGAGAGGAATGAGGTGAGGGGGGAGTCTTGAACCAGCAAGAATTGATGTCACAGAGCACTAGAGTTCTCTCCCGAGGGAAAAGCGATCAGGTTGTCATAAGAAATTTTATTTGAGATAATAAAATGTGAACCTGATAAATGGAGGAAACAATGAGTTATAAAAGAATTTTACCCAGCGTTTTTGCGTTTCTTTTGCCCTTGTTCTTAGTTGCCGGAGCCCTCCCTCCTCAGCTTTATGCCCAGTCAATTAAGCTGAATCCTAATGAGGGAGTTCAAGGTGACACAATATCTGTTGAGATCTCCGGTACGGGTACCCATTTTTCCCCGGGCAATACATCGGTAAATTTTGCTGGGGGAGGAATTACCGGTGGTACCTTAACGGTAAGTAGTCCTACCCGGCTTGAGATAGGAGATCTTTCCATTGCCTACAATGCCAAGGTGGGACCCCGGGATGTTATCGTTACTACAACAACCGCTACAGTTGACGAGATAGTAACGGTCCCGAATGGATTCAATGTGATCCAGGGGAGTAATACAATTCTTAGCCTAATTGAGCCTGATTGGGCCGATCAAGGGATTTTTTTGTGGGATATTACTCTATCTGGTTCAAATACTAATTTTGAACAGGATGTATCCGAGATCAGCTTCAGTGGCTCGGGAATCACGATTAACTCGACAGCGGTCGCCAACTCGGAAACCATAAATGCTAATATTGCCATTGATAGATGGGCGGAGACGGGGTCCAGAACTGTAATCGTTACCACCAACTATGAGGAAGTATCTTGTTCGGTGTGTTTTGCGGTAACTCCGGCTGATTCCATAATTAGTATCACTCCCTCTTCGGCGTGGGCCGGCGAGGCCCTTACGCTAAAGATCGTTGTGGAAAATGATTATAATCTTAATGAAACCTCCGAAGTTTTTTTTAGTGGCATTGAGATTGCTGTCAATGGGATTACTATTGACGGTAAGGAGATAACGGCCGATATTGATATCTCTTCTGAGGCCCGGGGTGATCTGAGGGATGTAATAGTAGTTACCGAAGGGGAGGTGGCCTTTGGCGAGAAGATGTTCGATGTTATCCATCCAGACATTGATAGGGCCAGTCCCAATTACGGTTATCCTGGCTCTACCCTCGATATCACTATCTTTGGTATTGATACTAATTTTAATGATAGCTCTACCGTTGAATTCAGCGGGGAAGGTATCTATCTTAATTCCACTTTGGTTGGGGGCCCTCTCACAATAGTAGTAAATATAACTATTGACCCTGATGCCCCACTGGGTAGAAGAGATATAATTGTCACTACCGGAGAGGAAGTAGTCGTCGGAGAAGGGGTGTTCTCGGTCTCTAAACCCAGGGCCTTTTCCAACGATGAAGAAGATGGGCTTTGTTCCTGTACAGCGATAGAATTAGCAACAGAGGGGAATTTAAGGCCGGAAGAGATAGTAGGGGCAATACTTCCCTTTTTATTGGTTATGATGCTATTTATATACTTAAGGAGCTATCTATCCAGAAATAATTAATGCTGTTTGCAGTTTAATAACTTTGGAAGGATTAAGGCAGGGGGCTTCAGCCCAGACTATTCATTACGAATAAAGGCCTATTCGATGACCTGAGTGTTAGCCAGCCGATCGCCGAAGCGGATCCCCTTTTCATCGCTGAGTATAAAGAGAGCTTCGATGATAATAATAATCGGGGCAGCAATCCAGCCGATCACGGGGATTAGCATTAAGATATAGGCAAATGCCAGGGTGAGGTTCCTTAAGATTGAATCTACGAAATTAGCATTTTGGTTCTTCTCCAGATTTATTGTCTTTAACCCCAGTATCTTCTTGCCCAAACTCTCTCCCCCAAACAACCCGTCTCTGAGTAAAATATATACCGTACCGATGATCCAGCCCAGGATAGGAATAATATACAAGACTATACAGAAAGCACCATCAATGAGTGCCGCTAGAAACCTTATCCCCAGATCGGCCTTAATGTGCTCTTCTGCCATCCCTATTTCCTTTGCTTATAATTTAAAGAGAACTTATTGGTAATAATAAGTTATAACATTATGCCTGTCAAGAACAATTGACAATTATTCAATCTTTAGCTAATATCATTAAAAGTGTTTATCTATGTTTCTCTCATAATATCTATTTTTATTACGGCCACCCCCGGGGCCGAGCCAGCGGCTGCTTCCCCGGAAAGTTGGCTGGTCAACCGGATTGTGGCGGCAGTAAATAATGAGGTGATAACCCTTCGAGAACTGGAGATGGAATGCGAGATCCAGCTCATCATCCAAGCCACCCCGGGGTCCAGAGGGCCATTAAGCCCACACCACTCCAAGGATTTCCAGCAAATGGTTCTGGAGGGGATGATTAATCAAACATTAATCCTGGAGGAGGCCCAGCGAATAGGCTTGGCCGGAGTGGATAAGAAGGAACTAACAAGTAGATTGCGGGATTTTCAACAGAGATTTCCCTCAAAGGATGAGTTTAGTAAATTTCTACGCAAATGGGAATTAACGAAAGAGGAACTGAAGGAGAGATTTAAGGCTCAGATCATAGTTTCCGGATTCATTGAGAGGATGATTGTCTCCCTATTTGAACCGGAAGGAAAGGTTTCGAAAGAGCAAGCTTTTCGGGAGAAGTTAATCAAGCAGGTAGAAAAACTCAGGGCTAAGGCGGATATCAGGTTGATGGAGGTGGAGGCTCAATAGACCTGTGGTTATTTTCAGGGAATAGCAGGGACTTGAATCCTCTTGTTCTACGAAGTAGGATGAGCCCTTAAAATTAAGGAGAGACAGGATGTTTCATACCGCTACCGAGGAGGAGATAAAAGCCGGGGAGATTACCGATGTCTACTTTGCCCGGACTATGGAGATCCTTAGGGCTAAGGGGATCGATAAGGAGGTGGTTGCCGAGATTCGGGCAAAAGATTTGCCTAAAGGCTGGGGCTGGGCGATTCTGGCCGGGGTCGAGGAGTGTGCGAATTTGCTTAAAGGCCTGAATGTCTCAGCACGCTCTCTCCGGGAAGGGACCATCTTCAGGGCCGGTGACCCGGTGATGGAGGTTCTGGGCAATTACGGAAGCTTCTGCGTTTATGAGACCGCCATCCTGGGTTTTCTCTGCCAGGCCTCGGGAGTGGCTACTGCCGCTGCCCGTTGCCGCAAGGCCGCGGGTAAGAGGCCGGTAATCAGCTTCGGTGCCCGCCGGATGCATCCGGCTATATCCCCGATGATCGAAAGAAATGCCTTCATTGGAGGTTGCGATGGGGTGGCGGTTAAGAAGAGCGCTGAGCTCATCGGCGAGGAGGCATCAGGGACAATGCCCCATTCCCTAATTCTCCTGATGGGAGATACGGTCGAGGCAACCAGAGCATTCAATGAGATCATTGATAAGAAGGTAAAAAGGGTTTCTTTAGTGGATACCTTGGCCGATGAGAAGTTCGAATCGCTCAGGGTTGCCGAGGCCTTAGGAGAGGATCTGTTTGCTGTTAGATTGGATACTCCCTCGTCCCGGCGAGGAAATTTTCGGCAGATCTTCGAGGAGGTCCGCTGGGAATTAGATCTGCGGGGCTTTGATAAAGTAAAGCTCTTTGCCAGTGGTGGCCTGGACGAAGACAAGATCCAGGAGCTGAATCCGGTAGTGGATGCCTATGGGGTAGGAACCGCGATCTCCAATGCTCCGGTAGTTGATTTCTCAATGGATATTATGGAGATCGAAGGGCAGCCGGTGGCCAAAAGGGGGAAAGAATCAGGAAGAAAGAGGCTGCTTCGCTGCCCCAAATGCTTCAGCTCAAAAGTCAGTTCTTATAGTAAATCAGATGGGAGGTGTGAGTGTGGAGAGAAATTTAACGATCTCCTGGAGCCCTTGACGGAAAAGGGGAAATTGGTCCGGAGACTGCCCCGGGCTCAAGAGATCAGGAAGTATGTTCTGGAAGAGTTAGAGTTTTTCGGTCTTTAATTAAATAGCCGGGGGGCAGACCCCAAATTATGAAGGAAGGAGGATAAAATGAAGATTACCTTAAGTGTGATCAAAGCTGATGTGGGTAGCATTGGAGGGCACATCAAGCCGAGTCAGAAGTTGCTTGAGCGGGTCGAAGAATATGTGAGCGAGGAAGGCAGTGGGTTGCTAATTGACCATTATATCGGACATACCGGCGATGATATCGCAATTCTCTGCACTCACCGGGAGGGAGTTGGGGCGAGAAAGGTTCACAAGTTGGCCTGGGAGGCCTTTAAGGCAGGAACCGAGGTTGCCAAAGAGGAAGGACTTTACGGGGCCGGACAGGACCTTTTAAAAGATTCCTTTTCCGGGAATATAAAGGGGATGGGACCGGGGGTGGCAGAGATGGAGATTGAAGAGAGGGAGAATGAGCCATTTCTCGTTTTTTGTGCTGACAAGACCGATCCCGGAGCCTATAATCTTCCCTTGTATCTTGCTTTTGCTGACCCGATGCACTGTTCCGGTCTGATCCTGAGCCCGAAGATGGCAAGTGGCTTTCAATTCACAATCATGGATGTCGAGTATACCCGGGGTGACCGGGTCATCAAGCTCAATGCCCCCGAGGATATCTATGACATTGCTGCGCTACTGCGTGATTGCGAAAGGTTTGTGGTTGAATCGATTCACTCCCGTGAAAATGGGGAGCCGGCAGCAGCAGCGAGCACCACCCGACTCCATAATATTGCCGGGAAATACACCGGTAAGGATGATCCGGCCATGCTGGTTCGGGTCCAGGGGCCCTTCCCGGCAACCGGAGAGGTACTTTCGCCCTTCAACATCGGCCACTATGTTGCCGGCTTTATGCGAGGAAGCCATGTTGGGCCTTTAATGCCGGTGAAGAAAAATTCCGCCATCTCCTTTTTTGATGGCCCCCCGGTGGTGAGCTGTCTGGCCTTCTGTGTTCATCATGGGAAGCTCACCGAACCAGCGGATGCCTTTGACCATCCTTACTGGGACTGGGTAAGGAACAATGTATCCCGCAAGGCCACCGAGATCCGCCAGCAGGGATTCTTCGGGCCAGCGATGCTCCCTTACTCTGAGCTGGAATATGGAGGAATTGTGGTGAAGATGGATAAGATCAAGGGCAAGTTCAAGGTCAGGAAGAAGAAATAACCTTGCCGGTGAAAGAGGCTCAATATTACCAGAAGGAGAAGGATAACGGGGTAAAGTGTCTTCTCTGCCCCCAGGGATGCCGGATCGCTTCCGGAGAAAAGGGGAAGTGTCTGGTTCGCCAGAACCAGGGAGGGGTTCTTTATGCCTTAACCTATGGAAAGGTAGCGGCGGTTCAGATGGATCCGATTGAGAAGAAGCCCCTTTATCACTTCTACCCGGGCCGACAGATCCTTTCTCTGGGGGCTATTGGCTGCAATTTGAGCTGCCAGTTCTGCCAGAACTATCATCTGGTCGAAGGGAAAGTCGCGTTGGATAGCCTTTCCCCGCAGCAGGCGGTAAGGCTTGCCCAGTAGGATAACTCGGTAGGGATTGCCTATACTTATAATGAACCGCTTATCTGGTTTGAATATGTCCTGGAAACAGCCAAGATAGCAAAGGAGGAAGGGCTGAAGAATGTTCTGGTTACGAATGGGATGATCAACCCCAAACCTCTGGAAGAGCTCCTTCCTTTCATCGATGCCATGAATATCGACCTGAAGTCAATCCGGGATGAGTTCTACCAGAGACTTTGTGGAGGATTTCGGGACCCGGTCTTGAAGAGTATCGAGAGATCTAATAAGGCCTGCCATATTGAGCTTACCAACCTCCTTATTACCGATACCAATGATTCAACTGAAGAGCTCAAGGAGCTTATTGATTATATTGCTTCACTGGACAGGGATATTCCCGTACATTTCTCCCGCTATTCCCCTCAATATAAGCTAAACAAGCCCTCCACCCCGGTAGACAAGCTAATGGAGGCCTATAAGCTGGCCCAAGAGAAGCTAAGTTATGTCTATCTGGGTAATCTCTGGACCGATGAGGGTGGCAATACCTATTGTCCGAAGTGCAAGGAGCTGCTTATTCATCGAGAGGGGTACTCTACCAGGATTGTCGGCCTCAAGGGGAGTCGCTGCCAAAAATGCGAAGGGGAGGTGAAAATTGTCAATTGAGCTTTTTCCAGAGCTGCAATCTCCTCCCCCTTGATGGGGGAGGATAAAGGAGGGGGTGATAATTTTATCTTTTCCCCCTCACCTTTACCCCGATGGACATCGTCCCGATGTCCATCGGGATCTCCCCCAGGGGAGAGGGAACTATGGGCTTTCCCCTGGGGGAAGCAACTACTCTTATGTCCGAATTGCAGTCTTCCATAGAAAATGGGGATTTATCCATGGCGGAGAAAGGCAAGAGGAAAAGAGCCCTGTTAGTCATTGATATGCTTAATGACTTCATCCGGGAAGGGGCACCACTAAAGGTCCCGGGAGGAGAGAAGATCGTTAAAAATATACAGAGGAAGCTAAGGGAGGCCCGGAGGAAGGGGATCCCAATTATCTATCTCTGTGACCAGCATCGCCGGGGGGATCCAGAGTTTCGGGTTTGGCCACCCCACGCAGTGAAGGGTACAGAGGGGGCGGAGGTAGTGAAAGAACTGAAGCCCCAAGAGGGAGATCGGGTAATTCCGAAGACTACCTATTCCGGATTTTTTGGAACCAGGCTCCGAAAAACCCTAAGGGAGCTACGGGTTACCGAGTTAATAATAACCGGGGTCTGCACTGAGATCTGCGTTCTCTATACCGCGGCCGATGCCTATATGAATGGTTTTCAGGTAGAGGTCCCGGAGGGCGGTGTCGCCGGCCTGACCGAAGATAATCACCGTTTTGCCTTAAGGCAGATAAGAGAGGTCCTGAAACCAAAACAGGCTTAATACTTTGAAGTACAAATTACACATAATTATTGAACCCAAATAATACGTTAATGTAGGGGTTCAATGGCGGGTCGGACAAATCCGACCCCTACGAAGATTTATCCATCATTAATGCATAATTGTAGGGGTTCGATTCCTGAACCTGTCAGGAACAGGTTTATCGAACCCGGCTTGCCCTCCCGATGGACATCGGGATCCATCGGGGTGAAGGCTGAAAATCAAGCCCGTACACTAAATAGGTACAAGCATGTCCTGAGCCCTGGTCTTGGCCAGGACCAAGGCTTGTCGAAGGATAAATTGTTAGTATACCAATAATTCGGATGTTTACGCATTATCTGGGTTGAAATTTGAGGAAGGAAGATGGCTAATATCAGGGTTCACCTTTATGTCGAAGGATTTGTCCAGGGGGTTTTCTTCAGGGCTGATACCCGGGAAGAGGCACAACGATTAGGGGTTACCGGGTGGGTGCGCAACCTTCCTGACGGGGGGGTTGAAGTGGTGGGTGAGGGGGAAGAGAACGCAGTGAAAGAGCTGGTTAGCTGGTGTCATAAAGGTCCATCCGGGGCCAGGGTTAGCAAGGTAAAGATAGAGTACGAACAATATCAGGGCGAGTTTGACTCCTTTTCCGTAAGGTATTATTAAAACTACTTGTAGTTTAAATGACAAATGTCAAAGCTCAAATAACAAATATCATTTGACATTCGGATTTTGAACTTTGAGCTTTATTTGACATTTGGGCTTTGGTATTTGATATTATCCCTTAGTGGGGATCTTCAACTGCTGGATCTTTTTCCGAAGGGTATTGCGGTTAATTCCCAGCATCTCCGAGGCCTTGATCTGATTCCCCTTGGTTTTTTCCAGTACCAGTTTGATCAGCGGCCTCTCAACTCGCTCCACCACCAGGGGATAGAGTCCATTCATCCTTCCCGCTCCGAGCTTCCCGATGAAATCCTCGAGCTTCAGGTAGATAATCCTCTCCAGAGATTCACTTTTCAGGGAAGTACTCAGGCTGAGGTCAGCTTTGGTAAGGGGACGACCCTTGGTCGGGGCAAAGAGCGGTTGCTCTATCCCATAGTGAGTTTTAAGTTCCTGGCGAAGCAAGGCATTTTCAAGTTTAAGATTTCTAAAGAGCAGGGCTCGGGCTATCGCAACCTTTATTGTTTCTGTCTCTATGGGTTTTATTAGATAATCAAAGGCACCTAATCTCACCGCCTCCAGGGCATTTCTTAGCTTACTTTTTGGGGCAATAATGATTATCGGAACCGCTTTTCCCTTTTCTCTGAGTGTATCAAGAAGATCTGAAAGGGGGAATCCCGGAAACTTAATGTCAATAAAGGCGAGGAGATAGTTCTTTTTATCGATTTGTTTTATTAGGGCCTGTCTATCGGAGGCTAAATCCGGGGAAAGATGGGTTTTTTTGAAATACTCCTGGAGGACCGCGGAGCTTAATTTTTCCTTAACCGCAATTAAGACCTTTTCCGCAGCCACCTAACCCCCTTCTAAAGCTAACAGTTATAAATACTGAAAGGCATTTTAACATAAGAAAAAGACATTTCAAGGGATTTTTCTGCAATCCATGGATTTCTTCTTGACAATAACCTTTTATAATTATAGCTTAAATTACTTTCAATTAAGTAAAGGTTTATAATGGAATCAAAAGAGAGAGAAATTAAAAAGATCATCCTCATTGAGCCCACCTCACCTGATTACCATATTTTTACTCGCTACCACGTGCTGCCCCGCCTGGGTACGATTATTCTGGGCACTATTCTTCAGAAGAATGGCTACGAAGTGAAGGTATTTATTGAGGATATTAAGGAGCTCGATTTTGCTGAGGTTTTCTCCGCTGACCTGGTGTGCATTTCTACTATTACCTCTACGGCTCCCAGGGCCTATGAGGTTGCCAAACAGGTCAAGAAATATGGGATTCCGGTGGCTATGGGGGGGCCTCATACGAGTTATCTGACGGAAGAGGCCCTGGAATACTGTGATTTCGTCCTCCGAGGAGAGGCCGAACAGACCATACTGGAATTCGTTAGTGCCCTTAAGAGGGGAGAAGGCTATGAAGAGGTAAAAGGGCTATCCTTTGTTAAGGAAGGGGAGATTTTTCACAATGAGAAGCCTCCTTTTTACCAGGATCTCGATTCAATTCCCTTCCCCAATTTTTCTTTGATCCAGGGCTTCCATAAAAATAGGAATAAGAGCTCATCGAGGTTCAGTGCTGCGATCACCCCGGTATTGACCTCCCGGGGTTGCCCTAACGACTGTCATTTCTGTGTAGTCACCGAGATGTTCGGCAGGAAATATCGTTTTCGCAGTAGAGAGAATGTTATGGAAGAGCTACGCCAGCTGCTCGACCCCGAGTACATATTTTTCTATGACGATAACTTTACGGCGAGCCCAAGAAGGACCAAGGAATTGCTTCGTTTGATGATCGATGAGAATCTATGTCCTCCTTGGTCAGCCCAGGTTTGCATCGATATCGGCAGGGACCACGAGCTTCTTGACCTGATGAAGAAGTCTAATTGTCATAACTGCTATATCGGCCTGGAATCAATAAACCCGGACACACTCAGGGCATATAACAAGAAACAAACCCTGGAGGAGATGAAGGAAGGCCTCATCCAGCTTAAGCGAAGGGGGATCCGGGTTCATGGAATGTTCGTTTTTGGCTCTGATGAAGACTCGGTAGATACTATCCGGCAGACGGTTAAGTTTGCCACGAAGTACCATATAGATACTATCCAATTCATGATCCTGACCCCTTTGCCCGGTTCAAAATTTTATTACGATCTGGATTCCTCGGATAGATTGGTCTCCCGGGACTGGAGCCTCTATGACGCCCATCATGTTGTCTATGAGCCGAAGAAGATGACTTTCTTCGAGCTTCAGTTCGAGACTTTTAAGGCTATGGCCAAATTCTATTCCTGGCGACAGATCTTAAAAAGAGTGGCAAAGTTCGATTTTTACAATTCCGTGGTTAAGGCCTACGGTAATCGGATAATTAAACAATGGAAGAAGAGAAATGCATATTTTGTAGAGCTTACCAAAGGGTTTACTTCCGATGCGGGAAAAAGGATTGAGATCGCTGCCCGGAAAACCGCTGAGGATATTAAGGAAAGGGTAAGACAGTTCCACGCCCGAGAGAGACTTTCCCAATTATATCGAAGCAATGAAGGGTCTATCAATCCTCCAGCCAAAAAAGACCCGAACAGGGAATAAAAGCTACCCCCCAACCTTTCTTTTTAAATAATATTTAAAAAAATATTGACATTTATTTAAAATACTTATATATTTAGTAAAATTTTAAAAAAATATATAAAGTTTATTAAAATGTTACTAAATTCAAAGACTAATACAAGGAGTTTAGGGATGCGAAAATTATTTTTTTTCTGCTTACCTATTCTTTTTATTGGGGGATGCCTGGGGAAAGCCGCTATTAAGGAAGATAGCCGGCTTTCCTATCCTCAAAAAGAATCTCCTGCGGAAGAAATAGTGGAACGAGAGCTGCCTCCGGGCACCGAAGAATGGATCTTGAGTGTCCAGCATGAGTTCGACATCCCTGTTTTCATTAATGAGAGGGTAAGGTATTTCATTGTCTATTTTCAGACCTCGGGCAGGGGGACTTTCACCAAGTGGCTCGCCCGCTCTTCCAAGTATCTTAAGCTAATGAAGGATATCCTGAGAGAGGAGGGCCTGCCTGAAGATTTAGTCTATCTTGCCCTTATTGAGAGTGGCTTCAGTACCCACGCTCGTTCCCGGGCAAAGGCAGTGGGACCCTGGCAGTTTATGTACTGGACCGGGAAGAGATTCGGCTTAAGGATAGACTGGTGGATAGATGAGCGGCGAGATCCGGAAAAATCTACCCGGGCTGCGGCTAAATATTTAAAGTGCCTGTATGAGAGATTTAATTCCTGGGACCTGGCCGCGGCCGGCTATAACGCGGGAGAATATAAGATAATCCGGGCGATGAAAAGATATGACACTGAAGATTTCTGGGAGATGAGCCGCTATCGTTACTTGAAAAGGGAGACCAAGGACTATGTTCCTAAATTCATCGCTGCCGCTATTATTGCCAAACATCCTGAGGACTTTGGCTTCGACAAGATCGAATACCAACTACCCATAGCATACGATAAGGTTCACGTCCCCGATTCTACTGACCTTGGGGTAATTGCTAAGGCATCCGGGGCAAGCTACAAGGAGATAAAACTGCTCAATCCTGAGCTAAGGAGATGGTTTACCCCTCCCGGTTATCAGGGATATCAGGTAAAGATTCCCCAGGGTCGAAAGGTCCAGTTTGAAAAGAATTTTGCCCGAATAAAGCCCCGGCAGAGGATAACCTTCAAAAGACATATTGTTGGGGAAGGGGAAACTCTCTCTGAGATCGCTGAGATTTATTCCTGCGGGGTGAGAGCGATTATGCGGATGAATAATCTTAGAAGCTCACACTGGATTCGGGTTGGGAAAAGTCTAATTATCCCGGTAAGAAAAGGTCATGTGCCCAGAAAGAGAAGCAAACCCCGGGAAGAAGCTATGGTGATTGCCAGCCCAAAGCAGAATAATCATAGGACCAAAGAGGTAACTTATCGGGTTAAAAAGGGGGATACCCTCTGGGATATTGGCCGGGAATACGGGATTAAACCTTCCCAGATTCGATACTGGAACAATATCAGATCCGGTGAGCATATCTATCCAGGAGATAAGCTTAAACTAAAGGTCCGGGTCGATACCAGCACCTGAGATCCTCTAAATCCGTTTTTTTACCTATCTGTGATTCTCTAATCTTTGCTCTTTCCTTTAATTCTCTATCCAAGTAAAAGATTCCAATAATAACGATCTATTGATTCGCTCCGGGTATGATCTTCCCCAGTAAGACAGGTTTGGCAGCACCGGTAGCAGCGGGGATGTTTCCGGGGCGGCTCCGGATAGTCTCGTAGGCCAGAAGGGCAAAGGCCATCGCCTCGATGGCATCGCTATTCAGGTTATAGTCCTCGAAGGTCAAAATTCGGATCGGCTTTAGCCTTTCCTTCAGCATTGACATCAGGACCGGATTTCTCACTCCCCCGCCTCCGACAACTACCTCGGTTACCTGATACCGGGGGAGGATGAACTTTTTAAAGCTGAAGCCAATACAGTGGGCGGTAAAGGCAGTGAGGGTGGCCATAAGGCCGGTAAGGGGAATTTTCTTTCTTTCGGCCCTTTTGATAATATCCTCGATGAGCTTCGAGCCGAACTGCTCTCGCCCCGTGGATTTGGGAGGGGGTTGGTGAATGAAAGGGTGTTTTAATAATTGCCTCAACAGGCCGGAATCCACCTCCCCTTTTGCGGCCCTCCCTCCATGCTTATCGTATCTTGCTCTGCCCTGAGTTAGCCTTTCCACTACCCCATCGATCAGCATATTCCCGGGACCATTGTCAAAGGCAAGGAGTTCGTTTATTTTCGCCCGGGCAGGGATCACGGTAACATTGCTGATCCCTCCGAGGTTTTGCACCGCCAGGCCCTTTTTATTGTTCTGGAAAAGTAAATAATGGAGGTAGGGTGAAAGGGGAGCACCCTCGCCCCCGGCGGCAATATCCCTGGGGCGAAAATCAGCTATGGTGGTTGTTCCCGTCCTTTCCGCGATTATTGAGGGCTCCCCGATCTGGAGAGTGGAGCGGATTTTATACTTGCCTTCTCTTTTCTCCCGGGGGAGGTGATGGATAGTCTGCCCGTGAGAGCCGATAAGATTGACCTCTCGTATCCCCAGGCCTGCCTTTTCGGCTACTGCTCGGGCGGCACCGGCAAATAGCTCTCCCAGATAGAAATTAAGGTGGCAGATCCGGTCAACCCTGGCTGTCCTTGGATCAGAGGCATTTAGGATCATCTTCCGAACCTTCTTGGGAAAGGGATAGGTTTCGAAGGCGATAAGTTCAATTTTCGTCTTGCTCCCCCTACTCTTTATCTCCGTCAGGGCAGCATCGATCCCGTCAGCAGAGGTTCCGGACATTAGGCCGATTACCTTCATTCATCTTGCTCCTGCTCTGTGACATTAGTTTTTGCCCAATCCCCCCTCACCTTTACCCCGATGGACATCGGGGCAAGCCCTCTCCCCGTTGGGGAGAGGGAACTTTTTACTGTTTTACTACTTCCTCTCCCCTCTGGGGAGAGGAGAAAGGTGAGGGGGAGTCTTGAACGAGCAAGAATTAATGTCTCAGCGCACTCCTTAGGATTTAACCTCGATTCTTGTGAATGATATTATTATTTAGACTAGTATCTGTCAATGATTAAGAACAGATGGACTTTCCCCAAAAATTCGGTATTGATTTTCATTCCCCTCTCCCGCGTGAACGCGGGATGGGAGGGGTTAGGGGAGGGGGATGGAGGATTCCCTGAGATTTTTTCACCCTCACTTCACCCCGATGGACATCGGGGCAAATCCTCCCCCATCAAGGGGGAGGAAATGGGATGAACTATTCCTCCTTCCCTTCGATAGATTCAGGACAAGGATAGGTGGGGCTTTCCATTCCGCCTAAGGCGGAATAAGGGGTCTCGGATAATATGTAGGTCGGGCATCTTGCCCGACATAATGGCCCTTCGACTTCGCTCAGGACTCGGCGGGCTGGAAGCCCGCCGTACAATGTAAATACCGGGGCTCGAAAGCCCCGCCTATCCAATGTAGGGGCAATTCATGAAGTGCCCCTACTTGAAACTTTTTAAGGAAACTCCTACTAAAAAAGCCCCCTTTTCAGGGGGCTTTATCATGGGTTGAGATTAGAAAAGGCTGATCCTCAGGAAATCATCAATAAATCTTAATCAGTTTAAATGACTATTCCCTGTAGGTTGTTACAGAGCTTCCTCTTATTTCCCTCTCCCCGGGGGGAGAGGGCTTGCCACCCCCATGGACATCGGGGTCCATCGGGGTAAAGGTGAGGAGGAGTAAAATATATCCTTTTTCTCCTTCTTTAGGTTTTAAATACCAATAAATATTAGTCTCCCAGCCCAAGGGACCATATGGTTCCCCCGATGTCTTCGAGAAAGGTTGCCTTAATTGCCTCGCTGGTGACTGCGTAAACATAATCGCCGATGAAGACGCCGCGGGTCCACTCAGGCCAGTAGTAGGTAGAGCCCGTCGGTGCAGTGTCGATCCGCCCTAGAAATTTGATCCCGCTGCCGACAGTCACCCGGTAGATGTAGAGTCCAGTGAATAGGGAAAGCACCCGTTTTATCTTCAATTTGTCCTATATCCAGGGCTTAATCCCTTTGCCCAATTCCCTGCTATTCCATGATATTCCTTGCTAATCCCTACTATTCCCTGTTTTCCTCCATCATTTGCTCATTTGTCAATATCAAAGATCCGACCATATTCCCTTTGAGCCCTGCACTTCGTTATGGAAGCTCCACACCTATCTGTGTACTAACTCCGAATGATGATTCTACATAATCTTGATCAAATGGGTGGTAAATAGTTATATTAAAACGGCTTATACCTACTGCCACCTCACCCCCGATTGCCCAAATTCCTATCTGCTCATTATTATCTAAAGTCGATTCGTTTTCAGATCCGTATCTGGGATCAAAGCCTATATTTGTCATGGCATTCTGAAAGCTGAAAATAAAATAGGGATTGATATATTTCGTCTTTCCAACAAAATGAGTCGAGAAGTTCCAAAGAGTAAACCTCTTTCTTTCATAACTATAGAATTTATATCTTGCCAAAGCCTCTCTCATTGATATATATTCTTCGTTTGTGCAATCTGGACAAATAAAAGTTGCTTGAGGAATTGAGGTAAAAGTAAAATCCAAAGAGAAGTTCAGATCAATATAGCGATGATCCGGAGTAAGATTAATCTGAAAATCAGGCCCTCCGCCATAGATATCCGGGTTCATTTCTTCCGGAACGGGAAGGACACCTGTAAATGTAGGCTCAGTCCAATCATAATCGGCATAAAATCCATGTCCCCCAATTTCAAAATACTTTACAACACCAATACGAACCGCCCCTTCTATCTGTGTTTCTGGAATATACAGCCCCGCATCACCTTCTACTGGCTCTTGGAGATCTTGAGCAAGAGTATTTACGATAAGGGAAGCGGGGTTCATCCCAGCAGTAATCTTTACCTTACCAGGTTTCAATGCTCTCCCTACTTTTGGAGGTATGCGTGGCGCAGGCACTACTGCGGAACGACGGACTGGCGTTGCTGGTGCAGTACAATTTATTAAGTTGATTAGAAGATACGGTGCCCAAATATAAAAAAGTAGTATCAGTATTTTTAGGCTGCTCTTATTAATCATTTAAAATCACCCTCCACTGGTATGTTGTTGCTATATCTATTTTAGCCTATTTTCTTAAAATGCGTGTCGATAGCCAAAGGAAATATTGACTCTGTTAGGTTTATCTGAAGGCGACCCTCCTTCATACTTGTAGTCGCCCCTCGTGACTATAAAAATGAAGTCAAAGTCGAAACCATTTCTTTTGCTTTTTCCATACATAACTTGTATACCGGCCCCAAAACTAAACCCCTCAAGGCTCTTTGTCTCATCCTGACTTCCGTCGGAGCTAAAATATTCCGTCTCTATTACAGTATTGATTCCATAGTAAGCGGAAACCCTTGGTCTTAGTTTCTCTTCGATAGAAGCTAAGAAGTATTTGAAACCAGCACTGTATCCAAAGCCTACTTTTTCTGTACCTCCAGTTCCTATTGATAAATTGAGGTTTTGCACGATGTTGACATCAAAGTTTAGACCCAATATGCCATAAGGTATTCCGGCTCCTAAACCGATTGAGTTTCTCTTAAATTTATAAGACGGTGGGGCCGTCTCTTGCGCCCATAGAACTGACGATGACAGCGATATCACTAAAGCTATTACGCAGACTCTTTTTATTATATGCAATCTTTACCGCCGTTACGCTTAAACCTGAAAGGAGAACTCTAACTTTATTATTAATACTCTTTTTATTCTATCCATGCTGGATCCGAATCATATGCAGGATTATTAGTTATATTAGTCTGGTTACTCCCATCCGCATTCATTACATAGATTTCCAGATCTCCATCTCTATCAGAGCGAAAAGCAATCTTGCTTCCATCAGGTGACCATGCGGGATAGCTGTCACTTGATTTGCGACATTTAGTTATATTAATTTGGTTGTTTCCATCTGCATCCATTGCGAATATATCATATTTTCTTCCGTCTCTATTTGAGTTAAAAGCAATTTTGCTCCCAGCAGGAGACCATGCTGGATATCCATCATCTTTATAACTGGTGGTTAACCTTGTAAGGTTACTTCCATCTGCATCCATTACATATATGTTATCATGTCTTACAAAAGCAATTTTGCCTCCATCAGGCGACCATGCAGGGTCTGATTCATTTGCAGGATTATTAGTTATATTAGTCTGGTTAGTTCCATCTGCGTCCATTACATAGATTTCCAGATCTCCATCTCTATTAGAGCGAAAAGCAATCTTGCTTCCATCAGGTGACCATGCGGGATACTCATTTTTTCCAATACCAGCTAACATAGTTTGATTACTTCCATCTGCATCCATTACATATATGTTATCATGTCTTACAAAAGCAATTTTGCCTCCATCAGGCGACCATGCCGGGGCTGAATAATTTGCAGGATTATTAGTTATATTAGTCTGGTTAGTTCCATCTGCGTCCATTACATAGATTTCATCATTATCATTATCATCTCTATCTGAATAAAAAGCAATTTTTCCAGTTAATCCAGAAGGCAAGCAACCTTCATCAATCAAACCATAACCAAAATCATCGGGACAAATATTATTGTCTATACCATCGCATAATTCAGGAGGATTAGAAAAAATATTTGGGTCATTATCATCACAATCAGGACCATTTAAAGTGACATATTTATCACAATTAATATATGAATTATCACCGTCATTATCTTTACAAGTAGAGCAAGAGTGCCAGTTGTTAGGATCACTATTATCGCAATCTACATCTTCTCCACACATTGTAGTTGGGTAATATCCATCATCATCATAATCAATATCGTCACAATATATGTATCTTTCATTATATCCATAAGTACATCCAATTAGAGTATGGCCAAGTACAAAAGTTAAATGAGCAATCAAGCTAAAAATAATAATCTTCCAATAATAGGATTGCTTAACATTTTTAAAAATACTCATCTTAATACCTTAAAAATATAGACAGCTCCCGTTTTGTCTTCAATTCAAGCTCCGCCATCATTTACTCATTTGTCAAAATCAAATATCTGACTTTCTATCCTTTCATCTTCTGCTAGGGCACTTCATAAAGGGTTACTATAGTGGCAGAAAAAATTGCCCGAAATGAGTATGCAGGCTCACTGTCGCATTCCGTATCGGGCACCCCAAAAGTTGCTCTTACTGGATCCATAATAAAGACAATGTCTCCCAGCATATACCACACAAAATCACGGAGACTCTCTTCAGTTATCGCGCCTGTCCACAGTTCCCCAATAATCCTACTGAGGTCAGATGTTACTGTTCCGTTGATAACTGAATTACAGAGTTCCAGACTCAATGGTCCCGGGTCAGTTGAGAAAGACAAACTTAGCGTTTCTACTTTAATCTCGGTGTAACCCTCGGTGACAGGAATATCACAAAGTACTAAACTGAGCTCTTTTGTGACCGGATCATAAGTTGCGGGATCAATGAAGAATTCTGTCTCTTCTCCTAAACAGGTGGCAGGGCCATCGGGGATCCCACATAAACCGTTAACAATAGCGCCATCAACTATAGTACCTGTCCAGTTATCCTTAGTGAGCCCTCGGTAAATAAAGATTAGGTTGACATCTGGGGGAACCAGTGTTGGTAGGTCAGTGGCTGGCGCAACTATCCTCCCCAGTGCATTACAACTACGATCTTCTTTACAATTACTACAACTTGGGTCTTCACACCGGACCCGTTTTTCATCAATTTCCAGTGCATTTACCCGGAATGCCGGCTCCCCAAGGAAATAGCCAAGGTGGGGAAACTCTACCTTGATGTCATCCCCGCAGCTCCAGATAAGCAGGCCCGCCGCCAGGATACTGACAGCCATCAGACCGAAAAGTAGCCTTTTGTTCATTCTCTATACTTCCTTTCTTAAAAACTTATGAACAATGAAACCTTCTCTGGATACCGAATACTCTGGGATCCGGAGGGACTTCAAAAACTCAGCAAATGCTGCTGATTATGGGGCCTCGAACAGGTCTATTTCATTCGCTTTAAAGAGCAGACGCATCGAGTAAGCCGGATCCCCGGAACATTCTCCATCAGGATCTTCCAGTAAGCTTTTTGCCAGGTCACACATCCCTTCGCTTAACGCCGCATCAACCAGGATACAGAGTTCATCCACCGTTATAAAACCCGACAGGCTCGCGCATCCAGTCTGGCAAGTGTTAGCTACAGAGCCATCTATCTCATTCCCGGCAATCGCCCACGGATCCTCAGTTACCGTTCCCACTACCTCCACATCGCAGAGCTTGAGTGGAACAATGTCTTCTTCAACCGGGAAGCTTAATTCGAGTTCCCCGAGACTTACCGAAAGCGCACCATCAATAACCGTGCCTTTAGCAAAGATAAGGGGATAACCGCACTCATCCAGGGAAGCTGGATCGATATAGTAATCCGTCTCGGCTCCGGTGCAGGGTATTGTGCTAGGCCCATCAGGTGCCCCGCATAGCCCCGAGACGCCCACAAACATGAACTCATTATCACCACTGACTGTCACCAGGCCTCTTGTCGCATAGATCAGGTTGACAGTTCCATCCTTCATCGCAGCGTCGAGGTCTTCATTCACTAAAAAACCAATCAGACCCAATATGTTACCAGTAGTATCCGGGTCAATAATTAAAGTGTTAGTCCGGAAACTGGGGGTTCCTCCGCTCACTACCTCCGCTGCAGTCGGGGGTATTAATAGGGGATCGCCTCCCGTAACCATGTCGAAAGTAACTGTAATATTATAAGTGGCTGTCACCACAGCTTCTTCGCCCACTGTCAGAGAATTGCTAATGAGGCCAGCAGTGGCCTGTCCAACATCGTCGGTTGTAACCGTGGGTGTTACAAGCTCACCGGCATCTGTATCAAAGGTAACCGAAACAT
>SDBT01001164.1_pt1 | contig 45424 bp, 14 predicted proteins | sample 2277101 | NCBI WGS metagenome assembly SDBT01 (sample SAMN10404973, study PRJNA504765) | marine sediment metagenome | isolation source: marine sediment core GS10_PC15, 103 cmbsf | place: Arctic Ocean: Southern Knipovich Ridge | collected 2010
TCTTAGATCCCATTGAACTACAGTTAAATCATCTGGATATATTACTAAAGATGCATCATAACTACTAGTTTGATAATTAGGATAGTCTGGATTAATTATAAATACGTTAGATCTAAATTCTAAAATATCTCTACCATCAATAGCTGGCCTTCTTGGAGGAGGAGGCACGACATCAATAATTAATATACTTTGGAAAAGTACATAAATATCTTTTATAGATGAATATCCTGCTTTTTCCGATTTTACAAATAATCTAACAGCTTGTGGCAAGTCGGGAGCATAAATAGGAATATCAACAAAAGATATAGGAACTAATTCTCCGCTTCCTGTTTCTTCTGTTCCTTGAATAATAGACATTATTGTATCTGGAGGAGAAACTGTTATGCTAGGCTGAAGTTTAGGCCCTTCAAATGGAGGTGGATGTTCTTGAGGAGGCACAGAACAAGCATTTTGACAAAGATTTTCAGAATCAGCGTCCCACACAGCAATTTGCACATTCCCTGATTCAATTGGTTCCCCTTTGTATTTAACTTTAGCTCTAGCAACAAAAGGAGCAGAAGCTTTCATATAAATACCATTGAAAGATTCTATTTCTACCAATAACTCCTTGTCGCCACTTAATGGATCCTCCCTTTCGCAATAACACCTATGAGGGACTTTTTGATTATCTTTATTTACTAATTCTATTTCCCAAGGATTAGTATAATGAACTTGAATTGTTTTAGAAAAATATTCAAAAAAATTACTACTTGTTGATTCTTCTTCTTCCTCTTCTCCGACAAGCTCTTCTATTAAAGTAACATATTCAGTTATAGGATCTGTGCTAACAGAATCATCATTAGGAGGAATATATCCTCCCTCTTTAGGTATAAGAGCTTTTAACTGAATTTGAAATGTAGCTTCTTTAATTTGAGAAATTATATCTCTATTCGCTGTCATTCTTAGAATACCCTTAAAGAATCCTTCACTTGTTCTCGTAACAAAGAAATCATAAGCATCTATATCATTAAATTCTATTAAACCACCGCCTGAAAAAACATCACTTGCCTGTTCCTCTCTACTAATAGCCGATGTAATACTTACTTTAATAGAAGTATCTTCAGAAATCGTTGCTCCGAATTCATCTGTTATAGCCCCATATACATAAACTGTTTGATCAAAGAATGCCTCTATATCTTCAACACTTTTTTGAGGTTGATCCCAACCAACAGTAATAGTATTTTTATCAACCAATTCATAATTTATATTTTCTATTTCTATAAGAGGAAATGTTGATTCATCAGCAGATGAAATAGGAATAACTGTAGCATGTAAAAAATCTTCTACCTGAACACCACTATCATTATAATTAGAAGATCTACCATATTTATCAACATTAACTATTGTATAGTAAGCAACCTTATCATTACTAATACCTCTATGGACAAATTTTTCATCTGTAACCAAACCCGTAAAAACTAATGTTCCATTTGTACCACCATTACTATTTACTACTGGGAAATCACTAGAAGAATAATAGATTTTAACCCTAGATATCTTTGAATCAATTGGATTAATTTGCTTCCACCTTAGATATGCTTTTTTATCTCCCGCGGTTATTAATTGACCTATATCTGGTTCTTGTGGAGCATTAATAGCAGAATCTAATGATAAAAAATAATCATCTATATTAGAAATAGGTATTTCAACTTCCAACGATGGAGAATCTGTTGAAAAACTAACATTTCCTAGAGAATTTTTAGTAAATAATCTATAATAATATTTTTCTCCTAATGCAAAATTATCTGGATCAGAAACAAAGAATTGCCCATCTCCTGGATCAGATTGTTGATAAATAACAGTTCCATCTTCTTCCCAAGAAGGAATATTTTTTTCATTTTTAACAACAACAACTTCTCCTCCAACATAATTATAATCTCTTGGGACATCATATTTAAAAACTACTAACCTATCTCCATTATCATCTTTAATACCTATGGTTTCAGTATCTATTTGTTCATTATTCTCATTAAGAATAGGATTGATAACTAATTGAGAATTAATATAAGTAGAACTCCTATCTATATTATGAAAACTAACCTCTGTAATTTTCCCCCTATACAAACCGCTATTAAAATTAGAATCTCCAATTATTACAGATAAAATAGAAGAATAACTAAAATCACTATATGAACCAAGAACATTAAAACTAAATATTTCTCCAACCCCATTAATATAAATAATTAATTCAGATGATGAAGGATCTGCTTCATTATATACAATAGCAATATGTTGCCAATCATAAAGAGTTAATGCAGTAGAAAAACTTCTTACAACCCCATTTAATTCTACAGTTATTTGCCCACTACTATTAATATAAATTTCTATATTTTTTTCTGTATCACTGGAAATACTAAAAATATATTGAACCCTATTTATCAAATAAGGATAAATCCAAGCCATAAATGTAAATTTATTATCATCTCTTGTCTTTAAAACAGGAAATATATTATTGATATCCTCATAAGAAGCTCTGTCATTTTCTCCATCAAAAAATAGTCCTGAAGTTCCTGCTGGAACAAATCTATCTTCATACCAAATAGGATTTTCTTTATTATATTCTAAAATAGCACTTGTTTCGCTAAAGTCATATAAAAACTTTCCTTCTCCCTCGTCCATATGCCAAATACCAATAGTATTATCATCCCTATTAACACCACTACCTATCATAGGAATACCTTTTGTCAAATCACCTGAATCTACCACTGTTCTAAAATTAGAATGAGACCTAGGAACTATTCTTTCCTGAGGAACAACTTTTATTCTTATTCCTTCACTAAATCTTAAATATTTATCATATGTATAAATAGTATAATAATATGTGGTTCCTTCTGTTAGTCCTTCATCTTTTATTCTACTAATAAAACCATCCTCTACAAGATCTCCATCAAGAATAGAAGTAGGATAATGATCATCATTTCTAATAATTCTCATACCATCATAATTGGCCTTATCATCTGCTTTAATCATTTTACTAAGACTGTCAACATCATTAGGATCAAAACTATCTGATGCAATAACTCCAAAAAATAAAACACTAATAATATCTGCACCATATTCAATAAGATTATATGTTATATCTCCTGGATAATTTATTTCTATTTTGTTTATTAAATCAACAACTATATCATGACGAAAATTATTATTATCATTCCATGTCATGCTACCACTTTGATCCATAATAACAGTAACTATTCTATCTTCTAATTCTAAATCAATACTTTCTGTTCCATCTCCATTATCTGTAATTGTAGTATTTTTTAATTTCTGCCCTAACTTATCAGAAAATAAATTTATAAGTTCTGTTTCGGCATCAGATGGAGGAAGATTTATCTTTCTATTATGTTGATCTAATGCATCGAAATCACTAGATACGCGATAAGCATGTCTTTTATCAGTATTAATATGCCATACTCCCTGGGACTCAGTTGAGAGACCATTAAGAGCCTTATAATATTCTAATAAATTAAAACCCATTATTTAATTCCTATCAAAAAGCATTGCAGAAGAAGGAGCATTATATTCATCATTATCAAGAAGTTCCCAAACAACAAAATTATCAGTAGAAGAACCAGTACATGACATAACTAAAAAATAATCTCCAGAAAAATCACTTACAGAAGTATATCCATAATTACTATCTAAAATACTAATATTAAAATTATACCAATCATCTTGAACAACTTCTGTTATACTATTTTTATAATCATATATAATAAGAGGACTATTAGGTGTACCACTAACAATACTATCATATACTTTCATATGATTAGTAAGATAAGGACTTACTCCATAGTCTGGACCAATAGAACTATGAGTGTCATTATTAGGATCTATTACTATCTTATCTATTGATGCATCTTTATCCTTTATTTTTATTCCCAAAATATGTTCTCCAGTATCTGGCAACACTAATGTTGTATTAAGCCATCTCCAATCTAAAGATGATGGATCAAAAGTAATTTCATCAATAGTTTTAGAAATATTACCATCAATTAATATTTCCATATCAAAAGAATCAAGACCAGGAACAGAATATCTTATCCACAAAGTAAAAGTATCTGAAGCAGCAGCTTTAAGAGGATAATTTATAACTCCGAAATCAGAAGCAAGAATGAAATCATTAAGACTAAGCATATAACCATTTCCTGTAAAACCTTCTATCCTATCATCAAATATAATTATATTACTTCCTTCAAAAGTAGTTTCTATTCCAAATATATAAGCAGCTCCTTCATTGTCATCTGCTGGAGGTTCATTTTTACGGAAAGCTCCTGAAATAATATTATTCCCATCAATAGCTACCGACCAACCAAAACTAGCAAATTCTTCTGGGTCACTCGCTACTATTTTTTTAACTTGACCCCAATTATCAACCCCTCCCTGATCCTTATAAAATATATAAGAAGCTCCTACCTCAAGTCCTGAAGAACCAAGATCCTGATAAGCACCAACAACAATATAATTTCCTGAAATAGATACTGACCAACCAAAAAAAGCATTAGCTTCTCGATCACTTGCTACTATTTTTTTAACTTCTCCCCAATTATTAGTTCCTCCCTGATCTTTATAAAATATATAAGAGGCTCCTTCTGCCCCAATATCTCCATCTTCTAAATTAGCCCCTACAACAACATAATCTCCTGAAATAGATACTGATATACCAAATCTATCAGTCGTTCCTCGATCACTTGCTACTAATTTTTTAATTTCATTCCAATTATTACTAGGATTATCAGGATCTCTATAAAAGATATAAGCAGCTCCTGCATCTTCTTCAATTATATCATCCATACCATTTGCCCCTACGATAGCATAATCCCCCGAAATAGATACTGAAACACCAAAAAAAGCATTTTGCTCTGGATCACTTGCTACTATTTTTTTAACCTGATTCCAATTATTACTAGGATTATCAGGATCTCTATAAAAGATATAAACCGCACCTTCGTCATCATTTACTGGAAGTTCATTTTTACCATTAGCACCAACAATTACATAATCTCCTGAAATAGATACCGATGTGCCAAATCTAGCATCTTGTTCTGAATCACTTGCTGTTATTTTTTTAACTTGATTCCAATTATTACTAGGATTATCAGGATCTCTATAAAATATATAAGCAGCTCCTTCATTGTCATCTGCTGGAGGTTCATTTTTAGCATCGGCTCCTACAATAGCATAATCTCCTGATATAGATACTGATGTACCAAAATGATCATCATCTTTTGCATCACTTGCTACTAGTTTTTTAACTTGATTCCAATTATTACTAGGATTATCAGGATCTCTATAAAATATATAAGCAGCCCCCAAATGGGTTCCTGGAAGTTCATTTTTACGTTCTGCTCCGACAATAGCATAATCTCCTGATATAGATACCGAATAACCGAACCAAGCATCTTGTTCTATATCACTTGCTACTATTTTTTGAACATCTGTATCAACAATTACATTCCCCTCTGTATCTACCTTATCAATAGTTGAAAAATTAGTAGCATCTATAACTGTAGGAACAGTATTAGATACTGACCAATAATCATTTATATTTTCTCCAACCCTTTTTAAATAAACGCTCGCCTTAGATGGAAGAAATTCTTGATTAACTTCAAATTCTTGCGCTAATCTTAACCTAACCTCTGGTGTTACTGAAGGATTGCCTATTTTATTTGGGTCTATAAAAGTCATGATTCTCCTTACATCGGAACTCCTGTTGATAATCTTATAGTGTAATCTAAAGATAAAATTTTAAATACATTTTGGCCAAAAAGCCATTCTTCATTATCGACAATAACAACCTTATGAATAGAATCCATAGAAGTTTCTGTTCCATCGCTTAACACACTATCTTCTATTAAACCATAAGAACCATTACTTAGTCCTATTATGATCTTACTACCATCTGTAATTGTATCGTTAACTGTATCATTTTCTCCCAATAAATCTCCTAAATCAATAGCTTCTAATTCAGGAGAAAGACTATTAAATGTCCCATTATCAGAATACAGTCCTTGATTTGTTGATACATAAGTAATAATAAAACCATCTCTATCAATATCTGTAATATCTAAATTTTCTCCAATTCCAGTATCTGTATAAGTAAATCCATTAACAGATAAATAAATCTTCCCATCTATAACAATAAATAAGATATTAGAACTATGAATAATTTCTACAGGAGCTGTCGAATCTTTTACTTTTTCCCAATCTATAGCATCAGAATCTGATAATTTAATATAAACACCATCTTCTGCTCCAACTATTAAATTATTAGTAATAATTCCTATAGAATATAAATTATTAGGCAATCCTCTTTTATTATATTCTTCCCATGTTTCTCCATAATTAAGAGACAAAAATATATTATTATCTGTTAATATATAAATATATCCTGTATTACTATCTTGAAAAATACTTCTTACCATTTGATCATCAATAGAACCAAAATCGACTTCTACTATTTCAATAGAATCCTTATCAATAGATAAAACTCCTCCCTTACCTCCTACTAAAATTTTTCCTGTTTCAGAAATATAAGTTGCTGCTGAAGGATAATTTATTGATAATGTTATATCTTCATTAAATTCTTGGACATCGTAATTAATAGTAGAATTTAAAGTATCATACCAGATATTATCAATAGGTATAGCCGTTTTAAATTGAACTAGTGGATTTAATAATTCTTGTTCATCTGGATATAATTTTTCTGAAAACAGCCCTAATTTAACCAAATTAACCTGTTGAACTTGCGACAAATAAGAAGGAGGACCAGAATACGCTTCTTCAAAAATATCTTCTACTTCTCTATGAGAATTATCCCCTATATTTTTAACAGTAACATCAAAAATATCTATTGATAAAGAATCATGTTTATCAAAAGGAAGACCAAATACAAAAAAACCATCTACCACATTAACAGATGTCATATAAGAGGTTCCTCTATCGGTATTTATAGTTGTATACACTGGTTCTTCAATTTGAATTGTTTCTCCTGCATTAGATGTGGTAGTTCTTTTTGTAATTATATCGGTATTAATAGAAGGAAGAATAAAATCAGAAGTGACTCCATTTTCATCCGTAACAACTCTTGCACTTTTATATAATTGTGATAAAAATAATTCAAAATTTTGGTAGGTATCAGATATTAAATCAACAAGGGCATCTCCTGTAGGAAGTTCTTCTGTAGTGATAGATTGTAGATTAGCTTCTAATAATACTTTATATTCATCTGCTTTAATTTCATGAGCATTATTATCATCATAAACAGGAAGCTCTACAAGAGCAAATTGATTAATATCTATTTCTATTTCATCTCTTGATTCTCCAAATAAATTATTATTATCATAAACTTTAAATTTAGCACTATATTTATTATTAACCCATCCTCCAAATTCTGTATTATATATATCATATTTATTAGCGACTTCTACAATACTTTCAGTATCCACTATTTCATTAAAACTAATATTTTGATTTGATCCATTATTATAATAAAATCCTAATTTTTGCAACACTCCATCAATGTATATACTAGGAATAACAGTTTCTCTTTGTTCATGTTGTAACCAAAATTTTTCTGTTTCATCTATAATATATAATAATCTATCAGAACCAATAAATAAATTATCATTATTATCATCATTAACAATAATATCAACTGTCGTAGCTGGTATTACTGTATTATTAATATTTAATAATTCAAAAGTAGAAATAATTAGTATATCCTCATCATTATAAATATCCCCTGTAATAGATTTTTTTAAACCATTATCAGTAGTTATATAAAATTGGTCTTTAAAAATAACCAAATCTTTAGCTACAGAAGAATCTATTTCTGCTATTTCAACAAATTGATTTTCTCCTATTATCTCTTTATAAATAGCATTATCTGATAACGCAAATATGCGATCATTAGATATTATAAAATCTCTTATCTTAACAAAAGCTTTTAAATCACTTATATAATTCCATGTCAAACCCTCGTCAAGAGACTGCACTAATCCTATTTCATTACTAACAAGAATCCTTCCAGTTCCTGTAACTAAAGAAGTATTTCCAAAATCTCCATCAAAAACAATAGCATATGCTTCTGTGCTTCTTGCTCCGAATATAGGCATTTTTTGCCAAGTATCCTCTATGTATGGAATAAATTCACTATTTAATTTAAAAACTCCTAAATCTGTACTTGTATACAAATTGCCACTATCATCTTCCGTAATATCTCTTATAACTTTTACAAATTCTAAACCATCCATTAAATCCCATGTTTTAAAACTAGTACCATTATTCTTATAAACACCATAATTAGTTATAGCATAATATTCTCCATTTTGAGCTTTATATAATTTACGAATAGCAATTGCAAAAGTGGCAACCTGATCCCAATCATTTCCATAATTATCACTTAACCATATCCCATTACTTGTTGCAGCTAATAATTTTTCTGTATCTACAGATATAATATCATAAAAAGAAACAGAAGTTCCCATTAAATTTCTATCGCTATCTTCATAGGTAGCTGCTAAACTATATACAAAATTATCTAATGTTTGCATAGGCAAAAGTAATGGTAATAATCTTTCTGATTTTCTTCCTTCATGATTAACGTTTGGCATTTGAGGAAATGAAAATCTACCACTACCAAATTGAGTCGCACTAAGATCTCCAACTTTAACATCGGGAAGCAATCCATCAACTTCCGAAATACCAAATAATTCCAGAGAAATAACTGGTATTTCTAGATAAGGAGCTACAAAAGATTGAAGTGGAGAATATAATGGCCCTTTAAAAATAATTTTATTATTTGTTTCATCTATCTCAAATAAAATAGGGGATTCTCCAGCTTGTGCCTGTCTTAAAGCAGCTACATCAACAATTTCATTATTGGTAAAATATTCTTCATTTAATTCCCCTGTAATTTGCAAAAAATAATTAACTGCTCCTGATATGTTTTCCTCTGTTGCATACACTTGATAATCATTTGTAGCCCAATCAGAAATGTGAACATTAGAACGCAATTCTATCCTTTTATCTACTCCTGCATTATTAGTATGATGATGAATATTTATAGCAGCATTAGTTTGATCAGTTAATGGATCTTCTAAATTAAGTATATTCACTACAGATGAAAGATCTATAGAAACAGTAGCCACTCCACTAAAAGTACTTACCTTCCCAATAGATATTTGATTATCAGTTAAGGCAGAAGAACTCTTAACAATAAGAGAAACCTCATTTCTATATTTGCGAATCATATAATAATAATTTTCTCCATCTTTCAATAAAGCATCTGCATCTATATAGCTAATAGTAGAAACAGGAACTGAATCTATTACTTCAAATGAATAATTATTACCTGTAGATCTTAATATTTGATATCCATCAAAAGTGCCTGCACTTATTTCCCACGTTAATTCTACATCCACATCAGCTACATTACTACCTACATCTGCTAACAACCCTTCAGGAGGAGATAATAATAAACTAATACTAGGCGTAGCTGAAACAGTATTAACAGGTATGTGCCCATCTTCTATAGGATTTAATGATTCGATACCATATACATCAACAGCAGTAACAAAATAAGAATAATTTGTACCATTAACCACTGTAAAATCTGTAAATGAAGTTAAAGAAGATGGCAATGTGTTTATAAGTACGAAAGCAGAAGATCTTTGATATAAAGAAAAAATAGCTCTATAAATCTTATAAAATTCTATACTTTCATCTTTAGTATCTACATCCCATTTTAAATACAATTCAGTACTACCAGAATTTATTTTTAAACCAGTCGGAGCAGAAGGTCTTAAAAGATTTTCTTCAGCAATAAATTGTTGAATTTGTGCAAAACCATCTCCAGCAACACCATCCCCATCATCTTGAGTAAAAACATCATATGGGGTAATAGTAGTAGTATATCTAAAATTAAGATTAAATTGAGAAGAAGGAATAGTATAAGTATTAGATTTATCTATCCTTAAATCTTTTACATAATCTGTGCCAATAATATCACTGGTTGTTATATCTATTATATTAATGGTTATTCTATTATATGAAAAATAAGCTTCTGTAGGATTGTCCCAAGCTAAAAATATACTATTATCAGTTTTTCTTTCTATGCTAAAATTAGTTATAGCAGAAACTAATTCAGAAACAGGAGTTTTAACTACTCTAAAGACTAAACCTCCACTTACAATTCCATTATCATCTTCTGTCTGAATAAGAATCATATAAGATTCATATTCTTTTATAGATTCATATTCTATAAATCCACTATTATTATAAGGAATATATTTTACATCAAGCTCATAGCATGTTCCTTGACTATCATCCCCGTCAGGACATGTCGATTGCCTTACAACATCTTCAAGCACTTCGATAGGTTCTGAAAATCTATTCCCATTTTCTATAAAAGTTATTAAAAATTTAGAAGCAATGACATTAGAAGGATCATTGCGCTGATGTCTCCATAAAACTTTTGTTTCTAATCCAACATTTTCAAAAGAACTTATAGAAAATTCAACATCAATATTGTTAACTTCTCCTGCTCCAGAACTGCTTTTCATCAATACTCTTTGAGAAACTCCTTCTGAAAGAATTCCAGACAAACTTACGGAATAAACTGTTACTTCATACGTTCTACTATTATTAAGTCCTTCAAATATAACATAAGTAGAACCAAACCCACTAGTTTCTTCAGATGGAACATTGGTAGTAATAGGAGATCCGTCAGCATTATAATCATCATCTAATAATTGCAAAACAACACGATATGTAGGGACATTATCTGTTGGAGAATTATCCCATATAACTTGCAATGTATCATCACCTGCAAATAATTGAACAAAAATAGGAGGAGAAGGAACCCTATTATCCACATCAGTTGAAACAATAAAATTTGAAGGTTCCGCTGAAATATTTCCTGAACTTGATTCATTTCCACTTAAATCAACTGCCGTGATTTGATATTCATAACTAGTATTTTGAACTAAATTTATATCAACATATATTAATTCTACCGTACTATTAAGAAAAATTATATCACTACCAGAATTACGATAAATATTATAATGACTAAAATCTGGTTCAGTATTAGCCTTCCAACTAAATGCCACTTCCTTATATGGAATTAATTCTAAACTATCATCTTCATTTCCCCTATTCATAAGATTTCTAAGATAACTTATAAAAGCTTCATCATAAGAAGGTAAAGAAGCCAAATAACTTAATATACTATTTTCTTTTCTTAATCCTATTGGAGAAGAAGGAGCAGTAGTATCTATGGCCGTAAGGCTAACAATATTAGAATTTCCACTAGAACCCCCAACAACTCCATCTTTTGCTTCCATAGAAAAATAACGTATAGAATTATTAGATAAAGTTGCATCTATCTTTCCAAAAGATTCTACAACTCGCCTATTTATTAATCCCATTCCAGGAGATATTGAAATAGTCCCATCCTCATTATCTGTAATATCCCATCCCGTAATAAGTCCAGACCCGATACGATCAGAGATAAATGCCATCTCATTATCCATGATAGTGAATCTTCTCTTATCCACTCTGGAAGAATAGATATCTCCTGTTTTAAAAGCTTCTAAATTATAATATCTTGTTTTAAAAGGCATGTTAAATATTTAAAGTAGTAAATTCATTACTATCTAGTTCGAACATAATTCCAAAATTTTCAACAATAGGAACATCAATATATGGAGTACAAGATTCTGTACTTTGCACATCTCTTACTTGAAATGTATAAGAATTAGAAGAAAATACATAATCGCTACCATCATGAGCTTCTATTGTTATATAAAAAATAGAACCCGCTGTAAAATCATCTGTATCTGGTCTATAAACAACTGAAACAGTATCTCCTGGTGTTACTAATGCTCCTGCCTCTGGTATGAGAATATCATCAACAAACCATCCAGATCTATCATTCCCGCTAAATACTGTTTTATATTCAATCGTTCTTTCCAAATCTTGATAAAATTTTATCCTAAAATGATAATTATTAGAAATTATACCTTCATTTGTAAAATCAAAATTAACTACATCTATAAATGACGAGGTACAACTGGCGATAAATGACATATTATTAGAAAATAACTCAACAGTAGAATCATAAATATATTCGATCTTAACAAAATAAAATACTTCACAATCTATATTAGCTGATCCTGGAACCGTAAATAAAATCTCTGCTGTCGAACCAGATAAAAGCTCAATTCCCCCAGATGGAATTACTGACCCATTACTACTAAAACCATCAGGACTATCAGCAGAAGAAGCAGAAAATACCTGCTGTTGAAGATTAACATCTTCATATAAACTTACTCTAAAATGATAATTATTTGTAATTCCTGAATTATTTGTAAAATCAAAATCTACGGTATTAATATAAAAACTAGAACCATATGGACCATATTCCCCAAACTCTGTAGGATCTATAGTAGAACGATTAGGACTTATAAACTTAATTCCAACTCTTAAATTATGACCTGTTTGATTTACATTAAATATTCTATTTTCATCAATTTCTTGATATTCAGTCCAATCAATAGAATTAGTAGTATTAAGACCAAATACCACATCTGCTGAAACTGGCACTATCTTCTTACTAGTTAATATTCCTTTATTAAGTTTCGTAGACATAACAAAATTAGTGGTAAAGAAATGTACAGATTCGCTTGTAATAGCTCTTATGCTTACTCTATGCAGAGTAGGTGTTACACTTTTTTCAGCACTTATTAATACTGCCTTAAATTGTATAAATTGACCTACCAAATGGCTAAGAGCAACTCCAGCAGATTGAGAACTATCATAAGGGCCTTGCCATTCCGCTAATAATATATCATTTGAAGATGTAGAAGTTCTTACATACATTAAAACTTGAGTATTAAATAATTCTGTAACCTCCCATGATAAGGTTTCCCATTTAACGAGGTCATTAGTTCCATCAAATATTTCGCTAATATATTCCCCTTTTTCTTCTTCTATTTTTTCAGCAGAATAAAATTTACTATCTCCACTTAAATTATAAAGAGTATTCCCTAATTCATCCAGTTCAAATATCCTATTTTCATTAACGAAATCAACAAGATTAGAAATATCTATACTATCTACTAATCTATTATCATCTACTTCAACATTGTTTTCACCATCAAAAGTTAAATTTAAAACTGTTTCATTTCCAGCTCTATCTATTAATTTTAAATAAACTACTTTTTCTTCAGCTAACGGATTAATTTTAGTTATTCCACTATTAGAAATAACATATAATGTATTCTTATTAGATTTATCATTAAAAGCCATATCATTTATTTCTTCTGTATGAGTATATTTCCAAACCCATGTCCCAGCTTGAGATAAATAATAAATAACATTACCTACGGCAGCAAAAGTAGACGTATAAGAAACAGCATTAGCAACTCCTGTAATAACTGGAAATATTTTTAAAGCACTAACTTTACCAGGAGTTGTTCTAAAAGATATATCATAAGTATTATTAGAAACAATTGATCTTCTAATTGTCCCATTAGTATCGCCCCCGACAAACGTTTCTCCTATATCTGCTTGATGAATTAAAGAAACAAGAGGTTCTACAGAATTATACACTATAAATGCTGCTTGATTTTCTATATCTATTTCATATATAAAAGCATCTGGACCTGTTGCTGCTAACAGATTAGAACTACCCGTTACACTGGTTAAAGCATAAACATCATCATCTACGTCTTCAACAATCTTAGATACACTAGGGTCTACATTTTGAGAAGTTCCATCATTAAATAAATATACAGCTCCACCATCTCCCGAACCAGTTCTGTACTCATCTCCCTCCCCTGTGCCCGAACTAATATAAAATTTACCATCTAATTCATGAGAACTATAACCTCTCGACTCAAATAACGGTAATCTTAAACTTTCTATTAAACCACTACTAGTATAACTATATACATAAATTATCGCTGGGTTAACATTATGTCCAACACTTATTATAAGATTATTGTTATATTTCTCTATAAAATCGATATGCTGATCTTCATCATAAGTAAATAATGTTTCCCATGCTGCTGTATCCCAATTATATTTATAAACAACCGCAGGATTAGATGTCCCAGCATACAATTCATTTTCTGAACTTATATAAGAAATAACGGATCCAGCACCCTCTGAAAAAGTAAAATCTCTAACCACATCTTCCAATGTTAAACCAAGATTATGATTCACAGGAGTAGAAAATGAAACTGGTGTTTTTGAAGTTGTCCCATCATCTTCTAAAAATTGATCATTATTGGATATAATCATAGTATCTATACCAGAACCTTCTGATATAAGAGTTGTAGTCACATCTCCCTCTATTTCATGAACATCATCCATTGCCCCATTAATAGATACTTTTACTATACTCCTATCAATTTGTTCTCCTATTTTTATGCCAATATTTTCTTCTAAAAGAGTTGTCGTTGCAATTGAAAAAACAGGAGCATGAGTATCAAGATGAACTCTATCAAATGGCAAAATACTATTGCTATCATTAATTTTAACTTCATTCTCAGTCCCTTCAGAAATAGCATATATAACACCAGTGCTATCTGTATTAACTTTAGTTGCTAAATCTTTTATTTTTAACAAATTAATACCGACATCTGCTTTTTCAACAGAAGTCTGTTCAAATGTCGTAACTTTTTCTAAATCATTTCTTACAATTACCTCAACAATATCAGAGTTATCAAGTAGCATTTTAAATCTAATAGTTTCATTATTTGTACCTATATCATAACCAAAATGAACCTTATTACCATTTATATAAACTTCTACTATATCATCATCTGTAATTGTTATCTCACTAGTATCTAAATAATAAGTATGAAAATCATCAGGAGACGCATTAATAGAAGACCCTGGCTCATAAAAAACAGTAGAATATGTCTCATCAACATCATTAATAATAATTTGATTAAGTCTAGACATCGATCCTGTAAATAAAATATTAGGATCTTTCCACATAATACTTTTTACATTATTATTCCATATAGAATCATCTTCTGAAGTAATAAAACTATCAAAATTAAATCCTACCATTTTATCTATACCATTAGAAGTAGCAACATACCTAATAGCTGTATTTCTAATTGCTATGTCATTTACTCTATCAGAAGGCAACCCATGAACAGTAGTAAATTTTAAAAACTTATCTTTAAAAAATCTATAGATACCACTTCTTGTACCTATCCATAAACAATTATTTTCATCCACTTTTAATGAAGTTATATATCCAGAAGAATAATTATCGAAAGAACTAAGAAGAGGATCGATTGCAGTTATAGTAATACTATTATCTGGAACACCGCTTTCTACATCTTCAGAATAAGTTACATTATAAGCAAATAAACCAGAATTAGTACCGACATACATTCTATTATTTTTATCAAAAACAATAGATGTAATATTATTAACAATTGTAGATGTCAAATCTTTAAACCCATTGACATGATTTACACTGTGCCTTAATACCCCAGCGTCCCCACCTACAAACATATTATTATATTTATCAAAAGCAATTGCTTTAAATGTTTTTAAAACATCCATATTCTCATTTTCAACATCTGTTTCAACACCTAATAAATCTTTTCCTATTTGAAGAACCCTATTTTGATTAGCAAAATAATAATACATTCCACAAACCCCCACAATCCACACATCTCCATAATTATTAACAACTATATCTTGGGCAGAAATAGAATCAACACCTATTGTGCTACTACTTATTTCATTAATCTCATATGGTTCTACAGCATCTTCCAAATAATATTTAAAATTTTTAAATATATAATGAGCATTAGTAACATCTGAAAAATCACCAAATCTTATTTCTTTAGTAGAAATATTTTCATTTAAAAGAAAATCCTTATTAATAGTTAAATAAGGCCCTACTTCTCTATCTACTAAAAATTCATCATTACTTCTATCTAAAGAATAAAAAGCACATCTAATTCTGCTTAACATATTATCATTACTTACAAAACCATACTCACCAAACAAATATGATTCATATACTATTGGAAGTTCTCCAGTAAAGAAAACAGGAACATTAGGGAAATAAGTATTTCTTTCATCTGTAAAAATCAACTTAATATCAAATGATCCCTGCCCACTAGAAAACCAACTTCCATTATAAGTGGCAACAAAAATTGCAGAATTTAAAGGTTCTTGATCTTGAACTTTTCTTTCTTGATATGGATCCTCAGAAGGATTAAAACCAGAATCAGAAGTAAATTCAGTATAATCACCATCTTTATAATCTTGCCATACAATATGGATATCCCCTGTAGCCAATTGTTCCGATAATGCAGGGTATCTAGCTCCCCCATTCCCATTAACAATTCTAGATGCTTCTGTTAAAACATCTAATGAAGGAGACAAAATGGTAGAATAAATCCTATATTTACCTTCGGGATTATCATGCCAAACTACAAAAACTCTACCACTTACATTGCACAAAACATTAGAATAATCTGCTCTACTGTCGGTCCTGGAAATTACAATAGGTGTTGTTTTTTGAGAATTAATAGCATTATACTTCATTATTTCTATAGAAGATGTATTATCCTCGGACAATTGTGTCCATGTAATAAATAAATCGTCCATATAAGAACCTATTGAAGGACGATATGACCCAAATACATTAGTTGAAAGCTTTTCTTCTCCCTTCCAAGATAACTCATTTGTCAAAAATATATTTAAATATATTTCTTGATGAGTTCTTCTATGGTCTTCCCATACAACACACACATTTGCTTGACTATCAAAAGTAAGTTTCGGATGTCTACAATACCCTATACCTATTCCTGTATAATATGGATCACTCCAACCCAAATTATTTTTATAAACTAGACCTATCACACTTCCTTCTGTTTGTTTTGATTCAAATACCACATATATATTTTCATTACTATCAACTACAATAGATGGAAATTGAACCCCATTATCCAAAGAAACTATTTCTTCTGGACTAGTCCATGTCTCTCCATCAAACTTTGAATAGAATAAAGATCCAACAGTTCCCCCATCATCCCACCATACTACATGTAAATTACCATTAGTATCTTCAAAAATACTAGGTTTAAAAGCATTGCCATTTGGAGTGGCATTTTTTGAAAAATTAACATTTGAAATTTCTTGGTAAGATGATGCTCCTGATTGCTTATCATATAACCTTAAATTATCTTTTTTACCAGTTAATCTATAATCAACTTCCTGAGTTGTATCATATATTTTTGCTTGATTAGCATTGCTAAAAACTATTTGTTGGGTAAGAAAATTAATATTCTCCTGTTTAATTCCATCATTAACATATAACCCAATTCCCTTACCCTTATTATTATCATCAATAATCCATTCACTATTTTGAACATCCGATACTAATAAATTAAAATCAACTGTCCAACCTTTTGAATTATCAACTTTATTAACCCATTCTGAGCCAAACTTATTTTGAGTGTAATACCATACCCCTCCTCTACCTTCACCATATTCATTTAAACTAATTGCACACATGTTTTCTCCAAAACTTTTTAAAGAGTATCTATATGAAACCCCTCTGAATCAAAATAAGCAACAGGATCATCATCTTCATTTCTATTAATATTTTCAACTAATTCCCAACCACTTGCTGTAGGAAAAGTTTCATTTAAAACGCCATCGTCATCCACAAAAATCATTTCATGATTAAAAGGATTAATTAAATAACCAGTAATTATAGTAGCTCCTTTTGCATGAGCAGCTACTGTTACCTTCCCATCTGGAGATTTACTAATCCTATTAATAGGAGAATATGTTCTAGGAACAGTAATAGTTTTCTGAATATTTCCAGGTTTAATAGCATAAATAGTGCTGCTATCATTAGTGTTATCTGGATTTAATCCAAAAATATATTTACCATTAATATAACTCTGTAAAGATATTATTTCATTATTTTTAAATTCTATATATTTATGAAATTGTAAGTTAGTATATTCGCTAGAAACACCTGGAAGGAAATAACCAGAAGTAGTATAAAAAAAGTACTTATAATGAACTAAAAAGCTACTACTTGAATCATCACCTAATTCTAATCTTTTTATATTCGATATTTGTGTTAAGATTCCTTCCCCATTTATTATTAATTCTCTATTTAAATATATCATGATATCATCACCCTTGCCAACAACTGTTAAAAAGTTATTAGTTGTTGTGGCTACAAGATGCTCTATAATAGATCCTGAAATCAAAGATATTTTATTATTATACAACCTTATCTCTGCAAATTTACTTCCATCATTAATCCTAATAGTTTGATAATCAGTCGAATCTTCTGTTTTAACAACGAATAAAGTTTCAAAAGTCCATCCAATAGAATTAGAAACATCTTCTTCCCATCTACTTCCCCTAACTCTAAAATGACTTAAGGCATGATCACCAAAAACCTGGGTATCACTTATTGCAATACCAATATAATAATCTCTTCCTTTTTCTAAAGTGTTAGGAGGAATGCTAAATGTATTTCTATCTCCAGTTAAAATTGTAGAATATATATTAGATGATTCATAAAAAGTGCCTATTTTAATAGATATGTAATTAACACTCTTTCCACTTGGTACAAATCTTTTCCATTTTACATTAGGAGTAATAGTAGAAACATCTAAGGGTTCAATTTTGCCATCAATAGATATATTAGTAACTATAAAATCAGAAGATACAATCGTAACAGTAGAAGAAGAAACATATGCAGCAGATTCTTCGTGTTTAATTTCGAATCTTACCTCATCATCTTCTTGCAAAGATGGTTTAACAAATTTTTGATCATTTAATTCTTGTAAAATTAAATTATTAACATACCACCTAATTTGAACATTATCATTCTCAAATTCATCACTTACAACATAATTTGCTTCCAAAATATCATCTATATTAGGAATAGAAGGTAAAATATTAATATCTGAAACAACTACAGTAGTAGAAGCAACTTTAACTTGCGAAGAAGTTACTCTGGCCCCGAATTCAAATCCATCAGATGGATAGACATCTACATTCCACAAATCGCCATTTTGCAAAAATGTAGGGGCTATACTAGTCGCATTATCAAATTGTCTTTGATAAGAACCATTTTTAAACCACCTTATTACTGTTCCAGATTCTATATCTTCGTCTGCATCAAAAAAATCATAATCTAATTGAAGAGTATCAGTAACAGATGGTTGTGATGGCAATATCTCAACATTACTAACAACTGGCAATGAATTATAAAGGAATGAAAATGTTGAAATAGAACTTGATTTATCAAATTCATCAATAATAGATATTTGACCATAATAAATATTCCCTCTTTCTATTGGCGTTCCAGAATATCCCCAAAATAAATTTTGAGATATTGCTATTCCAGTCCTAACAATATCCCCAACAAATTCTGAAGTCCCTATTTTATAATCAGATGTAGATATCTCTATATTATATGAATTCTGGAAAATAACATCGACATCAGTGATAACTCCGCTATCTGGATCTATCGAAACTTTATCAGCAACATTTAATTCCCAATTTAATATCGGATAACCATTTAATATTCTAATAGTAGAACCATGATCACTTACTGCTTGATTATTTAATTTTAATATTAATTCTAAACTCATTGTTATAACCTTATAGATGTATTAATTAATTGTAAAAAACCATCTTTTAAACCACTCGTTGTTACATCATCATCTGCAATATCAATACTTAATCCATATTCTTCATACTCATCTGGATTAGAAAAAGATTTTCTAGTTTCCCATAATAAAGCAGACCCTCTTAATATTTTACCATCATTTCTTCCAATAAAAACATAACTCAAATCATCAATCATAGAAGTAATATTAATTGTTTCGAAATCATTAAAATAAATACTACATTTATCAATATCAGTAGTATTAAAATTATCATCTATCACATATTCTATACCATCATTTATTGACCTTTGAATATTAGACTCTCTATCATCAGCGGTATTAAGAATAAATAGATCATCAATAATACCACTATTTTTAGCAACACTACTAGAATAACCTTTTAACTCATGATTAATATATAAAATAGAAAAAAGACCTAATCCAGATGGATCGCTGCTAAATAACCCAGTTTGATATGTCCCACTTTCATTTTGTAAAGTATGTTCTACTCCATCAACAAATAATCGCAAACCACTCAAAGTATGAACTATCCAAAAATAATGCCACATATTAGGAATATATTCTTGTGAAAAAGCAGTATAATGCCCTTTCTCAATAATTCTTAAAATATTATTACCAGATTCCTGAGTGTGTTCTGTTACTTCTATTACAGAAGAGGGGCCGCTAACATCATAATCACTTATCATATTAAATAACGGCATTTTAATCGATGATAAAGACCCATCTGAATCTACTGACAAACCAGGACTAACAGGATATAACCAAAACCCTATTGTATAAGCTTCAGAAATATCTAAATTATATCCATTAGATAAAACTCCATCACCGAATAAATATTGATCATTCTGCATAAGATAACCACTAGATGAAACTATTGGTACAGTATCGTCCCCTAAAATATCCATACTAGTTTGACTCACCTCTTCAAAAATAGAAGTTGAATTAAATCTCAATAATAATTTTAAATCATTTATAAACATATTACTCACTTACCTTATATTTAACATTCATTACTAAATCATTATTAAGAAATTCCGATGCTCCCTTCGCAATTTCTCTCTCTAGCCATATATATATAATATTATTAGGAGTTAAATCCTCAATGGTAAAAATATTACTGGTATTTAATTCTGAAAATTTAAGAGCACTATTTTCATTGGGGTTAGAAAAAAAAGTTACATTATTAATACCCACATTAGGAGATATATCCCCTGTTTTTATTCTTTGAGATGGAGATGGTAATACCTCATATTCCACATTAACAGAATAATCAAAAAGAGAAGAAAAAGAGCTAGAAAAAGTAAAAATTCCTGTAGAAGAATCGAAACTACTTATTAACTTACCTTGACCATTAGCTTCCCCACTAATTATTTTCAAATAAGCATTTTGAAAATAATTATCAGAATAAGATCCTATCAATGATGAATCTATCAACTGCGCAGCTTCCCAGTCAGTAGAAGAACTTAATAAATATTCACTTGATGGCAATTCCAAAGCCATTTTTATAGAAGAATCATTATTTCTACTATTTTGTTTAAAACAAATAGATATATCATATGCCGTTTGATCAGCAGAAATATTCATGTCTATATTTTTAATAGCAATACACCTATATTGTTTATAATCATCATTAAACACATCATTAAATAATTCCTTATAAGATAAAGATCTAACGATATCTTCTTTCTTATGCATATTAAAGATATTATTAAAACCTCTTTGAGATACAACTATACTACCATTTACAATAGGAGAAACTTTTATCATTTCATTTCCTATATTTATATATTCTAATCCCTGCCATTCTATCCAATTCCCAGAACTAGGAGTATTAAGATTTAAACTAGTATTATATAATCCTATAGTAGAAGCCAACGTTGTTTCTGGATAAAGAAGAGAATTACTAATATGCCCACCAATAGATTGAGAACAAATAGTTTGATTCATATCTGGTTCTAAACTAGTTAAATATAACTTAAGTATTGCCATTACTCATTCTCCGTATCTACCATATTAAAAACATAATCACCACTAGAATCTTTATTCATAATTAATATTTCTGTTGTTCTGTCAAAGAATATATATAATAAATTACCATCTGTTTTAAGATTATTGATACTTTTAATATTTATATAAGTATCATTCTCACTTGTTATAAATGCCCCTTGAAAACTTAATAGTTCGCCATTATCTAATCCTAAAAATAAAGTATTGTCAAATACCTCCATGGCGTTTATTACAGAATCGGCAGCATATAGAGAATTTAATACTGTATCGGCAGAATCTAAAAACTGATTTTCATTATCTATAACAGTGCCAATAACTTCACCTGCAAATCTTTGTAAAATACCTTTATTCTCATCATCCTTAATAGCTACATATAATACATTATTATATCTTTCCAAAGAAGTTGCTTCGCCTTCCAATGTTGATAAAAGTGTTAAATTCTTATATAATTGAGGAAGAACATTATTAGAATTATCTTCAACAAAAGCATGATATAAGTCCGTACCATCATGAAAAAATGTTGATACCTCTCTATTGTTAATATTTTTATATGTCCTAAAATAATTATCAATACCAATATCTTCTATAACATTATCACCATAATCTCTATATCTAGCTTGTATTAATTTAACACCATCAACCACTTCTGTTAAAGTCCCTTCTGGTTTTATATCCCATGTCATTAAAGGTGTTAAGGTCACATAGTTCCCACTATCAAAAACTTCTTGGGATTCTACATTTGTTTGCTCTACTCGAATATCTTTAGCGGCCGTCACCCTATCACTCGCAGCTATTTCAATAACCAAACTTTTTTCCTTTGTATATTCCTCATTATCAACTATTTTTATTGTACCTACTGGAGGAACAGTATCAATAAGAAATAAGTTTATATTATTAATGTTTATATTATCAATAAAAACAGGTGCTGAAATATTATCCCCATCCACTAATTCTATTTTAAAAATATAATCTGAATCAGTATTAAAATTACTTACATTTACAGTAATAGGATCTGAACCAACCATTATATTTCCCTGTAATAAAGTCCAATCTAAATTCTGATTATCTGACTTATAATATATTTGATAAAATGATCTTTGAGAAGCTCTTCCCATTATAGCATTATGATCAAATATAAATGAAATATATGAAAAATAAGCGTTACCATTTACAGGTTCTACCAAAGCTGGAGAAGGTAAACTTTTATTAATAATAGTAAAATTATCCGCTGAAAAAGAAATTTCACTTCTTGATCCTATATGATTTACAGCTCTAATCCCTATCCTACTTCTACTTCCTCTTAAATTCTTATGTATAGTATAACTATAAGAAGTATTCCCAGATGGTATTGTTGCTATCTGTAATAATTCTGATTTTTTTATTTTTTCAAAATCATCTGTTATAAAAATTTCATACCATATCAAATCTGATGTTAAAGAACTATCTGGCTCTGTCCATTGAACATTTATATCTCCTTCTATAAATATCTCTCCTCCATTAGGATATGTAAGAGTAGGGCCATTTATTAAGTTTTCTGTAGGCATAATTAATCCTTATAATGTCCTGGATTTCCAAATTTAAAGTTAATATCATCTTTATCATATTTTTGTTTAAATTTATTAATATCTAAGGCCTTAGATAGCTGATCGCTTTGATATTTTTGGTAAACTTCTTCTGGCAATAAATCTATATTAGCTATTTCTTCTAAATCAGTATTAACAATATTATATTTATCAGTATTATCAGAACCACATATCTCTGCCGCTTTTGTTCCTGGCAATATTATTTCTATAAATGCCGCTCCATCTTTATTAAATATCCCATCTTCTTTATAGATATTAAATTCTCCAGAAAAAGTTTTATTATCACTTCCAACCGTAAGTCCTAAATCTCTTTTATCATTTATTCCTTGCTGAACAACATTAAATCTAATTTCATCATCTACATAAGGAGTTCCTTCTGTTTCATCTCTAAAAATTTCTTGACTAAATATCGCGTCAAAATAAACAGTTCCTCCCTCTCCATTTTCATCATTTACGAGGACCGTAGCATTTGCTACTGATAAAACATATTGTCCTTTATAAATAGGGAATTCATCTTCTACTAAACGAGCTTCCTTAGTATAGAATTTAAATACATGTTGAGGAACATCAAAATTGGCCAACACATCTAAACAAAAAGTATTACTAATTCCATATAAAGTTAAAACCTGACAACATATTCTTCTCAATCCATTATTGCTCTGTATGTCCCAAGGGACTATAAATCTAGAATTATCTATTTTAAAAGCATCATGATGAATATCATCTTCTCCAATTACATCTCCTTCTATACCAGTATAATACAACCCCCCATCTATATTAATCCAATCTCCCCATCTACTATCTTCTATATTTCTTAACCTAACAGCATAAGCTCCTACAATCCCATCTACATCTAATCTAATAGATTTTTTATTAACAACAGAAATAACCTTTTCATCATTAACAACTAATGAACCAGCCTGATCTTCCTGATATACTCTTACTTTAATTTCATCATAAGAACCACTAAGAAAACTAGTTTCTCTTGGATAACAAAATCTTTCAAAATTAGAAGTTCCTCCAGGGTCTACATCGATAATTCTTCCCTCACAAACATTTAAACCACATGCTTTATATCTTATTTTATCTTCAACATGCCCTGTTATATAAAAATTATTAGCATAATCAGTTAAAATTATAGGATAATTAGCATCTACCAGTTCTAATACATCATATAAGCCCTGTCCTGAAGAATATAAAATATCATTTGAAGAATCCCATTTAGCACTATAAATATTATTTCCACTAATTTTTCTACCCTGCCAAACTATCTGAAAAGTACCAAAAAGATTAGAAGAAATAGAAGGGTTAATAGATTGTCCAAGACTTGTAGTAACTTGCAAATCCATTTTGCCCTGACCACTACACAACCAATTATTTTTATCTTTATTATAATTCCAATAATATGAATCAACCCTATTGCAATCTAAAATAATAGGGATAGTTTCTACGTCAGAAAAACTATTAGTAGATAATTCATAAGCCTGCACTTTAACATAATATTTAATACCACACATTAAAGGTTTTTCATAAATAATAACATCATTAGTAGTGGTATTAATAACATGTGGTTTTTGAGATTCTGTAATTTGTTGTGGCAATACTTCAGGATCATAAATAATATTAACTATTTGTCCATCATCAATAGATAGCCCGTTAGTAGATAATTGACTAAAAAATCCATCATCTAAAAACCATCTTTTATCATCAATTAAAGAAAATGCAGAATACACTAATTTTGTTTCCAAAACATCCGAATAAAAATTAACTCTAAAATAAAACGTATAACCAGTAGAAGGATTAATATTAGTATCAACATTATTAGTAAAACTAAATGAAATAATATTATCTTTGTAAGTTTCTGAAGAACAATAAAATAATTGTGATTGCTCTGCTAATTCTACTAATCCTTCTGTACCTTCCACTTCTTCGAAAATTGCTTTTACTGTTCTATCTGTCTTCATTTCAACCACAAGGACAATACCATCTTCCGTTATATCAGGAGTAGTATCATACTCCCAGCCGCTGAAGATCGACCCAAGAGCAGGAGTTGGAATTAACCTTAAGGCAGGAACAGAAGGTGGATCGAATGGACAATATAAACCAGTTGAAGGGTTTACACTGCCATTTCCATCAATATTTACAGTAAGTTGTTTATCAGCAACACAAGTTATCAACTCAAAACTAACTTCCAATAACCTTTCGCTTTCCGTAAGAGTGCTAAAAGTAGGAGGAACATTAGTTGCACCATGAACAATACCATCAAGAACCCATTCAACGACAGAATACCCACCAGCAGGTACGGCTTCAACTCCTATAGTAGTAGTATCTCCAAGAGATGCATCTATAATAACTACTGAGTTTTCAGTACAACCGATACCTTTAGTATTAGGGGAAGTAAGGTTGATACACCCATTGCCACCATTAACCCTAAGAGTTAATTCGCATGGAACTGGAGAAAATGAAATAACAATATCAACATCTCCATAACTATCAAGATAAGTAAAACTTGCTGTTTCTTCTACAGAAGGATCTCCGCTAAAAGTTGGAGTTAAAGGATCTCCCGTAGTAACTACTAACCAATTAGAAACAACATAATTAGAATCAGGAGTAGCTATGATACTAATATTAGTACCAGCATCGATATCTCCAGTACATGGAGTATCTCCTTCATCTCTAGAACCCGCACAAAGAGGATGACCCTGCCATGTCCCTCCAGGTGTACTACTAGAAACTGTAAGACAATTAAGTTGAACTGTAGCCCATCCCTCCACTGGCTCTATAGACTGATTCCCATTAAATGAATGAATATTATAATCATAATGAACATCTAGCACAGCAGAAGTATCATCATAAGTTAGAGAACTAACCGTATCTATAGTTGAAAAAGCACCTCCCGTAGCAGCAAGCCTTCTCTTAACAAAATAAAAAGAACTTCCATCATCTTGCCATGTAATTACTACTTTGCTAGAAAATTCTCCTTCAGATGCTGTTGTTAGTAATATATCTGCCATACTACACTCCTATCTCAGTAAAAACAGAATTTAATCTAACATGTAAAATTATATCAAATATTTTATCATCCTTATCTGGAGAATAAGAAATAGTCACACTATTTCCTCCCGTTAAACTTGCCCCTAATAAAACACCATCATCATCATAAACAAGACTACTAATAATAGATAATCCATTTATGAACCATTTTGATTCATTACCTTCTAACGTTATTGTTTTAAATAAAGTTGTTAAAGCACTATCAGAGTAAAAATATAATATAAAATTATAATAACCATCTGAAGTAGGTTCAAAATCAAAAGATATACTACACTGTACTATATTCTCATCAAAAGTATCTAACATTTTTGTTTCACATGTTTTCTGATTACAATCATATCCTTCTAAAGAACGAGCTGCATAAATACCATAATCTCCATCTCTATTATCATTCCATGCTATCATTCTTGAACCACTTCTGCTCACAGAAACAGATGGTTTAATACTATTACTTTCCGTATTAGTAATTTGAGTATCATATCTAAATGGAGATAATTCATCAACCGAACTAGTATAATATATATCCCAATATCTACTTTTATTAGATTGCCAAGTTATATGGACATCATTACAAATTCCTATATCTAAAGATGCTGACTGATTAATCCCCTCAAACGTAATAGGAGTTTGTATAAAAGTATTATCACTATATACTTTTTTGAAATAAGCTGTAAAATTATAAGATGTATTACCGACATCAGGCCCTAATTCAACTGTTATATAAATATTATCAATTAAAGTAACATCTACATCAAATTTTAATGGGACAGTCTGAGACGATATAATAAAACCAGTATCACGTAGAACTGTTCCATATTCTGTTGTAATAATCATTCTATCAGTCTTGCCGCGAGTAGCGAACTCTATACTAACTTTTTCAAAATCAGCAACATTAAATAATTCTTCATAACTACTGCTATCTGTTTTAACAACTGTTATAAAATATTTTATTTGTTCTTTACTCATAAAATTAAGAGTTATTAAATTATTCTCCCATCCATCAGGCTGATAAACAGAAGTGCCTATAGGGGCAGTTAAGTTTTCTTCTAAAACTCTCAATTTTGTAATATTCCTAACAGTCTGCGGCAAACTAACCACTTCATCATTATAGGTATAAAAAGGAGATGTTATTGAAATGTTATTAATATTTAATACGGCAGTTATATTATCAAATACACCAAGTTTACTAGGTGCCATTTTATCAGCTATATAATAACCACCATCTGGACTTCCAAAACCAATATCAAAAAAATTATAATCATTAGTAAGTGTTGATATAAAAGATTGTGAGAATCTAGGAGCACCGTTGATTAACAGCGTCAAAGTTCCTAAAAATTTATTATTATATGAATTATTATAAGTATCCAATGTGTTCCCAACTTCTTCAGAATTCATCTTAACATAACTTACAATTATATCATAAGCAGTATTTTCACTTACATTCAATACTTCTGGAAATTCTCTTACTATAATATGATCAGATCTTACTTCGCTTTTTTCTTCTGTTTTAATAAAGGCTATTAATTTTGCCCCACCAGTAAAAATAGCTTCTATCTCTTCCTCTACATATAAATCAGCATTATTTTCTTCAGCATATTCTGAAACTGCTTGAATATTTGTAGCCTTAAAATATGTTTTTTCAAACATTATTCCAAAAGTAAAATCTTTTAAATTGCTATCATTTTTTAAAATTTTTATTTGAGAATTAACAGCAGATGGATTAATTTCATTATTATATTCATATGCTCCAACTAAAGGAACTATTCTATCAAAAACATTATCAACCCTACCTATAATAAACTTATTATTATCATCATCAATATAAACTGGCTGATTAGTAATATCAGAATCTATTGAAGTAGTAAATTTGCCTTTCCACTGATTAAATAAAACGTCCATATTTAGCTCATCCACAACTGTATCATCTGTAATATTATTATCTTGAATTACATATGATAATAAGTCAAAAGATATTTGATAATTAAATTGCAAATATGGAATTGCCTGCTGATTACTAGGATCTAATAAATCATTATCTTGTATTATTTTTAATGATGCAATGGCTATAGCTTCTTGGCTCAATGGGTTAGAAGTAATCTTAAGATTATTTAAATATTGAAAAGCATTGCTTGACACAACATCTCCACCATTATTTTGTATAACATTCCAATCATTTGAAACTAAACTCCCCGTATCAAATTCTGGAATAGGAAAATACTCTTGATCATCAGCAATTTTTAATAAAAGTGGTTGAAAATAATCAAAAGGAACATCATCTCTGGACAAAAATTCTGAATATTTATCAATTGATGATGAAAAAGTTGCCGCCGCAACTGATGTATAATCCAAACCCATATTTCCATAATATAATTGGACAATTCCTCCCCTATCACTTTCAAATATTACATGAAGATTATGAGCAGAATCCATAGTAGCCTTAGGATTTCTATTGTTACCCTGAGTTTCATCTGTAAGCCTAACCCATCCATATGATTGTTGTGAGAAGACAGCATCTTTTCCTAATGACAAACTATTAAAATATAATTGACTTAAATTGTTTTCCGTAACAGCTTCTACTATAAAATATACATACGTTTCTTCTTCTCTCCCAACATAATCCTTATTGGTAGCTATTGACACATTAACTGGCTGAACATAATTACCTGTCTCAAAATCATTTCTAACGTAAGGAAGCGAAACAAAATCATTGACACCATCTATATAGATAGATGGCTCTTCTAATAAACGATATATAACAGAATTAATACAAAAAACCCAGCTATTTAAAATAACATTTGTATTTCCTGTTTCTGCTATTACGACATTCCCTATATATTCATCTGATTCTAAAGCTATAATTTTTGCTTTTTGAAAACCAAAAGAAGCATCATAAAAAACTATATAAAGATTAGAAAGAGATAGATCTCCTTCAGCAACAAGAGCATCCCATATATCATCATCAACACGAACTCTAAAATTTTCATTTATTGTTTTTGATTCTACAATGACATCCCTATTAGCTATTATTTGAACAATAGGAGTAGTATCATTAGCAGCTATAAATACCCTATTAATATTAAATCTTTCATCATCTTTTTCATCAAATAATGTTTTATCAGGAGACATATAAGCATATAAAACCATTCCATTATTTAATAAAACAACAGAATCACTATATATTCTGCAAATATTATTACTATTAATTGTAATATCTCCATTATTACAAGAAGTAGGAATGTCGATAGCAGGGATACATGCCTCAGCAGGATCGCAAATTTGTCTATTGGGATCACACTCATCACAATTTTCTAAAAGAGGATTACAAGGACAAGGCCCCGCAGTAGGATCACAATCACATATCTCAATAGTTGGATCGCAAGGCACATCATCACATTCTTCTGGTCTTACCCAAGGACCAGGAGTAGAACATCTAGGGTCTATAGTCGCATGAAGAGCTATATTAGAAGGTAGAATATTTAAATAAGAACCACCAAAAACCTTACGAGTATTATTTTCTCCTTCATATATATAAACTGGTATTTTATTAATAGATTCTAACACCCCATTTCCAACAATATCCTCACCTTTAAAATGAATAGAACCATAACCATTTTCATCAGTAATAACTCTATAAATTTTATCATTAACAGAAAAAATAGATATAGTATGCGGTTCTCCCTTTGTTTTGATAGAACAAGAATCTTTTTGACCTATAAATGTTGGATTTAAAATAAAATTTTTATCACTTATATGAATATCTTCTTTTATCTCAAAAATAGTAGGACAAATTTGTAATATTTTATAAGTCCCATCGTCTTGAAGAGCATCTATATGAACAAAAATTGAAATACTTGCCTGTGAAGAATGTTCTGGAATATTTAAATCCATAACCCCAGCATAAGAACCATCTCCCATATCTTTAAAACTTTTAACATCTATTTTAATACCATGAGTAGCATTCTCTACATTGATATTAAATTTCTTAACTTTAACATCTGATATCTCAAATTTTACAGAAGATGCCTCTTTAATTGTTCCATATGGAGGATATAATTTTATATTAGCCATACAACTCTCTTATCATGTTGATAAATAACTTTCCAACAACTTCATAATTAAATTTATCTCTAACACTACAATAAGCATTGCTAGATTTTGTTTTTATTTGTTCTTTATTTTTAATAATATATCTCATTAATTTTTGTATTTTACTCACTTCTATAAATGCCCATTTTTTATTTCTAAATTGTGGAATATTGTCCATATTACTATGAAAAACAAATCCATTAGGCTCCAAAAGATTAGCAGTTATTTTATTAGCATAATCCTTACAACCAGCAAAATCTGTTATAATTATTGGCACTCCCAAAGCCATACATTGCAATCCAGGATAACCAAAACCTTCTCCCATAGTAGGAGAAATTAAACAATCTACAGATTTTATAAACTTAGGTAACATTTTTTCATCAAATACCTTATTTTCGAAAATTATTGGTGCAAATCCTTTGTTTATTCCTAATTGCTTCTTAACTTTTGCAACATATTCTTCTGCTTTTACTGGTTTGTCTGTTTTTATTAATAATTGAACTCCATCTTCTTCTAAAAATTCTCTTAACCATGCTTCAATTAATTGTTTATAACCCTTTCTTTCTCTCCATATCCCCATAAATAAAAATGTATATTTATCACGTTCAACAATAGGTAAAACATCATTATTATAAACATCCATATCTATACAATGTGGAATATAATATAATGGTTTTTTTATCTTCATATGTGAAAAGATCTTATAATTAAATTGAGAAGGAACTATAATAGCATCATTATTATTAAGAATATTCATCCAATTTTCTGGAGGTTGATATGTTTCAAAAGTAGCAAATCCTATATTTTTTTTAGGTTTTTTTATTCTTTTTTGCATAGTTGGAATGCAATGATATACTAATATTCTTTCAGAATCCTCCTCTTTCTTAACCATCTCCATAAAAATTTCATAATTTTCATCACTAACAGATGATCGACTAGGTTTATCTCCAAAAATCCTAATCTTAATATCAAATTCATTTGTTTTATTTAATGCAAAAATATAATTTTGAGCTGCTTGAGAATATCCACTATGATTTAAAAAACAAGCATATGTTATTTTGATTTTCGACATTTTTTCTAATACATTTATCCATATTTACACACTTACTATTAAAGTATCGTCAGAAAGCACCTTGCTATCGTTAATTATATGAAAAGTTCCAATACCATATACCCATGTAACATTTCCAAAACTGTCTATTCTTGTTAATCTACCAGAAGCGTCGGCCACGGCTGATTCACTTATAATTAAATCTCCAGAATTATATCCATCTATATCTGATGGATATGTCCCATCTGGAGAAGAATATAATACTTGTTTCTTATTATTAATTTTATCAATTACAAAAACTCTACCTGCAAAAGCAGCCAAATCATCAATTCCTTTCGCCCTAAATATAACAGACTCAGAAGGTTCAGTAAATTGAGCCAACAACTCATCTCCAGTTATTCCTGCTAAAGTGGTACTTGATGCTTCTAAACCAGCAATAACAAATCTCCCTTCTGAATTGTAGTCATAAATTCCTCCTAAAGTATAATCTGAAAATTTAACATCACTAGAAATTAATTTATCTGTAGTATTAGTAATATCATCTGGATCTATTTCTACTATATCTGGCACAATTGTTGTTGTCTCTTCTTTTGAAGTATCTGGATCCACAAAAAATAAATTAACATCTGAAACATTCCCAAATATCCAATTTTCATCACTTGTTTCGCTAATAAAAACAGGATGTCTAATACTATCGATATAAGTAAAATCTCCAACAAAACACACTAATCCTTTCAAAGAACTAAAAATACTATTCCCCTGTGATGTCATTCCACTATGAACCTCAATCTCCTCTGTAAATGCTCCAGGGTCAAAATCAACAGTAAGATTATCACTTGTAGCACTTAACAATCTAACTGCCGTATCGTCATCAAGTAGTATTTCTAATATCTTACTACCTGATTTATTATTAGTTAAAACGGTATCAGAAGAAGATAAAGAAACTTTAGAAGAACCCACAAAAAAATGTATTTTTGAGATATCTTCAACAACTGCTGCTTTTGTAAAAACTACTGAAAGGGTTTTTATTGCTGAATTATAAACCGCAGATAACGGATAAAAATTACTATCTATAGAATAAGTAGATCCAAAACCTTTTACTAACTCACCATTTCTATCAACTTGAACAACTCTATTATTTTCCAAATCAGCTATTAAAAAGGTATTATCAAATTTTCTTACTACAGAAGAAACCGTGGCAAAACCTCTAGCAGAAGAAATAGACCAGTCTCTAGCCTGATTAGGAGAAACAGGCATTAGATTACCGCTAAAACCATACACTCCAATATCTAAATTATTCATTTCACTCACAGAACCACTTTTTGAAAAATATCTACCTCCAACATTAATGGGAGTAGAAATTTTTAAAATAGATTTTCCAACTTCTACAGATGAATTTGAACTAATATTGCTAAAAGCTCCCCTGCTCCACTCATCATCTGTATCAATAACAAAACCCGTAAAATTAGCATCCGTTAATAATCTTAATTCTAAACTGCTTAGTATAGGAGTTAAAGTTCTAGTTTCATCACTAGTCATTTCAACTTCTATTTCAACTGCCGAACCATCTATGGATATTACTTCCCCAGAATTTAAAGGAAATGTCCATCCAGCCTTGAAAAGAGTATCTGATGTAGAAGCAACTTTAGCCCTAACAGATATTGATGTTCCCGATGGAGTCGCTGCGTTATAAAAAATAGAATAAAAAGTAACAGCGGCTTCTGTTTGATATTGAAATTTAATTTTACCAGTTTCAGATACAATATTTGTTCTTCTAACAGCTAAATCATCAATATCAAAAGTAAATGAATCATCCGTATGAATAGTAATTTGAGTTACATCTGTTAATTCTAAATTTCTAATATCAAATACTTTTTCTACAAATTCAGCAGAATTTTCATCTTCTGCCATAATCTCCCATGAACTAGTTGGTTTTTTAACTCCATCTATATCTCCAACTTCAACACTCCCCAATTGACCATTAGCATTAGTATTAGACCCATTTACAACATACATATAAACAGGATTATGTATTTCTTCTATAGTTTTTACCTTAATAACTAATTCATCAAATGTTCCATCCCAATTCCCAGATTCTGGAAGATTGTATCTATAAAAATAATTTAAAGTTCCTCCTCCTCCTAACTGCCCTATTCTATTGCCATCATCAACTGTTACTACAGCCCTTTGATTATTATCAACCATTATTGCTTCTTTTATAAAAGGCATATTACCATCAGTAAAATCTGCTATAGTTTCAGTAGAAGTTGTAGAAGCATCAAGAAAAACTGTATCATTTTCTATCAATACATCTTCTTTAAAAGTATTTGTATTAAAAGAAAATGTATCATTCCAAAAAACAGAAGTAAATATTCCTATTTTAGAAGGGATACCACTAATACAACCATCTATTAAATTAATATTAGAAGTACTAGCATCAAAGTCTATAAAACTATTAGGAGATATACCTGGAATTAAAGCTATCTCATTAATAAAAAACTCATCAACATCTGCAAATTTATATTTCCAAAATATTACTGATTTCAGCAAATTAATGCTATTAATTTCTCCTAATAATTCTCTATTATTTTGAGAAAAAGTTTTAACAAAAGAGTCTAAAGCAGCGTGAGTTAAAAGCCCATTATTTTCAAGATCATTATGATCAACCAATGGTATTCTATCTATATCAAATTTACCACCAACAACCTTCGAAGCATCAATACCTTCTAATCTAGCTCCTGGTAATTGATTTCTAGTTTCTTCTGCTAAATCTATTTTTGAAGGAGTTCCTCTATGCTTATGTTCATTAATAGCATCTTGTATGATTTGCTCAAATCCTATTAAATCCCTAGTGCTATTATCTATAAACAATATACCATTACCACTTGTCGATACCGTAGCCAATCTAATAGCATTATCCAAAGGAACGTTTGAATATTGAAAATTAACTCTTCTATCTAAATAAGTTGATCCTGTTATAGTAGCATATATATCAACCACTATATTTGGAGGCAACCCATTAACCACACCTGGAATTTCATTTTGAGCAGCTATAAAATTAATAATACCTATTCCCTCTGATATATTAACAGAAATTCCTTTTGCTTCTTGAAATCCAGCGTCACTGACATTAAAACCTTCAATGACACCATCCCCAAAAATTTTATACATTCCAAATAACTGCTTATCTATAACTACAAAACGATCTATCTCTTTTTGGACATTGATTGGAGTAGTTAAATTATCGCCAAAATCAAAAAAAGCAAGATCATAATATTTTGTTTGTCCCATTTCTATTTCTCCCTATATAAAGATATTATCCAACAATAGGTGGGCCTCCTACTCCAACACTATAAAAATCTAAATCACCAGAAAGAGCCAACATCTGCCTAGCTCCGAAATTTAATATTCCATTTCTTCTATATGTAGTATTCCTTTGTTCTACACTTCCTAATCTTGATATATCATTAACAGTCATATTTTTATTAGTATTAAACATCTTAACAAGATTATTTCTTATAGCTGGATTTTTTACTTTTATCATTTTATTTTCCTTTCATAAATTATCCCACAAGAGATGAAGCATCTATTGCTTGATATTTCTCACATTCAACCTGCATCCACCACTGATTTTTAGAAGCATCTAAAGTATGATCAACCTTAATAACTCTAACTACTTCTCCTTCGACAGATACAATATCAGTAGCTCTTAATGGCAATCCATATGTTTCAAATCTAACATTTACTTTTGGCTTGAAAGCTACTGCATATTTATTTATAGTTGATATTTGGGCCTCTGCTGAACCAAACATGCTCTCTGCTTGATAAAGAGTTTTTTTGTACCCTATAAATCCTGTCATTTCTGGGTTTTCCATAGTATCCCATTTAATATGGTCTCTTATTAATATGTGCATATCTGGAGTGTTGGTTAAAATTTTTATGTGATTAACTACACTAGCTACATCAAAAGATCTTTCCACCCTATTAAATATTACTTGACCACCAACTGTTTCTGGATTCATTGTAAACTGATATAAAGGAATTAGCTGAACACCTCCTTGAAAATCTTCTTCTACCATATCTTGAAAATCTTCAAAATGAGCTATCCCAAATTCATCGAAATAAAACATCTTACTTGACATGGTGCTTATTTTTGTAATAGCATCTATAAACGGATCACCTTCATTAAATTTTAAAGCTGGCTGTTCTAATCTATTATATCCAGATGGCAATGCATACAATCTATATTTAAATACCCTTCCATCAAAATGAACATGAAAAAGATTAGGATTAAGATTAATAGCATCCGATGCTAAATTTTTTATCAAACTACCAGGGTCATAAGGGCCTTGATCTCTAAACCCAGACAACTGTAATATTTCATTAACAGCTACTACATCTTTTAATCCATCAAACCAAGGAGAATTAAAAAACTTCATTCCCTTTAAAACAACAGTATAGTCTTCTAATCTACAAGTCATTATATTTTTACCATATTCATAACTTATAGTTCCACCCTCACAAATTCCTGTAAACATTTTATAAAAACCTGGTATTCTTGTATAATTATGAGGATTAACTCTCGAAGCATCTCCATGTGGAAGTAATTTATATCCTCCCCATACTTCTATATAAAAAGTCTTATCTTGAAGACCTAATAATAAATCTGTAGCATTAGTTTCATTATTCCCTTCATCAACATTCATACTTCTATTGAGATAAAATTGTATAGTCCCACTATGTTCCATAGTAGTTAAACTAGATGATGACCATGAATGCTGAAATGACATTACGTGTTCTGATGCATCAATAAAATAAGGACTTGTACTTCCTAAAAATTCTCCTGGATCTCTACGCATGCCTTCAGCAGTAGAAGTTCCATCATCCCATCTTGGATCTTCACTAGGACTAGAAACCAACCTTAAAGAAGTCATAATAGGAGTTTTGCAGTCTGCTAAAAACCAATTAGAATCATCTAAATTAGATGTATCATTTTTTACCGTATCTTGCGATGCTGGAATAGGGCTAGGGGATCCAGAAATCCAAAATTGATCTGTAAATACATGGTCTCCCGCCATCATCCCAACATAAATATCAAAACCCTGATGTCTAGTCTTGTCATCATTAAGAAATTTATATTTTTGTGCAACTATGTTAGAAGTTTTAACATGAGCAGGCTTATTGCCCCCACCGCCTTTTTCATCTGAAAAATCTCTTATAGGCCTATTATAATAAAAGAAACCTAATTTATATTCATTATCTCCCTGACGTTCAGTATAGTTCTTATAATACTGAGCATCTTGAGTAAATAACGGAACTCTTGTGAATTCTGGCATCTCGTCCCCTACAGCTCCTGTTTCTATAAACCTATCAAGAGCATTAAACAATAAACTATGTTTAGTTTTATGCCCATCAAGCTCCCCATTCAAAGGAAGCCAAATTGGATTTCTTTTAAAATATTCTGAAGAATAAGTAACACTACTTGGATCAATTTCTGTAAAAGCAGCTTCATGATTTTCTTCACTATCAGCACTTTGATCAAGTTCTCTAGGAGGATATATAAAAGAAATATAACCTGTCTTATACTGAAGTGGTCCAAAAAGAAAACCAGTTCTCATATTTCCACCCCATATAGCGAGGCTACCTCTAGGAACTATCAAATCTCTAGGTTTTTCTACCATACGAGATTCTCCTCCATTTACTCCACCTTCTACTACCCAGTCATTCCTTTCTACTATCCAAGGAGGAACTTCCGCAAAATCACCTTCAAACTGAATAACTAATCTTCCCAAATGATTTCTAACTACAATATCAAACCAATTAGAGTTAATTAATTTTTCTCCACTAATCCCAGTAAAAGGATCCCCAAACATCTTGGACACAACACCTTCTGCATTTTCTCCTTGAAAGAAATGAATAAATGTAGGATTTCCCCTTTCTGGTATAACTATAAAATATTCAATATTTAATTCTATTATATAGTAAGCTTGCGTAAAAAATTCGTATGTACTACCAATTTTATCTTTCTCTTCGGATTCTTTTTCTGGAATCCTTATTGCATTATTAATCTTTCTCTCAAATTCAGTTTCTGGGTCAATAAGAATTGTTTCTTCTTCTGTAATATCTAAAGGACGATATCTCTCATCTGAAGTAAATTTAACTGGTTTCTTTATAATTTCATAAGATACAGACTCTTGGGATAATTTCCTAAATCTAATAAAAAAATCTTCTCCTTTAAAAAGAGGAGTTCTTTTCCAAACTTTCCAATGAACACCTTTAGCACTATTATCTATAACTCTTGTTTGAACTGGCATCTGAGCATTAAATCTAAAAATTCTCAAATCTTCAGTAATTATCTCCCCATCAACCTCTTTTTTCTTTAAAGATATACCATCTTCCTCAAAAGAATCAGCATAATCATTGTAATAACCTGTTGTGCTCGTTCCTGTACCAGGCTCATTCTGATAATCATATAAAATATCCCTATCAGTATAGGCATTCCCAGCAACAGATTCATTAAAATATTTCCAAGCAGATGTCCCATTGCATTCATTTGCATTAGCTTCTTCACAATCAGGATTATCAAAAACGCTATGCCATTGAAACCATGATTGTTCTGCTTTATATCTAGTTTTATCTGCCCCCGTAACAGAAGTTGTGCCATCGATAGATATATCATTAAAATAAGATTCAAAATCATTTAAAATAATATCCCACATAATATTATTTAATATAAAAGTATTAAATTCAGCTTCTGGATTCCATTTATACATATAATTATGTCTAAAAGCTTTTCTTGGTTTAAAGTGTAATCCCTCAACTCCTGGAGTAGTTGTTAAAACAGAAAGAGTATCTAATGGCATAAAATCTTTAAGTTCTTCAAAAGTTAAATTATTAAAAATTAAAGCATCTTCATGTTTAGGTGTCTTATAAAAAGGACAAACATTATTTATATAACACCTAACTTGCACTTGACCTGCATTAAATGATGGTGCTCCTTCCCCTAGTATAGGATAACCTGCCCATGCATCTAAAATATCTATTACATTTTCCCTAAAATCTGTCATTAATTAATACCATTAAATACATTCATAACTTCTAAATTAGGATCGGTTAAAGAATTCACAATTATACTGTCCATATTCCCAAAATTATCTTTATAAAAAATTCTTATCAAACCAGTTCGTGTAGTAAGACCATATGTTTGTGTATCGACATCTATCTCAAAATTCTCATTAAACCTATCAACCATAGCTTTATTTAAATCTTTATCAGTAGGATCATCTGGGTCTTTATAAGGAAAACGAATAAACAAATCCGATTCTTCAGGAAGAACATCGTTATCTATATCATTTTTAAGAGTATCTTTTATACCGTCTGGAATAATTCCTACTAAAAATATAGGAACATGTTTAGTTCTTTCTTTAGGTGGATCTGTACTTAAATCCTTATCTATTATTTCTAAATGTTTTCTCATCTGCTGATTTTGTAAATTACCTTCTGAATCTTTCCATGGAAAAAGTAAACTAGTATGAAAATGTCTTAAAAATAACATCTGACTATTAATATACAAAACAGATACTATAGATTTATCATAGTCATTTCTAATTATTTGTATATTCGATATATCTTCTGAAAAACCTTTATTTAACTCATCTTTAATATAATTTTTATGAATTATCTGCTCAAATACATCATATTGCCATGTAAAATAATCAGAACTTCTCTTAATAGATAACTTGCCATTCGATATCATAAAAAGCCTAAGCTCTCCACTATCAGACAAATAAATAGCATAAGGAAGAGCTTTAAATTCTTCTCTCATATCACTAGAATCTCCAGAAAATAAAAAACGATTAGATTGAACCTTAGAAGCATTAGGAGTTCCAACCAAAGAATTATTATGTTCATTAATTGCATCAACAGTTTCTTGATTATCTATAAAAAATTGATCGTCTGCCGAGCCTTCTACAAAATAACTAGTTTCCCTTCTAAGTTTAACTCCATTAGCTGTATATGAACCCCAATAAGCTCTTTCTGGATCTTCTAATGCAAGATCATAATCTCCTGCTATATAACTATCTGGAACAATATATTCTACTGAAGAATTTTCAAAATCAATCCAATTAGTATCAATTCTTTTATACATTAAAAATGCGTCATTTAAAACATAATACAAATGCACAAATCTTGTATTGCTATCTTTGATTGCATAAGGCAACGTAGCAGTTTCTCCAGAAACTAATCTTATTATATTTCTATCATAAAACCAAACTACGCCATCATCAAATGAAACAGCTATATCTATATTACTTGTTTCTTCATTAGCATAAAATACTAATAATCTTGACTGCCTATCATAAACCACAGCACTTTGACCAGATTCTATTTTATATTCATCAACATTAAAAACTGGATCAAGAGTTCCATCATTACCATGTGCAAACGTAGCATTAACATCTATTATAGTTGCTTCTTTCCAAAATTTTCCTAAAAACTGAAATGGACCTCCGAAATAATAACCCAAATACATTCTCATTGTAAAAATAGAACCTCCATCAGAAACAAGTTCTGATATTTTTATATTACTTACTGAACTCTCAGTGTCCTCAAAATAAAAAGAAACATATTTTTCTATTTCTGTTAAATTAGCACCAGCGAGTGAAAATTTTACCTCTACATATCTAATATACCAATTAAATGGGATATTAGCTCTTGGAGGTTCTTCAGAAAAATCTAAACCAAAAGAAGTCCCATCATCCCACGTACCAGTAAGCAAATTACGTGTCCACCAAAATCTTTCAGATATATCTGAACCAGCATCACATAAATTAGGGCAAATTTTAGAAAATTCCTCTGTAATAGGAATCCCATAAGAATAACTAGGACGATCTCCTAATATTCTATTTTGACCATTTATAATATTTTTATCATGATCATATGCTTCCGTAACATTTTGACCATCAACTGTATGCTCATAAGTATCCCTTATATGATTTTTTGTTTTATCTATATCAATAGCTGGTAATTGGCTATTAAAAAATTCATCATTAAATTTATAATAACATAAACTGTCATGCATTATGTCATCATTAAAAACAACCATTGAATCATTAGAATTAATATTACTATCAGCAGATATATTACTAACAAATGATGAATTCGTATCAACATAAATCCAACTATAATTATCTAAAGAATTACCTCCCATTTTTTCTACATAAACTCTACTATTGGTCCCAAAATCACTGCAATAATATGGAGTTTCCAATTTCCAATAACTATTTAAACTTCCCCCTTCTGGTCTCCATTCAAATATCTCATTTTCTATAAAACCAGTATCAAGCCATGCCCCTGGCCCATCATTCATAGCATCATAATTAGTACTAAAATAATTAAAATTTCTTAAATCAACAGGTCTTTCACAACTCCACGATTTAGTAGGCTTAGCATTAACATGATCAAAAACTCCATAAGATAAATCATAATATTCTAAATTAAGATTAATACTACATGTAGAAAAATCATAATTGCGATAATTATATCTTCTCCTCGTGATAGTCTCTCCTTTAATCAATTCTGTTGTTATAATAGTTTCTATAGATGGACAAAGTTGAGGCAATAAATCAAGATGGGGAATACCTATTCCAGTAGTGTCATCATCACTACTATATCCACCTATAATTTTTAAAGCATTAGAGAAAGGTCTATAATAGTGAAGTTTTTCTCTATCAAAAAATAAACTATTTATTATTTCTGATGTATCAAATAAGAATCCCTCCATATCTTTGAAGTCAATTTTATCTTCTATTTTTTTCTCTAAATCTGATGGAAGATAAGTCAAATTAGCACTACCATCTTCATTAACAGGATTATTTATATCAACAGGACCAGTAGGAAAAGTAAAATCAAGACCTTCTAAATAAGAAGTAAACCATTGTTGATCTCTTATAAGAGACCTAGGATATAAAAGTATAGGAGTACTATTCCTATTTTCAAAATGTAAAATACCTCTATAATCAGCAGCAAAAAAAGGAGCATTCATCCTTCGATATAAAATAGCTTCAGATAATCTCCATCCTTCTATCTCGCTTGCTTGACCTGTTAAATCAAGTTCTTCTGTAGATTCTCTCTGAGCTGTATCTACTGTAATAAATTGGTCTAATGTTAATTTATAATCATCATCTTCATCATAATCATCAGTTACTTCATCTATATTTTGCATAGTAATTCCAGATGGCAAGTCTGGAACTTTCCATTCACGTATTCTATAATCATAAACATCTTGATCACTTCCTATGGCTCCAACAAACCCTATAACTCCTATAGTATTACCTTGTGCTATCGTTCCTTTATGTTCTATATTTTGTCTTAAATGTCTCTCTCCAACAGTTATATTATAAGTTAAATAAATATCATCACCAACAACAAGATCTGTAATATCTATTCTCATTTGTTTGTCGGTAATATCTATACCTGTTGTACCACTAATTTGAAATGGATATTCTCCTCCCCCAACTGCATCATGATTATCTCCTCTAAATTTTAAAGTTCTATCGTCATCAACTATTTTAATAAAAAGTTGTTTCTGATCTCCCAATAAAACAACTTCTCTTTCTTCTATTTCGCTATCTAGCAATCCAGAATCTCCCGCATTTTCCACTAGTTTTAATTCTGAGTTAGCTTTTCCACCAAATAAACCATTACTGTCAGTTGCTCCATCTATTCTTTTTCTAACAGATCCTGAAAATACTCCATTGCTGAATTTTCCTAAAACACCTATTTGATCAGCACTAAAATCCAATCCTATCCTTGCAACAATATCACCAGCTGTATTAGTGCTTATCCTAGCTTGAGGATGAAGAACTTTATATGCTTGAGCTGCTTCATCATCTTCTTCAAAGTTTTCAACATGTTCTTTAACTATCCCAAAAACAGATAGAGGGAATCCACTAAATTGAATAATCCCTGTATCTAACATTTCTTGAGTAACCGAAACTCTCTGATTAATAAATGTTTTAGATTCTACTATTTGAAATGTCATCTCTGTTAAACCAGAAGTTAATCCCCCAAAACCTATAGCAGACAACCCTAAATTACCAAACCCCGATACCAACCCACCAACTGCCCCTGGAGCTACAGGAGCAACACCAATAGGATGAGTAACAGCATTTCTCATCAATTTACTAAAATCTATTTCTACTTTTATTTTTTCAGCGGGTAATAATTTTTTTCTTTCTACAACACTTATAATTTCTTGTGTTTCAGAGTCTCTACCAACAATATATGTAACTCCTTTAGGTGGATTTTTTAATCTATTTATATTAAAAGAAGAAACGGGGATATATTCCTTCTCTATAAACGTTTTAATAAATCCATCTCTTATTAAATCTCGATTATTATAACAAAGATATGTTCTTCTTTGATCAAAGGCCATTATTTAATACCACCCTAAAATGAAGGGATCATGCTAGTAGTATTTGATCCACCAAAATCATTAAAAACTTCCACAAAACTTTCATCCACTTTTTTATCTACTATCGATAAAATTTTTCTCTTAACTTCTGATATATCTTTAACATTAACCTTAGCATTTATATCTATACTTCTTACATTTAAATGAACAACTGGAGCAATTGGAGCCGCTGCTACAACGGGGGATATTTCTCCTCTTAGCACCCCTACTCCTGGCATTCCTCTATTTCTCCTTCTTCGTCTTTTTAACTCCTCAACTGGTGATTCATTTAACCTCTGGTTTATTCTCATCATTATTCTTGGATCTCTTCCCCTTCTAAAACCTTTCTTTTTTTGAACAGTCGGTGTTGAAGCTTCTGGCTCTATAATATCGGGCACAACAGAAGCTTCTACCTCAGAAGCTTTAGGAGTTGCCATTAATTTAGCTTTTAATTGTTTTATTCTTTCTTTATCTTCCATGGCTTTTTCATATGTAGCAGTTGCTGCCATTCTTCCTGTTTTATCAAAGAACCTTCTATCTACACCACTGCCCCCTTCTCTTTTTGAAATATCTCCTAAAGATTTTTTATATATTTTCTTAGCATCCATTGAAAATTCTTCTAATTCTTTTATCTGTTTTTCTATTTTCTCTGGGGTAGTAAGTTCTTTTTCTTTCTTAGCAGCAACTTCTTTTTCTTTCTTAACAGCAGCTTCTTTTTTCTTAGCTGTTTCTCTTTCTTTCTTAGCTGTTTTAGAAGAGCCATCCATTTCATCCCAATTCATAACAAAAACTGGAATAGAATCCGTTTTAGTATTAACAACAAAAACAGAATCTCCTTGAACAGCAGGTATTCCTTGCATTTTAGATACCTGAAGACCAGGAGTTATACCTCCTCTTTTTCCTCTTTTCCCTCTTCCTCCTCCTGCTCCTCTTCCTCCTCCTGCTGCATATGCTCCCAATGTCATTTGATTGCCTGCCGCTAATGCCGTTGGTAATCCCCCTCCATAAACTGCTGCTCCTTGAGTAACAACATTCTCCGCTGCGGCCCTAGATCTACTCATCGTCTCAAGATTTCTATAATCAAAATCATTAACAGTTCCGCTATATGCTCTTCCCCATATTCCACCTCTAGAGGTTCCTTGTCTTCCTCTTATTTGAGCGATGCCGCGATTAGATCCAGAAGTTGTAAATGCTTCTGAAATATTATATCCAACACCTTCTAAGCGACCTCCTTGACGACCAGCAACAGCACCTGTAAGTTGTGCTCTTACAGAACCAGCCTGTTTCTGCATTAGAGCAAGACCACGACTAGAATCCATAATAATATCTTTAAAACCACCAAAACCAGCATTCATTGCGCCGATTGCTGATATCCATCCATCTCTCAATGCTTTAACTTGCTGAGCCTGGGCAATTTGACGTTGTAATATTTGATTTTCTAATTCTACAGCTTCATTTCTTAATGCAAGAGTGCTTCCATATTGAGCTTGCATTTTTTGATTAATATCATATCGTTCCATTAATACCTGTATTTGATTTTCCTCTGCCTGATACTGTTTCATTCTCATTTGAGCACTTGCTCCGACACCTAATGCAAAATTATCTGCCAATTGAACCATTAACCCTGCTTGCTGTGCCGCCAATGATGTCTGTTTTAAATAGCCTTCAAGTTCTTTTCCCGCCAGTTGTATAGCTTTAATTCGTTCTTTAGTATATCCTAATATTAGTTCTTCCTGCTCGGCTAATTTACTTTCTACAACTGCCTGCTCTAGAAGAAGTCTATTTTCTTCTTCAAAAGTTTCAGCTTTTAATTTATTCTTTTCAGTTATTGCCAATTGTTCTTTTAACTTACCAACATAAACTTCTGCCGAGCTTTTTAAATTATCTAAAGTCTCTAATTGCTCTGCTATACCTTTTTGAATTTCATCACTATTAATAACTCCACTAAGTTTTTGAGATTCAATAATCGTATTTAATCTATTACTCTGGGTTTTATATTGTTGATTAATTTTATCAGTCACTATCAACTGTTGCACCATCTGATTAACTCTCTCTTCTTCTAATTTATTAATTTCTTCTTGTTCTCTTAACCTTCTCCTTGCTTTTTCTCCCATTCTTGCCACTGCCATAACATCAATATCAGGAGTAATTCCAATTACTTTACCACTTGCCCCTATATAACTATCTCCAACTTGTCTTGGTTGTGCTAATCTATTCATTTCTTTTTGCATAGATGATGTTTTTAATCTTGCAATTGAATAGGTTATGGCCGCGGCTGCGATGACGGCAACGGTAGCTGGTGCAGTAATAACACCTGCAATTACCGCACCTGCTTTTGCCGCTCCTTCAGCTATCGCTGCCCCTGCTACCATTTTCGCTGCTGCTGTTGCACCACCCGTTGTCCCTGCTAAAGGTTTTGTTCCTTTTAATGCCGCTC